>Ga0209835_1000832_pt1 | contig 18865 bp, 21 predicted proteins | sample LakKivwa52mmetaG_FD_184138 | JGI IMG/M metagenome (GOLD analysis project Ga0209835, IMG submission 184138) | Anoxic lake water microbial communities from Lake Kivu, Rwanda to study Microbial Dark Matter (Phase II) - Lake Kivu water 52m metaG... | ecosystem: Environmental > Aquatic > Freshwater >...
GTTTTGATGTATCGTCGCTTTTTGAATTGATGTCGACGGTATATTCCATACGTGCGCCTCCTCCAGTTTCTTGATGATTTCTTCCGGTGTCAGCATCGTGCCGTTATATTTTCCGACAAAATCAATGGGACATGTGTTTTTAATCACGCGTTCAACTTCTAAAACCATTTGCCCGTAGTTATGTTCGACGACGACGACGCGTTTGAGTTTCTTCGCAGCGAGGGCGAGTTCTTTTTCTGGAAACGGCCATAAAGTGATCGGACGGAATATTCCGACTTTAATGCCTTTTTCTCGCGCTTCTTCCATGGTTGATAAGGCGGCCCTCATCGTGCCTCCATAGCAGAAGATGGCAATCTCGGCATCATCCATGCCAAGTTGTTCGACTTGGACGATGTCCTCATAATTGTTAGATACTTTCTTCATTAAGCGGTCCACAAGCTTTTCGGCGTTTTCGGTCGAACTGCTGGGAAAGCCGGATTCATCGTGCATTAAGCCGGTAATGTTATAGCGCTGTCCTTCGCCGAAAGGCGCCATCGCCGGGACAAGATTGTCGGGCGTCGTTATATAAGGGGCGCGATATGGGTCTGGATTAATGATTGTCGGTCGATTAATGATTTTGATTGATTCGAAATCGGGTAGTTCAACGCCTTCGCGTAAATGACCGACCATCTCATCCATCATCAAAAGAACCGGGGTTCGGTATTTTTCGGAGAGGTTAAATGCTCGAATCGTCAAATCGTAAGTTTCTCTGACCGATGATGGGCATAGCGCAATCACGGGGTGATCGCCATGGGTGCCCCAGCGTGCCATCATGACATCGCCTTGCGAGGGTGATGTCGGCATGCCGGTTGACGGACCCATACGCTGCACGTCAACGACGACTAAGGGGATTTCCGCTAAAGCGGCATATCCTAAATTTTCTTGTTTAAGCGAAAAGCCGGGGCCACTGGTGGCTGTCATGGCTTTAACACCGGTGACGGAAGCGCCAATCGCACAGGCGATGGAAGCAATCTCGTCTTCCATTTGAATAAATGTTCCGCCAACTTGCGGCAATCGTTTAGCCGCTAATTCGGCGATTTCGGTTGAAGGAGTAATCGGATAGCCGGCATACAGTCGCATTCCCGCGGCGATAGCGCCTTCAGTACATGCTTCGTTGCCTTGCATCAGCACTATTTTTCCCATGGTGCTTTTGCTCCCTTGCCATCATCGACATAAATTGCATAATCGGGACACCGCTGTTCGCACAGGGCACACATAATGCAATCATTATCTTGTTTTAATACCGCTTTTCCATCAACCATTTCCAGTGCGTCTTTGGGGCAGAACGCAACGCAAATGCCACAACCTTTGCACCAGGCCTGGTTGATTTTTAGCTCTTTTTCTGGAGACTCCACTAGTTTCCTCCTCGCATTACCGCAGGGATTTTTAGATAAAAAAATACACTTCGAGTGTAAATCAGATGTGTATATGGGTGATCGATGATAGGGGTTTCATTTGGCGCTATTAATAGTATATAACTATAATTACTTTTTTAAACCATGAGTTTGTTTTTTAGTCATTAATCATGCTCAAATATTGTTTTCGTTCGATACAATCAAAGACAAAATGGTCATGATATGAACATTTTTACTAAGAATCTAATAATTTATTGTCCGCTTAAAAATTGTTCTTTATCGATGTAGTATTGCGTGATATCGTCTTTAATTGTGCTTTTTTCACGCGTGTAATATTTTTCGGTGGTTGGGTCGATATAAATCACATAATCGCCGAGATATGTGAAAAAACTTGTTTCTCCAAATGGTGTCTCGTCACTTGGTTCATATAAATATACCGAGAAAGTATCAACGTTATTAAGCCCGTTTTCCATTAACCACTCTGTCGCTTCGCGCGGATCGACATAGTGAAAACCGGGTTCGGTGTCTAAAATATGAACGAGGCGATATTCCATCGTCGGAGTCGTGCATCCCGACATGAAAGTAATCGCGCTTGCAAGAGCAACAATGATTGATGTTTTCTTAATCATACTTCACCTCAGCCACGTAAACATGGCCAGCTATTGTTTTAATTATATTCCTTTAATTTGTGTTTGTTTTATTTTCATATTGATGGGTGATAACCATGTTACAAAAAGCGAAATATGTCTTGGTCTAGGCATAACCACTTGCCTCTACGAAAAAATAAAAAAGCGCATTAAGCGCTTATTAGTGACTAAGTGTCTGGGCTCTATTTTAAGATGCGGTCTGGATTGTTAAGCAATTCCTGAACCTTGATGAATCCATCGGCTAGTGGTTTGCCCGATATCAGCGCATGGTGGACGACGATGTTTAGATGCATCGTCACTTTATCGTTTTCAAAATGGAATTTGTCCCAAGTGACCCTGGGAATATATGCGAATAAGTTGTCGTTCATCGGATGAGTGACCGCGGTTAATTCAATCCATGGGGCGCTACTGATGTAAAACTGATCATACCGGGTGTCGAACTGGGGATGGGCCAATTGGGCGCCGCTTTTGACATAAGCGACTTTGGGTTGTGCCTCATTCAGGAACGTCCTCAAATCGTCGTGGAGGTCTACTTCATCGCAGTTATCATAGTGGCCTAAATCGGTCATCACCGTGAAGGCGGGATGAATGCGGTCAAATAAGATAATGTCGGTTCCATCATAGCGATATCGAAATTCAATGACTTCGTTTAACGCTCTGGTCACTAGATATACAAGCGAGAGGAAAACTGGATATCCGTTTGTTTTAACAAAGTTATAAAAGGCGGTTATGTCGACCTGCGAGGTCATGCCATAGGTTGGCTCGCGATATTCCTTAAACCATAAAAAGTGTTTACGGCCGACGAAGTTATCGATAGCGATTTTTTGGAAATTACCCACGCAATATCACGCTTACCCTTTTGTTAATAGTTTATATTTTGCGTTGATTTTTTCAATGATTGAAGCAAATTCTTGAGGATCTTCCATATCTTCGATTGGTAGCCATAAGATATTGGCCTCATTTACATGATAGCGGTTATAAATTCTTTCGAGCGTCGGATAATAATTGGCGTTATGTTTCGCCAAATATTCATCTTGTCCGATTTCGACATCCCGTCCCCGTTTATGGACATTGGCAACGAGTTGCTCGTTACGGCGTTTGATGACGATATGGATGTCAAGCGGCGGTAAGTGTTTCAAACCCTCTTCGGCAATGCGATAGACGAGTTCAAGTTGTTGCTCGTCCATAAAGCCCTCGCCATGGAGTTGCTCAGAAAACACGAGATTAGAAAACATCGTCGAATCGATGATGATATTGTCGTTGTGACGCTGCTTGTATAACAAGATGAATAACTCGCTATAAAAGGCGTTTTGGGCGATAAACGACATCCGATCTTTGTTGTAATAAAACACCGGTAGATACGGTGATTTGGCGACTGGCTCTTCGATTAGCGTTGCCTTGTAATAAGAGGACACCTTCGTGGCAAGCAAGGATTTTCCGGCCCCGGTGGGACCAATGATACCAATTCTCATTTTGTTTGAACCTCCTATGGGTGGCAAAATGAACCGCGGTCGTGATTGAATTTTTAGCGGAGCTTAACGTGAGCTCTCGTCAATCATCTGGATAACGCGGGAGACTAATATATCAAGCGCGACAAGATTATACCCGCCTTCGGGCACAATTAAGTCGGCATATACCTTCGATGATTCGACATGAAGGTCGTGCATCGGACGAACGGTTTTCAAATATTGCTCGGCAACGCTTTCAAGCGTGCGGCCACGTTCGTTTAAGTCGCGATGAATGCGTCTTAATAAACGCACATCAGCCGGAGTATCGACGAAAATCTTAAAATCGATTAGTTCGCGGATTGAAGGAATCGCTAATGCCATGATGCCTTCAAGAATAATAACCGGGCACGCGTTAATGCGTTCGGTTTCACTTTTACGGCAATGTTTGGAGAAATCATATTCGGGACAATCAATCGCTTGTCCTTGCTTTAATAGTTGCAAATGTTCAATCACCAGTTCGATGTCAAACGCTTCGGGACAGTCATAGTTTAGTTGCGTCCGTTGTTCAAATGTCAACTCCTGATGATCGCGGTAATAGTGGTCAAGCCGAATGACGACCGTCGCCGCTGGATTAGATTTGCGTGACAAATTGTCGGCCAGCGTCGATTTGCCGGAAGCGGTCCCTCCGGCGATGCCGATAATGACTGGTTTTTTCATGATCGTTCTCCTCGATTATTTTATCAAACTTGCAGCGACAAGATGATAAACTCTCTGATAATACCGCTTTCATTCACAAATTCGGTCGTCGAATTTTGCCATCGCGTTATACTTTATTTGTATCACCCTAAGGAGTTTCATCATGAGAATTGGCATCAACGGACCAAACGGAGCCGGCAAATCGTTGCTGACGCGTGAACTTGCCGCATATCTTGGCTATGAACTGGTTAAAGAACCAATCGAACACAATGAATACTTACAGTTCTTTTACGATGATAAAGATACATTTTCCTACATGGGCCAAAACGCCTTCTACGCGGCAATGTTCTACCTGATGTGGAAAACCAAAGACATCGCCAACATCATTTTTGATTCAACATTTTATAGCAACATGATTTATACCGAACTATTGCATCTAGAAGGTTATATGACGCCTGAACAGTACGAACTTTCGCTGAATATTGCTAAAGAACATATTAAACAGCTGCCACCAACCGATTTAGAAATCGTATTAGTTCGCACTAAAGACATATTATTCCGTAACGTCGCCATGCGCGGACGGCCGTTTGAAATTCACGAAATTGAATATTTGAACTTCCATTATGACAATTATTATGTCTCCGCGAAAAAGGTCTACAAAGATTTTGCCTATCCTGACAAGCAACTAGTATTCCTTGAGGTCAATGATTTAAAAGAACCAAAGGAAATAGAACGTATCGCTAATTTGATTATTGAAAAAGTTAACGCGATTAAATAGTTGCCTTGTAAACTGAACACCATTGATTTGCCCTTAGCCATTAATGGTGTTTTTATTTTGTTTTAATCCAATATCGCTCGGATGTTTTTCCATCGACGAGGATGGTTTTTTCAAATATGCCGCCATTAGCAACAATCGTCTTTTTACTGGCAATATTGTTTTGATCACATGTGATCAATACTTGATCAATGCCTAGCTCTTGGCATTTAATCAAGGCCAGGCGAAGCATTTCTTTCGCGTAACCTTTTTGTCTTTGGTTATGAATGACCGAATATCCGATGTGCCCGCCCCACTGACTTAAGATTGGGTGATCGATATGATGACGTATGTCAATGATGCCTACTAAAGTGTCGTCTACTTCCCTAATTGCTAAATATAGCGATGAAGGAACGTATCCTTTTGGACATGTGTCGATCTGGGAAAACATTGTGACATCATGAAGCCATTGATCCACACTTGAACATTTCTCCAAAGTGTTGCATCCGGCTAGGTTTTCACCACGAACTTCAAAAGCTTGTTTATAGTCCCAAATTTGCTTGCTATACGATTTTGTTGGAGTTTTGAGAATTAGTTTTTCCATATTGTTGCGCCTACTTATGTGATTGTTATTTTATCATAGGTCACATCGTGGTCTAAACGATTAAAAAGCCCCTGAATGAGCATTCTCAGGGGCTTAGTTAAACTTTGAGCAATTACTTGCTTCTACATTTGGGGCAGATACCCTCAAAAATCGATCGATGTCTTGTAATGACATATCCCGATATCTGCGATACGTTCGAATCAAGTGCTTCGTCATAAGGAAGCAGCACATCTTCAATCTGTCCGCACGATGAGCAAATAACGTGCTGGTGTTTCTCTGGTTTGGCTTCATAATGATCGACGGCGGCCGTTTTAACTTGCTGAATATGACCTTCACTTACAAGCACATTCAAATTGCGGTACACGGTACCGCGACTAATGCGCTTATCCTTACTGCGGACATCGACATAGATTTGCTCGGCGGTTGGATGATTGCACCTTTGTTTGACCGCTTCGAACACCAATTGTCGCTGTCTTGTGATTCGTCGTTTTTTCGTATTAATTACTTCCAAACTTATTCACTACATATCTGGCGTGAGCGTGGCCTTGTTCAAACCGTTATTATCGAGTTTGCTAAGCTGCGTGACCTTTTCAAAGTCGAGTCCGGCCGCTATAGAAAAACGTCGACCGTATTCGGGGTCGGCTAAGAGGCAATGTACGGCGTGACGATATTTGATGTTGGTAGTAACCATTGCCATATCGGTGACCGTGTTTTCGATTAATATCTGTTTTTTATCCGCACTCATGACGCGCCACAAATCGCCACCGGCGCGGAAGCAATCGTCAGTCGGATCATCTTTGGGATCATAGCGATACATCGCGCCATCTAGTTCAAGTGGCGGTTCGTTAACTTCCGGTTGCGCCATCCATACGCCATGGCTGTTAGGTGTATAAGCTGGCGTGCGTCCATAGTTTCCATCAACGCGCATCGCCCCATCGCGGTGATAATCAGAAACATCTACCCTGGCGCGGTTGACTGGAATCTGATTATAGTTGACGCCCAGCCGATAGCGGTGGGCATCGCCATATGAGAAAAGTCTTCCTTGGAGAAACCGGTCAGGACTGAAACCGATACCTGGTACAACGTGAGCGGGCGTAAATGCCGCTTGCTCGACTTCCGCAAAATAGTTTTCGGGATTGCGGTTTAGTTCCAAAACGCCAACCTCGATTAGCGGATATTCGCCATGTCGCCAAATCTTGGTAATATCAAACGGATTTTCGTAATGGTGATTGGCTTGTTCTTCGGTCATGATTTGAACATACATTTTCCACTTGGGGAACTCTCCCCGTTCAATCGCCTCATAGAGATCTTTTCCATGGTATTCACGGTCCATGCCATTAATCTTTGCGGCTTCTTCATTGGATAGGTTTTTGATGCCTTGTTCCGTTTTGAAGTGGAATTTGCACCAGAATCGTTCATTTTTAGCGTTGTAGAATGAGAATGTGTGTTCACCAAAAAAGTGCATGTGCCTAAATGAAGCGGGAATACCCCGATCGCTCATGACGACGGTGATTTGGTGGAAACATTCCGGTAGCAATGTCCAAAAGTCCCAATTGTTTTGGGCACATCGTCTTCCGGTGTGAGGATCGCGTTTGACCGCGCGGTTTAAGTCGGCAAAGTTATGAACGTCGCGAATGAAAAACGTCGGGGTGTTATTGCCGACGAGATCCCAATTGCCTTCCTCGGTGTAAAATTTAACGGCGACGCCACGGATGTCGCGTTCGCAATCGGCCGCACCGCGTTCGCCGGCGACAGTTGAAAATCTGATGAATAATTCCGTTTCTTTGCCCGGTTGTAGTACTTTGGCTTTAGTGTAGCGAGAAATATCGTGAGTAACCGTCAGTTTTCCATAGGCACCCCAACCTTTGGCGTGCATGCGTCGCTCGGGTATCACTTCACGATTGAAGTGGGCCATCTTCTCCATCAGCCAGACGTCTTGCATGACGACGGGACCGCGTGGACCAGCGGTAATCGCGTTTTCATTGTCGGGTATCGGTGCCCCGACTTCGTTAGTCAGCTTCTTGTGGTCTTTCATATACTTTTACCTTTCTTTTTTAGTTAACATATCGTTTCGATATGAAGAAACTATAGTGACAACATCATGATCAAAATCCAAACGTAGGCGACGGTTTTAGGTAGCATCAAAATTCCGATAAGCGGGAATTTATTGGAAAACAACACGACCGGAATATAAAACAAAAAGCTTAATGACACAGCGAGCCATATTAAGTTGAGATTAGGTATCGCGCTTCGATACAAAAAGAATAAAACCCCAACAAGAATTCCTTGAATAAGAAAGGGGATATTGCGATATATGGCAAAATTAAGCGGTGGTTGTCGCTGCTGCCAATTGTTTTGGGGAATTAGACATAACCCGATGCGCACAATCGCTAACAGAGTCATGATGATGGTCCAAAATTGTTCGTTTGGCACAGCAAAAAGCAACATGCCGATTTGCCATAACAGCACATAAAATAACGTCATCGTGATCGATGTTATTTGCTTTCCGGTGCCTAAATATTTTGTTAATGTTTCTTCTTGTGGTCGAACGAGAAATAATAACCGGGGCAGCAAATGAAAGGCATCTCCGATAATAAGCAGACCAGCCATCGTACTCGCCAGTAGGCGGGGAATATTTCTCGAGGAGTCGGCAAATAAGATTATTCCGATAATAATCGCCGTCATTAAATAAGCGACATCGAAGACCGTTTCAATTATTCCGGCAATGCGTTTCATTGTCATGTTAATCCTCTTTTGGTTTTGCCATAAATATTAGATGAACGGTCACGGCGATGCCGATGATTGGAAGAATGATATAAATGGCCGGAGTTCGAATGGCTAAAATTGATATTAGCAGCATCCCCCACAACCAAGCGATGCTTTGCCAGAAGGTTTTCTGTGATAAGCCATTTCGCCGTTGGTAGTTCTCAATATGCTCACGGAAAAAAGGAATTCTCATAATCCAAGCTTTTATACGCGGCGTTGCCGAAAAACAAGCAACCGCCAAAATGACAAAAGGTGTTGTCGGCCAGATGGGCAACAAAATGCCGATGGCTCCCATGGCAAGAAATATAAAACCAAAGCACGAAAGTATGATTGTCTTTATTTTCAATCCGAGCGACTCCTAGTGCTTATTAGGACTTATTACTATTATAAACTATACAGATTCGCAATTGTCTTATCTTTTTATAAACAAAAAATATTTGACGATTGAAATTGGTAACAAATTAATATAGTTTGCTCTTTCTCTTAAAGGGATGTCGCCTCATAGGCATGACCAAATCTTAATAACGTTTGATCATCATATTTCTTGGCGACAAACACCATCGCTTTCGGTTGCTTATTGAAGATACCTTCGGGGATACAAAGCGAGGGGTTACCATAAATTGGAGCGAAACTAAGCCATACCGGCGTGCCGATGGCCACTAGTTGTTTCTCGTGCAAAATCTTCTCAAATAAATGGGCTTCGTCAAGTAAACTATCGCGCCACGCTAGATATTCCGGATGCGTCACATCGCCGTGTGTGGCTACGGCTTTCTCAAAAATCGTTTGCCCGTATCTTAAACATCGCTTTGCATGTTCGCGGTGGAACAAAATCAAATCTTCAAGTGATTTATGTGGTGTCAATCCACTGACAGATTGCAGAAATTGGTTAATCGCGTATTTAAATTCCACTAGCAAAGTCGGCTCGTTTTCGAGTTTCGGTAATTTTACGATGATCTCTTCATACGTAAATCCGGCCTTGATAATTCGGGCCTTGGACTGTTCTATAACAGCAAACTCTTCACTTGAGTATTGGTTGTCTTCAAAATGCACAAGCCCGATTTTTCCACCTGTTAATGGTTGCTCTATCGCCTCGGCAAACGATTGTGAAAACGGGAATGGGTGAACGTGTTGTTGATCGTCAATAAGCGCATCCATTAATAATGCGCAATCATACACGCAGCTAGCCATCGGTCCGGCCGTATCTTGAACGGGTGATATGGGAATGATACCTTGTTGGCTCACAAGTCCAAACGTGGGTTTTAAAGCGACGATTTGACACTGGAAGGCAGGTGCCATCAGTGAACCGTTGGTCTCGGTGCCGATGGCCCCGGGCACGATTCCCAATTTAACAGCGACGGCGCTTCCCGTCGATGATCCCAGCGGATCAATCGTTTCGTCAAACGGATGCTTGACCTGACCATACATCGAGCCATAACCAGACGGCATTTTGTCATCACTCAGAAAATAGGCGTATTCGGATAAATTCGCTTTACCGATAATGATCGCCCCTTTATCAAGCAAGTACTTGACGATGGGTGCGTGCGCGGGTGGATAAAAATCATGGAGGGCATAGGCATTGCACGTCGTGGGCGTTCCGTCTTTATAAAAGATATTATCCTTAATCACAATCGGTATGCCATGAAGTGGACCACGAACAAATCCCAGTCGGCGTTCTTCATCGCGTTTTTTGGCAAGTTTTTTAGCAAGTGGGCTAATGCGCCCAATCGCGTTTTTATCAAGCCATTGCCGGTTATTTTCCAATGCTTGATTAACTAGTTGTAGGCTTGTAACCCGTCCCGATTCTAAAGCGATTCGCATTTGAGTAAAGGTAATCATGTTAATTCCATCCCTTTATTTAGTGGCAAGAAAACATTTAGTGCTTTCCAGTATTGAGTTATATTTCTGTTCACTAAATTCGGTCGTATCGACACTGATGACCTGTCCGAGGCAATCACTGCTACGATATCCATCCATCGAAGTTACGAATGTATCATAAGACATCAAATTAATCGATTTATGAACTATATGACGATTTGGTTGTCGCGATTTGTATCTTTGATAGATGACTTCAGGTTGTCCGTATACGAAAAGACTTAAAACATTTGCTATCGGTATTGGAAGCATTTCCTTTAACTCAGCTAGTTCGTGTGGCTTGAAATTGCTTTCAATCATTACATCAATGCCTGACACAAGTAGTTTCTCGGTCATCATTTTCATGATTTTGAATGTGGCTTGGGACAATTTCAAATTTTCTTCACGGTTAGTGTATCCAATCGTATCGCCCAACACTTCTTTGAATGAATCCTTGTTTAAACAAACAATGTTTAAGTCATTGCCTAGACGCTGGGAAATCGTCGTTTTCATCGTTGCCAGAAAGCCGGTAATAATAATTAGTTTTGCCACTGCTTCACCTGTTAAGTAAATTGAACCTGATTAAATGGTTGGCGAAATATTGGCAATCATCCAATCAGTGCGCTCATTAATATAATTTTTCACAAAATCAAGATGTTGCTCATATGTTTCAAATGCCCGTTGGTCTTCAGGAATCGGGCACCAAGGTCCATCACAAAGTTCAAGCGGCCACTTTTGTAAGTTGCGCTCGGAATTGGCAATCCAATTATCATGATTATCATCAAGCCAATTATTTAAGATTGGCAGAACGCGATTTTTAAAATCGTTTAATCGTGTTACAAATTGATAACGAAATGTAGGAATTTCCATCAGCCTTGTAAAAAACATATTGTTGTTATTATCGAAGTCTTCCCAATAGTCAACCCAGCCCCAATGACCCTCTGCTTGTGAGGGGAAATAATCGCCATTGCCTAGCGAAATGTCGAAATCCCATAACGGGCTCATTCGTAGCGGCTGCCCCGTCTCTTTAACGAAATATAACGATCCAAAATTAATATCGACGTTTTTGGTGATTTCCTGCAACATGAAGAAATCAACAAAGTTATCGACATCGATTAAAGATTCAAAACCGCTTTGAGAATTAATCGTGTCTCTCACTTCAAACAAATATTCTTTGATAAATCGTGTATGACGTGCGGGCACATAAAGCGGATCATTATAGTCGGGTTCGCGGATAAAATAGGGCCGGTAATCAAGCCAAAAGAAGTCGCCATCTTCAATACCTTCACCGCGTTCAAAGGCGCGATAATCCAACTCCAACAGAAACCCTGCATCATTTAATTCTAAGTTTGATTCAACATTCCAGCGGTTTTTTTGAAACTCGACACGCTCCATCATAAAGTATTGACCAAGGTATTCATCGTTTACAACCAACTCAACGAAGCGAAAATCAAGCGGGTGCAATGTTTCGGGATACATGTGGGCGAGAAATTGAGCGATGCTATTGCGTATCAGCGATTTATCGATGTGATTAGCCAATAATATGTAGTTCTTGGCCGCTGCCATACCGAGTAATGATGTGTTTTTGTCAAAGCGTAGCCGATATGAACGTTTCGGCATTCTGCGAGTGGAATTACCTCTTATCCTGATGCCATAGGGCGAAGTAATAACCGTGTTTTGGCGTACTCCGTTGGCGGTATGATCTATGCTCGCCGTACCACGCACATAATCTTCGTAATATATATCCGTTTCTTGTAGGCCTCCGCTAAGCGTTAAATTGAGTTGTGGCATGTCGCTAATAATTGGCGCATTCCTTTGACTCTTAACGAGCAGTGATTGCGTGTGCGTATATTCACCGCCGTTTTTTGAAATGAGGGCACTAATTGAGGCTGTGAAATCAAATGATGGGTTAATGTATTTAAGCACCCCTTCTATGATTTCCATATCATCGCTTGTCCAAATAACACTAACGGATGTCGTATCTAACGTCGGCAATACATAGTCTTCATTTACATAGGTGACATCTAGTGTCAATTGTTCAATCTCGGGTGAAAAATCAACATAGATTGAGGTCGTGTTTTCACTTGGGTTTGATGAGCTAAAAGAGAAGCCGGCGCAACTGGTTAATAAGATTGCGAATGTAATGACCAAAAATTTGATTTTGTTATTCATAGATATATAAATAGTATGCTTTAAAACTAATCGGAGCAATCGAAACAGAACGATGCATATTGATAATCCATGAAGGTATATTTCTTAAATGGACTTAAGTCATCGATTGCTGCGCTAAAGCTGTGAGTTCGGCAAACACATCTTGTTGCGTGCACTCGCATAAAGCTTGATAACTTAATCTTCTTGATAAACGACGCACCAGTAAAGCGCCAAGATAATAACCAACATCGCTATGTCCCATATAGCTACACCAATCGCCAAAGAAATCTTGGACGCTTAGTCGTTTAATGACACGGTTCAAGAATTCGTTAAACAACACCACTTTGTTTTGATGGCACCAATCTTTCCACGCATCGTCGTATTGGTGAAATAGCCATGGATCTGCGGCTAATTCCTGCTGGGCAAACATCGCCATTCCTTCGCAATATAGTTGCCATAATTGCGGGTTGTCTTTTTCAAACGATATCGTCTTTCTCGTTTGAAAGTGCCATATGTGTCCGAGTTCGTGATTAATCAATTGTTCCATTTTGCGAACATCGGTCCATTTCAGCTCGATTATCTTTTCGATGCCGAGCAAAATTGTCGGTCGATCATCTAGTTGGGTTGCCCAACCCGCTCCGTTACAAAGACCAAAATACAAAATGATATCGACATTTAGATTTGTATGAAAAACGTCGCGTATTTTCTCGTTAATCGCTTTCGTTGCCTCGATGAAACTATGATGCGCTAGTCTAATTTCTTCTTGGTTAGATAACGCGGCGTTTAATATCGGAACGATCTCTTTTTCGAAATCGTAGCGCTCGCTATCTTTCAAGCATTTATCGGCAAGCGATGGTGAGATACCGTTTGCATACTCTCGCCACTTTGAAATATTAAAGGGAAGTTCAAAAAGCCGTGATTCAATCGTGCTGTACGTATCAACTATTTGTATCATTGTGATTCCTAAAGATTCATTAAAACTATCAACGATGAATCAATCGATTCGGGTTTTTCTAAGTTGTTCGATATCAAAGTCTTTGGTCGGTCCGTGATACGGGGTGATGACTCGTGATTTCTTTGCAAAATGAATAGCGTTTACCGGACAATGGTTGACACACCGATAACATAAAACGCACTTGTCTAAGCCTTTGGCAACCCCATCCTCCATCACTAAGTTTCCGCTTGGACATAACTCGGTGCAGTGCGAACAACCAATACATGTTTGATCAATCTTGATCGTGTTTTTGAAAGATTGGTATTCGTGTCGATAAGGGATTCGCTGCAATAACCCTAGCAATAGGCCAAATAAGTGGTCACCTTTTCTCTTGCGTTTATTAGTTAAGATTGCTGTGGCAAACCGTTTGGTTTTTCTCATGATTCTTTTCTTAAGACGGTCATAATCTGGTGGTTTCATCCACTTGAAGATGGGGTAGTCGGTTTTATTGTTTGGCATGTTAAAGTGTGCCAATTGACGAACGTCGAATCCCTTTTGTCGTAATAATTTGCCACCGATGGATGCTCCATCGCCTGAATACATCATCTGTGTGCAATACACAAACGCCCTTTTATTGGGGTGGTTTTCCATCTTTTTGATAAATGTGGTAATCGGTTCGGGCATGTCTGACCCGTAGATTGGATAACCAATTCCAATGATATCGGCTGTTTCAATTTGCTGCTGGCATTGATTAATCGTTTCCACGCTAATGACGTCGCAAAAAGCGCCGCCGGCCTTCAGGTTTTCTTGAAGACATTGGGCGACGAACCACGTGTTGCCGGTTCCGGAAAATACAAAGATGATAATTTTCATGTCAGTGTTTCTGCGTCTTTACGTCATGTCGATTCATTTATTATATTACGCGACTTTCACTCGATTATTTCAAAAAGGTTAATTAGGTTTCTCCTTGATCTAACACCATTGTCGTATAAATCGCTTTCTAAAACCACTGCGATTCGCTTAGGTCTTGCTGGAATTGGGAAATACTTGAATATAGTGGTAACAGCTAGATAAATAGCGATAGCCCCATTTTTCATACATGAGTCGGGGCGTGTCGTTCATGTCGGTCACTAAGTAGACGAACTTGATTCCTTGTGTTTTTAAAAATGATATGGCATGGGCCATCAGTGAAGAACCAATCCCGCGATGACGATAGTGCTCTAATACGGTGAAGTCGTCGATCTTGGCAAATGATTGCTGCCATGTCGCGTTAATCGAACCAACGATTTGACCTGCGACTAGTGCGTAAAAATAGCGATATTGTGGTTCTTTCATCAATACATCCCATTGTCGTATCGCATTATTGATGGAAAATTGTTCGCCATATTCTCGATTTTCTAAATATAGGTAGTGACAAAATGGTTGCTTAATCGAAGCGTCAATTTTTTTAATGGTGATTCCATCGTCATGTGTGATCATCACCTCGTCGATGTGAGCCAAGTAATAACCATTGATTGTCTTTTGGTAACTTATTAATGCGTCATGAAGGTGATCTGGTTGTTGTTCAAACCGGAAATGGACATGGCCATTATCTTGATATCGCGTCTGGTATAAAACAATGTCATCACGGGTCATTTTATTGAAATCGAGCACATGAAAATAGTTATGGTAATACTTATCTCGCTGTAAAACGTCATAAGATATATATCCGAACTTGTTTTTCTCAATTTTGGCAAACATGGAAACATATTTAATTTCCATATCGATGATGTCGTTATATGTCATGTCGATAATCCTCTCATCGTATCAGCGCGGCGATCAAGCGTGGTCCTATATATTTTATCATGACGCTTAATGTGACTAGTCGCTGTTTGGCATAGTAGCCATCCCTTTTAAAAACCTCAAAAAGGTGTCGCTGTGTCATGGTCGCATTGTCTAGGTTACAATAAATTGGACTGAATATTCTCGCTTGCTTAAATAGAATATAACCATATATAATTCTGTGACGAGTTTCTTGGCTTGATGGGTTATCCGATTTACATTTTGCCTAACGTTTAAGTGGCGGTCGTCTAGAAATAAATGAATGTCTTTCATATCAATCCTTTAATTTCATCGGTTGGTTACTCTAAGCACAAACCTAGTTAATCTAATAACATCATAGAGCAACAATTCATTGACTCAAACAATGGATTGAAAATATCGACAATTAATACTTGGTTCATTATTACAAATCAGCACAATCGAAAAAAAGTAAAAGCACTGGCATGAGCCTAGTGTCTTGATTGGATTGCCAATCAGATATCTTGCGTCAAACAAACGATCACTTATTTTGCAGCTCTAGCATGCGTGCTTTAATCAGTCTTTCGATTAATGCTTTCGGCAAAGGTTGTCCATAGGGAAACCGAATTGCCCCTTTGGAGTGGTGATAAGGTTTAAGTTCACCTTTGAGTTTTTCGATTGGTCCTGGGGTCGGATAAAATCCCAGATGATGTTTGTTCGCCGCATAATAACATACGGGCTCAGTAACAAAAAATGCCGGCATTCCATAAGACATTTTTTCTTCGGCAGTCGGCAATATTTTTTTTATTAGGAGATAGAGTTCTTTGAGTCTGTCTTCAATTTCAGGAGGAAATTGTTTGTGATAGAAATCAATATCGCAAAGCATTTATAAACCCCTTTTTATCATTTGAATAAACCGCTTATGAGCATAATTGAGGTCCAGACAATCAATTTGTCATGTTTTATCCGGAAGCCACGAGAAAAATATTTATGATTAACGAATTGTTAGGATACAAATCCACAAGTTTGCAGTGTCGTAACGACAAGATTAGTTAATTAAACGAGGCGTTTTCTTAAGAAAATGGCTTTAACGAGGATGCTGCCCACGAAAGCGGCGGCTCCAACAATAATTATTGTCATACCTGTTTGTGAAGCCTCAGTACCATCGAATAGGAAAGTTGGCGCGGCTGTGAATTGGTCTTCAATATCGGCCCATTGAGTCGCATCATATACTTCAAAATCAGCTTCGCCCGTAATCATCCCTAAGATATCGATTGTGGCATAGGTCGTTTCATTGGCGACTTCGGTGTCACCAACTTCAGCGATGGCGTGAACTTGAAAAGCGACATAGAGTGACGTTCCTTCTAATTGATAGAACACTTCTTCGAATTCCACGGTCACTTCAGCGCCGGGATATTCATCTTCAAGCGCGGCTTCAATTTGGGTCTCGGCTTCCTCAAGTTGCGTGGCAACAAGCGGAGCCCCATATTGACCATAGGCCCAAACAGCGCCGCCGGCCAACATCGTGAAAAAGGCAACAATACCAACTAGGGTCATGATAAATCGTAGAATAAATCTCATATGCTTTCCTTTCTCAATTGAATAAACATTAATCCATTCATTCACTTGATTCCTTTGAGGAAATTCTTCTCTCTTATCTTAGGTTATTCACACCATCCAACGCAATAAAATGCAAATGATTACGTTTTCTTTTGTTTTTGGGTGGCCGAACCATCAAAAATTGATTCAAAGACGCCATGTTCGTCTTGATGAGAAAAAAGTAATCAAAAACAATCATATAGTTAATATCTCGCTTTGTTATTAAAACGAGCTTTAGATATAAGTATCTAGTTTATGCTTTTTTTGTCCCGAACGATATTCGTCATGTTATTACGGTATATTCTGAATTGAAAATAGATTTTTGGACATTCAGTTAATGAATGCAAGTTTGCCCCATAACTGGACATCGCTTCCCGGCATCGTGGTGTCCGTAAACGGAATCGTCATAGTCATATCGGTGTACCAACCTGAGAACTCCATCCCTGCTGGTATTTCGGGCATGATAATGTCGAGCGTCGCGCCGTAATCGTAATCCTGTTCGCCGAAGATGATGGTGTCAAGGGCATACTGGTTCGGCCAGAGCGTCGGATACATCCGATTCACGCGGTCACCGAAGCCAAGCTGGTTGTCACCATTAAAGCCCCACGCCAGCACACGTCCCCGCTCCGTGATTGCAAAAGATGAGTCGTCGTACACACGCACGCTTCTAATTAGTTCGTCATATGGGAGATCGTCGAAATAAACCTCGACGGGATTGTAATTGTTATTGCGTTCATTGGCATTGCCGAGTTGTCCATATTCATTAGTATCACCCCAAGAAAAGACGCGGTCGAGACTTGTCATGGCAATGACGTGCTTGTTGCCAACTTCGACGGCGATAATATCTTCCCAGTCGTATAAACCACCATTATAAATAATAACGATTTCTCGTGGGAGCTTATACATGCTGCCGTAGTCGCCTTGAATGCCGAACTGATCGTACTGGTTATCGCCCATGGCTAATAGCCGACCTTCGCTAGTAATCAAAAACGAGATGTGGTTACCGGCGGTGACGTCGGTGTAAATTTCTCCTGACGATAGCGCGCTATTATCAATGAGCGCCGGCGTCAAGCTTTGGTCCGTTAGAGACGGTTGGCCAAGCGCTCCAAAAATGCTGAAGCCCCAAGAAAAGGCGCGTCCGTGGTTCGTCAGTGCTAAAGTATGAAGTGGTCCGGAACTAATCTTAGTAACGTATTCCTGGGAGGCTAGTCCGGGTATTGGGATCAGAGTCGGTGTCAGCTTGTCGATATTGGTACCATCGCCAACTTGTCCCACTTGATTGTAGCCCCAACCGAATAGCCGCTTTGAGGTAGTGATGGCAAAGGCGGTCTTCCCGCCCGCAAATATTGTGGTTACCGTTTCACCTTCGGCTAGGTCATCGAACTGTATCATGGCAGGGTCGTGAGTAAAATCTGCCACATGATCGATCGTCGTTCCATCACCGAGCTGCCCGTGCGAGTTGTCGCCCCAGGCAAAGGCCACACCGGAATCGTTGATGTAGTAGTTGCTGCCTTCTTTAGCGGTGTAGTAGGCGATGTCGTCATCCGGGAAGTACCTGTACGGCGCGACAGACAAAGGGTTAATGACATTACTGGAAACGATTTCCCAACTGAGAGCATTGCCTTGATCGACAGTGGCAAAGCAGTCTTCGTTAGCATCATCGGCTACGAACACGTCATTGATGGTCTGTAGCTGCGGATATGTAAGATTGTATGTGAGCCTGAATGAATGGACTTCGAACCTAGCATATAGATGGAGTGTACCGGTCATCCCTTCGGCGATGAGGGAGGAAGGCTCGTCCGAATAGTCAGCGCGACGGTGCCATCCGAGAAATGTGTGGAAATCCTTCGTCGGGTTGCCAATCATTAGTGAAGAGTTGATATTGTATGTCGTCGGATTATTTGAGGCATTGATTGTCGAAGGATTTGGCGTCAATTTCGAATTTTGGACATTCGCGAATAAGACCATCGTTATCACCGCGGTTTTCAGCGTTTTGGTTTTGATTGCCAAACTTCTTGATGGACTCGCTGATATCCCCCTAGCCGCTTTCACCGATGGCTTAAAGACAAAATGGGGTAAACGCCGTCCAGCGATGCTGATTGGTTACATCCCCATGGTGTTGGCCTTTATCTTATTCTGTTTTCCGCCCTCGTTAGAAGAAGGAAGTCTCCTTAATACGATCTATTTTGGTGTGCTTCTCGCAATTTTCTTCACGGCTTACACGCTGACGTTTGTTACATAC
>Ga0209835_1000833_pt1 | contig 18858 bp, 13 predicted proteins | sample LakKivwa52mmetaG_FD_184138 | JGI IMG/M metagenome (GOLD analysis project Ga0209835, IMG submission 184138) | Anoxic lake water microbial communities from Lake Kivu, Rwanda to study Microbial Dark Matter (Phase II) - Lake Kivu water 52m metaG... | ecosystem: Environmental > Aquatic > Freshwater >...
GTTATTCACATTTTGGCCTATTTTGTACTAAGCAATGGTATTAAAGGAGGAAAAATGGAAACTAAACTTTACGAATTTTCAGAACACGAAAATCTGGTCATCAAAAAGTTATTTAGACACATGAATTTTGTCGGAATTTCTTTGCTGGTTTTGGGTGGACTATTTGCACTTTTTGGTATTTATTTGTTGATTTATCATTCGGATCTACTCCAAGAATTGTTAGTTTTTGTAGTTGCATTTGTTGTAATAGTGATGGGTGTTATCACCATGAGGTCAGCAAAAAGTTTTGGAAATATTGTTAAAACAAAGGGTGACGATATTGAGCATCTTATTCAGGCTCTTGATAAACTTACTACCTGGTTTAGCATTGTAACTACGCTTATTTTAATCAGTGCAGGTGTTATAATCCTTGCATTTGTGGCCTTTTTAAGTAAGTAAGCTGCTTTATTTTTTAATAATTATTTCCATATAAACCGGTAAATGGTCGCTAAAGCCACCATTGTAGGCAGGTCCATTATATGCCCTCCATGGCTTTTTATCAGGATACTTATCGTCATCAATAAGTAACCAATCTTCTTTGAATATTTTACCACTATTGTAATTCAAACAAAGTTTACAGTTTTGTTTAAAAAATGAGTTTGAAACAATAATTTGATCAATTTGGTTCCATTCATGCTGGTATTTATAAGTACCTGAACCGGATTTTTCAGAATAATGAAACAGATTATATAGTAAAAATTCATTTATTTTTAAAGAATCACCATTGGCTCTTAAAATTTCTGAAATACTTTTATCTGAAGGTTCATCATTAAAATCACCCATAATTACAATATAGGCCAGCGGGTTTGTTTTGATAACAGAATCAATTTTTTGTTTTAACAGATTGGCAACCAACATTCTGTTTATTTCGCTTTGAGAAGAACCACCTCTTCTTGATGGCCAGTGATTTACAAAAATATGTAGTGTATCATTGGTTTTAATAACTCCTTTTGCATATAAAATATCTCTTGTGCGGAAATTAGTATCTGATTCTTTGCTTACAGAAAAAAAGTTATAATAAATGGGTTTAAAATAGTTTTTACGATAAAGCAGTGCCACATCAATACCTCTGTAATCAGGCGACTCTTTATGAATTATATCGTATTTGAATGTTTTTAAAGGGGTTTTATAAATTAAATCCTCCATAACTTCTCTGTTTTCAATTTCGCATAATCCTGCCAGGGCCGGTGCATTCCATTCACCAACAGCAATTATTACTTTTGATATCTTTTGAAGCTTATCATAATAACGGAAACTATTCCAGCGGTAATTACCTTCAGGTAAAAAATCTTCATCATTTGTTGCAGGATTATTTATTGTATCAAACAGGTTTTCAACATTGTAAAACATAATTTTTATGAACTCATCTTTAGTGTCAATAAAAGATTTCTGACTATTGACCGGCTTGAAAACATTGCATCCGCTCAGCAAAAATGAGATTGGAAAAATAAAAATCATGTATCTGAAAATAATTGATTGAAATATGGTCATATATCTGGAAATTTGAAAATTAAATTAATGTGCAAATCTGATTAAATATTATTGAATCTGAAAATTTTTAAGCCTATGATGAAATCAATGACAGGATATGGAGCTATTTTAAAGGAAGCTGATTTATTTTCAATCAGAGTAGAAATAAAATCTCTGAATAGTAAAATTTTAGATTTAAAAACCAAATTGCCTTCTAAATATACCGAAAAAGAAATTGAAATTCAATCATTGATTGAGAATAAACTGACAAGGGGAAAGATTGATTTTTCGTTACAAATGAAGTATAATTCAGTTGATGTGCTTAAAAAAACTGTAAATGAGCCCTTAGCTGATGCTTATTACTATGAGTTTGAAAAAATTTTCAATAAATGGAATCAATCAAAAGAAAGATTGGGTGATATTGTTCTTTCATTACCGGACTTATTTTCAACCGACCTCAACGGAAATACTATTCCTGATGATGAATGGAATGATGTATTAAGTGCCATTAGTGAAGCTTTGGATATGCTCGACAAGTTCAGGATTTCTGAAGGATCAAAATTGCAATCAAAAATAATTGAGCAATTGGCAATTATTGCAAATCTGGCTGAAAATATAAACAAATCAAAAGAAAACCGTTTGACACAAATCAGTAATAAACTGAAGCAACGGTTTAATGAACTGGAAAATGAGTACAATAAAGAACGTTTTGAACAGGAATTGATTTATTATCTGGAGAAATTAGATATTACTGAAGAACTTGTCAGGTTAAATGCTCATTTGAATTATTTTACTGAAGTCATGCAGAATGAAGATAATCCTGGTAGAAAGTTGGGTTTTATAACGCAGGAAATTGGTCGTGAAATCAATACAATCGGGGCAAAAGCTAATGATTATAATATGCAGAAAATGGTGGTTGAAATGAAAGATGAGTTGGAAAAAATAAAACAACAACTGGCAAATATATTATAAGATGAATTCAAAAAAGCTATTAGTAATTTCAGGTCCATCGGGTAGCGGTAAAAGCACAGTTGCAAAAAAAATACTTGAGAGATATCCTGAGTTTGAATTTTCGGTGTCGTCAACCACACGTGAAAAAAGAAGTAATGAAATTAATGGCAAAGACTATTATTTTATCAACATTGAAAATTTTAAGGAGGAAGCCGAAAGAGGAGAATTTATTGAATATGAAGAAGTTTATGATGGCGTTTTTTATGGCACTTCAAAAAAAGAAATATCAAGAATTTTTAACGACAATAAAATCCCTCTTTTAGATATTGATGTAAAAGGAGCTCTTTCAATAAAGCGAATTTATGGTTCAACTGCATATCTTGTTTTTATTCATCCGGGGTCAATACAAACGCTCAGGGAAAGGCTGATTAAACGCAATACTGATTTATTAAATGTTATAGAAAAGCGACTGGCCAAAGCTGAATTTGAATTGTCGTTTACTGATTCGTTCGATTCAGTGGTTAAAAATGATAATGAACTGGAAGTATGTTTAGATGAAATTCAAAATCTTCTTAACAATGTTTTACTAAAATGAGTACAGTACTTTTTTTCGGTTCATTCAATCCTTTTCATAATGCACATTACAAAATTGCCCGCTTTGTTATTGAAAATCAGTTGGCTGATAATTTATGGTTTATAGTAAGTCCTCATAACCCTTTGAAAGATACAGATATTTTAATTGACTCAAATCACAGGCTTAAAATGCTTAATCTGATTGTAAACAAGCATTCTGAATTTCAGGTATGCGATATCGAATATCACCTGTCTCTTCCTTCATTTACTGTAAATACCTTAAAAAAGCTAAAAGAATTATATCCACAAATTAATTTTGACATATTAATTGGTTCAGATTCACTCGATCAAATACATTTATGGAAAGACTATCGCTTTATACTTGAACATTATAAATTACTGGTTTTTCCCCGACAGAATAATTATAAAATTCCTCAACAATACTGTCAGTATAATATTATTCTTCTTAATACAGACGTTATAACACTCTCATCAACATTCATCAGAGAAAAGGCAAAAAAGAAGGAAGATATATCTGAACTGATTCCTGAATGCATATATAAATATATGAAAATCAATTCTTTGATGTAATAAAAGTAACCATACTATTTCTCAGGCAATAAATGAATGTATTTGTAGTTGAGAAATTTTTTTAAAATAATTGTGTATGGTAAACCAATGTATTATCAGGTGTTTTAATAGTGTAAAAGACACATTGCAGAAGATTAATTTGCAAAGCCTTTGTGGCAAATTATAATTTCGAATCGTAAATGAAAGTTGAAATGAAAATCAAATTAAACTTTAAAAGCTTGAAGATTCAACAATATAAAATGCCAAACTTATGATTACACTTGCCACTTTATCAATAATTATAGGTGCATTATTAACGGGGAAAAAACAGCGAATAAATGTTTTTGAAATCATTAATTTGCCATTAATCAAAAGCATTAAAAACTTATCATGGATAATCATTTATCTGTTTTTCTTTATCATATTATTAAACGATCAAAAAGTTAAAGCTCAAACTTGCAGTAATTTAAACCTTTCATTTATTACTTCATTAAACAATAATGGCTGTTTAAATCCGGATACAATTAAATTGACCAATACCTCATCAGGAACAAATGTAGCATCAACTACCTTTTACTGGTCAGTTAATGGTGTTTGTTTTGATACCACAAGCGGTAGTTCAAGTCCAAAAATTTTAATCAAAAATCAAGGTAATTATAAAATTACTTTAACAGGCATAACAGTTTCATCATGCATAGATTCTATATCACAAACTGTTACAATATTTCAGGCAGCAAAGCCTGATTTCAGTATATTATGCGATACAATATGTTTAAATAATCGTGCATTTTTTACAAATTTGTCAAGTGGTACTAATTCTAACAGTAGCTATTCATGGACATTTGGTAATAGTGTTACTTCTTCAAATAAAGACACTGTCTCAGTAAAATATACATCAACAGGGGTTTATAATGTTTGTTTAAAAATCCAACAAAACAATTGTATTTACACTAAAACCCAAACTATCAGTGTAATAAATGGCAAATTACCAATTAAATTTTATAATAATTTAGGAATAGCATTAGAATCAGTTTCATGGAAAAGATGTTTAAGCCTTGTAACCGATCCTGATTCATTTTCTCAAAGTTTTGCATCTCCCGATACATTGGTTAATTATACCATCATTTTCGGAGATGGTAGCTCTGTAAAAGGAAGTCAGTTGTTGCCTTATCCCAATGGTATTATTAAGCACACTTATTTAAAAACAGGAGTTTTTGACTTTTACGTAATCAGCAGAGAAACAAATGGCTGTGAACGAATTTTCAGTGGAAAGGTGATTAATCTGCGGTACCCTGTGGTGGGAATCGGAGGACCTGATAATGGTCACACCAATGGCTGTGTTCCATTTACCACTCCATTTAAGAACACATCAACCCATGTTTCGGGATGTACTGAATTTACATGGGATTTTGGTGATGGAGATGTAAAAAAATATGATTATAAAAATCAGGGTGATAGTGTATATCACACCTACTTGAAATCGAAATGTAACATATTTATCAAACTCAAAGCTACCAATAGTTGCGGAACAACTGAAACTACCTGGGGTCCAGTAAATGCTTATGATATTGATACTGCTAAAATCTCTTCTGACAAAAACATTGTTTGTTACCCGAACACTACAGTTAATTTTCAAAATCTGACTAAATATAATTGTTACAGCGAAACTAGGAACTTTTTCTGGGATTTTGGAGATGGTTCAAATTCAGGCTGGACAACAATAGGTGCTGGCACAAGCCACAAATACAATTCTCCAGGGGTTTATATGGTCAAATTTAAAGATAGTAACCTTTGCGGTGTTGATACTTACAGTGTTAAAATTACAGTTTACGGTCCATTGCAGGCAGGTTTTAAATACTCCCCCGCTTCAATAGGATGTAAAAAATATACGGTAAGTTTTACTGACACTTCTAAAGGTGATAATATTTCATCTTACAAGTGGTATTTTGGCGATGGCGATAGCTCATCTCTTAAAAACCCTATACATACTTTTAATGATACAGGTTCTTTTAAGGTAAAACTTGTTATTACAGCAAGTTGCGGAACTTCTGAGTTTTCATCTCAAATCAAAGTTTACAAGAAACCTGTTGCTGAAATAGCAGATATTAACGATCAATGTTTACCTGCTAAGATTTCTTACAACAATAAATCGAAAGATTATTCTCCTTTTGCTTCTTATTACTGGGATTTTGGAGATAGTACTTTCAGTACAGCTTTCAAACCTGCTGATAAGAATTTTTCATCTCCCGGAATATACACTGTTAAATTGAAAATTAAAGATACTTGTGGTATTGATTCCACAACAAGAACATTTAAAGTTTACAATCAACCGAAAGTTTCCTTTGTAGCTACTATATCTGAAATTTGTCAATACAAAAAAGCTTTATTTAACAATACAACTTCATTTTCAGATAGCTTAATCTGGGATTTTGGTGATAAAACACCTTTGTATTATTCAGAAAACATACCTGGTACAAACCATACTTACAACACACATGGAACTTTTTATGTAAAGCTGACAGCCTTGAATTCGATAGGTTGCAGCCATAAAGATTCTGTAAAAGTAACTGTAAATCCGGCTCCTGTAGCTGATTTCAGCAGCCCATTGTACAGCGGATGTGTTCCTATGACAGTAAGTTTTAACAATAAATCGTCTTACAGCGATACTTTTTACTGGTATATTAATGGTGTACTGAAATCAACAAACAGCACTTTATCGGCACAAACATTTTCAAATCCAAACGACAGTATTTCTGTCATGCTAATTACAAAAAACAAATTCAATTGTCTGGCTGATACTGTTGTAAAGCAGTACTTTACTTATAAAAATCCTCAACCTTCCTTCTCAAAAAGCGTGACGAAAGGGTGCGGACCATTATCAGTTTCTTTTACAAACAAATCACAAAATGCTAATCAGTTTATTTGGTATTTCGGAGATGGTGATACATCAACTAAAATAAATCCGGTTCATACCTATCAACCATCTCAATATAAGGATACATTTTATGTAATTTGTATGAAAGCTTACTCTGCCATCAGTTGTATTGACAGCATTTTTGACACAGTTTATGTTTATCCCTTGCCATTAATTGAGTTCTCAATTTCAAAATCTGCAGGTTGCGGCCCACTGTCAACCTCCTTTACCAATATGTCATCTCCCAGAGATACAGGCAGCATCAGTATAATGAGTTTTGTCTGGAATTTGGGTAACAATAAATCTGCAACTACAACTAATAGCGCAGCAATTTATAATTCATCTAAAACTAAAGATAGCATTTATTACATAAAACTGACAGGAATTACTGAACATGGGTGCAAAGACTCTTTAGTAAAAACTATTAAGGTATATGCCAATCCTGCAATTTCTTTTTCAACCGATTCAAAGGAAGGATGCAACCCACTGCAGGTGAAATTTACCAATACTTCAAAACCTAACGATAGCAGCAGTATTTCTGCAATGTCTTTTTTATGGAATTTTGGAAATGGAAATTGTTCTACCCAAACTAATCCGGTTCAGACATTTACTAATACTAAAACTGGCGATAGCACATATTATATAAAATTAGTAGGTTATAATTCTCATTCATGTATTGATTCATTTTCTTCAACAATAAAAGTACATTCAGACCCTGTATCTTCATTTTCAGTCAACAAATCAGCAGGATGTTCTCCACTAAGTGTTGCCTTTACCAATAGCAGCACCCCCAACGACACCGGTACTCTTGCCTCAATGTCTTATGTATGGCATTTTGGCGACAACACCACATCAGGAGCAATTCACCCAACTAAAGTTTTCTCTTCAAGCAACACAACTACAAGTATTTATCAGGTTAAACTGATAACCACTACCATTCACGGTTGCTCCGACACCAGCACTACCAACATTACTGTTCATCCTCTGCCAACTGTTGATTTTCAACCATCTGCAACTCAAACATGTAATCCGGCCATGATTACATTTACCAATTATTCCAAACCTAATGATACAGGGTCTTTTCTTTCTGATTTAACCTATTCTTGGAATTTTGGAGATGGTATTACTTCAGCAGCAAAAAGCTTTGCAAAGTCGTATAGCGCTTCTGATTTTAAAGATACTGTATATAAGGTAAAACTGATTGTTACCAGCAAACAAGGGTGTACCGATTCATTAATCAAATCAATAGCAATATTTCCTAAACCAGCAGTTACTTTTATTACCGATAAACAGAATGGATGCGGTCCACTTAGTGTTTCATTTACCAATAAGTCTAATCCAAAAGATACCGGTAATATTAAAATGATGAGCTTTATTTGGAATTTTGGAAATGGATCTTTTTCAACTGAGCAAGACAAAAAGATTACTTTTAATTCCTCTGAATATTCAGATACTGTTTATACTGTAAAATTAGTTGGTATTTCTGAACATGGTTGTAAAGATTCATTTACCAATCAGGTAAAAGTTTATCCTAAACCTCTTGCTTCATTTAATGTTTCTGAAAATAAAGGCTGTGGTCCCTTATCAGTAATATTCTATAATAAATCAACTAATTATAAAGGAGCTTCAACCAATACAGGTAATTTAAACTATTCCTGGAATTTTGGAAACGGTTTAAAATCAACATGTAAAGATACTCAGATTACTTATTATTCATCAAGCCTACAGGATACTACATATACAATTTCTCTTACAACTACAAGTTCCAACGGATGTTCAGCCGCATTCTCAGGGAATATTACCGTTTACCCTACACCAACCATCAACTTCACCCCAAACATTTCCAAGGGATGCGGCCCATTGAACATCACATTCAGCAATTTATCAAATCCTAATGGTAGTGGAAATATTAACAATATGACCTTTAAATGGGATTTAGGGACAGGCAAAACTTCAAGTTCAGTTTCAGCCAGCGAAACTTTCATGGCTTCTTTAACAAAAGATACTATTTATAAAATTAAACTAGTGGGCAAAACAGTCAATGGTTGCAGCGATTCAATTTCTAAATCAATAACTGTTTATCCAAAACCAACAGTGAAATTCAGCAACTCAAAAACAAATGGCTGTAGTCCACTTGAAGTAAAGTTTAACAACTTAAGCAACCCCAACGATACAGGAAGCATTTACATCATGAATTTTATTTGAAATTTAGGCAATGGAAGCTATTCAACTTTGAGAAATCCATCAACTTATTATTTTAAAGATGAAACCAAGGATAAAAAATACACCATAAGTTTGATTGGAATCAGCGAACACAATTGTCAGGATACATTTAAATCGGATATTCTTGTGTATCCAAATCCGCAAATAGAGTTTACTACCAGCAATACTCAGGGATGTGGTCCTTTATCAGTTAGTTTTAAAAATAATTCATCACCTCAGGATACAGGAAATATAAAAATGATGAGTTTTAACTGGAAGGTAAACAACAGCTTAAAATCCTCAAATGTTGATTTCTCGACAAATTTTGCTGAGTCAAAAAGCATTGACAGTGTTTATTCAGTAAAATTAATTGGATATTCTGAACATAACTGTATTGATTCCAGTACAAAAAGCATAACAGTATATCCTAAACCGATTGCTGATTTCAGTATGGATAAAAATTCAGGTTGTGCACCGTTAAAAGTTAACTTTAGTAACCAATCAAATGCTCAGGGAAGTGCAAAAACATCAAATCTGAGCTATAGCTGGAACTTTGGTAACGGTGTCAGTTCTACTCAAAAAGATGTGAGCGTAACTTTTGAATCAGGAATAAAAAAAGATACAATTTATACAGTTGTATTAACAGTCAGTTCAGAATTTGGATGTGTCGGTACCGATACCCAGTATGTAAAAGTTTATGCAAATCCCGAAGCAAGTTTTACGATAAATCAGAAGACGGGTTGCAGTCCATTTGCGGTGATGTTTACCAACAATTCGTTGAGTAATAATAATATGGCATTAAGCACGATGAAATTTATGTGGGATTTTGGTAATGGCGATACTTCATCTTCAATAAACCCAACTGCAAAATTTACCAATAATTCAACTCAGATTAAAAACTACACTGTAAAACTTAGTGCTTACAATTCAAATAGTTGTGTTTCATCTTTTACCCAAACCATTAGTATTTATTCAAAACCGGAAGTTAGTTTTTATCTGGCTGATACAACTGCATGTCATACGTTAAATGCAGTATTTGTCAACACTACTCAATCAAAAGATCCTCAGAACATAATGAAATACTCATGGAATTTTGGTAATGGGGTTTATTCACAGGCAAAAGACACCACTATATTATATACAGCTGCTTCAAGCGGTGAAAAAAAATATAACGTTGTTTTAATTGGTGAAAATTCTTATGGTTGTGTCGATACTTTTGAAAAACAGTTAGTTATATATGCATTGCCAGTAACTGATTTTACTTTTAACAATAAATATAATTGTGGTGAAAAAGTAGTATTCAGTAACCTTAGTGTATCAAACGACAATAAAGGTATGAATTCCATGAATTATATCTGGAATTATGGTAACCAAAAAATAAGTCAAAATATATCCGACACAGTAACATTTATGCAATCAACCAGCAATGATACCAATTACAGTATTCTACTGAAAGCCACAAATGCTTACGGGTGTTCTGATACTATATCGAAATCTATTGTTGTTCATCCCCGCCCTACAATTTCATTTACTGTTTCAACTAATGAAACCTGCAGCGGTGTAGATGTTCAGTTTATCAACACATCGAAAAATCTTGATCAATATACCTGGCATTTCGGGGATGGAAAGAGTTCTAATTCTAAAAACCCCAAATATGCTTATATTAATAATAGTCCGAATGCATTTTTGTACAATTCATATTTGATTGGTACATCAGCAGACGGATGCAAAGGAGATACATTCAAGCAAAATATATTAATTCATCCGGTTCAGTCGGCTGACATCATTTCCAGCAGCGATTCGGGATGTGCACCGCTGGCTACAAGCTTTTACAACAATAGCCGAAACTCCAGCTCATTCCAATGGTTTGTTTCAAACAAGTTAACTTCAACTTCTACAAACTTTAATTACACCTTTGCCGGTTCGCCAAACAGAGATACCAATTATCAGGTTATGCTTGTTTCGAAAAACGACATTGGATGCACCGACACTGCCTACCGTACTGTAAAAGTATTTCAGCAAGTAATTGCTGGCTTTTCAGTAAGCTCAACCTCAGGTTGTAGTCCGGCAGCTGTATCATTCACGAATCAATCAACCGGGGCAAATGCTTATTTCTGGAATCTTGGAAACGGACAAACAACTACCGAAACCAACACTACAGCTACCTATTCCAACTTTTTCTTCCAGGATATCAACTATGAAATAACGCTGTTTGCTATCAGTAAGCACAACTGTTTTGATACAATTAAAAAAACAGTAACCGTGCATCCAATACCTTTAGCTTCTTTTACAGCCGACAAGTTGCAAGGGTGTGATCCTGTTATCGTCAACTTTACCAACCAATCTATTATTGCCGACTCATACTTATGGGACTTTGGTAATGGGGTCACATCTGCCTTGCAGCAACCAGCTCAGGTTTTTTCTGCTTCTGCCAATGACAAAATTTATAATGTCAGGCTGACTGTTACTACTAAATATGGCTGTTCGAACAGCTTTAATAAAGAAATAAGAGTATATTCATCTCCCAAGGCTCTTTTCAATACTTCTGATAGTGGTTGTGCTCCGGTTATCACAACTTTTAAAGATATGAGTAAAAATGCAACTTTCTGGAACTGGGAGTTTGGTGATGGATTTACTTCAAGTGAGAAAAATCCTGTTCATATTTATTCTCAGGCTGGTGAATATTCAGTAAAGCTTAGGGTTTCCAACTATCTTGGTTGTTCTGATACTTTCGTCATGTATCGGAATATTAAAGTATGGGCAGTTCCAACAGCTCAGTTTACTGCTGATAAATATTATTCAGAATATCCTGATGTTACTTTTACCTTCAATAGTCTTAGTCCGTCAGGATTAGTATATCAATGGACATTTGGTAATGACCGTGTTGTTAAGAATACAAATTCAGTTTCATATTCTTTTAAAGATACCGGAACTTATTTTGTCAGGTTGGTGGTGTCAACACCACATTGCAACGACACATCATTGAAAGTTGTTATTGTTAAACCTCCTTTCCCTAAATCAGATTTTATATACAATAAAACTCAAGGCTGTGGGCCTTTGAAAGTGAGTTTTACTGATAAATCACTGATGGCTGATAAATGGCTCTGGTATTTTGGTGATGGTGAGTATTCAGCTGAACAACACCCGCAACATACTTATAAAAACCCGGGTTTATATTCAGTTACTCTGATATCTTCAAACAGCAGGGGCTCTCACAGTGTTTATAAAAAAGATATTATAATTGTTCATCCAAAACCCAATGTGTATTTTGAAGTATCCCCATCTCCGGCCTGGTTGCCAAAGGCTAAAGTTGATCTGGTTAATCTTACTGTAAACGGTAATCATTACAAATGGTTTATTGATAATGAATTCATTGATACCTTGCAGCATACTTCAAGAATTTTTGAAAAAGCAGGTACTCATGATGTAATGCTGATTGCTATCAGTAAATATGGTTGTACAGATACTCTGATAAAATATCAGGCTATTAAAATTGATACTATGGGTAGCATTTATATGCCCAATGCTTTCACTCCCAATAATGATGGAAGAAATGATATATTTACCCCTGTTGGATTTGGGTACAAGGAAGATGGATTTAATTTGAGAATTTTTACACGTTGGGGTGAATTGATTTATGAAACTGACAATTTTGAAAAAGGTTGGGACGGAACATCCAAAGGAGAATTGTGTATGGAAGGAATATATGTTTACAGAATAACAATACAAATGGTAAATAACGAAGTGCGTAATCTGGAAGGAAGTGTACATCTTTTACGTTAACTAACTTAATTAAACAGCTATGAACCAAACAAAATTATTCGTAACAACAGTTTTAGCATTCGTTTTTATGGTAAATCTGACTAAGGCTCAGAATTACATCGGACAAACAAAATCGAGGTTAATTAATGACCTTAAAAAGGAGGTGGACTTTGGCATTATTCAGGATGCCTCTGAGTCAGAAGAATTTATTCTTAAGTACACCAGCTTTAATGGTACTATTGTAAAGTATTTTTATTTTGATGAAAAGGGGAAATGTGTTAAGTTTACCATCATCAATAAAAATCTTGCAGACTATAAAAGCACAGTTAAAGATTTAAACAAACGATTCAGGAAGAAAGAAAAATCACTCTGGATTGAAAATGGACAGAATGATTGCCAGTGGAAGGTTGATAAAAAAGAGAATTTCTTTGCTATAATAGTAACAAAGCTTACATAAAGAGTATTTATTGTTAAAATGAATAAAATGAAACACTTATCGAATAATAATTTTAAGAAGTTAATTCTGGTTATTTTTATTGTTTTACTTTATTCTCCAATTTTAACAATATCGAAAACATATTTGGTTACAAAAGCAGATATATCTTCATCACATTTAAAATTCCAGGCATATAATCAGATACTGCTTGCAGTAAAATATGCTGAAGATGGCGATACCATCATGATTGATGATGGATGGTATGACAACGATTTTACAGAGATAAACAAAAGATTGGTGATTATTGGTAAACAGTCGGCTGCCGGTTACAGAAAAACTGAACGCCAGCCTCATAATGAATCAATACTATCGTTTACCAATAATCCAACTTGCTATTTGTATATCAATGTGGATGGTGTTGTTATTGACGGGATAAAATTTGGAATTGAAAATCAATTATCCTTTGGTGGAATTTATATCAATGCAGCCAATGTAGAAATCAGGAATTGTTTGTTTGCTAAAAACTCAGGTGGTAATATTTATATTTCTGCTAAAGGCAGGAATACTAAGATAATTGATAATTTTCTGCTTGATTCTGAATGTGAAAATATTTTGAATAATGCTGAAAGTGTTGTCATCTCAGGTAATTTCATTTCGAATAATAGTAATCTACCAGTGGTGTATTCTACTCGAAAAATTACGGCTAAAACCAATTCAATTACTAGTCCTGGTAAGGAAAAATTAGTCGTTTACGGTGATTATGCTAATTTGAGTTTTATTGCCGGTAATGAAATGATTACACCTTTAACTGAAGGAAATGCAGATATTTTATCTGATGAGAATACTAAAGAAGGACTGATACCACCTTTACACGTGGTTCCTAACAAATTGCAGTCCTTCTTTGACAATCAAAATTGCCCGTTTGCTAATTCCAATTATTTGGTGAGAAAAAATCACTTAAAATTGGACCTTAACGGCTTTGAAGAAAATGTTGTTTGCTATCCCGGATTTACTGAAATTCAAAGTTTATGTTTAAAACAGGGTAGCAACATCAATTATGAATCAATACCTCAGTGCCTGACTTTACTTACTATTAAACCAAACAAACTAAAGTTTTAAAAGATGGATAAGTCTAAACCAAACAAGTTTAACAAACAGGGTTTACTTAAAAAAGCTCTTGAAAGCAGGTTAATGCAAGAGGTAATTGTAATAGAACTTAAAAATAAGGATGGCGCTTATTCGCATAGCGAAATTTCTTATTTGTGTGTAAACTGACATTTTTTAAGTTTAATCTCAATATTTTTATAATTTTGCCTGAATAAAAAATCCTAATTATGGATGAAAAGATTTATCAGGCAGTTGAAAAAATCAAAAATGCAACTCATGCAATAGCTTTTACAGGAGCAGGCATTTCTGTTGAAAGTGGCATTCCTTCTTTTCGCGGGAAGGATGGATTGTGGAACAAATACGATCCAAGTTGTCTTGATATATCATATTTTTTTTCAAACAGCCTTAAGGCATGGAAAGTAATTAAGGAAATTTTTTATGATTATTTTGGTCAAGCAAAACCCAATGATGCGCACATTGCTTTGGCAAAACTGGAGCAGCTAAACTTGTTAAAAGCCGTAATAACTCAAAATATAGATAATTTGCATCAGGAAGCCGGAAGCTTGAATGTTATTGAGTTTCACGGAAATACACGAAATCTTGTATGTGTAGGTTGCGGAAAATCTTATGGAAAAGAAATTGTCAGCAACAATGATTTACCTTTATGTGATTTTTGCAGTGATTTATTGAAACCTGATTTTGTTTTTTTCGGAGAAGCTATTCCTGAACCTGCAGGCTCACTCTCATTTCAGCTTGCTATTAAATCTGATCTGGTAATTGTAATCGGAACAACAGGAGAAGTAATGCCAGCCTGTAATATCCCATATTATGCGAAACAAAATGGCGCAACAATTATTGAAATAAACCCTGAGGAAAGCCACTTTACCCATTCAATTACTGATATTTTTTTACAGGCTAAAGCAGGTGAAATGATGAATGAAATAATTAAGTTGCTGTAAACTCAGTGAGAATATAGATTTGTATCAGATAATCAGCATAACATCACCATAATCGAGAAAACGATAACGCTCTTTTATTGCTATATCGTAAACTTCACGAATGAGTTCCAAACCACCAAATGCAGATGCAGCAATAAAAAACGGAGATTGAGGTAAATGAAAGTTGGTTACAAGACAATTGGCTATTCTGAAATTATATGGAGGATAAATAAATTTTTCGCTCCAACCTTCCATAGGTAAAAGTTCATTTTGAGTTGACACACTCGATTCAATTGCTCTTAGTGTTGAAGTGCCAACAGCACATACCCTGTTTTTATTCCTTTTAGCCTGGTTGATGATTGAAGCACTTTCACCTTCAATAATAAAGTTTTCTGATTCGATTCGGTGTTTAGACAAATCTTCTACCTCTATACTTTTAAATGATGCAAGACCAATATGTAAGGTGATTTCGGTACGGATAATGCCTTTTATTTCAAACCATTTGAAAACTTCTTTGCTGAAATGAATACCTGCTGCCGGAACTGCTATTGAGCCTTTTTTCTTTGCAAAAATTGTTTGATAATCTTCTTCATCTTCATCAAGAGGTTCTCTTTTCATGTATTTTGGCAGTGGTGTTGAACCCATACGAAACAAAACTTCATGAAATTTTTCATATCCGCCATCATAGTAAAACTTAATGGTCCTTCCTTTTGATGTTGTATTGTCAATAACTTCTGCGACAAGTGTTCCTTCGTCAGGTTTTTTAAAAATCAGTTTGTTGCCAATTCTGACTTTTCTGGCAGGGTCAACCACAACATCCCAAAGTAAATTGTCTTTATTTAATTCACGTAAAAGAAATACTTCAATTTTAGCTCCTGTTTTTTCCTTAATACCGTAAAGACGTGCAGGAAATACTTTGGAGTTGTTAAAAATGAATACATCGCCTTCGTCAAAATAGTTAACAATATCTTTGAAAGTATGATGTGTAATTGTTCCTTCCTTCTTATTTACTATCATTAATCTTGACTCGTCACGATAGATGGCGGGTTTATCTGTAATTAATTCTTCGGGTAAATTAAAAGAAAATTGTGATAATTTTGCCATTTGTTAATTTTTTTAAGGCTGCAAATATACATCATTTTTTACGCTTTGTTAAATTTTTATTAAAATTATTTTATATGCAGATTATCAAATAGTTACTTTGTTTCTGATTGAAATACGGATTAGGTTGAGTAATAAATTTTAAAATCAGGAGATTCTTTTGATTGAATTTATAATGATGGTGAAAGTATTGAGAATTAAATTATTTTTATTTGTTCTTTTTATCATTGAGAGCAGGAAATTTGTAATTAATTCAATTATTTTTGTGGAGGTAAGTTTATTAAGTTGAAATAAAATAATGCCTCGTTGGTCGCAAATAATTGCCATTCTAAGAGAGAGTTTTTCTTTTGCTCTGATTAGCCTTAAGAATAACCTTTTAAGGACACTCTTATCTACTTTGGCCATTATTATTGGAATATTTACCATCATTTCTATTTTAACTTTTATTACATCTCTGAATAAAACTATTAAGGATTCTGTCAGTGAACTGGGAGGTGATATTTTATATATCCAGAAATGGCCATGGCTTTTCCAAAATGATTATCCTTGGTGGAAATTTATTAATCGGCCTGAAATGAGCTATAATGAGTTTTTGTTGCTTGAAAAAAAATCAAACAAAACAGAATGCATGGCTATGATTGTCGGAATATATGGGAAATCAATTGCTTCTGAAAAGGAACAGGTTAAGAATGCTTATGTTGCTGCAATTACTCATGATTACTTGAAACTGAATAGTGTTAAGATTGGAAGTGGTAGATATTTTACTGAATATGAATCTGAAACTGGTGCTGCTAAGATTATACTGGGAAGTAAAATTGCTCAGGTATTATTTAATGCTGAAGAACCTTTGGAAAAATTTGTTAAAATTTTAGGTAAAAAATTTCATGTTATTGGTATTTTAGAGAAAAAAGGACAAGGTGGTCTTGACTTTAATGATAACGATAATATTGCTATCATAACAATGAATTATGCTCGTTATCTTTTTGGATCGGGTATGAAAAATATGGATGTTACAGTACAGCTAAAACCCAATAAAAAAACAAATATTGATGAACTGGAGAATGAAGTGAGAGGTATAATGCGTTCTGTCAGACGATTAAAACCTGCCGATGAAGATAATTTTGCGATAAACAGAGCCAGTTTTATCAGCGATAAATTAAGTGAAATATTCAGATCCTTAAGCCTTATGGGTTGGATAATAGCAGCCTTTTCTATCCTGGTAGGAGGCTTTGGTACGGCCAATATTATGTTTGTATCGGTAAAAGAACGTACATTTTTAATTGGAATTGAAAAAGCATTGGGAGCTCCGAGATATTTTATCCTCATACAGTTTTTAGGAGAGTCGGTAATTTTATGTCTTTTTGGCGGATTGGTAGGTTTGGTTCTGGTACTGATTTTAGTATTGATTGCTAACTCTGTTCAAAATGAAATCAACTTAATATTAACTCCTGACAATGCTTTAATTGGTATAGGTCTATCTACCTTAATAGGTGTAGTTGCAGGTTTTATTCCTTCCTGGCAGGCTTCACGTCTCGACCCTGTAGAGGCAATCAGGAATGTGTTTTAAATAGTTCTTCTTGGATATTGTTTTAAACCTTTTTCAAGACATTCCATTGCTTTTATCAGATTTTCTTTTTTAAGAACATAAGCAATTCTTACCTCATCATTTCCGGCATTTTTCGTAGCATAAAAACCTGGTGCAGGTGCCATCATGACTGTTTGTTTGTTGTACTCGAACGATTCTAACATCCATTGGCAGAATTTCTCAGCATCATCAATAGGTAGCCTTACAATAGCATAAAAAGCACCTCCCGGATTAGGACACATGACACCATTCATTTTGTTCAAAGATTCGATAAGTAAATCGCGTCTGGATGAATATTCATGAATAATATTGTTGAAATAGCTGTCGGAAACATCAATTGATGCTTCAGCACCGGCCTGATCTAATGTTGGAGGACACAATCGGGCTTGTCCGAATTTTAATACACTCGACATCAGTTCTTTGTTGCGCGATACTATTGCTCCTACTCTGGCACCACATGCACTGTAACGCTTTGAAATACTATCGAATAATACAGCATTTTTTTCCAATCCGTTAAGTGTGAGTATCGAAGTATGCTTTTTTCCATCGTAAACCATTTCACGGTAAACTTCATCTGCAAAAAGAAACAAATCGTATTTCAAAACAAGATTTTTTAATTGCTGAAGTTCATCTTCTGAGTAAAGATAACCTGTCGGATTATTCGGATTGCATATTAAAATAGCTTTTGTTTTTTCAGAAATCAGATTTTCAAATTCGCTGATGGGAGGTAAGGCAAATCCGTTTTCGATATATGACCTGACAGGTGTAATTTTTATTCCTGCCATAATTGCAAATGCGTTGTAATTGGTATAAAATGGTTCCGGAATGATAACCTCATCACCCGGGTTCAAACATGAATAAAAGCCAAATAAAACTGCTTCGCTGCCACCTGTTGTGATAATAATGTCGGAAAAATCAACATCAATCCCATAATTTTGATAGTATGAGGCTAATTTTCTTCTGTACGACTCGTTACCTGCTGAATGAGAATACTCAAGTACTTTGTTTGAAAAATCTTTGACAGCATTCCAATATTCAGGAGGGGTTTCTATATCAGGTTGACCTATATTAAGATGAAATATTTTAATCCCTTTTTTTTGTGCTGCTTCGGCAAAAGGGACAAGTTTCCTGATAGGTGAGGCAGGCATAGTTACCGCTTTTTCTGATAAATGAGGCATGTTTTATTTAATTTAAGAATTTTTAAAGGGAC
>Ga0209835_1000834_pt1 | contig 18855 bp, 20 predicted proteins | sample LakKivwa52mmetaG_FD_184138 | JGI IMG/M metagenome (GOLD analysis project Ga0209835, IMG submission 184138) | Anoxic lake water microbial communities from Lake Kivu, Rwanda to study Microbial Dark Matter (Phase II) - Lake Kivu water 52m metaG... | ecosystem: Environmental > Aquatic > Freshwater >...
CTCGTAGTTGCACCTACTAAGGTGAAATGCGGAAGAGATAGCGGGATTGCGGTCGCGCCCGGGCCCTTGCCAACGATTACATCTACTCGAAAATCTTCCATCGCCATGTAAAGCATTTCCTCTGCGGGTCGCGCCATGCGGTGAATCTCATCTAGAAAGAGAATCTCACCTTCGACTAACGAAGAAAGTATCGAAGCAAGATCACCTGCATGCGTTATCGCCGGACCACTAGTAACTCTTATGGGTGCGCCCATTTCTTTCGCAACAATCATGGCTAGCGTCGTCTTGCCTAATCCCGGCGGTCCCGAAAGCAGGATGTGATCAGCTGGCGCTCCCCGCTCGCGTGCTGCTCTTAAAAGCAGACTTACTTGATCTCGGACCCGGTGCTGACCGATAAATTCAGAGAGATCATGTGGACGCAGCGCCTGTTCTGCCGAACTCTCTTCCGGAGTTAATTCTGTACTTAGAAAATCCTCACCGCTCATCTTCTGCTCCGTGCATGGCTAAGCGCGGTTCGAAGTAACTCCGAAATATCCATCTTTTCTGGGCTGGATTCAATGCTTTTCAAGGTCTCATCAATTGTGCGATCAGCTTCCTTTGTGGTGTAGCCAAGGGAAGTCAACGCGTCGTGAAGCGCATCGCGCCACTTTCCATCCTTTGAACCTCTCGATTTTCCAACGTTATATCGCTCTCGTAATTCGAGCAGAATTCTTGATGCAACTTTCTTGCCAATTCCGGGAACTCGCTCCAGAGCTGCTTGATCACCGATTCCGATGATTGATTGCAGCTCTTCTGGTGGATAGACCGATAACAAGGAGTGCGCAACCTTCGGTCCTACGCCTGTGACGCCTTGAAGTTCTTCAAAGAGATCGCGCGCATGAGAGTCAAGATAGCCAAATAGCTTCCATGAATCTTCGCGCACAACTAAGGAGGTGTAGAGCGTCAAACTCTCGCCAACCGCAACCTTGCTGGCCAATTCGGGGGCGACAGAGATCTCATATCCAATTCCGCCAACATCTAGAACAACGCTAGTCAATTTAGCAGTTGCAACTCTTCCCGAAACTTGTGAAATCATCTCTTCGCCTTAGCGCCTCGAAGCGCATGCAATCTAGTTTTTTCTTTAGCGGCGGCGTCTTTTAATTTGTCAGAACTCATACCGCGCCAATGATGGCAGATGGCAAGTGCTAAAGCATCGGTTGTGTCGACTGGCTTTGGCGCGTCCTTAAGTTCAAGAATTCGTACCACCATTTTTGCTACCTGATCCTTACCTGCTCTGCCGGAACCAGTGACTGCCGCTTTAACTTCGGTTGGAGTATGAAGAGCGATTGGTACTCCTGCTTTCGCAGCAAGCAAGAGAGCAACGCCCGCCGCCTGACCGGTTGCCATTGCAGTCTTAACATTGAGCTGAGAGAAGACTCGCTCGACCGCGATCGCATCTGGTTTTACCTTTGAAATCCACTCCCTAAGTGATTCATCTAGAAGCAGTAGTCGCTCATGAAGAGGTGAACGTGAATCCGTTCGAATCACACCGCAATCAATCAACCTCAATTTTGTATCCCCGGCGCGTTCAACGACCCCGATTCCGCAACGGGTTAGGCCGGGATCGATACCGAGGACTCGCACCCACAGAGCCTATAAATCAGGCTCCTCTAACTAGGCGAGGCTCGCCATTACCTCATCAGATACATCGAAGTTTCCATAGACATTTTGCACATCATCCAAATCTTCAATCGCATCGATGAGTTCAAAGACGGATTTAGCTGTTTCGCCATCAATACTTATAGAAACGCTAGGCAAGAATGAAACATCCGCCGATTCATATTCAATTCCGCTCTTTTCAAGTGCTCGCCGAACCTCAATCAAATTTGTCGGCTCCATGACAACTTCAAAATTCTCACCAAAATCATTAACTTCTTCTGCGCCAGCATCTAGAACTGCTTCGAGCAAATCATCTTCTCGTAAGTTCCTTCCGGCTTGTGCCTTCTTGACGATTACAACACCTCGGCGATTAAACATGTATGCAACTGAACCAGGATCAGCCATGGTTCCACCATTTCGCGTAACTGCGACTCGCACATCGGAAGCAGCGCGATTACGATTATCGGATAAGCATTCGATCATAAAAGCGATGCCACCTGGACCATATCCCTCGTAAATAATCGTTTCCCAATTTGCGCTTCCGCCTTCGGCTCCGGCGGCACGCTTCAAGGCGCGCTCAATGTTCTCACTTGGAACTGAACTCTTCTTTGCCTTGGTAATTGCATCGTAAAGCGTTGGATTACCGGCCGGATCTGCGCCGCCATTACGTGCGGCCACTTCAATTGCCTTTATATGTTTGGCAAATGCCTTAGCTCGCTTCGAGTCGATTAGCGCTTTCTTCCGTTTTATCGTTGCCCATTTGGAATGACCGGACATTAAGCACCTACCTTCGCTGCATCTCTACAAATGACATCTACAAAGTAGCGATGAATTCGATTATCTCCAGTTAACTCCGGGTGGAATGAGGTCGCCAGCAATGAACCACTTCTCACGGCTACCGCCCGGCCATCAACTTCAGCTAGCACTTCAACATCATCCCCATGCTGCTCAATCCAAGGCGCCCTAATAAAAACTGCACGAAACTTTGGCCCAGTGATTCCTTTAAATTCGATATCGCTTTCAAAGGAATCGACTTGTCGTCCGAATGCATTACGCCGCGTTGTTACATCTAACCCACCAAAACCCTCTTGCCCATCGATCGCATCTAGTAATCGCTCAGAGATGAGAATGAGCCCCGCGCATGAACCGTAAGTCGGCATTCCAGCCTTGATTCGAGCCCGGAGAGCTTCGATAAGTCCAAAACTTCTAGCCAATTTGCTGATTGTGGTTGATTCACCGCCTGGGATAACAAGGGCATCAACCCGCTCTAATTCAGCAAGAGATTTAACTTCTATCGCACTTACTCCGCAGTCGCTCAAGGAGTTGATGTGTTCACGGACATCACCTTGGAGCGCTAAGACTCCAACAATCACTTTTTCTACCAACCTCGATCTGCAAGACGGTGAGGGACCGGAATATCAGCAACATTTATTCCGACCATCGCTTCACCTAGTCCGCGCGATTGATCGGCAACCACTTTAGGGTCGGTGTAGTAGGTAACTGATTTAACGATTGCTGCAGCACGCTTTGCGGGATCTCCGCTCTTGAAAATTCCAGATCCTACGAAAACACCATCAGCGCCAAGTTGCATCATCATCGCAGCATCAGCAGGAGTTGCGATTCCGCCAGCAGTAAAGAGAACGACAGGTAACTTGCCAGCTTCTGCAACTTCCTTCACTAACTCGTAGGGCGCTTGAAGTTCTTTTGCCGCAACGTAGAGCTCATCTTCGCGCATCGAGGTTAGTTTTCTAATCTCCCCTGAGATGGAGCGCATATGAGTGGTTGCATTTGAGACATCACCGGTGCCTGCTTCACCTTTAGAGCGAATCATCGCCGCGCCTTCATTAATACGGCGGAGCGCTTCACCGAGGTTTGTTGCGCCGCATACAAATGGAACAGTGAAATTCCATTTATCGATGTGATGGGTGTAATCAGCTGGGGTTAAAACTTCTGATTCATCAATGTAATCAACGTCAATCGCCTGCAAAATTTGAGCTTCAACAAAGTGACCAATGCGAGCCTTGGCCATAACTGGAATCGAAACACAGGCCTTAATCTCTTCAATCATGTCCGGATCAGACATGCGCGCAACGCCACCTTGGGCGCGAATGTCCGCGGGTACGCGCTCTAGCGCCATCACCGCAACTGCGCCGGCATCTTCTGCGATCTTTGCTTGCTCAGCATTTACGACATCCATGATGACGCCGCCCTTGAGCATCTCTGCCATGCCGCGCTTAACGCGTGAAGTGCCTGTTACATGTTTTTCTGCCATGGCGCGATTCTACTTAAAAATGGCGATTCGGCGATTTTTCAGCGAGAACGGCTGAAATCAAGGTAGTTATGGAGTCGGCGACTCTTTGCGATAGATGATCTCGGGATCCTTATCAGTGAGAAATATCCAAACTTGTCCCCGTGCGAATTCTGCTTCGCTGCCATTTTCAAGCAACCATGATGTGGGCTCACTCGCACTTGGCCGACTCCAACGAACCTTAGTAACTGTGCCATCACGGAAAAGGAAGGCATCGCCCTCACCCACCACTTCACTTTTTGGAGTAACACCGCCTAGCTTGTCGCCATATTCCGAGGGTGCAATTTTCACAACTTGAACCACCAACATATTAGACCCAAGTCGCTGGCCTGATTTGGCAAGGTTAGGGCGACCGTCAAAGTTCAATTCAAAAGTTGAACTGGTTTCGTTCCAGAAAAGTTCATAAGAAGCGTTGGGCCAAGTCACTTTCGCGCTTGCAACTGGAAGAGCGCTCTCGGTCAGCTCTCCATGCTTCCAACCAACGCTCTTAACTATCTCGACCTCATCAGCTTTCTCAAATAGAAGTGGGAGGCGAACCATCATGGCGTAAGGTGCAACACGCTCTGGATCGTTGAAGTAAATTGTTGGTGGGTTTCGCTCGGCGCTGAGGTTTACCAAATTAGCGCTACTTAAAACGGGACGCAATTTGCTCTGTGCACCGCTATAGAGAAAACCAACCTGACCAAATTGAGCAAGGATGTCGATATCTGAAATACGTGCCGAACGAATAGGGCCGAGCTGTTCAGGATAATTTGAAGAGTAGATTCCCATCAACCTAGTTAGTCCGGCTTCAACCTGGGTGATCACAACTACATCTGCGGCTTCCACTCCATCTTGTGGATGCGCATAGGTCGTGTCATCAAACTTAACTGCGAATACCTTTCCATTAGTTCCAACTTCCCCAGTAAGGATGTTTCGTTCTGGCTCAGGCTCACTCTTGGAAAAAGGCATACTCAAATTCGCACAGGAAGTAAGTGAAAGTGCGAGCGCCAGCAATATTGGCGCCCACCTCCTAGGTCTAAAGAACATCGTCCTCAAAGGGATAAGTGACTGGAAGAGGTGCGCGGCCAGCTAAACGAAAGAGGCGGAAAATCAACTTTGAGCGGCGATTAACTGTTGCTCGCACCGCTTCTTGGTGGATAGCAATCGCTGTCCTTAAGCGATCGGTAAGTAAATCAAGTTCTTTGAAGGGCTCAGGATGAATATGTGGGATATCACTCTCATCACGAAGGAGTTTGAGAGCGCCGGAGAGCCCGCTCTCTGCCTCGCTACGTTCTGAGATCTCTGCAATCCGGGCCTGATGAGCAGCAGCAATGAGAATTAAATTGGTAGCAGGATCAATTTCTCGAAAGTGGGCAATCTCTCGGGCAATTGCAGCTCTGCGCTGCAGGATTGAATCTAAGTTTGCCCAAGAAGTTTCAACTCGATGATGAAGTCGATCGAGACGATTGGCTGAAAAGGTTAAGTACCAGATAAAGATCAGAGCGAATAAGAGTCCGATTGCGAAGTAACTCATTAGTCCTCTTCCCTACTTAAGAAACGGAGCCACGATCGAGGTTCACTTCCTACTCCTACCTTCTCACTGGCAGCGCGCGCCAAATGATAAATGTCCATGACTTCTGGTCCTACCTCACTCCAATCAAATCGTCTTGCACCTTCCCGAGCGCGGCCTCGTAATTCCTCACGTAAGTTGGAATCCTGTCCTAGACGAATAATCTGTCGTTCCAAATCGGATGCATCTTCTTTTCTAAACGTTAATCCATATCTTCCAGAACCGAGCACATTGAGAAATGCAGGTAAGTCGCTCGCCACTATTGCCGCACCAGCTGCCATCGCTTCAGCCAGAATGATTCCAAACGACTCCCCACCAGTATTGGGTGCTACATAAATATCAATTGAGCGGAGAAATACCGCTTTCTCTTCCTCACTCAATCTGCCCAAGAACTCCAAACGATTACGGAGGTTGGGTGGTACGGATTGCATAAGTTCGAGACCTTCGCCAGGACCTGCAATCAAGATCCGCGCGCTCGGCATCGATTTTGCAATGCCGGGAAGCGCCCGCAATAAGAGCTCCAGCCCTTTGCGAGGTTCATCAAACCTGCCGAGAAAACCAATAGTTAATTCCTGTGCCCACTCTGCTTTCGGCTCAGCGGAGGCGAAGAAATCAACCGCTATTCCATTGGGAATGACAACTGCATCGGTATCAAGATGAATTGTGAGAGTCTCGCGCGCAACCTCACTTACTGCTATTCGTGCGCGTAGCTTCTCAATTACTGGTTCGAGCAGAGGTGCAATCGCAAAAGCAACCTTCTGGCGCGGCGCGGCAACATGGAAGGTTCCAACCATCGGACCCTCAGCAATTGAACAAGCAAGGAGAGAGAGCGATGGGATCGCTGGTTCATGTAGGTGAAGTACGTCAAAGTCATTCTTGTGAATCCATTGGCGCACTCTCGTTGCAGCTACCGGACCAAAGAGAACTCGCGCCACCGCACCGTTATAAGGAATCGCAACTGGGCGTCCGGCGGTAACAACAAAATCTTCCGAGACTGAACCTTCATCGAGCGCAGGAGCGAGAACTGAGACTTCATGTCCGGCCCCTTGAAAATAGTGAGCTATGTCTTTGATATGCGCTTGAACACCACCCGGAACATCCCATGCATATGGTGAGACCATCCCAATTTTCACTCTGTCTCACTCCTCACGGAAGTCTTCATCATCAATAAATATTAGTTGCTGCATATGCCACGAGGTCGGATCCTCGTTTATATCTTCTGCAAAAGCATCGGCAAGGCTCTGGGTTATCCGATGTATTTCCTCCTTCTCGGGTTGGTCTCGCCGGACTTCAAATGGTCCTTTGAACTTCACCTTGATGCCATCGCCAACAAATGAAACATAGGCAGTAATCAAATCCGCATTGGTACGAAGTGCAAGAAGAGCCGGACCTGCTGGCATTCGAGATTTTCGATTGAAGAAATCAATTTCGATTGCTGAACGTGATAGATCGCGATCTGCAACCAAAGCGATAAGTAAACCTTGATTCAAGAAGTGTTCGAGCTGATTAATAACCGAACTATCAATATCCAAAACCGTCATACCCATCGCTTCACGATGCGCTAGGAATTTGCGAAAGAGTCGTTCTGGCTTTAGATGCTCCGCCACAGTGTGCACTTTGACCCCTTGGCTACAGAAAAAGAGTCCCGCATGATCCCAATTACCAGCGTGAGGCAGGGCAACGATAACTCCTCGACCACTTTTTGCGCCCCCATAGAAGAGGTGGCCGTTAACTGTGGAGACCGTTGATGCAACTCTCTCGCTACTCCAATCCAAGATTCGAAAAGTGTCACACCAATAACGCATCGAACTCTGCAGACCACCCTTAACTAATTCCTCAATCTCATCCTTGCTTGCCTTTGGTCTAACCGCGGTGTAGTTGCTCCGAAGCCGCCTAACTCTCTTTCCATTCCTGCGATAGGCGCGCTTGCCAAAATTGCTAAAGAGTCGATACGCGCTCTTCTCTGGGATTATTCGCAGAGCTCTCCAAAGTGCGCTGTAGACGAAATAGATACTCCAATCCGAAATCGCTTTCACGCCCGGTAGACAACTCGCATTCTTTGTAAGACTGTCACGACGCTAAGGAGCGCAAGCAGGACCAACGCCGCCTCAAGTGCAATATCAATCCCTAGTCCGGCAAGAGCAGTACCTATTAGAAGGAGAATTAATCTCTCGGCGCGCTCTGCTACACCTACGGAACACTCGATCCCAAGACTTTCTGCGCGAGCTCTTATATAAGGAATTAGCCCACCAAGAAATAGAACTACGAGTGCCAGATACTGAAAGTCAGAATCCGCATTTCTAAAGTAGAGCCAGATCCCGGTTGCGATTGCCGCGTCGCTAACTCGATCAAGTGTTGAATCTAATAGCGCTCCCCATTTTGTTCCTTGGTTGTTGGAGAGTCTTGCCATGGTCCCATCGAAAAGATCGCTGAGAGCAAAAAGAGAGACAACTAGAGTTCCGACAAAAAGTTGATCGCGACTATAGAAATAGATCGCAGAAATCGAAACGCCTATGGCGCCAAAGATTGTTAGGGCGTTTGCGCTTACTTTCATTCTCAGCAACCCACGACAAATAGGCGTGATGACCTTGGTTACTGGCGACTTAAATCTGCTTTGAATCATTGGGTACATCGTAGGCTCTTCTCGTGAAAGAGCCCCGAATCCGCCTACTTTTGGCCTTTGATACGGAGACTAAGCCGGCCGAGCAACTAACCGATGGCCTCGCTTCACAAGTTATCAACTTTGAAATTTCAAGAAGCGGTCAAACTTCAACTGAATTGAACTTTGAGGTAGATCTATTTGCCTTGCTTGTGGATGCGCGCTCTGGAATTTCGCAACTGATGGTTGAGATTTGGCAAGAATATGCAGAGCGGCAATTTCCTCGACTACTTCTCGTTCAAGGTTTGGAGTTTGCTGAGAACGATTTCGATGACATAGTTTTAATTGGAAATCGAATCTTAGAACAATTCGCAACCCCATTCCTAGTTTTACATGATGATCTTGGTCAACCGACTGGGCTAATCTCGCTTGAAGATAATCTCGTTCATGATTATTCGGTAGCCGAAGTTAAGCGTTATTCGGCTGATTCTGAGTTGGTAGACCTGATTAAAGATTTTCAAGATGAGTACTTACAGCTTTATAGCGATCTGGGTGAAGATGGCTTTGCGCAAGGCATCTTCGCCATCGCGATACCGATTGGAATCGATAAGAGATTTGGAAGCATCGAACTTAATTCGATTTTGGAAGCTCTCGCCAAGCGCTAGCTAATTCAGAGCGAGTTTCACTTAAGAGTTTAGGTAGGACCTTTGTCTGCCCTATCAACGGCATGAAATTCGCATCCCCGCTCCATCTTGGGATCACATGTTGATGGATATGTTCAGCCACACCTGCCCCAGAAACAGCCCCCTGATTCATCCCAAGGTTAAAGCCAGCCGGCTTTGAGACTATTCGAATAACCTTCATCGCATCTGTCGTAAGGTCAAACATTTCTTTCTTCTCTTGATCTGTTACATCGGTCAGATCGGCAACATGTCTAAAAGTGCAGATTAAGAGATGGCCCGGGTTATAGGGATAAAGATTTAGGACAACGTAAGCGCTCTGGCCGCGATGAATAATCAGTGAGGTTTCATCATCGTTCTCTGGAATCTCACAGAAAGGACAACCAACATCATTTCCCTTAAGCGGACGATTTTCACCCGATAGATAGGCCATCCGATGCGGCGCCCATAAACGTTGCCAACGATCAGGCACTCCTACGCCATCGATCTCACTCATGAATTTGTTTGTTAAACCTGGGTCCGCTCATTAACCGCTTTTAAGACCATGGCAATTGCTTCCTTTATTGGAACACCATTCTTCTGTTCGCCATTTCGGAATCTAAATGAGACTGCGCCCGCCTTTTGATCCTCTTCGCCAGCAATCATCATGAATGGAATCTTCTCTGCCTGTGCGTTTCGAATCTTCTTCTGCATCCGATCATCCGAGCCATCAAGTTCGGCGCGAATCCCCGACTTCTTCATCTCCCCAACAACCTCAGCGAGATAAGGCGCGAAAGCCTCAGCAACAGGAATACCTCGAACTTGAACGGGTGCAAGCCAAGGAGGGAAAGCCCCGGCGTAATGCTCAGTTAGTACGCCAAAGAATCTCTCAATAGATCCAAAGAGTGCGCGATGAATCATTACCGGACGTTGCCGTGAACCATCAGATGCTTGGTATTCAAGTTCAAATCTCTGTGGTAGTTGGAAATCAACTTGGATAGTGGACATCTGCCAAGTTCGCCCGATTGCATCCTTGGCTTGGACGCTTATCTTCGGACCGTAAAACGCAGCCCCGCCTTCATCAAGTACTAGTCCTAAGTTTTGTTTCTCTGCGGCTGCTTTCAAGGTTGCAGTTGCCTTATCCCAATCCTCATCTGAGCCAATGAACTTCTCCTTATTTTTTGTAGAAAGTTCAAGATAGAAATCTTGCAATCCATAATCACGCAAGAGATTTAGAACGAATGTCAACAAACTATCTAGCTCATCTGCCATCTGCTCAGATGTGCAATAGATATGCGCATCATCTTGAGTGAATCCGCGCGCCCTTGTGATTCCGTGAATTACACCTGACTTTTCATATCGATAAACAGTTCCGAATTCAAATAAGCGAAGTGGCAGTTCGCGATATGAGCGACCGCGGGAGGCGAAAATAAGATTATGAAAGGGGCAGTTCATAGGCTTCATGTAGTACTTCTGTCCCGCCCGTTTAACCGTTCCATCGGCATGATGTTCTTCATCCATCACCATCGGTGGATACATGCCATCGGCATACCAATCAAGGTGCCCGGACTTTTCAAAGAGCGCCGCCTTAGTTAGATGCGGTGAGTAAACAAATTCGTATCCTTCTTCAACATGGCGCTTACGCGAGTACTCCTCCATAGCCATACGGATGATTCCGCCTTTGGGATGAAAGACTGCGAGACCCGATCCAATCTCTTCTGGGAATGAGAAGAGATCTAACTCGGAACCTAATTTTCGGTGATCTCGCTTTTCAGCTTCTTCAAGTAAATGCAGATAACGGTCTAACGCTTCTTGGGTAGGCCAAGCAGTTCCGTAGATTCGCTGCAGCATCGGATTCTTCTCAGAGCCCCGCCAATACGCACCGGCTGAGCGCATCAACTTAAATGCTGCAATGTACTTAGTTGAGGGCAGGTGCGGGCCGCGACATAAATCTCCCCAAACCGCCTTACCGTCGCGACCGAGGTTGTCATAAATTGTTAATTCGCCTTGGCTTACTTCTACCGAAGCACCTTCTGCTACATCGCCACTCTTTAACTTGATCAATTCACACTTGTAAGGTTCTTTTGATAACTCTTCTAACGCCTGCGAATCAGTAACAACTCGACGCTTAAATCGCTGTCCATCCTTAACAATCTTGCGCATTCCACTCTCAATCTTCTCTAAATCTTCGGGCGTGAAGGGGCGCTCTGGATCAAAGTCATAATAGAAACCATCTGTAATTGGTGGGCCAATTCCAAGTCGAGTCTGTGAGAACAGTCCTTGAACCGCTTGAGCAAGAACATGCGCGGTTGAATGGCGAAGCACATTTAGCCCATCAGGTGAATCGATACTCACGGTCTCCACTACATCGCCCTCTGCGATGTCACTCCAGAGATCTACAAGTGAGCCATTTACCCGGGCAACGACTATCGCGCTCGGTCCTGGCTTCATCTGATCTGGATAGACCGACTCAAATATTTGGGTGATTTTCTGACCAACTGGAAAACTCTTAGTTGCGCCATCGAGTTTGATTGAGATGACTTGGCTATCGGCGCTCACTTAGCGAGGCTACCAAAACCACTTGCTACAAAGCGTAAAAGATCACCAAAAGAACTATAGAAACAACCGCTCCGCCAGCCACGAGCAAGTACTTGACCCATAGCGGAATTCCAAATCTCTGCGAAGTGGTCTCAGCGATTGACTTGGTTTTTCGAATTGCACTAGATGCCCAAGCAAACTCAGTAGCAAGAATTCCGAGTCCCGCTAAAAGAACCAATAATCCAGGACCTGGGGCAAATAGAAATATCGTTCCAATAATTGTTACCAGTCCGCCAATGACGCCGATGAAAATCCGCCAGACGAAAGAGCCGTAAGGGCTAGCTTTGATTTGTTCCCGGAATTTCACGAGAGAAGATTACCTAACGCTTCGAGGTCGCTACGAACTTCGGCCAATACCTCTGCGTGAATACGCTCATCCAGAATCGCGCCAATGTTCACCGCCTGTATCCGTTTGGGAAGCTCTCTAAATCTAGGATAGATTTCACCTCCTTGATCATCGGTGTCGTTTGGTGGCGAGGTCAAGTTTTGCGGACGTAGCGCAGTTGGTAGCGCGGAACCTTGCCAAGGTTCAGGTCGCGGGTTCGACCCCCGTCGTCCGCTCTGATTGGCCTATCCGGCTAAATAGAGTCCGGGATAGATTTGGTGGAGTGGCCGAGAGGCGAGGCTCGGGACTGCAAATCCCGCTACACGGGTTCAAATCCCGTCTCCACCTCGATAGATTTCGTTACAACTTAATAAGGACGATTAGCGCAGCGGTAGCGCACTTCCTTGACATGGAAGGGGTCACTGGTTCGATCCCAGTATCGTCCACCACGCGTATCTCGAATGGTTTAATCGCTCTGTGAGTGCAAACAACCAAATGCAATGCGACTTCTGTCAGCGGCCATACGATCCTGTTGCAACTAGATGGCTTTGCCCGCATTGCCACATGAAAACAAATTGCTGCGATGGTGCACCTTGTGAAATCCCATCCCAAAAGGCTCTAAAAATTAATGACTGAACATTTTGGGTATCACTCTTCACAGTTTCAAAACAACTACTCGAAAGAGGAAAATAGGAAATTTACCCAAGCTTTCGGCGAACTAACTCAAAGATTTGCCACAGCTATGGCTAATGGAGTTCCTGCAAGCGATGTTACGGTTCAAGCTCTTGTGAAAGAGCATTTTGAATTTTGTAGTCAATTCTGGATGCCCAATAGAGAAGCTTATAAATCCCTTGCAATGTCATATGTTTTGCCATCTCCTTATCGCGACTCCTATGAGTCTGTTGCTGAAGGGCTAGCGAAATACCACTATGAAGCACTTGTTATTTGGGCTGACAATAATCTGGCAGATTAAGAATGGAATTCCAAATAGATACAAAATGGGTTTGCTTGAGGGTCTTCAAGAACGCGCCATTCAAAACCATTCTGCAACTTTGTGGATTTGACATGCTTTCCGCCCAACTCTAAAACCAACTTCTCGCAAGCGTCTAAATCATCGACTGCGATATCAATATGGTTTTCCTGAACAGCTGAGTTTTTTCCATTTACTCTCTGGAATCCCAACTTAAATCCGTTCGGTTCCTGCGGCATTAACCAAATGTGTTCGGTTTTCTCATTAAAAGGATTTGATTCAACCGAAAGCAACTTTGACCAGAAATTAACCAGCTCTTCAGGTTTTTCGCTATTGAACATCACCGTTGTTACTCGAGCTTTCATAACCGTTCTGCCTTTCTAAGCCGAAATCGTTCCCGTAGACAACAATGCGATAATCAATAGCCCCAAACAAACACGGTAAATTACAAAAGGTAAGAAGCTTCGGGTTTGAACAAATTTCATTAGCCAGGCAATGACCGTATAGCCCACTAGAAATGCCGCGACAGTCGCGATGGTGGTTTCAAAAATTGAAAAACGGTTGGTCGGTTCAGAGAAAGAATTTAGCAATTCATAAACTCCGCTACCTAGAACCGCAGGAATCGCCAACAGGAATGAGTAACGAAGAGCTGCCTCTCTCCTGTAGCCAAGTAATCTGCCCATCGCAATTGTGGAGCCGGAACGTGATACGCCAGGAATTAGCGCCAGCGATTGAGCCAAGCCATAGATCAATCCATCTTTGCCATCTAGGTTTTGTAGATTTTTTAGCTTCTTCCCGAAATGATCTAACAGGCCGAGCAATATTCCAAAACCAATCAGAGTAAAGCTAATCAACCAAAGGGATCGAAAATTGTCTCGAATGAAACTCTGTCCAAAATACCCCAGAACAAATATCGGTAGAGACCCCAGAACTATTAACCCGCCCAAACGAGCATTTTTATACTCAAGAGTTTCTTTTCCGAATCTTCTACCTATCAAAAATCCGATTGTTGACCTAAGAATCTCGATGAGCTGTGTTCTGAAATAAATCAATACCGCTAACTCTGTGCCTATTTGCATTATCGCGGTGAAAGTTGCACCAGGGTCGCCAGCGGAAGGTAGGAATTCACCCACAAACCTGACATGGGCGCTGGAGGAAATTGGCAAAAACTCAGTAAGCCCCTGAATAATTCCGAGAAATATCGCCTCTAGCATTTTTTGCTTCTAGTTTAATCCGCGCCTACGAAGCAAGGGTTCAATCTCAGCATCTCTACCGCGGAAATTTCGGAACATTTGCAATGAATCCAAAGAGCCACCTCTGCTCATGAGAGTTTTTCGGAAGTGATCACCGTTTGCTCGGGTCAATCCACCGTTGCTCTTAAACCACCCGACAGTGTCAGCATCTAGAACTTCGCTCCAGATGTATCCGTAATAGCCGGCTGAGTAACCACCGGCGAAGATGTGAGAGAAATAGGTTGAGCGATAGCGGGTTGGTACCGGTGGGAAATCTAAACCGTAATCTGCAATCGCCTTTGCTTCAAATTCCTCAACATCTCTAATTTGACTTACATCGGCCAGTGAGTGCCAAGCCAGATCCAGAATTGCTGCAGCCAGATAGCTCGTTGTGGCATAACCCTCATTGAAGGTCGAAGATTCATTTAACTTTTCTACCCACGCTTGAGGTAGCCGTTCGCCTGTTTGGTAATGAATCGCGTAGTTATCTAACACCTCGGGCCAGAGAATCCACATCTCATTTACTTGCGAGGGGAATTCAACAAAGTCCCGCTGAACGCTAGTTCCAGAGAAGCGTGGATACTTCACATCTGATAACAATCCGTGAATTGCATGGCCGAATTCATGAAAGAGCGTCGTGGTTTCATCATAGGTAAGAAGGGTTGGCTCTCCGGCAGGTGGCTTTGAGATATTCATGTTATTTACAACGACCGGCTTTTGGCCGAGTAGATGGTTCTGAGCTACAAGCGAGTTCATCCATGCTCCGCCTCGCTTTGAATCCCTCGTGTAGTAATCACCTATATAAAGGCCAATTGATGAGCCATCTTCGTTGAAAACTTCAAAGGCGCGCGCCTCGGGATGATAGGTGACTAAATCTTTACGCTCTTTGAATTTCATTCCATAGAGTTTTTCTGCCGCAAAGAAAACCCCTTGATGCAGAACTCGCTCTAATTCGAAATAGGGGCGCATGGCCGCGGTATCTAAGTTGTATTTCTCAGCCCTTACTTTCTCGGTATAGAAAAGCCAATCCCAACTTGCAAGTTCGTGCTTGCCGTTCTGGGTAATGACTTTTTCAATATCTGCTGCTTCGCGACGAGCATTGGTAGCAGCAGCTGGTGCGATTTTGCGGAGCATTTCATGTACGCGATCAGGATGGGCTGCAGTCATTTCTTGAAGTACATACTCAGCATGCGAACCTAAGCCAAAGAGCTTTGCACGCTCTGCTCGCAGTTCAGCCATGCGAAGTAGGATTTTTCGAGTATCAAAATCATTTCCGCGCATACCTTTAGTTAGCGAGTTCTTCATTATCCGCTCACGAAGTGGGCGATTCTTTAAAGATGCCAGAGTTGGATGGCCGGTGAAGTTGACCATTCCAATCATCCACTTATCTTCAATTCCGCGGGCCTGTGCCGCTGCCTTACATGCAGCGATTTGATTTTCACTCAAGCCATCTAGTTCGGATATGTCATCTACAAAAACTGCAAGGTCATTTGTATCTGAAAGCAGGTTTTTCCCAAACTGGGTTTCGAGGGAGGAGAGCTCTTCATTTATCTTCTTGACCTTCTCGCGGGCCGACTCATCAAGAGCTGCGCCTGCTTGGAGGAAATCCTTGTAGTAACGCTGTAACAACCAATCGCTTTCAGAGTCTAAGTCCGGCTTGAGATCAATTAGCATTTTAATTCGGGCAAAGAGCGCAGGATTTAATCGGATAGCGTCGGCGTGAGCGGCCAATTTGGGAGCAATCTCAGCTTTGATCTCATCGATTCGATCATTGGTATCGCTTGAGGACTTGTTGTAGAAAACATTTAGCATTCGGTCAAGAGTTTGGCCGCTCTTTTCAAGGGCGACGATTGTGTTTTCAAAGGTGATTTCTGGGTTAGCTAATATCGCTTTAACTTCTGAAATTTGCTCTGCTGTTCCAGCGTAAAAGGCCTCTAGGTAGTGGTCCTCCGTTATCTGCGAAAACGGCGCTATCTCATAGGGCAAAGTTGAGCGAGTAAGGAAGGGATTTTGGCTCACTTAGTTTTCTCCTCAATAAATAGTCGAGCATTTTCAAAAATAGTTTGATCATCATAATCAAGGGTTGCAACATGATAGGAGTTAGTTAACTCAATCCTTCGCTTATCAATCGTTCCAAGTTCGCTCATTACTATTTCAGTGTTAGATACTGGTAGAACATGATCTTCGGTACTCTGAAAAAGAAGTACTGGACAGTTGATGCGCTTCAAGTTGGCTCGCGTAGCTTTTAGGAATCGATGAAGTTGGGCTACCCCCTTCATCGGTAGCGCGTCATAACCCCACTCCGTTACTCCTGGTTTTTTAATGTCATCTCCGACCGACGGGCGCTTGGGTGTTATGTACTTGATGATCTCAATGAATTTGATTGTGGGATCCGGAATATGAATCATCGGATTCACAAGAACGATTCCGCTTAATTTTGAAGAGTGTTTCGCTGCCAAATAGAGAGTGTTTGCTCCGCCCATCGATAGTCCGAAGATAAACACTTTCCTATTTCTTGCTAGTAAATCCATCAGATCTCGTTCGGCGCGTTCTGGCCAGCTCTGCCATTTCGTCTTGTTTAGATCCTGCCAACGACGCCCATGCCCAGGTATTCGTGGAACGCGAACTGAGAAGCCTCGCTCTGTTAAGTAGTGAGCCCAAGGTCGCATCGAAGCTGGTGAACCCGTGAAACCGTGTAGAAGCAGAATGCCAATTCCGTTAGCGCCATCAAAGCTGTAATCCTCTAGCCAACCGGCCGGGGCCCCTTCGGTAGACATACCGAGAGGCTAGCGGATTGAAGCTGCCTAATTGTCGGAGCGGCATTCTAGATTTCACCTGTGAGTGGAGCAGAGGAATTAGAAGCGGGATGGCAGCCCTCCTTTGATGACTTAGGTCGAAATCTCATTGATACAACCTTTGTCGTATTGGACTTGGAGACAACAGGCGGCTCCCCTCGCGACTGCGCCATAACTGAAATCGGAGCAGTGAAGGTTCGGGGTGGCGAAGTTATCGGCGAATTCCAAACTCTGATTAATCCCGGCGGACCGATACCGCCGTTTATTACCGTTTTGACTGGAATCACCGATGCAATGGTTATCTCCGCTCCCCCAATCGGCGAGGCGCTCTTCTCGCTAATTGAGTTTCTAGGCTCTTGCGAAGAGACAGTTCTCGTTGCACATAACGCCCCCTTTGATATTGGTTTTTTAAAATCGGCAGCAGAAAAACTGCAAACATCTTGGCCGCGCTACCAGGTAATTGATACTGCTCGAATTACGCGTTATGTAGTGACGCGAGATGAAGTACGTGATTTCAAATTAGCAACCCTCGCTTCATTTTTTGGCGCAAATACAAACCCAGAACATCGGGCGCTAGCCGATGCCCGCGCCACTGTAGATGTTCTTCACGGTGTAATCGAGCGACTTGGATCTTTTGGGGTAACAACTCTCGAAGATCTGAAGGGATTCACAAACCGAGTCACAGATGCGCAACGAAGAAAGCGCCACTTTGCAGAAGGGCTCCCTTCCACTCCTGGCGTCTATTTATTTAAGGATTCGACTGGTGAACCTCTCTATATCGGAACAACGAGGAACTTGAAGAACCGAGTACGTACTTACTTCACCGCAGCTGAGACTAGAAAACGCATTCACGACATGATTGCTCTCGCAGATCGAGTAGAGATCATTCAAACTCCAACGATTATTGAGGCAGAGATTCGAGAGTTGCGACTGATTGCCGAGAAACGACCGCGCTTTAATAGGCGATCACGCTTTCAAGAGAAGGCAATCTGGATCAAACTTTCCGACGAGCCCTATCCCCGACTAACCCAGGTTCGCGGGGCTTCCAGCCTGAGGGATGAACATGGATGGAGCGGTCCATTTAATGGACGGGATGAAGCCGAGCGCGCAATTGAAGCGCTTCATGAAGTTTTCCCAATTCGGCAATGTAAACCAAAGATCACTCTTACAAGCATGAAGCATGCCAGCCCGTGTGCACTTTTAGATCTCGGCAAATGTGGCGCTCCATGTGTTGGCCTCCAGTCCCTTGATTCTTACCTTTCTACTGCTAGCGATCTCAAGTTTGCGATGTTGATTGATTCACGAGAGATGCTCACCAAATTAAGAGAGCGGATGCATACCCTTTCTATACAGGAACGATTTGAAGAGGCGGCCGAGGTGCGAAATCGCCTCGGTGCATATATCCGTGGAACAGCGCGGGGTGAACGAATTAGAAGTCTCACTAAAGTGGAAGAAATTGTTGCGCTTACGCGCTCAGGCAAAAACATAGAGCTAGTGCTGATTCGTTACGGACGTCTTGCCGCATCGCTTCATACTAATCAAGATCGATTAGATGAAGCCCTCGCTGCAATTCGACTTACCGGTGAGGTTGTGCCCGCAAGTGAGAAAGTTCTTCCTGCTTCAACTCACGAAGAGGTCGAAGTCTTATTGCGCTACTTGGAGCAAGATGGAATTGAATTGCTCGAGATAAAAGGTGAGTGGGCAAGAGCCTCTTTTGGAGCCGGCTATGCCCGTTCCCAACTTGAGGACCTTAAAGTTTTAAATGAAAAGAGCCGCTACAAAGAGGATTTCGCGAGCTCATTTGAAAGATCCCGCCAGCGCTGAACTAACTCGATAGCCCGACCGCTATCAATCGCAGATTTAGCAAGCGTGTAACCATTTGCAAATTGTGTTTCGATGGGTAAACGGAAATCTCCCTTAAATGCCGCGATCGCAGCAGCCGCGTTTAGCAAGATCGCCTCTCGCGCACCGCCACTTCTTCCTTCAAAGACTCGAAGCGTTGTTGCTGCATTTTCTTGCGCGCTTCCACCCTTTATCTCGGTAAGTGAAATCGGGTCGATTCCCAATTCTCTTGGGTCAAAGAGTGACTTATACGTCCTGCCTTCAAATACTTGAATGACCTCACTCGCTCCAGAAATAGAAATTTCATCAAGGCCTTCTAGCCCTCGAAATACAAACC
>Ga0209835_1000835_pt1 | contig 18846 bp, 14 predicted proteins | sample LakKivwa52mmetaG_FD_184138 | JGI IMG/M metagenome (GOLD analysis project Ga0209835, IMG submission 184138) | Anoxic lake water microbial communities from Lake Kivu, Rwanda to study Microbial Dark Matter (Phase II) - Lake Kivu water 52m metaG... | ecosystem: Environmental > Aquatic > Freshwater >...
CCGATAGCCCGGTACCAGTGCAGGCTGTTTATCATGGCAATGTGAAAAGCCGGAAATTTCACAGGCCAGGCTGCAGTGTCTACGACTGTAAAAAGTGTACGGCAGTATTCAGAAGCCGTGAAGATGCGATCAATGCAGGTTATGAGCCGTGTCGGATGTGCAATCCGTGAGGATTAACTTCTAATCTTATACAAGATCGAGTGGCTTTTGGTGCGGCAAACAGTGGCTATAAAGTGTTATAAATTAAGCTTATAATATTACTGACTTTACATAACTATTATTATACAACAAATTGACAGGGAAAAGGATTCGTCGAATATTAAGCAAAGTGATTGACCGATTTGCCATAGTACCTCTGTTTTAAAGTGAGGTACCAAAATCGCCATTCAATCGCGGATTCCCTTTTTTTAAGCAGTATACACGATGGAACAGCCGCATCAATCAGACCCCAACAGCCAAGGAGTGTATAATTTGCTCCGAAATATTCATCTGTTGCTTGTCTCCCTTGGTTTGCATGCCGGACACACACTCAGTGACTTTCTCTTGGCCCCTGAGGCGAGTGACTCTAAAGCAGGAGGTAAAGCTGCTTCGCGATCAAGAATCAGCTGTATCTCCTTATTAAAATGTGACTTCTGAATCTCGTACATGGCCCCCCTAGCCCCTTCAAATTCGCAGTTGAGAGCACTCAAAGCCTGCCCATACCGGAGCGCGTCCACAACCTTATTCTCTTCAATGCAATTAATGTGTGATTTTGATGTAGTGAGAATATGAATCATTCCCGCAGTACACCAGTCGCCAGATCCGGCAGCATCCTTTAGATTCGGAACGTGAAAGGAAGGAATCATTTTCCATTGGCTGCACTTCTCATTCCTACGTAAGCGGAATTTCAATCCCTCTTGACCCAAGGTTTCGACGACCAGCTTGGCCTGAGATTCATAAGCGGTTTGCGTGGAATGCTTAGCTCGTTCATTCGAATACTTCAGAATATCACAAAGATTAATAGCACTCCTAAATGCTTTATCGTCTCTTATTTTTGTCGGTTCAAAAACAATAAGAGCACCATTCTGTTTTGCTATGTCAGCTAGTCGCAAAGATGCGGGGCTGATTCTGTCAAAGTAGAAGCAATTCGTGTTCAGCGTCTGATCAGAGAGAACACTGATATCCTTCAACCGAATGGGGCTATAACGAGGGAGCCAATTTCCACAGTATGGACATTTCCAGTAGAAGCTATGCGAAGGTTGTCCGTCTCGCGCGACATAAATCCGCTGCAAGATTATCGGAGTGTGAACAGACTTGTCAAACAATACATATCGCAAGTCCACACCATGTTCAATCATGTCTCTTGCAATCTCTTTGGCCGCCTCATCATCGCCAAGCCGAACCAAAGGATAGGACTTCCATCCCAAATAAGACAAAATGGTCAGCACGTTTCCGCACGATCCTCCAGCCCAGGAGCGTAGAGCGCTGTCTTCGTTACCGTTTGTGACCAGATCGAGGGCGATAAGCCCCGTCCCAAAGCAGGTCAAGTCGTTTTGGGGCTTCTTCTTAGGCATAGTAACACTCCCCAGCAATCCAAAGGCTGTATAGCTTGGGATTACATGATACGATGTCTCCATGAATTTGATATCCATGTGTTTCTACATGTGATATTCCGATCATGTAGTTGTTTTGTTTTGCCTCGTAGGCAGCTAAGAGAGCACCCACCGACAGCAATTTGTTCGATAATACCGACACAACAACCTTGCATTTACCTAGAGCCTCCAGGGCGCTGTTGTAACGTTCAATGGTCATGCGGATTTGCCGATAGACCTCAAAAGGATTCCATTCGCTGGCATAGATGAAATTGGAGGGCTCAACCTGCAAACGGTCAAAGAGCAATTTTCGGTATTCCTGAACCAGATTATCGGCACGCCTTGGATTCACAGATGGAGACGGGAATACCGGGCATATCTCATCGGGACGAACGTGATCATAGATCCGGATCAATTGTTCATTCTTTCCTTCGCCAAGGACGGGAATCCATATTTTCGGAGCGTTTGCCGTGGACTCTCGGACAAGGTCGCTGGAGAATCCGAACATGTAGTCGGCCTGATCGTCGATTCCTTTTTCCTGAATCTTCTCATCGATGGAAACCTCTTCAGCAACCAGCACGTGCAGGTTTGCTGTTGTACTGGATACTCCATTTCCGGTCAGCGTATCGAGCAGTAAGAGTAATTTCGAGATGATCGGAAAATAAAGTCCACGGGGCATCGAACTGATGTCGACGACGATGTCATCGAATTTGCTTATGATATCTTCCTCAATTGCATTACTTGCCTGCCTGGAACCTACCCGTCGGCCATTTGTCGACATCATCGGGACATCGGCTTCCCGAATAATTCCTTTACCGTTCAAAAGGTTTTGGATGTCTGCGACATTGGCATCTACCCGGCCTTGATAATCGAGTGATGGAGAGTTTGAGCCCTCGTTGTATCTGATCAACAAGCACTCTTTCACACAGTTTGGATCAGCGGTCAGAATCATCTGAAGCCCAAGGCACATGCGGGGGTCGAATCCGAGCCCCAGAATGAACAACACTTTCCGATTGCGGCCCGTAAGATAATTCATCCAAAAGACAGAGCAATCGCTTCCACTTCGCATAAAGTAGTGTTCCCAACGAGAATAAGCTTCTTGTTCGGTCATGTGAATAACCCCGGATTTCCATTGGGCTGAACGAACCCCTTTGTCAGCCAGCCCTGAAGGTCAGTAAGTCTCTTTTCGCGCCACCCGCCATACTGTAGAGGTAAGCCAAAGTGAACGCATAGCATTCGATTAAGATACATGACCATCCAATATTGCCCTTTACACTTCTGATTCAGTCTGATCTCTAACAGGTTATGTGCTATGCATGACGCGATAACCTCTCCCAGAAGGATCACCTGCTTGTCAGAGCCCTTCAGAAGCGCAGTCTTCAGCTTATCCCTCTCAGACATGGATATCGCCACCCCAGTAACACCCGGAGAATAAGGCGAGTTTGGTTTTTCGGTTTCCCACTGAGCCAGGCTGCCAATAGACTCGAGCAACCGCATCACTTGTGTTCCATACCGCACTCGCTGAGGGAGTTCTTTCCAAACCGCCTTTATTGACTTGCGAAGAATTCTCTCTTGCGCCGCCGGCGTAAGATGTGTAGACTTTCGAAGAAGATCGGCGGAAACACACTCCTCGAAGATGTCACCTGAGAGCCATAAGAACTGCTCGATATTGGACGATGCTAGAGATGCTAATCGAGACAATCCATAGTAGTAAGGCAGGTTAAACTCCCGAGCCACAAAGAGTTCAGCCGCCGCGCGAACATCTGACGAGTCTTTCTGTGCCAATTCAGAAGTATCGTACTCAATAAAATCCAGAGTTTGTTGTGTCTTGTTGAATTCGCGTTCGATAAGTATTTCCAAAGTTCGCCATCCTATAAGTAGCTCACGAGGCGTTCCTGAGGCAGACGCACGCTCGGATATCCATGCGTTGAACTTGGAATTCCTACCAGCTTTTTCATTAACGCGCCCTGACACCACCTTTATCCCTGATCTGTAAGTGGCATCCCATTCGTCGCCATCAAGCGTATCCTGAAGACAATCCGCAAAACACCCGATCTCGACATCCCTAGCGTCTCGGGTGCGTCTGTCGGCAATACTGGATACCATTTTTTCAAATTTGCTCATACGGCTATTACTCCAGTATTTTTCGATGTCGATGGGAGCGTCAGAGTCCCTTCCTTGGGGCGACCCTGGGGATAGAAGCTCTTTTACAGTAAGCGCCTCCATTCGTTCTGCTAACCAGATACTCACGGAAGATCGCAGATTTATAACAACGTTAAGAAGCCATTCGCGTTGCTTTGGGGTCAGAAGATGAATGTCATCGAGCATGATCAGAATACGTTGGGCTACTGGAGTACCGTCGAAAAGGACCTTGCTTGCCCCCAGCATGCTCAACGCAACAAGCGAGTCATGACCTGGCAATTGTTTTTCCGTCAGCGGCAGAAAGCTATCCAGAGCCTCACAAATGGTACGTTCAAGTCCTTGTGCCCAGTCAAAAAGAGCCGTTCCGGTAAATTCCTTGAGCGAACTTGGGGTCTCGGGCGCGGTGCCATTCCTCTCTAACGAAATAGAGGATAAATATGACGCATCTTTCTGACGCAGATCAAGTATGCCACGCAAAGTCGCAAGAACGATACGGGCGTTCAATAAAGACAGAAATAATCGTCTCTTTCGACCATCATCTATATCCAGATCTTCAAGGGTTGCAAAACTGTGGCCGCATCCCAAAAAAACACCGACTATGATTGGCCCATTTTCGTCCATGGCTCCAAGGAAATCAAGACGGCGAAAGAGATCTCTTGTGTATTCTCGCGTTCTATGGGCATGAATCGTGCGAAGAGAAGACGGCGTGAAGAGTCTCAGCAGTGAAGTCTTGCCCCCACCAGGAGCACTTCTGATAATTTGAGGGCGCTCCCAAACATCAGGGTTGCTTAGCATATCCAGAACTTCAGGGCTGAAGAGGCGGACAAAGGTCTCATCGGACTCAATATGTTCGGACGCACGTAATCGGAATGGATTTCGTAGCTCTCTCATATCTCGCTCCGGTGTCGGCTGACGCGGGGGAAGAGACCACGAATATTAAAGTCATCCGGATTGGCCCAGAGCAAGAACATGGAGTTGTTAGGTGTATTGTGGCTGAGCACCAGCGGAAGAGCACATCCAGCGAATCCTCGTTTCACATCAGTACCGCCCTTTCGTGTATGATCGTCTTCGACTTTCGTATCGTAGTAGCAATTCGCCAAAGCCAAGAAATCTCTGTCGCGCTCGTCGTCGAGACTAACAGCATTTTCCAGTAAATTCACGACATGTACTCCATAAGTAACCCCCGGCAACGAATTGAACAACTCTTCAAGTAACGGGTTCAGGTGCTCTTTCGCATGCTTGGTTGCGATATAGAGAACGATACCAACATAGAGATCTTGAGGATCGATGAGTTTCCCTAGCCCTTCCGAAGATATTAGTTGGTCTTTAAACTTGGCGATTTTTCCTGAAATATAATTGTCTTTATCATCCTTGCGCAGGCATGTGCGACCGCTACCTGAAAAATCATCTAAAAGAAAGACCATCCGAAAAAAGTGCTTGTTTGCTCCGTTTTTTGATCCGAGAAGTGAGATCAGATCCTTCCGTAGCTTGGACAACATTCCATCTCCTTTCTCGGGCGACATTTCATACGTTTGCCAGATCTGCTCATGGCTCAGCTCCGCATTTGTGGCACGTCGGAATGTGTCAATACGCGCCCCATCACTCATCCCAAGGAATAGACACTGTCTCCGAAGTATTTGGAAAGCTTCGCTGTCAGCGATCTGACCTACAAGCCACTCCGGCACGCCTGTGATCTGCGCGGCCCTAGTAATGAGAAAGGGCCGTAAGTGATCGGGATAGACAATGTTCGCGAGATGTGCAATCTCGGCTGACGAGAAGAATACCAGCCTCGACTTTACGAACTCGTATGCTGTTTTGCGCTCCGCATCGGCCTTAAACTGCCTCAACCACAAAGCCAGACTCTCTACAAATCGAATACCCGGAGCGAACTGCTGATATTCATCATATTTCAAGGCCGCCATAGCCTGAAGGAGCGGACGCTCATTGGAGACATCTTCTGGCGTCCAATTCATAACAGTAGCAAGCAGGCGCTCCGCAAGTGCTTCCCTCATCGACTACGTCCTCCTGCGCCGCCAAGGCAGAATCGAAATGTCCCCTCGGCTGTCACAATATTCTTGAGATAGTAAAGCGTGGCCTGTTGTCCACGGAAGCCTGATGGAGCCAGGTTCCAACAGGTACACAGGTCGGGGGACACAGCATCCACGCTAAGCGAATAACGTTCAGAGAGAAGATCGCTGTCGTTTCCGGGCCAGCGTCCTTGGTCACCAATACTGAGGATAGCTGAAGATTGGCCAATGTCACATGAAGCCAACAAAGTCGTGATTACGTTTCTCTTTGTTACCCCAGAAGCGAGTATGTCGATGGAATGTGAGGATTTAACCATCCTACTTTCCGGATGGCGCGACCAGTGCGCACCAACAATTCTCCAAAGAAGGTCAAGATGCGCTGTGGTTGATGGTTCCACTGAGATTTGGCTCTTTCTGACCGTCACCGTAGCTATAGACGTAATAGCTTCATCTGAATTCAGAGTTCGAGCGATGATCTCAAGTTCCCTGCAAGGGCTACTTGTGCCATCGGGAACTCCATCATCGTTTAGGAGTCCGCATTCTGCACCGTTATAATAACCAAGCGTGACTTTTTTCCACAATGTCTTGGGCAGGGCATCCTGTAATGACTTTCTTACAGATTTCCCGCGTCCAGTCGCAATTCCCAAAGGAACACCGGCTTTTAGCAGACGAATCAGTTCGCACACAACACTCGCATCCAGATCGTTGAATCTGTTATGAGAATCGCAAAGTGTTCCGTCATAGTCCATTACGAGACCGGAAAATTGTGCTTCGCTCATCCTTCGGCAGAAAGCACTATGAGCTTTTATTAATTTTTGAGAGGGTACATTACAAACGTCCAGTTTGCGCCTAACTGAAGGTTTTTCACCGGGAGATGTTTTCTTATGCGCACCAAGACCTAGATGATAGAGCTTGCGTCCAAACGTAGGTACGCCCGGTCGGCCTGGATCAATCCCTCGAATTTCCCCGGCAATCGCAGTAAGAAAGAATCCTGTCAGTACTGCACCGATGCCACCTGACACCACGTTTCCTGGAAAGTGAAAGACGACCGAAGGAATAGTGGACGGCAGAAGTCCCACAGTTTTCTTGGCGATCTCGATATCACGGTCACCAGCAAAAGCAATGACCCCGGATTGGTTCCCATGCTTAGCTAGCCAATGGTGTCTCCCGTGTGCGAAGTTCCGGAAATCTGACATCTGGACAGCGCCTAGAGCTGCCTCTGTAAACTTGGATTCAAGATCACACGCCGCGGCCTCCATCCCAGCACCATAGAGCAAAATCAGATAATCACGCTCGAAAATGGGACTGCTGGTGCTTCGCAGATTGTGCAGGGCAGTATCAACGTCACCATACGTTGGCAGAAGCCCCCAAACATCTGGAGGAAGGACTGATCCTGCATCAATAGATGGGCCATATACACGACCCAAGAGTACGAGAAAAGCTAAAAGAGAGTTGGTAGCGAGAAAGCCATCCTTTTTGGAAGGCAGATCGAAATCAAATACGCGAGTATATGTATGCTCCCTAGCCACCTTTGCAAGAGGGCTTTCCGTTCTAGCACAGAGGGCTGTGAGATAGTTCGGCTCTGCATCGATAAGGTAACGCCATGCGCGGTTGATGTCAGCATTGGAGCCGCCCGCTGTAAAGCAGATGGCAGCAGTATCAGTGATACTTCGTCTAGAACCTGGCTCATCCAGCATCGAAACAACACCCAAAGGCGTCAATGGTCGGGCTAGTTTACCTGTTGAGAGTTGATGCAAATGGCATACGAAGTGCGCCGCCGACAAAGAACCTCCTGATCCGATTGCTATCAGCGGATAACGCATCGTTTCAGATACTGCGGTTCTAAGCGTAGACAGCTCCAAAGATTGGGCAGCGCGATAAGTTGCGGCCAATTGACGAAGCTCTGATATAAAGGGTTTACCCAATTTCAGTTCCTCTGATCGACGTCTTGTTCATCGTTATCTTAATTTATAAATTGTACTTAGATTGATTTTCCTTTTTTTTATGCCCTAACGCCATGCCTGCGACTGCTTTTTGTCTTAGTTAATGGGCTATCTCACCTCAATAGTCCAATTCAGTACCATGAAAAGTATAAAGAAGCAAAATAAGACGTTGAACTCCCCTGTATTATGTAACCAAAATACAGGGGATTATCAAGTGCATGGATTTTGGGGTTCACCGTCTGAGCCATATCCATAAAGCAGGACAGCTGGTTAAATTGAGAACATCAATCTATCATCAATCAACTTCGCTGATACTGGTACAGCGTATAGTGGCTGATGCCGAAATCTCGGGAGACCTGAGTTTTCGGCTTGCCAGCAACTCCCCTCTCTTCATCAAGAGGCCACCTCACAAAACAGAAAAATCGCATTCCAAGAATCACTCGTCTGATTCTTCCTTCCCTACGCGATCATACGTTCCCTTCTGAAGAATCACATAGACGGTTGAACGTCCAATCTTCAACTGCCGGGCAATATCCGTCGCTCCGAGGCCTTGATCACGCAGGGCAAACACCTTGTTCCGGTCGATCGATCTTTTTCTTCCGAACTGAACCCCTTTGGCTTTCGCCTCCAGTCGGCCTTCATTGGTTCGTTCGAGGATCCGCTGCCGTTCCGCCTGGGCAACTGCGGAGAGGATTGTCACCACCATCTTCCCCATCGTTCCTTCGGTACTGATGCCGTCATCGAGAAACCGGAGGGCAACACCTATGCGATCAAATTCCTTGATCAGCTGGATCATGTCAGCCGTATCCCTACCAAGCCGGTCGAGTTTCGTGATCAGGATGACATCCCCCTCTTCCACCTTGTGACGCAATGCTTGCAGACCATCGCGATCAATAGTTCCTCCGGACTCTTTGTCCGTGAACAGTCGATGCGGTTCTACGCCGGCGGCTTTCAATGCCTTCACCTGCAGATCGAGCGATTGCTGCCCGGTCGATACCCGGGCATATCCGAAGAGCCTCATAGGAAAATTTGTCTGATAAATCAATTCATGGAATGCCACTGTACAGAATACCGAAAAACCGATTTATTAGACAGGAAAAGTGATGCTTTTTCAGGTGTCTACGAATTTATAATTTATTAGACGGCGTAATTCCGGAACCCCTATGAGAAACAGGGACATCAACGCGGGGTAGAACGCGGAGCGGGCTGGGAATCCTCTGGCCACTCATGTTATGAGCCGTGGTTGTCTTTTTGGTTTGTAAGCCCTCGATACTGTTCAAACCGTACTTTATAGTCCTTTTCCTAAGTTGCCCCCCCTAAAGGTCACAGACAAGTGGTTCCCTAAGGGCAATGAGTTCGTTAAGAGATATCTTCGCCAAGAGCCGCCTGATATTAATAAAAAGTGGTCTTGGGAGATTCTGAATCGGATACCACTCGATTCTATCAAGATCCTCTGGCTCACCATTCACGACCGTTCCGGCACAATACTGACACAGCAAGAAGAAGTTGACGTAATGAGTATTGTCGGTTGTATTCACATCATTGCAAACGGCGATCACACGTAGGTCATCGACTTCAACGCCAGTTTCCTCTTTCACTTCTCGCCGGGTGGCATCCTCCAGAGTCTCTCCAGAATGCATGTGTCCGCCTGGTACCGTCCATGCTGGGGGAGCTGAGTGCCTTAAACAAAGCAGAACTTGCCCTTTGTGGACAACAAAGGCATTCACCGCAACCTTCGGTATCTTCATCGATTCCATCATCATGAGCAAGACCTATTTAGTACCTTGCGGATCTTCACTATAGCTGATTCGATCGTTTCGCCTTCATCAATTTGCTCAGGGCCAAACCGGTTCATACAGACGGAAAGTTTCCCGTTAGGGGCGCAGCGTAGCCCTGACAGTTTACAGGCTCCCCGAGAGCACAGAAAACGGCAATACCGAAGGCTGAACGGCAATCCCTGCCAGCTTACATCCCCATTCAAATTATCGCCCTCCGTATAATTTGCGAATGAATACCGACCACGAATAATGTCGGCAAGGCATGCGAAAGACATTTCGGGATTGGGCTCGAATCGGCCAGTGGAATGCTGGAAAGTTACACGTTCAAAGATCTTTATGGATAGCTGGTGTCGCTCACAGAACTCAAGCAATGCAGATACACTGGCTTCAGTATATCCGCACAACACAGTGTTCAATGCCACACTGGCTCCGGCTGCTCTAATCATGTTTACCCTCTCCTCTATCGACACCTGATCGAAAAAACTCTCACGCCCGCGATTCCATTCAAGGCGCCACGGATCGATGTCCAAACGAAACTTCGTCACTCCCGCCAAAGCTAGTTCTCGAGCATGTGGTGTCGTCAATATTCTACCATTCGTAGGTACTGTGATGCATTCAGCTTGTGAGGATATGGTTCGACAGAAGTCAGCTAGCATGGGATGAAGCAGTGGTTCCCCTCCACTGAAGGTGACTGTACCGAAAGGAGCCTCACGCTCCCGTGCGATATCTGAGAAGAGTTGCACAACATGGCTACTCATGAGTAACGAACTTTGTGAAACGCCTTCATTATGGCAATGGGGACAACGAGCATTGCACATACTGCTGACCATCAATCGAAGCCTACCGTTGGGCCAAAACATAGTCATCCACTCCCCCTTTCTTGGCTTCCCACGGCCGCCTCTTGATGTTTACGAGCAGCATCACTGGCTTCGATAAGTGCATGATGCCGTTCTGCCGGGGACGAAAGACGTTTCAGCAGGGACTTGTTAGTTATGCGAAAGCCGTTCAACCCACGCCTCTCGTAAGAGATCGAGCTGTCCGCGAAATAGCCAGTGTATCTTTGAGGCGGCTTACCTGGAGATCCAGAAAATATATAGGTACTGAACCCCATCAGCTCCGATGGTGTTCCATGGCTGTACTGGGGAGCGCGGTATAGAGTGCGTACAGTTCTGCCATCGATATTGATCAGAAAATTATCCCAGCACGCAGTGACATTGCCATGACGGTCATACGACTCTCCGTTCATTCGAAGTTGGCCGTCCATGTAGGAAATGTTTATGACTCCCAACAGCTCTGTTCCAGGGACAGCATCAATCCATACCCCTTCTAGGTAATCGTCCCCCAAAGCTAGTCTTCGAATGAACGAGCAAGAGTCAAATAGCCAAGAGGTAAAGAACTCTGCAAGTTGGAGTACCGCCACAGCCGAGATGCCACGAAATGTGACCGCCAGAAAAGGCGACAAATTTAGGCTCTGAAACTTCTGGAGCAATTGATCGATAAGAAAAATTGCTCCAAATATCGCAAGAATACGAACAAAGTTGACGAAACGCTCATATCTTTTCATTATGGTAAATCTTTCAATTCTGCTCCGTCGCACGGCTACTCATCAGGCTTTTCCTCAGAAACCGAACATTAATTATTATCTGTTCTATAGATTCTATCGCTCTATACAAACAATATACTGTAGGGAACTTCTTAAAATTCAATTTTGCAATATTGCATAAGCAGAGCAAGTCAGCGCGGATCATCTTGGAGCCACTATATCACCGTTCTTCTGAGTTGTGCCACTTTTTGAAAATTCGCGCCAAACCTGCTTTTCAGGTCGGCCACCTGATCGATGCTTGCGTTTTTTTTAGCCTCGGTATGCACCACGCTCTTTGGCAAGGGAGAGTGACGAATACCGACAATGAGGCCTATGATGCACGAACTTTGCGAGGCGAGTTCTACAAAAGCGACACTGAAATGTCTCGCACCAAGGAACTCGCTTACCGAGGAGTACACTTCGTCGAAACCTTACTTATTAGAAAACGCGATAACCGACTGTGCGGCATATCTAAAGCATATTATGTTGTCATCGAGTAACATTTTCTTGGATATGAGCCCATCTAACGGGAACACTTGTGTATTGGGAAATATATCAAAAACACTTACTTCATAATCATAAGATATCTGTAATAACTCGCCCGTGAAATCTTCAGCGTGCTGCAGATCTCGCCGATACTGATGCTCATATTCTTACTCATCTTTTTGGCCATCTGCACTTTCGGATCATCCTTTGAAATTTTCGGTCTCCCTCCTTTTCTTCCTCTCGCCCTTGCTGCCGTCAGGCCTGCCTGCGTACGCTCCTGAATTAACCGGCTTTCGAACTGAGCCAGAGTGCCGAAGATATTGAATATCATCTCGCCGGATGCTGTTGTGGTATCAATGCCACCGTCATTGATTGAGCGGAATCCCACTCCCCTTTTCTGCAACTGTTCGACAATATCGATCAGGTTCCGGAGTGAGCGGCCGAGCCGGTCAAGACGCCAGATGATGAGGGTGTCGCCTTTTTTCAATTCTTTCAAGCAATCGGCAAGTCCCGATCGTTCAGATTTCGATCCGCTTATCTGGTCGGTAAAGACATGCTGCTTTTTACAGCCAGCATGTTTGAGTGCATCAAGCAGCAGGTTCAGTTCCTGGCCTGAAGTTGATACCCTTGCATAACCGATTACTCTTCCTTCCATAAATTCCCTTGCTAATCTTAAAAAGCACCCTTTTAACGGATTTATGAAATATAGAAATACAATATGGTTTTATAAGACATAAAGAGCCCAAAAACAGGGACGTTTCGCCCCCCTTTTCCTTGTCTCATCAAACGACCGTTTTCCGAGTCACTTATTGACATAGCAAGCATATGGGAAGGGACATGTGAAAATCCTGCTGTTTTATGTAACATCACCAAATGGGCATCTTCCCATCGTAACGGCAAACCATTCTGGTCATGTGCGGACGGTTCGGGTTCTTTGAACTAAAATACTTCCTCGACAAGCTGCGGCAGCTTGAGATACCTTTTGAGGAGGCTCAGGATTTTCAATTCCATGCCAGCTACAATGTCGCGCCTGAAACCGATATTGTGGCCTTGCTGGGTGATCATGGCTCCGCTACCCTGAGCCTGGCTCATTGGGGATTGATCCCGCACTGGGCTAAAGAGCTACCGAAAGTCCGCCCGATCAATGCCCGTGCTGAAAGCCTTGCCGTCAAGCCCTACTTCCGGCATATGCTGAACCGGCATCATTGCCTCATTCCAGCTAACGGCTTCTATGAATGGAAACGAACCGCTGGCACCAAGAAACAGCCCTACTTCATCGAGCTGAACGATGGTTCTCCAATAGCTTTTGCGGGCCTGTGGGACGTCTGGCAGTCGCCGGATCACCAAGCGCCGCCAGTCACGTCATGCACCATCATCACGACCGATGCTAACGAGGAGATGACCTCAATCCATGACCGGATGCCCGTAATGCTTGAACCTCAGCACTGGAAGCAGTGGCTCGAAGCCGGTTCCCCCGATGCTGTGAAACTTCTTGTTCCAATCGATGACGGAAAACTTCATATTTATCCTGTATCCACTCAGGTCAACAATCCTCGATACGTGCGCCACGATTGCATTCAGGAAATCGAAACAGAGAGCTAAACCATGAACGACATGAAACTGGTTCGTATCCATACCGGGCCGATTCTGGACTTTTATACCGCCGACTTAACGACCGAGCTTGAGCTACCTGTGGCCAATACCGGCATCTCTGCCGGATTTCCCTCGCCTGCCGAAGAGTATGAAGAGGTCAGGCTCGACCTGAACAAAGCGCTCATCAAGCACCCTGCAGCCACCTTTTATGCACGGGTCAAAGGCACCTCGATGACGGACGCAGGCATTCTCGATGGTGATCTTCTGGTGATCGACAAGTCACTCGACCCGAAAAGCGGGGATATTGCGGTCTGCTTCCTCGATAACGAGTTCACCGTCAAGCGCATTGAGCAGCTCGACGACGCACTGTACCTCATGCCCGCAAACGAGAAATACCAGCCGATCAAGATTTCAGAGGAGTCAGACTTTCGGGTGTGGGGAATTGTGACCTTTGTGATTCATAAAACCCGGTGACGATCAGGAGTATCCTCATGTTTGCCCTGGTCGATTGCAATAACTTCTACGTCTCCTGCGAGCGAGTGTTCGATCCTTCGTTGAACGGCAGACCCGTGGTCGTTCTCTCTAACAATGACGGTTGCTTTATTGCCCGCTCGAACGAAGCAAAAGCGCTCGGCCTGCCGATGGGTGGCCCTGCCTTCAAGTTCAGGGAGACGCTGAAAAAGCACCGGGTAAAGGTGTTCTCGGCCAATTTCACTCTCTATGGCGATATATCTTCCCGAGTGATGGAAACACTCGCCAATCTTGCTCCCGAGATCGAGATTTACTCCATTGATGAAGCGTTTCTGGACATGACCGGCTTCGGGCGCTTCGGCTTCAGTGAGTACGGGGCCACGATCCGTAAGACGGTCACCAAGCACACCGGCATCCAAGTCTGTATCGGCATGGGGCCAACCAAAACGCTGGCGAAGGCCGCCAACCGGCTGGCGAAAAAAAAGCCGCGATACAACGGCGTATGCCTGCTGGCCAACGAGCAGGAAATTCAGGCGGCGCTGGCCTCATTAAAGGTAGAGGATATTTGGGGAATCGGTCGGCAGTGGTCAGCTCTTTTGCAAGCGAGAGGTATCAATACCGCTCTTGATTTTAGCCGAGCCTCTTCAACATGGATTCGCCAGCACCTGCACATCACCGGAGCGCGGATTCTGGAAGAGCTTAACGGACGATCCTGCATTCCGCTTGAGCAGGTACGGCCACCAAAGCAGAGCATTTGTACCTCTCGATCCTTTGGGCGCTCCGTGGTTGAATTCGAGGAATTGCAACAGGCTGTAGCCACCTTTGCCGGGAAATGTGCTACGAAGCTCAGAAAGGAAGGCTCCGTCGCTTCAACCTTGACAGTATTCATCTGCACCAGCCCGTTCAATGAGCCGTCCCTGAAATACTGGGGAACGCGAACCGTTGCACTTCGCCAACCATCCCAAGATACCATCGAAATCATCCGCGCCGCCAATCAGGTGCTGACCGCGATTTTCAAGGCAGGATTCGAGTACAAAAAAGCCGGTGTTATTGTTGCAGGAATTGCTTCCACAACTGTCTCAGCAAGCCCCTTGTCGCTCTTTCCCGACGAAGCGGCTGAACTGACGAATGAACGTCAACAGAAGTTCATGCTGGTCATGGACAAAATCAACCGGCAGTACGGAAACGGCACGATCCATACCGGAGCAGAGAATTCAGAGAGATGGAAACCACAGCAGGCGAACCTATCCCCGCACTACACGACGAAGTGGGGGGAGATTATTGAAGTGAGAGGGCCGCACCAATATTCGTCTTAATTTAAGTAGTTACTTAAATCAAAAACTGGAATATGAGGGCCGTGCCCCCGTTTAACTGACCACTTCTTTTTGGTAAAAATCGGTTTGCTACACCAGAAGAATTATTGGTGTAGCAAACCGATTTTTACGAGAAAAGTCATCAGCCCCTGACCACCATGGTGAACTACTGAATAGCCCAACTTCTACAACTTATTGGCTACTCAGTTTCCTGCCTCTCCAACTCTTCGACAGAAGGACCGAAAACAGCAAAATCGATCCTTCGCAGGGCCTTGCGTGCTGCAGTGTGACCAGCTCTGGCCCCGTCGTTTTTTAGTACCAACACCAATCCCGCGATGTCATCAGCTTCAGTAGCTGCCTCCGCGAATGTTCTTGGCCAGTAGACCAAACATTCAGTTGGACGATTCTCCCCAAGAAGTGCTTCCAATAGCGCACCGATTGGTTCTCCTCCTTCTGAAACATCTTCGAGTAGCGGAAGCAGTTCTGTCGGCAAGGCTCTCGCAGTGTTACTATACTGCCTTTGCCTGTCCAGAAGCCAGCTACGATCATCTTGGACTTGTTCGATCTCTTGGATTAAATCATCGAAAAGCGAATCGTGTCGATTGACTGCTCGATTTTCACGAAGACATTCCAGTCCCTGAAGACATTCCTCTATCCTCTGCTCAAGTCGTATCCGGCCATTTGCTGCCCTTGTAAGAATTGCAGCCAGCTGTCCAAGATCCTGGCATTGACGAACGAGGAACCAGTATGGACCGATTGTACCGGAATAGTTGAGACTGGCGACGATGTGAGGCCATACTTGGTGCGCATTGAGTTGTTCACCGTCCTCAATGACTCCAGCCCGTTGCAGCCCTATAGCGAAAACATCAAGCACGGCATCAAGGGGCGGAAGGTCTAGAGCTCCTTGATCAAGCCTACCGTTCGCAGTGGCGATGTCCGAGTGCCAAAGGTCAGGAATTTGGTTGAACTGGCGGCGAAGAAGATGCGGCGCTATTGGAAGGGCAGCAGGGTTTGCATTGTCAACTCTAACGGGTATTGTACACCCAATCGCAGAGGCTCGTCTCAGAGTGGCCGGAATAGCTTGGTCTAAGGTTTCCATTAGATATTCTACGTCTCTCTGGCGAGGAGCAACCGACACACGTGCCAATGCATCAAGCCATTCCGGTTCCTCTTGGGGCACATCAGGAAGGACGAGGTAAATCGATGATAGCAAAACAGCTTGTTCGGGTCCGCTGTTGTGGTTGAGTCTCGCGGATAAATCTTCTATGAGAAGCATACGATCCCGGCTATACCATAAGCAACGGGGCACCCTTTCCAGATAAGGTCGAAGCCTTCGTGAACCACCTAACAGATCAAGGAAGTCTGCGACAGAATTCGCCAATGAGACTACAGCCTCTTGAACCAGTCCTCTCCCTGCATGAAGCCCAGCTGCCCGGATTGGAATCAAACGCCTGAATGAGCGCGACGCATCAAACAGTGATTGGCGGTGAGATGCCGGATCAGACACGGCTTCTGTAATGAACGACGAGGAGGCAGTCGATTGACGAACAAGTTGCTGGAAATCCACCAAAATAACACTGGCAGTCTTGTATTGTCCGCTTGGCCAGACAATCGCCCTTGCACCTCGCGCTTGAACCAAGCAGGCAGACATTGCAAGTTCTGCCGCTGCTCCGATAAGACCGACCTCAACGGCAAACTCCGCACTGCTCTGTCGAAACTGTACTCGTTTCTGAGAGCCCAAGCTTGAGACGGCAAGCCCCAACGCCTCTAAGGAGGCCTCAAGCAGCCTAATCGCATCGAATCGCAGTAAGGATGGCATTGAGAATCACTCCTTTTTTAAGCATTTTTCTACAACCAAGTGATCTGGCTTTAACGGCTCACGTCCACACGGTTCCATTATGGATGGATGAGATACTCTCTATTCGAAGCGCAGCTATTTGACGAAATAATGTATCATTTCACCATCTCCATTAACTTGGCAAAAAGCTTATCGATATACCCATCACGATCATCGGTCATGAAGAGGACGTGCCGTTCCTCAAGCTCGGATTGCGCATCGCCCCATTTCAATTGCGGGTATGCAGTCCATGACAGGATAAAACTGTTGAGAATGACATCTGGGTCGTTCAGGCGCTGCTCGATGTCCTTGATCCGTTTGTGGAACAACACTTTCTCGCTGGCTGGGCCTTCGTGCAATAGGCCGTGTGGTTCGATGAAGGTGACATACTGCTTTCCTCCGACAAGCATCCAGAGGATAAAATCCGGGTGGAAGTTGCCTGCCTCGAAGAAGCCGACACCTTTGCCCCGGCTCATGTTTCTGAGCAGGAAAAGCTCCATTCCGTCTTTTTCCAGAGCGGTTTTGTGGCCATCACACCAGTCCTTCAGATCAGTGACAAACTGATATTCGCTTTCGTTGAGGGCGACAGGCAGAATTGTTATTTTGCTGCCTCGACGGACATGAAAAAGCGGCTGGAACAGGTGTCTGCCGAAATTACAGGCTTGCAGATCACCAACTTTCAGCAGGTCATCCTTCTTCTGCTCCAGATCTTTCTTGATCTGCTCGATTCCCTGAATAACCTGCTCTTCATCGCCATCGACGATAAGCTGGTAAAACTCCTCTTGCGGAATATTGTCGTCATCGGGAGTCAGGTCGCGAAGTTCGAGACGCGGTTCGATGTACTCCCGCTTGCAGTAGTTGTAATAGTGCTCGCAATACCGTTTCAGAAGCTCTGAGGCCACCTGCTGCAACAACAGGACGCCGTCAAAGCTTGTCGGATTCAGACGGGTTTCCGGCAAATAGAGAGTGTACCAACCGGGATTCCTGAGCAGGTTTGAAATTCCACTTTTGGTAATGTTTAGGTTATACCAGCTCCGTTCTCGCTTGTACTGTTCGAGTTCAAAAAAGAGCTGGTCGTAATCCAGCAGGGCCAGATGCTGTTCTCGCAAGGAAACCTTGTCTTTGCTGGTTGCCGTAGCCATACCTTGCGAACGAATGGCCTGAATACGGGGATACCAGTCGGAAACAACGGTATTGTGCGTCATATAATCCGGAACATGACCGACAGCAGGAACCGGAGCATCTTTTTTGAAGTCGTATTCCTTGCCGTCAGAGGCTTTCCGTTTTGGTCGAAGGATTTTGAGCCTCTTGCCGAAGTCATAGGTGACATTCAGGGGAATCATGATGACTTTGCGACGCTCGTTACCGGGTAGTCCTTCTTCTCTCAGGAACTCACGGAACTTCTCCATGAAGTCCGCTTCGATGCCGAACACATTAAGGGTTTCCAGCTCTTCGATGAAGTTTGGCTTAACCGGTGCGTGGGTGTGGCCGCTGCGCTTCAGGCTCCATTCATATCCTTTCAGCCGGACACCACGGCCAAAAAGCTGGATGATCTGCGCACCTTCAGACTTCCCGACGTGCATCAGGCCCATTGTGCTGACTCTCCAGCAATCCCATCCTTCGATGAATTTCTTGGAGCCAATGAGCAAGTTGACATTTGAAGAAGAATCCTTCACTGAAGCGAACATAGCCTCGGTAAAGTCACTGTCCACAACCTGGAGGCAAACGCCATTCTGTTTCGCAACTTCCTCGACATGCTCACAAAGGCTTTTGGCATCACCGACGTTGATAAGGCCGAATGGCTCGTCAGCATTGCCAACTCTCAGTGCCACTTCACCTGATTCACCTTTGATCCTGTCGAGAAACAGGGTGCCACCTGCCGGATTATTGAACAGCCTTGAGAGAATATCCCGGAAAAGATCATCGATGGTCTCACCTGCGTTCATTGCCTTGGCCAGCCAGGTAAAGGCTCCGGAAAAAATATCGTTTCCATCCTTGTCCAACAGGCCGGTATCCTGACCTTTGCCGGTAAGCAAGGCATTGATGGCGTTCTGGCTCTCGGTCTGCTTTTCAAGAAACTCAGCTATGAAACAGATAATCTGG
>Ga0209835_1000836_pt1 | contig 18842 bp, 19 predicted proteins | sample LakKivwa52mmetaG_FD_184138 | JGI IMG/M metagenome (GOLD analysis project Ga0209835, IMG submission 184138) | Anoxic lake water microbial communities from Lake Kivu, Rwanda to study Microbial Dark Matter (Phase II) - Lake Kivu water 52m metaG... | ecosystem: Environmental > Aquatic > Freshwater >...
ATTGAGGGTGGCTTGAAACGAGAGCCCTTTTGAGAGCCCCCTCTCAAGGCTCTCCCTGATCTCTCTTGGGGAACCGGACCGAAGGCTTTCACAGATCGATCTCTCCTCTTCCTTGATAATATCTTCTAACTGCTTCTTCAGCGCCTCGTGGGATTGACCGGGAATAGTCCGTATGTCGAGTAGCGACTTACACTGATAGGGAACGACATTGAGCTGGGGTTCCCCCTTCACAGGGGCCTGGAGCACGGTGGGAGTGATGCTGGGATATCCGAGGAACGAATCTTTCCCCAGCCTTTCGATCTCCTCCTCTTCCAGATGTTTCATCTTTTCAAGAATCGACACCATCGGAGGGATGGGATTGAAACCGGCCAGGGGCATGGCCCCGTGGCTCATCCTCCCCGTTGTGATCAATTCAACGCGAAGCGCTCCCTTCTGCGTGATGCAGAGATGATTGTCCACCGGCTCACAGATGATGGCCGCATTCACATTGTCCGCCCACCCATTGCGTATGAAATGCTTCACCCCCCTCATCAGCCCTTCCTCATCGACGAGAATTCCCAGGAGAATCTTGCCCCTGAAGGGGATGCCTGACCGGCTGATCGCTTCAACCGCCTTCACTGCCGCCGCCAAATTTCCCTTTGTATCGCAGGCTCCTCTTCCGTAAATTCGATTCCCCACCAACTTCCCCTCATAGGGATCATGCTTCCATTCCGAAGGGTCGCCCTCTGTGACGACGTCAGTGTGACATTCGAACATCAAGCAGGGCCCCTCACTTTGACCCTGAAGGATCCCGATGACATTCGGGGAGCCGGGCTCGACCTCTTCGACAACCACGTCGAGCCCCATCTCCTCCAGGTAATGGGCAACAAAGAGGGCAACTTTCTCTTCGCTCCCTCTGTCCTGGTGCCTCACGCTCGGAATCCGGATGAACTCCTGAGTGAGTTGAATTAACTCTTCTCGCTTGATGCTTTTCAGTACCTGATCGGTTTTCAAGGGCACCTCCACTTCTGATGATTCAATCATAGGGTGATGGGGAGATTGGGGGATAGGGTGAATACCAAATCACCCCATCTCCTTATCTCCTCATCTCCCCATTTCATTATCTCCCTACCCATCTCGACAGCTTCGGGTCGAGCATATCTCTCAATCCATCTCCAAGGAGATTAAATCCCAAAACAGCCAGAGCAATGGCGCATCCCGGAAAGATGGCCAGGTAGGAGGAGGTTCCCATAAAGGTCTGGGCCTCGTTGAGCATCCTTCCCCAGCTTGCATGGGGAGGCTGAGTTCCCAGTCCAAGATAGCTCAGACCAGCTTCCGCCAGGATCGCAATGGCAAACTGAACCGTTCCCTGAACGATGAGGGGGGAGAGAATATTGGGAAGGATATGTTTCCAGATGATCCCCGCATCGCTTCTGCCGATGGCTCTGGCGGAGGTCACATAGTCCCTCTCCCAGATGGAGAGAGAGGTGGCACGGGTCAATCGTGCAAAGATCGGGATGTTGAAGATTCCGATGGCGATCATGGTGTTGATCGCACCAGGTCCCAGGATCGAGGTGATGAGAATCGCACTCAATACGGCTGGGAATCCATAGAGGACATCTGAAATCCTCATGATTACTTCATCTATCCACCGTCTATAAAACGCTGCCATGGAGCCGAGGAGGATACCAAACCCCATGCCGATCGATACCGCAACCAGACCCACAATGATCGAATTGACGGCTCCCTTCATCACCCGGCTCAGGATATCGCGTCCGTATTGATCCGTTCCCAGCCAATGAGATTGATTGGGAGCCTGAAATCGTTCAGAGAGGTTCATCCGGTTCGGATCAAAGGGAGTAAAGGCGAAGCTGAGAAGGGCAGTCAGAAGAATGATCAGGGTGATCAAAAATCCGATCGTAAAGTTGATGTTTCGAAATGGGCGATGGATAACCACTTTTTTCTCTGTGTCATGCTGAACTTGGTTCAGCATCTGGTTTAAGAACCTCAGAAATCGTTAGACCCTGAAACAAGTTCAGGGTGACAAACCAAGGCTTCATTCCTGTCTTAAAATGTTGGATTTCACCTTTCGCAATTTGCAATGATGTTATCCAAACCGAATCCTTGGGTCAAGGTAACGGTAGGCCACATCAATAACAAAATTGATCACCACGATCACCATGGCAATCAGAAGGACCACTCCCTGGATCACCGGAAGGTCTCTCTGGCCGATCGCTTCGAAGACCAGCCTCCCCAGTCCGGGAAGGTGGAAGACGTTCTCAATGATGATCGCTCCGGCTAAAAGATCGCCTGCCTGAAGCCCGATGATCGTTACAACCGGGATGATCGCATTTCGGAAGGCATGCTTGTAAACAACCATCCTTTTCGAAAGGCCTTTGCTTCTGGCCGTGCGGATGTAATCCTCCCCAAGGACTTCAAGCATGGAGGACCGAGTCATCCGGGTCAGCACCGCGGCCCTCACAAAGCCCAGTGAAAAAGCAGGGAGAAGAAGGGAGCCCAACGCCTTGATCGGATCAGTCTGCCAGGCATGGAACCCGCCTGCAGGCAACCAGTGGAGCGTGACCGCAAAGAGAAGGATCAGGAGGATGCCCGCCCAGAACGCAGGCACCGCCAGGCCGATCTGAGAAAAGACCATCACCCCGTAGTCTCCTGCCCGGTTTCGATGGAGCGAGGAGTAGATTCCCATGGGGATGGAGATGGCGATTGCGAAAATCATCGAGAGGATGGCCAGCGGAACCGTGACCTGAAGCCGAGAGAGGATGAGCGACGTGATCGACACATCATAGGTGATGGACCGACCCAGGTCTCCAAGGGCCAGATTTTTCATGTAGTGAAGATACTGGATGATGACAGGACGATCCAGCCCCATCTGTTGCCTTAAATTCCGGAGCGTCTCCGGCGTGGCGTTGATGCCTAAAATGATCTGTGCCGGATCGCCCGGAATGACCATGAGGATGGCGAAGATGACCATCGAGACGAGCAGGAGGGTGAGGATCAGGACGATCGTTCGTTTGATGAGATAGGTTGTCATCGTATAAATCAATGACAAATGACAAAGCCCAAATTTCAAAAATTATTTATATTTTTTGACATTTGGGCTTCGGATTTAATTTGTCATTTGAACTTTGAAATTTGACATTGCCTTTATGAGATCCTATTTCTGAATCCAGACCTCGGTCACATCCTGAGCGGTCATGGGGTAGTCCTTCCACCAGTTCATCACCTCTTTCTTCATCGTCGGCAGGCTGGGCATGACAAAGAGAAACCCGTTGACCGCATCATCAGTGATCATCTTTTGAAGAGCGACATAGAGATCTTTTCTCGTTTTAGGATCAGGCTCCATCTCCGCCTTTTTGAGAGTCTCCTGGAATTTCGGATTGTCGTAACGGAAGTAGTATTTCGGATTGGCATAGATGTCAATGTCAAACGGCTCTGAGTGGCCGATCACCGTCAGGTCAAAGTCCGCATTCCTTAAAACGCGTTCAAGCCATTGTCCCCATTCCATCAGTTCTATCCTTAGCTTGATACCCACTTGAGAAAGCATGTCCGTAATGATCTCTCCGCTTCGCTTTGCATAGGCAAAGCGTTCTGGAACTTTAAAGACTGCATCGAAACCATTCGGATAGCCCGCTTCCTTCAGGAGTTGCTTTGCCTTTTCGGGATTATATGGATAGATGTTTGTCAGATCGATGTAGTAAGGATTGCCGGGATCCATGTGGCTTCCGATGGGTGTTCCATAACCTGACATGGCTCCTTTGATGAGGGCGCTCCGGTCAATGGCATGGGCCATGGCCCTCCGCACACGCACATCATCGAAAGGCTTCCTCGTTTGGTTGGTCGAGAGAATGACCTCTGTGGTTGTATAGCCATTGAGAACCTTGAACTTCGGGTCCTTCTCAAGCAGAAGCGCGTTCTCCGGACTCACATCATAGCCGATGACATCGATATCCCCTGCCTTCAGGCTGGCGATCTGGGCGCTCGGGTCGCCGATAAATTTAAAAGTGACTTTTTCGAGATAAGGCAATCCTTTTCGATGATACTCCTCAAATTTCGCCAGAAGAATACGATCTCCACGCATCCACTCGACAAATTTAAAGGGCCCTGTGCCCACGGGTGCGGTTTTCAGCTTGTCCGCCGTCTGTTTGTTAATGATGATAGAGTCGGGTCTGGCCAGGTTGAAGAGAAACATCGAGTTCACATTCTTCAATTTGAACCTTACGGTGTGACTATCCACGACCTCGACCGATTCAATCTCTCTGTAATATTTGATATTCGGGATGTTCGTTTTCGGATCCATTAACCGTTCGAAGGTAAATTTCACATCTTCCGCATCAAAGGGTTTCCCATCGTGAAATTTCACTCCCTTCTTCAGGAGGAAGGTATACTCCTTTCCATCTTTGGAGACTTTATACTCCCTCGCCAACGCAGGAATGATCTTTCCATCCCGGTCGATCCTGACCAGACCCTCAAGCACATTGCCATAGACCACCCTTGGAATGGCCGCGGAGGTGGCTGTGGTTGGGTCCAACCCCGGAGGCTCAACACCCTGGGCAATGGTGAGCGACCCTCCGGAGACCGGCTTGGGCTGGGCGTAGATGGCCGTCGAAAAATGAACAAAGGCAAGACAGATCAAACTCATCAATAGAAATTTTTTCATCTCTCCCTCCGTATCTGTTTTAAGTAGCGCCCTCATTTATTAAGGGTGGATTTCGTCCCGATTCAAACGGGACGCTACATGAACCCTCGAAACCCATTTGTCAAAAATCCTATCCAAATCATTTCCGATTGTCAAACCGCCCCAAAGGCTTTTGATCCGTATTCGTCATCCTGAACTTGGTTCAGGACCTATAGTTCCAAAGAATTAGAGATGCTGAAAAAATTTCAGCATGACAGCAATATTCTTAACATTCCGGAATTGGATTACGAATTAGGGGAAGAACTAAATTTCTCAAAAACCCGGTCTAAAACCTGAACCGCCCTGATTATTTCACCTTTCTCAATCGTCAGCGGTGGCGTGATCCGTATGACATTCCCGTAGAGGCCACCCCGGCCGATAAGAAGCCCTTCTTGCTTCGTCCCTTCAAAGATCTCATTGACCAGATCCGGGGCAGGCTCCTTTTCCTTCTTGACGATCTCCATTCCCTGGATTAGACCCATTCCCCTGACTTCGCCGATAATTTCGAACTTCTCTTTTAACCCTTCCAATCGGTCTCTTAAGAATTGACCCATCTGCTCGGCATTCTGAACCAGCGCTCTTTTCTCAATGGCTTCGATGGTGGCTAAGACCGCTGTGGCGGTCACCGGATTTCCGCCAAAGGTGGAGAGGTGAGAACCCTTAAGACCATCTGCTACCTCTGGCGTCGCAATGGTGATCCCAACAGGGGAGCCATTGGCCGCCCCTTTGGCCATGACCATGACGTCCGGCTCCACTCCCCAGTGTTCGATGCCGAACATCTTTCCCCCGGTCCTTCCCCAGCCTGTCTGAACTTCATCGCAGATGAAGAGGCCCCCGTAGCTTTTTACAATGGAGACGACCTCTCCGAAATACTCCTTCGGCGGAGTGATGAATCCTCCGACGCCCTGAATGGGTTCGGCGATGAAGGCGGCAGGCTGGCCCGAGGTCGTTGTTTCAATCAACTCCTTCACATCCTTCGCACATTCAAGATCGCAATCGGGATACTCTTTTCCGAAGGCACACCGGAAGCAGTAGGCATTATGGGCATGTTTGATCCCCGGGACGGAGCTTCCTCCGAGACGCCATTTCTGATGTCCGGTGATGTTCATCGTCAGGAGGGACGATCCGCTGTAGCAATGTCGGAGGGCAATGACTTCATTGCTTTTTGTATAAAGCTGGGCGATAAGGACAGCGGTCTCAACGGCCTCTGTTCCACTGCTGGTGAAGAAAGACTTCTGCAATCTTCCCGGAGTGATCTGCGCCAGTTTCTCCGCAAGAGAGATGGCGGGAAGGGTAGGATAAAGCGTCGAGGTATGCTGAAGCCTCCTCATCTGCTCACAGGTCTTTTCAGTGATCTCCTCGTCACAATGGCCCACGCTGATCGTGACGATCCCCCCAAAGAAATCGAGATACTCTTTTCCATCGATATCGTAAAGATACTTTCCCTTGCCTCGATCAAAAATAACCGGCTCCTGATAGTAATGGCTCACACAGGGAGCTAAATATTTTTTATGCTTCTCATAGATTTCGTTCTTATCCATTTCGTCTCCCTTAAGAAATTAAATCTAATCCCCCTTAATCCCCCTTTGTCAAAAGGGGGAAATGTTTTACCTCCCTTTGGCATTAAAAGGGAGGTTAGGAGGGATTTTTACAAGGCTGCTAACTCTTCATTGAGCAGATCCGAGATGAACATGTGACCGGGAGTGTGGGTGATGCAGAGATCGGGTTTGGCCTTCATCACAACCGCCTGCGGCGTGACCCCGCACGCCCAGAAGACCGGGATCTCATCCTTCTTTGGCGTCACCGGATCTCCAAAGTCAGGTTTTTTAAGACTTTTAATCCCAATCTTTGAAGGATCACCAATATGGACAGGTGCTCCATGGACCGAGGTGTAACGGGAGGTGATCTGGACAGCCCGGCTTACCTTGTCCGGAGGAATGGGCCTCATGGTTACCACCATTGGTCCATGAAAAAGACCAGCGGGTTTGCAAGGGATGTTAGTGATGAACATCGGGACATTCTTGTTCTCCTCGATATGGCGAACCGGAACCTTTGCACGGATCAATGCCTCTTCAAAGGAAAAACTACAACCCAGAAGGAAAGTCACGAAATCGGACCTCCAAATATCTCTGACCTCCTTGACCGTAGCTTCCAGCCTTCCTCTGCGATAGATGTTGTAACGGGGAATATCTGCCCGGATATCCGCATCCCGGGATAAAAATTCCGTTCGAAACTTACCCGGTTCCAAGACCTCCAGTAGAGGACAGGGCTTAGGATTTCTCTGACAGAAAAGGAGGAAGTCGAATCCATATTTCTCCGGAAGGATGACAAGGTTAGCCTGGGCATAACCCATGGCCAACCCTGCGGTGGGCCTGTCCCACTTTCCCTGTCGGATGAGGGTTCGGATTTCTTTGGGTCTGAGTTGTGTGATGTCTCTCATTTTGTATCCCTCTGCCCTAACTTAACACCAATTTTACCTCCAGGCAAAGGATTTATCATTGATGGCTCGCTGAACAGCGAGGACTCCATTAAGATGGTCCACTTCATGCTGCAACAGCTCGGAGAGGTCGCCCTCCAGCTCCCAGATTTCTTCTTTCCAATCCAGATTAAAAAATTTCAGTTTGCATTGTTTATGTCTCTGTACTTTGACCAATAACTGAGGGAAACACATGCAATCGTCCCAGAGCTCAAGCCTCTCCTCACTGAAATCGAACAATTCTGGATTGATGAGGATGACAGGTTCGGTGATATACATGTAGATCAGTCGTTTCATCACACCCAGCTGGGGGGCTGCAATGGCCCGGCCTGCATGATATTTGGCTTTGAACTCCATTAGAGTATGATGCAAATCATCAATCACAGGCTTTAGGCTATCCAGATCGGTCTTGTTGACGGGTGCTGAAATTTTATAAAGCTTTGGATCGCCCAACCTTAAAATCTTATCTAGCCTAGCCATAGGAACCCCGATTAATTATCCACCTTAAATTCACTTTTCGCTAGCAGGATGACCGCGATCAGGATAAGGGCACCACCAATGATCCGGGTTGGTCCGATCTCTTCCCCGAGAAAGAGAAACGCAAGAATCACTGTAGTGGCGGGTTCAAAGGTCGAGAGGATCGAAGCATTCGTGGGTCCTACCCGTTCAAGCCCTGCAAAAAAGGTATTGACGGCAATAACCGTTGAGACAAGGGCAATGGCCAGAACGCTTCCCCATCCGGTCAATGTCCGGGGAAGGGTTAGTCCTTCGATGAGGACCAGAAGGCCAAAGACAACGCTTGCAGAAAGGATGACCACTGTCGAGGTCCACAGAACGCCTGCCTGTTTCGTCAACTTGCTTCCCGCCAGGATATAAGCAGAGTAGATAAAAGGGGCGGTCATGGCCAATGCAATGCCAAGCGGCCGGCCTCCTCCGCTCAGTCCAATCGTGAGAATGGTCCCGGCTAATGCGAGAATAAGCGCAAGAATTTTTAGGCCTTTGATGCTCTCTTTGAAGAGAATGGCTGAGAGGATGGTGACAATCGCCGGATAGAGATAGAGCAAGATGGCAACCAGACCTGCAGAGGCCATGGTCAGGGCTGTAAAATAACAGAATGACATGCCAACATACCCGATGCCTCCCATCAAACTCAGGCCGATGAGGGTTCGTCCTCGAGGGAATGGGATGTTTCGGGATATCATGAGCGGGATCATGACGAGGGAGGCGATTGAAAACCGGAAGAAGAGCACGCTGATCGGATCTGCCCCTGCGCTGTAAGCCGTTTTTGCAAAAATCGCAATGGCCCCGAAAGCGATCGCCGAAATGATAACAAAGAACATACCCTTCAATTTACCCCGTTGCATTTCATTCGATCTTCGAAATGATTAACCCTTTGTGTCGATCGGAGGATAGACCCCCAACGGACGATATATGGTGTCTTTTATCCAAGCAGCAACAGGGCTTAGGCTTCCTGTAGGACTTTGAGGGAGAGATCCTCGACGATATCCTTGACCTTCCCCTTGTAGGCCAGCATATGAGGCGCGGTGAGATGATCGCGAAGCGCTTCCAGACTCTCCCACTTCTCGATGATGGTAACCATATTTTCGTCCAGAACCTGGGGTGGCAGGCCGGAATCAACATCGACCGCCGGAAAATATTCGATACAACCCTTTTCTTCCCTGACCTTGGGAACATTGGCCTTAAAGATTTCAAGAAACTCTGATCGCTTGCCCGCCTTCATACGGATGGACGCAATCACACTGATCATCTTTATGCTCCCTTCATTCACGGATAAAAGTCCGAAATTGTCTATTTAGAGTCTGTCCATAAAACACGTTTTTACAAGAAGGGGTCATTCCGGCGAAAGCTCGGTTTTCCGCCCGAGGCGGACCCGCTCCTGGTGGGCGAGTCGCAACGACCGGAATCCAGTTTTTTCAAGACCCTCTGGATGCCCCCGTATCAAGCACGGGGCAGGCTCCTCAAGTCCGGCATGACAGACTGGGAGACTTTATGGGCAGACTTTATTTATTGATGGCTTTGATCGCCTTCGCATTATCGGAAGTCAGAAAAATGCAGGTCTCTTTTTTGCCTGAGCCGGCAGTCGCATACATATATTCTATATCAATGCCTGCATCAGCAATCTTCTTTGCAATCTTCTGCAACTCTCCGGGTTTGTCAGACACCTCCACCTCAACCACATCCCTTTCCTCAATCGCCACGCCGAAGGGAGCAAGGGCTTTCTTCGCCTTTGCATTGCTGTTCGTCGTCAGCATAAAATAGCCGGTCCCTTCCATCCCGTAGGCGCATATGGCATTGACATTCACCTTCGCTCCGGCAATGGCTGCGGTCACCTTCGCGAGCAACCCGACCTTATTGGCCATCTCAAAACTGATCTCCTTCACTTTTTTCGCCTTTCCCATCGTCCGTCCCTCCTTTTTTAAATATATTTTAAAAAAACTGACCCCTTCCAAAATTGATCAATGTTCAAGAAGTTTCTTGTCACCCATACTTCCTGTCTGTGCCAGGCGGTTGCGTGCGTGCAGAATGGCTTCATGCAATTTTTTCTGGAGAAGCTCCCGCGGCAGGACTTTAGTCCAATACGATGCCACACGGATGCCGCTTTTCTCGAGTTCCAGCAATTCTACTGTTTCCTTTTTCTTACCTGCACACAGGATCAATCCAATGGGGGCTTCCTCGCCTGGCTTCTGTTCATACTTGGTCAGCCAACGCAAGTAGAGTTCCATCTGCCCTTTATCCGAAGGTTTGAAGTCACCAAGCTTAAGATCGATTGCTACCAACCGTTTGAGTCCCCGGTGATAGAAAAGGAGGTCAAGGTAGTAATCATCACTGTCCACCTGGATACGTTTCTGTCTTGCGACAAAGGTGAAGCCAATGCCCAATTCCAAAATAAAGTTTTCCATCTCCCGCATGATCGCATCTTCGATGTCCTTTTCAAGGTAGCGGTCCTTTAGCCCGAGAAAGTCAAGGAAGTAGGGATCTCGGAAGACTAAGTCAGGAGTCAGTTTGTCCTCGGCCCGCAGGGTATCAAGCTCATGCCTTATCAGCTTCTCCGGCTTCCTGGATAGTGCTGTGCGCTCAAATAGCATACCGGAGATTTTCTGACGAAGTGTCCGAACACTCCATCGTTCAATCCGACACATCTCAGCATAGAAATCACGTTTAAGATCGTCTTCCAAAGAAATGATCTCTACAAAGTGACTCCAGCTCAATTGTCTCGACAGTGTCGAGACAATTTCCTCGTTAGTGAAAACTTCAGAAAACCGGATCATGCGAAACAAATTCGGTCGCGAATATCCGTTTCCAAACTCTATTACTAATTGTCTCGACAGTGTCGCAACAATTTGCTCTCCGTATTCCGCTCGTTTCTCTTTCAAGATGTCCTGGTAAATGCGTTTACCGACACGCCAATAGAGCAAGACCAGAGCAGAGTTGACCTGCCGCGCCACATCCTGCCGGGCCGTTGCGATTAACTCTCGCAAATCCTTAAGCAGGACTTTAGGTGTGGTTGCTTTCATTACAGTCCCAGGAAGGCTTTTCTGACGGTATCGGACTCTAACAACTCTTTTCCGTCACCTGCGTGGATGGTCCGCCCGGTCTGAAGAATGTATCCTCGATCAGCTATCTCCAGCGCCTCGCGGACATTCTGCTCGACGAGAAGGATCGTATAACCCTCTTCTTTTAGAAGGGAGATCGTCTTGAAGAGTTCGGTCACCAGTTTTGGCATGAGGCCCAAAGAGGGTTCATCGAGCATAAGCAACTTTGGCCGAATCATCAACCCCCTGCCTATGGCCAACATCTGCTGCTCTCCGCCGCTCAGGGTCTCTCCTTTCTGTCGGAAGCGTTCTTTTAATCTCGGGAAAAGGCTGTAGACATGATTTAGATGTCCTCTGACCTCTTCTTCCGAATCGGTTGTGAAGGCGCCTAACAGAAGATTCTCCTCCACGGTTAAGGGGCCAAAGATACGCCTTGACTCAGGCACATAAACCACCCCCAGTCTTACAATCTTTGCCGTCTCCTGGCGGGTGATGTCCTTTCCGTTAAAGAGGATGTTGCCGGATACCGGACTGACGGCTCCAACGATGGCCTTGAGCGCAGTGCTTTTGCCGGCGCCATTGGCGCCTACCATGGCCACCAGCTCGCCCTGGTTGACCTCAAGGGTCACCTCATGGAGCGCTGGAATTCCTTCGTAGTGGACCTTAATCTTATCGACCTTTAGCATATCTCTCCCCAAGGTATGCCTCGATCACCTTCTCCTGTCGGGCCACCTCGACAGGTGGTCCCTCTGTGATCTTCTTTCCAGCGGCCATGACGATCACCCTCTCGGAGACGGTCATGATAAACTCCATCACATGTTCGGTGAGAAAGAGGGTCAACTTCTTCTCCTCTTTGATCTTCTGTAAAATTTGAATGATCTCTTTCGTCTCAAGTGGATTGAGACCAGCGGCCATCTCGTCGAGCATCAGAAGCCTGGGCTTCGTAGCGATGGCCCGGGCCAGTTCGATCCTCTTCTGGGCGGCAATGGGAAGTCCTGTGGGAAGAGCCTCCGCCTCTCCAGTGAGACCCATCAGATCCAAAATCCCCCGCGCCTCTTTTTGGGCTACCTGCCGGTCGCCGGTCCGGCAGAAGGCTCCAATCATCACATTCTCTTCCACGGTCAGGTTGGGCATGATCTTCATTCCCTGAAAGGTTCTGGCGATTCCCTCCCGTGTGATCTGGTGAGGGGACCATCCCGTAATATCTTTTCCTTCAAATAAGATTTCTCCACCGGTGGGTTTATAATAACCGGCAATGCAGTTGAAGAGGGTCGACTTGCCGGCGCCGTTCGGGCCGATCAGGCCCAGAATCTCTCCCTGCCGAAGTTCAAAGGAGATATCTCCGTTGGCGACCAGGCCTCCAAATTCTTTTACAAGGTTCTTCACCTCGAGCATCATCGCTTTACCTTGTCCCTTTTTTTCTCACTCGCTCGATGATTCCCCAGATCCCCTTCGGCTCTTTGGCCGCAATCACCATCATGATCATAGCGTAAATCATAAAATCGATGCCAAGACGCTTCTGTGCTCCCAGCCAGGCTCCAAGGTACATATCAAGTGGAATGAGAATGGCCGCTCCGATGATGGGTCCCCAGATCGAGCCTGCCCCTCCCACCATCACGGTCATTGCAATCAGGATCGAAAGATCCAGGGGCATCACCGCGTCGGGATCGATGTAGAGGTAGTAGACCGCCATGAAGCTTCCGCCGAGGGCTCCCAGGCCGCCTGCGACGGTGTAGTTGATTACCTTGGTGCGGTAGACATTGATCCCGAGACTTGCGGCCGCATCTTCGTTGTCCCTGACCGCCTGAACCTCATAACCCAGCTTCGATTTTCTGAACCAGTTTACGAAGAAAAACTGCATGAGAAAGAGAAAAAGGATGAAGTAATGGTAATAGATGGGGGAGTTAAACTGCATATAGACGAAATCAACGCCCGATCGAATCGGCAACTCCACCCCCCGGGCGCCTCCTGTCCAGTCCCAGAAGATGAAGAGCTCTTTCCAGACCAGGGCCACGCAGAGAGTGGCAATGGCGAAATAATGTCCCTTCAACCGAAACATGGGATAGGCCACGGCAAAGGATTCGGCCGCGGCAATCACAATCCCCGGAATGACGGTGATCCAGAATGGGACCTTCCACCAGACGATCATCAGCGCCGTGGCATAGGCTCCGAAGCCGACATTTTTGGCCTGTCCCAGGTCAACCTGGCCTCCGTAGCCGCCGATGAGATTCCAGCCCAGGCCGAAGAGGGCAAAGAGGAGAAACTTGATCATGACCGCCCTGCCATAGGCAGAGGTGACGATCCAGGGGAAGATGAGGACGATGAGGATGAAGATGAGAAAACCGATTCTCTCGAAACGGGGCCGGTCTCTAAAAGAGAAAATGTCGATTAATAACTGCCGCATCTTACCACCCGAAGAGTCCTCGAGGCCTGAAAACCACCACTAAAAAATAGACGGCATAGATGAACGAGAACTTCAGTTCACTCACAAATTGTCCGCTGATGACCATGATCAAACCGATCAGGATTCCTGCAATAAAGGCTCCCACGATGCTTCCAAATCCACCCAGGGCAACCGTGGCAAAGGCAATCAGCGTGAAGAGCATTCCCACCGTGGGCGTGACATAATAGAAATGGGCCAGAAGCGCGCCGGCCAGGGCTACGGTTGCCCCTCCGATTCCCCAGGAAAGGGCGTTCATTCCCTTGGTGTCGATCCCCATATACTTTGCCGCCTCAGAATCGATGGAGGTTGCCCTCAATCCCCTTCCTAATTTTGTACGGTAGATCATCCAGTAGATGGCGGCAAAAGCCAGAATGCAGACCCCTGCCGAAAAGACCTTGCTCGCATCGACACTAATCCACCCCATGGAGAGCGTCTTTCCCACGAGAATCCCCTGTTTCAAAGACCGCACATCCGGAGTGAAGATATACATGGCAAGATAGCGGAGAAAGAGCATCAGACCAAAGGTTCCGAAGAGCTGGGCGACCATCGGCCCCCGAAGAATCCGGTGAACGAGGAGGCGATAACTCACAACGCCCAATAGATACCCGGCCAGAGCCGCAACAGGAAGCGAGAAAAGGGGATCGAGATGTAACGAGGTCGAGAGGAGGTAGGCAACATACATCCCCACCATCATAAATTCGCCATGGGCGAAATTGACGATGTTCATCACCCCGAAGATGAGCGAGAGGCCCAGGGCAATCAGGGCAAAGATCAGGCCCATCAAGATGCCGTAAACGATCAGTTGAACCGCTAATTCCATCTTATCTTTTTTAGACCAAAAACTTCAGTGGTTAGCAGTCTGATTTTAGATTCTTTTTAATCACTGACTGCTAACCACCGATCACTGGTTACTGACATAGACGCAATAAATAATTTAACCCGTAGGGCGAGGCTTCAGCCTTGCTTTAAGCAACCCTAAAGGGTTGCCCTACAACATATTTAATCTGTTTTACTTCCATCCCGCGAAGGGGTAGATCAACTTACTTGTAGCCATTTCAAACGGGAAGACAATCTCCGGCTTCCCGTCCGGATAACCCTGATACTGAATGATGATTCCGCTTCCTAATTCATTCTGATTGGTGTCTCCCGGGAAAGGAGAACCAAATTTTACGCCCTTCCAGGGCATGATCAGTTCTTTTCCGGGAATATGAAGCTCATTGAGGGCTTTCTGAAGCACTTTCGGGTCTGTGGATTTGGCTTTGTCAAGGGCATGAGCCCAGACCTGAACTCCAATGAAATCTCGTGCCGAACTTCCGTCAAAGTCGAAACCACTCCGTTCTTTATAAATTTTGTTAATCCGGTCAGCCTCCGGTTTTACCTTTCCAAGGACAGCCGCAAAAACGTCGCGGCTCGCGATGCCATTCACATCTGCGCCCAGGGTCTTCCAGAAGTCCGGTTGGATGAATCCGGCATTCTGTCCCCAGATCAACTTCGGTGTGGCCTTCATCTCTTTCATCGCTTTGACGAAGAGGATCGCATCGGACACATAAGATGCAAACAGGAAGGTGGGGGCTTTGGAAGCGGTGAGTTTCCTCGCCTCACTGGTCAGGTCCGTAGCCTTGTGCGGATATTTAAATGCCTCGGCAATTTTCCAACCCCTCTCTTTGGCAAACTTTTCAATTTCTGTTAAAGAAGCAGCTCCCCACTCCGTATTCTCGACTGCAACGGCCAGGGGTTCGAGTTCACTCTTCGGGACTGCCTTTACCCCAGGCGCTTTGCCTGCCACAAGGCCGTCCAGGAAATCGAACAGATCCCTCGTAAACCAGGTTTCATGGGGAGTCACCCTCCAGAACCATTTAAAACCTCTCTTGCTTAAGTCGGGTGAGGTGGAATCAGGATTGACAAAGGGAATACCTGCCCGCTCAGCCTCCACAGAAGCGGTCTTCGTCACCGAACTATTGTAGGCGCCCAGAAGGCCGACGACCTTCTCATCTTCAATGAGTCTCTTCGCTTGTTCCGCTCCCCAGGCCGGATCTCCGCGGGAATCGGAAAAGACGAGTTTGATCTTGGCTCCGCCCAGGCCCGGAATGCCTTCCCATTCCGCGATGGGAATTCCTATGCCGGGATACTTTTTGTTCACGATATCCGCAGCCAGCTCTGCTCCATCCTTCAAGCTCTTGCCAATGGGAGCCAGAGGTCCGGAAAGGGGAAGGATGACTCCGATCTTCACCTCTTTCTGCGCAAAAGAGAGATTGGGTAAAACGATTAAAAGAGACAGGATAACGACAAAAAACAACACGCCAGATTTAATTCTCATAAAATTTTCCCTCCTTTCAAGATATGTCTTGCTACGCTCGACAATCTGACTCATCGATTATTTACCGAATCCTTCACCTCCTTCTTGGCTTCATCGTTTCCTTTTCAGGAACGAGCCTATTTTTACCCTTACGCATCGAAAATGTCAATGCAATTTTTGAGAGCTCTGGAAAACTATCTGTTGCTCTCTGATTTCACGGATTTAAAAAAATGATTTCTCAGATTTTTCAGAGATTTCTAGACTTTTTCGGAAATCTTATTGCCTTCCTTCGCTTTTCACTGTAAGATTAATAGCAATGAAATTAGACCGCTTCGTAAAAAAGAAAGATCTCGTAGATTTAACCAGCTGTTTAATTCAGATTCCCACAGAGAACCCTCCGGGAAACGAGAAGAAGGCATTTCTCTTCTTAAAACCCATTCTAACCAGGATGGGATTTCAGGTCAGAACTTATATCTCTCCGAAGGGAAGATCGAACATCATTGCCGAAAGAAGATGGGGGAAGGGTGGCCGGAGCCTCATCTTCAATGGCCATCTCGATGTGGTGCCGGCCGGAGATCCCTCTCAATGGAAATACCCTCCTTTTGGCGGAAAACTCTCGCAAGGCAGGGTTTATGGCCGCGGGGCATCGGATATGAAGGGAGGAGTCGCCTCTTTCATCCATGCCATCTCCATGATCGACCGTTCCAACATCCCTCTCAATCAGGGAAGTCTCGCCCTCCATCTCGTCTCCGATGAGGAGTCGCACGGCCATCAGGGCATGGGTTTCCTTGCCCAAAAGATGAGGATCAGGGGAGATGCCGCCATTGTCGGGGAACCGACCAACCTCGATCTAATCATTGCCCAGAAAGGAGCTCTCTGGTTCAGAATTGCCACTTTTGGAAAGTCAGCCCACGGCTCAAGGCCAGGGCAGGGCGTGAACGCCATCGAAAAGATGATGGCCTTGATCGACCGCTTGAACTCCATCCCATTAGCAAAAGAGCATCCCTTGTTAGGAAAACCGACGATCAATATCGGAAAGATTCAGGGCGGGATAAAAGTCAATGTGGTGCCGGATCGATGCGAGATCGAGGTCGACCGGAGATTGTTGCCCGATGAGAAAAAGGAGGAAATCTTAAGAGAAATCAAATTGGCGATCGAATCCATTCAAGCACGGGATCCTCTTTTAAACTATCAGATCGAAGAGATCGATTATGCCGAGCCGTCAGAAATTAGTCCTGATGAGGATATCGTCCGGATCGGCCTCGAAGCGGGCAGGGAGGTGAGGGGAGAAAAGCCAAATGTCAGAGGTTTTTCCGGATTCACCGACGCTCGCTTCTATATCAATCAATTTCATATACCCACATTGATTTTCGGCCCGGGAGGAACGGATCAATCCCATACCACCGATGAGTCCGTGGAAGTGGATAATTTGATTCAGGCGGCTCGAATCTATGCGAGGATCATCGTTCGATTTCTTTCTGTCAGTGGATAATAAAATTTGCTGTGGGTAATTTATCGACTTAATATAGAAAAATCCGAAGCACGAAATCCGGGCGAAGCGTCCAGCAGGACCAATTCGAAACAATCTCAAATGACCGAAAATGAACTACCCCGCCACAAGCAGCGGGGTATCACCTTCTCTTCTTTGCCGTCATTCCGTGCTTGACACGGAATCCAGGCGGGTTTGCTGGATACCGGCTTTCGCCGGTATGACGAATTCGCCGCAAGCAGCGGGGAATAGAACCCCAAGGGATTTAAAATTTCTAAACCATGGTCATTTGATATTCGAATTTGTTTCGGATTGGCCCTAAGAGGACGCTTCGCCCGATATTCGAATTTCGAATTTATATTTTTAGGAGGACCCTATGCCGATGAGACCGTTTCAGTTGATTCTCAACTTAAAAACAGGAGACCTCACGCCTCATGACCGGACCAACATCCGGAAATTGAGCGATATGAAGGGAATGTTTCTCGACAGCGAAGCCGAACGCCGGATTCTCGAAAAGGAGGACCCCCTGATCTATTCCTTCAGCGAGAAGGTCTTGCCCGAAGAGAATGGCCATCTCCAGATCGCCACGACCACGATCCACCCGGGGAAGGTTGGCGATGAATATCATATGACCCGGGGACATTATCACAGACGTCCTGATACTTCGGAGATGTATCTCGGTCTGGAGGGGGAGGGCTGCCTTCTCATGCAGACCGTGGAGGGGGATTTCGAATCCATCACCATCCGGCCCGGCACGGTTGCCTACATTCCGCCCTACTGGGGCCACCGGATGGTTAATACGGGGAGAACTCCCTACATCTTCTTCGCCGTCTATCCGGGAGACGCCGGTCATAACTACGGCGACATAGAAAAAACAGGGTTTGTTAAGATTCTCGTTGAAAGGGACGGAAAACCGGTCCTGCTCAACAACCCAAGATGGAATAAATGATGAAAGTGGATTTTGAAAAGACCTTAAAGGAACTGAAACCTTACCGGGAGAGAAGGGCCATACCCGATTCCGAACGAGCCTGCCTCCTCGCCATCGATCTGCAGAATTATTTCAAACAGATTACCCAGCCTGTTCTTGGGAATATCTTGAAAGTGATACGGTCCTGCCGGAAAACGAATATTCCAATCATCTTCACCCAGCACGGACATACGGATCCCTCATCAGATGGGGGAGCATTGGGGAAGTGGTGGGGGGAGTTGATCCTTGCCGGAACCGAAGATTGGAAATTTCTTCCGGAGGTCGTCATCAAGGAGGAAGACATCGTCCTCCCCAAGAAACGCTACAGCGCATTTTTTGAGACCGATCTGGATGAGAGGCTTCGATCAAGAGGGATTAAAGATTTGATCATCTCAGGCGTGATGACCAATCTCTGCTGTGAAACTACAGCCCGTGATGCCTTTATGAGGGATTACCGGGTCTTTATCCTCATCGATGGAACAGCCACCCGAAAAACCGAACTCCATCTCGCCACATTAAAAAACCTCGGTTTTGGCTTCGCCTACCTCCTCACCTGCGAGGAATTGATTCAAACACTAAAATAAAAGGTTTACGGTGACGATGCTCGTATCGAAGCAGGAAGCTCGAAACTTGAAGCTCGAGTATCCAGCATCCATATACGAGTCTCCCTGCCTGCCGGCAGGCAGGGAGACCAGCATCGACAACGACAAACGTAACCTTTTATTAACGATACGGGTCCCGCGAAGCGCGGGAATGACGTGCTCTCTTGAGATTAATGACGCTGTGTATACCTTAACGTTGCAAAGAAAAGGGAAGTGGGCATGCTTCCAATCCTTTACAATTGCGGATCGTATCTATGTTTTATGGGGAACATTCGATGTCACCTGAGGTGACCTTTGAGGTATGCTTGAAACCTTAGTAGCCAACCATTTAAAGGTGCCG
>Ga0209835_1000839_pt1 | contig 18783 bp, 17 predicted proteins | sample LakKivwa52mmetaG_FD_184138 | JGI IMG/M metagenome (GOLD analysis project Ga0209835, IMG submission 184138) | Anoxic lake water microbial communities from Lake Kivu, Rwanda to study Microbial Dark Matter (Phase II) - Lake Kivu water 52m metaG... | ecosystem: Environmental > Aquatic > Freshwater >...
CCATTTTTGCTTACAATTTTGCTTCCGCAATAAAAGCAGTTTTTTTATTCATAACCTTTCATTTGATGCAAAGCTAAGTATAATAAGGGTTTTAAGAGATTTCAACACCAATTTTGTCTATTATGCCTTAAAAAGAAATATTTTTTTATCCCTTTTAGTTAATAATTTTCTTATTGATAAATAATTCAGGTAAACAGTTTTTAGTTAATCTAAATTTTTCTATATGCGTAAAAATATTACAGAAACAAATCGGATAGGGAATGTTTTTAATTTTAACAAATCTAGCTTTGAAATCGTAGAGGGTGGGCTGACTCCCGATAAATCGGGATTGTCTTGATTTTTTAGTACTTTTTAATCAAGCAAATAGGACATAGAATGTTCATTACAATCATTATTTACATTTGTCTTGACACAAATTAACCAAAAGTCAAGACTGCGAATAATATCACCTCATTTGTGAGAATTAGAGGTATGCACAGATGAATTGGTTGAATTATTTTTTTTCGCCTTAAAAATACTTTGGTTAAGTTCATAACCACTTATCAAACTTATTGCACTGAAATTTAACCAAATCATTAAAGCAATTATAGCTCCCAGTGAACCATAAAACTTGTTGTAACTGTTAAAATTTTCGACATAAAAACCAAAACCATAAGAAATCACACCTATCATTATCGTAGCTAGAAAAGCACCAGGACTGAAAAAACCAAATCTTTCGCCTTTTGCACTACCATAAAAATAAATCAGAGAAATGGCAGAAATAGCCGTTAAAAAAGTTATAGCTAACTTAAACCACCATACAAAGGGAATAACTGTACCGGAGGAAAAGAAAAATGAATTACTAAAATAACCGATAATAACTGAACCTGTAATTTGTACACTCATAGCAATAAGTATGAGGAAAACCAGGGCAACTGTCAGCATAAAAGCAACGATATAACGCATTAACCAGTGTCGTGCCAGGTCTTTTTTCAAAGCAGTCAGCAAAGAATTAATTCCATTAGACGAGAAATATATGGCCATGATAACACCTATTGATAGAAGTCTTGTTCGTTTTACCACAATAATATCTTCAATGGTTTTCCAAAGCATATCAAAAGCAGAATAAGGTAAAAACTCTTCCATCAGATGCTTTACTTCTTCAGCCAGATTGGGTACAGGGACATATGGAATCAGTGTAAAAATAAAAATGAGACCGGGAAATAAAGCCAGAAAAAAACTGAATGAAATGGAACCTGCCCTCTGCCCCACTGCTTCTTTTGTCATTTTAAGGTAAAATACCTTAATCACTTCGGTAAGTGGAACACCTCCTGAAGCAGGAAAAGGAATCTTTCGCATCAGATTAGCTAAAGTTGAATATCGAATTCGCTCTATCAAGCGATCAAACAATATTTTAAGGTCTTTAATTTTCAAAAAATGGCATTAATTTATGAAGTAAAAAATCAGGAACTTTAACAGGTTTCCGCTTTATTGAATCCAGAAAAATCAGACAGGTAAAAGCCTTGTGTAAGAGTTCATTTTCTTCATTGAAAATTTCATAGTTAAAATTCATTCTTGCAGTTGGCAATTCGCTGACAATTGTTCTGATACGAATTAAATCATCGTAACGAGCCGGTTTGATATATTCAGCTGAAAGTGAGCGTACCGGCATCATAATCCCCATATCTTCCATTTGTCGGTAGCTCATTCCCACACTTCGGATCAGTTCTGTCCGGCCTCTCTCATAGAAAGTAGGATAATTTCCGTAATAAACAAATCCCATTGGGTCGGTATCGGCATAAGCTATTCTGATATGAGTATCACAACTAATCATTTTCGGTTAATTTTTGGCTTTTATGTATAAGTTCCGGTTACGAATATGCTGGTTATAATCGGCAGTAAACTCATGATATCCTGAACCATCGGCTCTGGCACAAAAATAAATGTATTGATGTTTTTCGAAATTGATGACAGCATCAATTGCTTTTGAGGAAGTAATAGCAATGGGTCCGGGAGGCAAACCTGTATTTACATAAGTATTGTACAGCGAAACAATTTTATAATCGGCCAGATACACTTTTTTATCTGTTCTTTTACGTACAATATATTTAATAGTCGGGTCGGCCTGAAGGGCCATATTTTTTTTCAAACGATTGATATAAACGCCTGCTATCCGTGGCATTTCATCAACAATAACAGCTTCTTCCTGTACTATAGATGCCAGTATATATACTTCGTTCAGGCTTAAACCTAATTCATTTGCTTTTTCTTTTCTTTCAGTTGTCCAGAATTTTTGATACTCTTTTTGCATTCTGTTTATAAATGCTTTTAATGAAATTTCCCAGTAAAACTCATAGGTATCGGGAATAAACAAACTCAGTACATTATTTTCATTGACCCCGTTTTCCTTTAAAAAATATTTACTGATTAGGGTGTCGGTAATTTGTGCAGAATCAATTTCGAGAGCATTTCCGGCTTTCGCAGCCCACTCGTAAATATCAGAAACCCTATCGAGGGCTACTCTGACAGGTTCACTTTCGGCAGAACGTAACTTGCGGATTAAATGATACATACTTATTCCTGAATTAACGGTATAACGTCCCGGATGTACATGATTGGGATAATTCATTCTTCGGGCTACCTTATCGAAAATAAATTCATCGCTGACAATCTGAGAATCGACTAATTGTCTGAGTACATCATTATAATTACTGCCTGAAGGGATTAAAATGGTAATTTTTTGATTGTCGGAACGGCTGTTGGTGGTAAAAACCTGATTATAAAAATAATAACCAACCACCAAAGCCACTATCAGCAGAAGGGTTAAAATAAGTAAAGTAACCGCACAGCCACGTTTTCTTTTCATCATTTTTCGATATAAATAAATATTATTTGACCTCACAAAGTTAGAGAAAAAAGAAATTGGTGTGCAAGGATTATGAAGGTTATCAGGAATTTGTTGATTAAGGTTCGTTGTTTTGGGTTTGTTGTTAGGAGTTTGAATTTTGTTTTTTAATATTTGAGTTTTGCTTTTTGATATTTGAATTTTGAAATTTGATTTTTGTGATTTATCTGTTATTTGTAATTTGATTTTTGTGATTTTTTGGAATTTATTATTTGATAATTGGAACTTAAAATCCCCTTTATTGTTTTTTCAACCTGCCAATTTTTTTCAAATTTTCAAATACACGTTCGGTATGAGGAGCATCAGAAAATTCAGGGGAAAGGTCTTGCCCTGCCCAATGTTCGTAATGCATACCTCTATTCCAGTAACGGCTATTAGTTACCTCGTAAATAACTCCTTTAAAAGCTATCCAGATGTCCGGCATATCCTGACCATTGCGTAAGGCTAACTCTGCCCTGCTGAATTCAGGCAATTTATTAAACATTGACAATATTTTGTTCAATCAGTTTTTGTAAAATCTGCACTGCATTGGTAGCAGCTCCTTTTCTGACATTATCAGCTACTATCCACAAATGCAGTATATTGCTGCGACTCAAATCTTTTCTGATTCTGCCTACAAACACTTCATCACGGTTAAAAACTGTCAAAGGCATGGGATAAATGTTTTGTTGTGAATCATTTTCCAGTTTAATTCCCGGAAAATTTGATAAAGTATAAATGACTTCTTCAAGATTTACCTCATTATCAAACTCAATACTTACACTTTCGGAATGACCTCCAATAACAGGAATGCGAACAACAGTTGCTGCTACTTCCAAATCGGGTAAATCAAGTATTTTACGGCTTTCATCCAGTAGTTTCATTTCTTCTGTTGAATAACCGTTATCCAGAAATTTACCCCCGTGAGGAAAACAATTAAAATCAATAGGATAAGCATAAACCGGTTCAGCTTTAAGCCCTTTGCGTTCCGAAATCAGCTGGTCAATTCCTTTTTTACCACTGCCTGAAACCGATTGATATGTGGAAATGGTAACTCTTTTTAATCCATAAAGCTGATGCAAAGGATACAAAACCATCACCAATTGTATGGTTGAACAATTCGGATTTGCAATTATTTTGTTGTCACGACTTAAATATTGGCTATTAATTTCAGGAACTACCAGAGGAATATGGTCATGTAAACGCCATACAGAGCTGTTGTCTATCACAAAACAACCATTATCGGCAAACTGAGGTGCATATTCATAAGACACATTTGAGCCTGCTGAAAACAAAGCCACATCTGGTTTTAATGAAAGAATATCGGGCACATGATCAATTCGGTATGCTTTACCATTAATGCTGATGACTTTATTGGCTGATCTGTCGGATGCTCCAAGATAAAGCTCACTTAATTCAATACCTCTTTCAAAAACAATTTCTATCATTTTTCGGCCTACTAATCCTGTTGCTCCTATAATTGCTAACTTCATTTTGGTTTAATTTCTTATTTACTTATAAATTTCAAAGATATTTTCTTAGTGTAAAGGTAGAATTTATAATTTGATTATTTGGTTATCCTGAAAATATTCCTAATTTTACTCTTTTATTTTTCATTAAAAACGAGCCAAATTTTCCTGATTAATGAGATATTTTCTGATAATACTTTTACATTTTTTTATTTATCAAAGCTTTGCACAATTAAATGATGAATTTAATGACGGCAATTTTGACCAAAACCCTGAATGGTTTGGAAACACAGGCAGCTTTAAAGTTAACAGCAACAAGCAACTCCAACTGGATACAGCCGGAACAGGTGTAAAATATCTGGTTACCCAAAACACTTTAATAAATAATATCGAATGGAGTTTTTGGATAATATTAAATTTTGACCCATCAGCCAGCAATCAGCTTAGAATTTACCTGTGCAGCGATAATTCCGATTTAACAAAACCCCTGAACGGATACTTTTTACGTATAGGTGAAAATCTGGCTCTGGATGATATTGATCTGGTCAAACAAAGCGGCACAAGCGAACAAATCATTATTGATGGTATTGACGGAAGAGCTGCTATCAAACCAAGCCTGCGTATTAAAGTATTGCGAGATAATACCGGAAATTGGCAACTATTCAGCGACACTACAGGTGGATTCAACTTTAAACCGGAAGGAAGCGGGTTTGACAGCACTTTTAAAACAACTTCATGGTTTGGAATCCATTGTAAGTTTACTTCTTCCAATTCAAAAGGTTTCTTCTTTGATGATTTTTATATCGGTCCGGAAAGAAAAGATACCGTTGGCCCGCAAATCATTGATATTTCAACTGCAGATGCAACTAAATTAGTCCTTACTTTTGATGAAGATGTTGATACGGCAGGATTATCTGAAAACAACTTCAGTATTATTCAAAACACGGATAACTATAAAATCAGGAAAATTGAGAAAATCAGCAAACGATTAATTGTTATCTATCCTGAAACAGACGCCAGTTATCTTTATAATTATTTAAAAGTCCTTCACGCAATCAATGTCTCCGACAGTCTTGGCAATGTCAGTAATCAATTATTCCCGTTTATTCACTATTTACTATCTCCGGGAGATATTATCATCAATGAGTTTATGGCCGACCCTTCACCGGTAGTAAACCTGCCTGATGCTGAATTTGTTGAACTTTATAATTCTTTAAATATTGATTTTCCGCTCAAATATCTGAGTATTGAAGACCCCTCCACCAAGACAGCATTATCAGGAATTATCCCTGCCCGCTCTTACCTGATTTTATGCAAAACTTCCGATACATCGCAGTTTAAAAGTTATGGAAAAACTCTTGGCATTAACCTGCCTTCTTTAAATAATTCCGGAGATAAAATTATATTAAGATCTTCTGCATTTGGCGTAATTGACTCCATACAGTATGACCTAAGCTGGTACAAAGACACAAAAAAATCGGATGGAGGCTGGTCACTGGAAAGGATTTATCCTTATCCGAATTGCTTTAATGAAGCAGACAATTTTACTGCATCCGTTCATCCGGATGGCGGAAGTCCTGGTAAAAAAAATTCTGTATTTGATACATTCTACCTGAGTATAATACAAAAGAAACTCAAATTTTCAGTTTTGAATGATACGACTGTCATGGTTGAATCAAATTTTAAAATTGATATTGGTTCACCTTTAGGAGGAATAGTTAAATGCCTTGAATCTCCTTATACGGAATACAAATTAAAGCCAGGCATAACCGGTAATCCTTTTACATTTTATACAGATCAAAAAATGCTTCCTAATCATACCTATTCCATTCATTTGGAAGCTTATGATTGTCAGCGACATTTGATAAAACTTGATTCATTTTTTATAATTCCCGGGAATATTGACTCTTCTGATTTAATCATCAATGAATTATTATTTAACCCCTATCCTTATGGTTATGACTTTGTTGAAATATATAACCGCTCAGATAAATACCTGAATCTGAAAAACCTTAAAATTGCCCGCCTGAACGACAGCTTACAGTTAAAAGACATTATAACACTTTTTACAACTGATTTTTTTATATTGCCAAAAGATTATCTGGTTCTTACTGAAAATCCAGATGATATCAAAACCCGCTATTTTGTCAAATACCCTGAAAAGATGGTAAAAACAAGTCTGATGACAATGCCTGATGATAAGGGAGATGTTATACTTTTGTATAATAACCTTTGGATTGACTATTTTCACTATGAACAAAAATACCATTTTCAGGCATTGAGCAGCAAAGAAGGTGTAAGCCTCGAACGTATCAGTCCGGATGCCGCAACCAACAATACTTCAAACTGGCATTCTGCTTCTTCAACAGTGGGGTATGCCACACCAACCTATAAAAATTCGCAATTCAGTGTAATACATCCTGCTGATTCTGCTTTTCTGGCTGAACCAAAGATTTTTAGTCCAGATGGAGATGGCTTTAACGATATAATTAAAATCACTTATAAATTCAACAATACCGGCAATTTTGGTTCAGTTAAAATTTATGACCTCAGCGGCAGGATGGTAAAAGAACTGGTAAATAACGATTTGTTCGGTAACGAAGGTTTTTACACCTGGGATGGAATGAACGACAACGGGACACTATGCTATTCAGGAGTTTATATAATTTTAGCAGAAGTTATTAATGTAGATGGTAAGGTAAAAAAAATCAAACTTAGTTGTACTTTGAACCGATAAACAACCAAATCTCAAAAACTAAAAGTCCCCAACAGTTTTTCTGTTGGGGACTTTTATTATGCTGATATTGTTATCAACGATAATTTACAAGCTGTCAGGTATAAAAACCTGTTGTCCTTTATTCCTAATTCAATTGAAGGCTGACTTGATTTTTCGTTAAAACTTCTCTCAGTTTTGTAATTTTTACCAATGTCTGAATGTAAAGACTGATATTCTGACTGCGGTATTTATTAGCTGACTTCATCAGCTTATTGTATTCATTTTTTAACATACGCTCTTTCATCTTCTTAATTTTATTAGTTAACATAATCTTTTAATTGTTCCATCAATTGCTGACGAGCATTGAAAATTCTGCTTTTTACAGTTCCAAGTAAAATATCCTGTTCATCAGCTATTTCTTTATATTTGTAACCATCCACATACATCTGAAATGGATTGCGGTATTCGGTCTGCAAGTTATTAATCACCCTTTTGATTTCATTATACGAAAACTCTGAATCGCCAGGAATTGCCATGTCTTTTGAAGCACTTTCCATTTCATAAGGACTTTCGGCATTATCAATTCTCACACTTGATTTGTAACTTCTTCTGTAATTGTTAATGAAAATATTTCGCATGATGGTATATACCCAGGCTTTTAAATTGCTATGATCTTCAACTTTTTCGCGATTTAACAGTGCTTTCAGATAAGTTTCCTGATAAAGGTCTTTTGCGTCATCCTGATTGGCTGTCAAGCTTAATGCATAACTTCTTAAGTTTTCGCTGTAACTTAAAATATGTTTATTGAATTCTATCGTTGTCATAATTTTTTGTTTAACTTTTATGTCATTTAGTTAAACAAAATTGATACCATAATTTGAATCAGTCTAAATTAATATTAGATTTCTAAGAAAAATGTTTAATAAATCTGTAAGGCAAATCATATAATCGCTTCAAAATCAGATAAATTCTGAAAATAATTTGTGAGTTTGGGAATTTTTTGTTTTGAGAAAAAAGCAACTATTGCTCAGGCTGATGTATTTGCAATCAGTTCAAATACTGGTCGAGATCATGAATAAACTTAAGTATCCTGACATTTGAAGGCGTTACTGTTAAAATATCGGATGCCAGTTTACCACTAATTAATATTTGTTGCTGTGGAAAGGCTTTTGACAGTTTACTGGTATATTCAACAAAATCGCTTTGAACAAAGCTGGAAATATAGGCAGTTATTAATAAGGAGGGTTTAATGGTGTTTGCTACCTGTAAAATATCTTCATATGGAACCGATTGTCCCATGTAAAACACTTTATAATTTCTCTTTTTCAACAAGTAATAATAAAACAACAAACCAAATTCATGATATTCACCTTCAGGTAAAAACAATAATGCAGTTGATTTTAATTCTGACTGAACTTGAGTAATACTATCAATGGCTACTATCAGTTTCTGACGCACAAGATTGGAAATAAAATGCTCCTGAGCAGGAATAATATGACCGGTTTGCCACAAAATTCCTACTTTGTCAAAAAATGGATAAATCAGATTTACAACCGTATTTTCGAACCCCTGACTCAGAGTAAAATCATTTAACAATTGCAAAAACTTTACTTCATCAAGATCTATCATAGCAGACACCAATTGGCTTATAACCATGTCATTATCTCGCTTTGAAATCATAAACGACATGACCAGTTCCTGCAATTGAATGTCATTTTTATCAGCTAGTTTGGAAATTTTAATACCATGTTGATTCAGAATGGCAATATTCATTATTCTCTTCAATTCAGTATCAGAATAAAGCCTGATATTAGAGGATTTACGTTCAGGTGACAACAGATTATAGCGTTGTTCCCAAATACGGATTGTATGTGATTTAATTCCTGTAAGCTTTTCTAAATCGCTGATGCTGTATGACGACATTTATTTATGTTTTCATTAACAACACAAAAGTAAATCGTTTTGTTCAACTATAATTAACTTTTATTAAACAGAATGTTAATAAACAAAATGAAGTCCTATCATCGTCATAAAATGGCTGAATAAAAAATTTTTTAAGGTTCAATTGAATCTTAATACTTTTGAAACTTTCAAAAAATACGTTTTAAATAAAAAGATATGCAAAGAGATAATTTGGTTTTTGATATTATCAAAAAAGAAAAAGAGCGTCAGATGCATGGCATCGAATTAATTGCTTCTGAAAACTTTGTCAGCGAGCAGGTTTTGGAGGCTATGGGCTCAGTTATGACCAATAAATATGCAGAAGGTTATCCCGGAAAGCGATATTATGGCGGTTGTAAGCATGTAGACGAAACCGAACAACTGGCAATTGACCGTTTGAAAGAACTTTTCGGAGCCGAATATGCTAATGTTCAGCCTCATTCGGGTGCGCAGGCAAATATGGCTGTATTTTTAGCCTGTCTGAATCCTGGCGATAAATTCATGGGATTAAATCTTGCCCATGGAGGACACCTTTCGCATGGTTCTCCGGTGAATTCTTCTGGCATTTTATATCAAACTGTTGCATACCATGTTGATGAAGATACAGGGACTATCAACTACGACAAGATGGAAGAAATTGCAATGCAGGAAAAACCAAAATTATTGTTGGCAGGTGCTTCGGCTTACAGCCGCGACTGGGATTTCAAACGTATGCGTGAAATAGCCGATAAAATTGGTGCTATTCTGATGGCTGACATTGCACATCCGGCTGGACTGATAGCTAAAGGAGTTTTAAATGATCCAGTTCCTTATTGTCATGTTGTTACCTCTACTACTCATAAAACACTCAGAGGCCCCAGAGGTGGGATTATTATAGTAGGTAAAGACTTTCCAAATCCTTTTGGCAAAACAACACCGAAAGGTGAAATCAAACCAATGTCTGCTTTATTAGACTCTGCAGTATTTCCGGGCATTCAGGGTGGACCGCTCGAACATGTTATTGCTTCCAAAGCTGTTGCATTTGGTGAAGCACTCACTGACGAATACATGCATTACATTATACAGGTAAAGAAAAATGCTGATGCCATGTCAAAAGCATTTACAGACTCAGGTTACAAAATTATTTCCGGTGGCACCGACAACCATCTGATGCTGATTGACTTACGCACCAAATTTCCTGAACTCACAGGTCGTAAGGCTGAAGACACACTTGGATTAGCAGATATTACCATTAATAAAAATATGGTACCTTTCGATAACCGCTCACCATTCCAGGCCAGCGGAATTCGCGTAGGGACTCCTGCTATTACCACACGAGGACTGAAAGAAGAACACATGAAGCCCATTGTTGAAATGATAGACAAAGTACTATCAAACATTGACTCAACTGATATTATTGACAAAGTCAGAAAAGATGTGAATGAGATGATGAGTGGATTTAAGTTGTTTGCCTGGTAATAAATCTTTCTTTATAAAAAATAGCCTTAAAAATAAATCAGCTTCAATAGCTTAAATAGCCGGGGAATTAATTCCTCGGCTATTTAAGCTATTGAAGATTTGAGCGGGAAAGGGGATTCGAACCCCCGACCCTCGGCTTGGGAAGCCAATATTCTACCGCTGAACTATTCCCGCTTTTAATTTTACTGCAAAGTTATTTGAACAATACTTTTTCTGCGAAAATTTTCTTATAATTATTTTTACATTTGCCTTTTTGAAAATTATGGAATTAAAATATTACAACAATAATTTTGCAGTAACAATACCCATGGCAAATGAGGAAGCCGACTTTGAACCTTTTATTGCCTCCCTGAAAGATGTATTTGATAAATTAGGAACCGGTACTGCTTATTTTGTCATTGACACTGTTTCAAGAGACAATACTTTGGAAATGTGCAGGCAACTGGAAAAACAAGACTCACGTTTTGTTACTGTCTGGGCACCTGAAAACAGAAATGTGGTAGATGCTTATTTAAGAGGTTTGAAAGAAGCATATCTTAAAGGTCATGATTTAATTATTGAAATGGATGCAGGTTTATCGCATGACCCAAGAGCCATTGGAATGTTTATCAGGGTTTTAAACGAAGGTAATGAATGTGCATTCGGAAGCCGTTTTATTAATGGAGGTTCAATGGCTGATTCACCAATCAAAAGGCGATTGTTATCCAAAAACGGTACTCGTTTGACAAATATTTTGCTGGGTACACGTATGTATGATATGACATCAGGCTTTCAGGGATTTCATCGCGATATAGTTGGTCAGATTATCTCATATCCATTTCGCTCAAGAGCTCATTATTATCAAACAGAAATGCGTTATTTACTGAGAAATAAGCGCTACCGTGAAATACCTATTCATTATAGGGCGCCTTCGAAACGTGTCAGCAAAAATGCAATTAAAAATGCTATTTCTGTCCTGATTTATTATTTTATCAAACGTATCACTTTCGATTCAGTATCCCTTTAGTCCATCATGAAAAAAGTCATACTCACCGGAGCTTCAGGACATTTGGGATTTAATGTCGCTTTAGAATTGATAGACAAAGGTTATCAGGTTCATTGCCTGATACGCAAGGAAAACATAAATATTCTGAAGCTAAAACAACTGGGGGCATATGTTTATTCATGCAATCTGTTTGAAAAATCAACTTACAGCCATATTTTAGATGGAGCTGAGTGTGCTTTTCATCTAGCTGCCGAGAATACAACCTCCAAAGCCAAACCTGAAAGAATACTTAAAAACACTGTATCATTAACAAAAGCCTTTATTCAAGCCTGTCTTGAAAAAAAAATTCAAACGATAGTTTATACAAGTTCGGTAGTTGTACTGGGCCGAAGTAAAAGCAAAAGCCTATTATTAGACGAAAATGCTAAAAGCAGTTTTATTGAAAGCCCATATGTAGAAGGAAAAATTGCAGCCGACAACTATATTGATGAACTTTTATCAACTGAAACAGAAGCCGATATCAGACGACTTTACCCTGCCTGGATTGTTGGTCAGGGAGATGCCAGAATGACCCCTCCGCATAAAATTATTACCGGATTTGTCGGGAAAGGTCAGCTTTTTTACTTTAAAGGAGGAATCTCCTTATGCGATGTTAAACAAGTAGCTTTAGCACATATTGCTGCTTTTGAAAAAGGCAAAAAAAATGAAAAATATGTTTTAGGTGGCGACAACATCACCTTTAAAGAGTTTTATCATCATTTATCTAAATATTCCCGACATTCAAATCCTTTTATTTACATACCAAAATCAATAATTGTTGCAGGTGCCACTTTCAGCAAATGGGTATTTAAAGCATTTGGTATGCAGGCAATTATTGAACCTTCGTATGCCAAAAGCGTATTCGGCAATTACAGTTGGTACAACAGCACAAAGGCAGCAAACGAACTTGGATATAATATTATTTCAGCAGCTGAAATTCTCAGTGATGCTACAGAAGAGGCAAATAAAAGAATATCAGGCACATTACATCTTGGATTTAAAAGGAATGAAAATAAAGTCAGCCCCGAAAATGATGATGTATTATTAATTACTGGTGTGCCGGGATGGTTAGGCAACCGTATGATTGATATTTTTATTAATGGAGATAAGTCAGGTAATTTTCAAACATCACGAAAAGTCAGATTGCTGGTAGAACCCCAATTTGCAGGCATGCTTAATCTTCCTGACAATTATGAGATTTTTTATGCAGATATTACAAATAAAAACGCATTATTTGAAGCCACCAAAAATGTCAAAACTGTTTTCCATATCGCTGGAGCCATATATCCCTCTGAAATAAAAACTTTATATAAAGTTAATACCGAAGGCACTCAAAATCTGGTAGATGCCTGTATTAGCAATGAAGTCAAAAGAATCATTTATATGTCAACTGACTCGGTTTGTGGGCATGGCACTGCTCAAAAAAGGATATTTGATGAGTTTAATCTGGCTACACCCTACAAACACTATGGAAAAAGTAAGTATCTTGCCGAGAAATACATTCTGGATAAGAGCAGGGAAGGAATAATAGAAGGAACAAGCTTGCGTGGATTTTGGTTTTTCGGTCCTTTTGCACCTCAACGTCAATTAGATTTTTTCAGGATGTTTAATCTACCTCGTCAGCTTGTGTTTGGAAACGGAAAAAACTATCGCTCTGTTAGCCATGTTGACAATATTGTACAAGCCTTTATTAAAGCTGAAAATAATCCAAAAACTTTCGGAAAATGGTATTGGATAGGTGGTGACAATAGCAACCTCACCATAGATGAGCTTTTTAAAATGGTATGTCAAAAACTTGATATTCAATATAAACCCTTTTACATTCCTGTATTTTTGTGTAAAATATTTGAAATGGCAGACAGCATTTTAGGAAAATTTGGTTATCTGAATTCGACTATTCATGCAGCTGGAAAGTTTTATTACGATATTGCAGGTACAAATGATGCTGCAAAACGCGATTTTAATTTCGAAGCTACCATTTCTGAGAATGAAGCTATTGATGAATTATGTGATTTAATTGAAAACTGACATGAAAACTACTGTTTCCGAAAGAAAAACAATTATAGAGCGAAGAGAAAGGTGGTATGCTGTTTATACCCAGGCAAGGCACGAAAAAAAAGTAGCTGAACGATTTGATGAGCAAGGTGTCAGATATTTTTTACCTACCCATAAAATCCTGAAGCAATGGAGCGACAGAAAAAAATGGGTAGAAGAACCTATCTTTAAATCTTATATTTTTGTCAGGGTTGGATTAAGAAAATACGAACTGGTATTAAATACAGAAGGAGTTGTAACATTTGTAAAATTCAACAGTTTTCCTGAACCCGTCAGTGATGAAGTGATTAAAAGTTTGGTTAAATTAATTCAATCCGAAGAAGAATTTGAAGTCAATAGTGAGCATTTTGAAGTAGATGAAAAAGTTAAAGTAGCAAGAGGTCCATTAAAAGGAATTATTGGTCAGGTAGCTGAGGTTCACGGAAAGTACAAGCTTATTATTCATGTGGAAGTTTTAGGGCGCAATATTCTGGTCAATGTAAATAAAAATCAAATTGAAAAACTGAACAGGTAATCAATTCTTTGTTCTGGTCAAAAAAACATATCCATTTTTACGGTACAACTCTGTCAGGGTGTATAAATTCATTATTTCCTGACTTTTATCTAATTTGGTAATCACATAAATGGTTTTTGAGTGAGTGGAAGTCAGTATTTCATATTTATTTTTTCCTTTCAGATCTGAGTGAGGCATAGAATTACCATAAAAATAAGGGATATAGCTTTTAAATCCCATGGTCATAAAAACAACATTTTCACCCTTATATTCCTCGCAAAACTCAACTAAAGAGGCTTGTGAATGAGCCTCTACCCTGCCAAGAAAAATATGAAGAGTATAATGTATCATCAAAACAAATGAAAAAGTTGCAATAATTAAATACTTCGATATCACTAAATTTTTAAACCACTTTATAACAAATATAAAAAACAGTGAACCAAACAGAATAAAACCTGCTCCAAGATACAGTGGCCAGTCAACCGGGGCTAAAAATGCTTCTTTTGAATAAAGATCGCTGAATAAACCGTAGAGTATTTCACGATTATTCATGATAAGCGGAAAAGCAATTCCTGCAATCGCAAACAGTCCTGAAAACGACAGCAAGAGTATTTTTGAAAGTGCAGATAATTTAAAATGATGGTAAAGAATATTATAAACACATAAAGCAGCAAGATAACTTACCGGGAAATATGCCAATGACGAATAATGAATTATTTTGGTTTTAACAATAGTGAAAACCAGCATCACCACAATCAGCAATATGAGCATAAGTGCTCTGAAACCATTGTTATTATCTGAAACATTTTTTCTGAACAGGTTTTCGATGGCAAATACAGAAGCAGGGAGCATTCCGGCAAACACAGCCGGGAAATGATACAATAAAAACCCTCCATGACCTGCATCAGGTTGAGAAAATAAAGCAATATTACGCTCAACAAATGCTACAATAAAAGAAAGAGAAAAACCTGAAACCAGTAAATAAAGGAATAAAGGAAAAGCAATGGCAGTTGTAACTGACAGAATAATTTCAAAAATGTTGATTTTAAACTTGCGAATATGAATCAGAAAATAAATCAATAAAGAAAGAGCTGGTAAAAGTAAGCCAACAGGACCTTTGGTCAGCATGGCAAGACCTGCAAAAAGCCCTGCAGACACAGCATGAAATACTTTTTTGTGAGGAAAATGAAGATACATCCACCCAAAGTAAACACTCAAAAACATCCAAAGATTAAAAAGAGGGTCAATAATACCACTTTTGTAGTACATGTTAGGCAAAACAGCAACCATCATTGAAAATGCCCAAATAAAACCAAATTTCGGGTTTTTAATTTTCCGGCCTGCAAAATACAGAAATAGAATAGTAATAATACCGGTGATAGCATTCGGAAATCGGGCAGCAAATTCATTAATACCAAAAATCTTCATGCTTAAAACCTGCAACCAGAAAAACAATGGTGGTTTTTCATAAAAAGGTTCAAAATTGACAGTCATATTCAGATAATTACCACTGACAATCATTTCTCTTGAAATTTCAGCAAAATTCACCTCATCCCAGTCGAATAGATTAACACCCCCGAGAAAAGGAATAAACAATACTGATGACAGTATAAAAAGAATAAGTCCGAATTTATTTTTTAACAGCATGACCATTTTTTATCCAACCAATTATTTCTAATGGCTTTATTTTCAGTAAAATACCAAAACACTAAAGTAGCCACAGAAGTTCCAATAAGGCTTCCTGCTGCAATGTCGGGAATAAAATGTTGCCCGATATAAACCCTCGACAAGGCAACTAAAAATGCCATAACTACGGCTAGCCATCTGTATTTTGCAGGTATTATCAGCAGGGCAAGTAAAGTAGCTACTGCAAATGCAGTTGATGAATGACCACTTGGAAAACTGAAGCTTTTATGAAGTTTAACACCTTCCGGTATATGAAATTCTGTATTTTGAGACATAAAATACTTCAAAGGGCGTGAAACATCAGTAAATATTACCTTCTTTAAAAACTGGCTAAGTACTCCTTCAAATATAAATGTAAACAGGAAAATCAAAGAATATCTGAAACGAATAAACAGAAAAATAATAAATGGCAAAATGTAAATCAGACCGTCACCGAGATAAGTAATGTATTTAAAAAACAAGTCGGCATAATAATTATTTAGCCCGTTGATAAACAAAAAACTATCTGACCTGGGAATAAAAACCGACACACCCAATAAACAAATAAATACCACCAAAAAGGGTAAATAATACGAACGATATTGATGAAATAAATTTTTCAATGACAAAACAGAAAGGAAGCAAAAATAATAAAAAAGGCATAACTGAAACCAGCTATGCCTTTTAATTCTATGTTAAAAAATTACTCCATACCAAAGCCATAATATCCTTTGCTACCGTCAGGTTCAACACCTTCAATGAGTACACCGCCTTCGGAAGCACTTAAGAACTCATAAACATCCTCGATTGTATAAACTTTCTTTTTGTCAATACGAGTAATTATAAAACCTTTAGTGATGCCAGCTGCTTTAAGCTTCCCATTACCAACAGATGTAACTTTTACTCCGTTTTCAAGACCAAATTTAGCCAATTCGGTTTTCGAAGCCACAGCAAACTCAGCTCCCAGATTGTTTCTGATTTCTTCGGTTTTGTCTTCCACAATTTTGGTGTTGCCTTTCTGATCTTTAAGGGTGGCAGTAAACTCCATTTCTTTTCCATTCCGTAAGGCAATAACTTTTATTTTATCACCCGGGCGATTCATCGAAACTGTTTCCTGCAATGCCGGTACAGAATTTACTTCTTTATCATTTATTTTTATGATAATATCGCCTTTTTTAATGCCTGCTGATTTGGCTGCACCATCTTCCAGTACATCAGCTACATATACTCCCTGAATTTTTTTGAGGTCATTTTCATCTGCAATTTGCTGGGTAACTTCCTGAATGCTGATACCAAGCATTCCGCGTTGTACTTTTCCATACTTAATAATATCGGAATAAACTTTGTAAACCAGATTGGAAGGAATTGCAAAAGCATAACCTTCGTAAGTACCTGTTTGTGAAGCAATTGCTGTATTTATCCCAACCAATTTCCCTTCAACATTGACCAATGCACCACCACTGTTTCCCGGATTTACGGCAGCATCTGTTTGTATAAAAGATTCCACTGATGACCCACGTCCCAAAATTCCGATACTGCGGGCTTTTGCGCTCACTATACCAGCGGTGATTGTACTTTCAAGATTAAAAGGATTGCCGAGGGCAAGAACCCACTCTCCTACCCTTAGCTCTTCTGAATTGCCGAAGGGTAAAGGTGTCAGGTCTTTGGCATTGATGCTGATAACAGCCAGATCAGTTTGAGGGTCTTTGCCTATTACTTTTGCTTTAAATGTTCTTTTATCGCTTAAGGTAACTTCAATGTCGGTAGCATCTGCAATCACATGATTATTGGTAACAATGTAGCCATCTTCGGTAACAATCACACCCGAACCGCTTCCTTGCTGAGGATATTGAAACATTTTAGGGTCAAAAAATTCAAAAAACGGATTATCGAAAGGTGCAGAAGGCTTTTCGGAAGCTTCAACCTTCGTTTTAATATGAACTACTGTTGGATTAATCCGGTCGGCAATTTCAGAAAAATCAAAAGTGGGTAAAGCGATGCGATCCACAGTATATCTGGCATATTTACCATTATCGTTTCCAGAAAAAGAAAAATCAGCGTTGTTGCCGGCAATTCTGTAAATACCTATTCCGGTTATACCTCCAATAATACCGGCTATAACCAGCATTATTAATTGTTTCCATACATTTTTCATAAATCAAAAATTTTATCTGGCATCAGATATTACAAACTGAATGCCATGCTGGACTATACGTAAAATGCATTTTTTTATTGTCAGAAGTCTGTTTTTTTTCTAATCTTTTTTAAAACTATCTCAATAAAGACTCCATTTCATGTATAGTTTTTTCAGCTGGATGTTTTATTTTTAGCTTTTCAAGATATGAACGGGCAAGCATCAAACGGCCTTGAGCGATGTATATTTTTACTAAATTCAGTTGTGCATTCAGATAATCAGGTTCGTATTTCAGTGCCTGATAAAACTGCTTTTCTGCATTTTTAAGGTCATTTTGCAACATTAATGCAAATCCAAGATTATTATAAGCCTGACTATGCTGAGGGTTTTCAGCAATAATAAACTGAAATTCCTGTATTGCTTTGTCTGGTTTATTTACAGTTAAATAGGCTGTACCCAGTTTATTACGGTAGTCGAGATTATAGGGTTCGGCTTTAACAGCTTTTTTATAGAATTCAATTGCAGTTTCAGTTTTATTTAAGTTGTAGTACGATTGTCCGATCTGATAATAGCATACTGCATCCTTATCAGCATTTTTCTCATTTTTTTCGCTGAATTCAACAACTTTGTCAAAGTTATTTTTTAAGTAGTAATAGTAAATCCATGAAGAAAACCCGTCAACTTTATCAATGTTTTTAAGGTAAAAATAGGCAGAGTCCAATATGGAGGGCATTGATCTGAATTTTTCGTAATGAAATAAAAATGCTTTTGCAAGGGTATATTTGTCTGCTTTGTCTGACGACATACACTTCAGACCCAAAAATTTTCCGCTTTCAATGGCACTGGTACTTTTAATTTCCTTTTTCCATTTATCCGAAACTCTGATGTAATGATCGGAAATTACCACATGAGGAATATCGAAAACCCCTGTTTTAATTAAATGGCAAGTCATACAATTATCTTGC
>Ga0209835_1000840_pt1 | contig 18765 bp, 12 predicted proteins | sample LakKivwa52mmetaG_FD_184138 | JGI IMG/M metagenome (GOLD analysis project Ga0209835, IMG submission 184138) | Anoxic lake water microbial communities from Lake Kivu, Rwanda to study Microbial Dark Matter (Phase II) - Lake Kivu water 52m metaG... | ecosystem: Environmental > Aquatic > Freshwater >...
ATCTTAAATATTATAAATTAACAAAAGCAGTTCACCCCCCGCTTTCGCACAAATTTCACACTAAGCAACCTCGATGCGCTTCCCTGTCCGCTCCGCTCCGCCGAGGCAGACGAACGGAAAACAACCCCTCTCTCAGGCATGCCTCGTAGAGGCAATATATCGGTAAAAACAAGCTGCACGCACTGTTTTCATGCCGTCAGGTATGAGATATAAAATTCCCCTCCTCTGGAGGGGTGGCCGCTTGAATAGCATCAGCTACAAAGGACGAAATTGAGGCGAACGGGGTGGTAAAGAGTGAGTATTCGCATATATAAACTTCTAAACATTCTAAACTCTCTAAACATTCTAAACTTCACTAACACTTTTGTCTTTTTTCTTTTGTCATTTATCTTAATCAATAAGTTCCAACCCCACACAATCAGGTTCCGGGCAACAAATGTTTCCATTTAGGATACAACTTTATCCATTTAGGATACAACGTTATCCATCTGGGATACAACATTATCCATCTGGGATACAACATTATCCATCTGGGATACAACATTATCCATTTAGGATACAACTTTATCCATCTGGGATACAAATGGCTCCACTTCAGCTCAAGCATACATTACTTTAAAACCTGTTTACACAATCTACTTTATACCTCCAATTCTCATAATCTGTTGAGCGAAACGCTCATCGGGCAATCATAATTTTATGTGCCCTGTATTCATTCCTGCTGACAAGTTTCAGCAGATACATTCCCTGCCTTACCTGTGATACATCCACCTGAACAGTGTTAAATCCTTCCGCGCCTTCCAAATCGCTTTGTTGAATCACTATTTTTCCATCAGCAGAAATCAGTTCAAAATCATAAACTGTGTTTTCGTTCATTATGAAATTGACAACAACGCTATTTTGTGCAGGATTCGGAGTAACTGAAATAATATAAAATCCCGGCTCAAGAACTGAACAGATGGTATTATTTTCAGGATGCACATCTTCTGCATCCTCATTGGGTAAAGCACTATAGCAAATTATTTTTCGGTTAAGCAGTTGTTCGGTTTCAAATACCGAATGAAATGAAAACCAGGTCTCTTCCCCCGGATACAAAGTGCCTTCCCACAATTCAGTCACAGGAATGCCCTGATCAAGCTGTACTTTCATTTTCAGAGTTCTGACAATACGGGTTCCGATATTCTTTATCAGTATTGACGACTGCATAATTGAGCCGTTGACTGTTTGCTTCGCCTGAATGACAGAAATATCAAATGTAGACGGAATAACATACACAGTTCCCACAACACTGTTGCTGCATAAAAATGTGTTTTGTGCCACAAGTTCAACATCATACACATTCGCCTGAGTAAACGTATGTATAGGATTGGGAAGGTCAGATGTTGAGCTGTCATCGAAATCCCAGCTATATTCATCAGCACCTGAACTGGTATTGAAAAACGACACTTCAAGCGGTGGAATCCCATATTCGGGGGAAAACACAAACGAAGCCACAGGTATCGGGTGCACAGTCACGGGCATTGTTACCGATCCCGAACAACCAACATTACTGACTGCCAATAACTGAACATTGTATATTCCGGTATCCGGAAATGCATAAACTGGTTGATAAAAAGAGGTTGTGTCTCCATTGGGAAATGTCCACATAACATGGTCAATACTGCCATTGGGGACGAAACTGGTATCAAAAAATTCAACAGGCGTATTGGCACATGCCAGTGAATAATAAAACCCGGCAACAGGCAAAGAGTATATCACAACAGGTTTGGTCAGAGACAGCTCGCAACCATTAATGGATTTATTGTACAATGTGACTTGAAACGTTCCGGTGTCAGTGAACATGTGCAATGGATTCGGGAGAGAAGAAACAGAATTATCACCGAAATCCCAGTTTCTGCTAATAATGATTTCATAAGCGGGCACCTGAGTTGTTTCAGTAAAAGCAGTCGTTTGTCCTATGCATGAGTTGCTCCACGAGAAATCAACAGCAGGGCTGCGTCTGATCTCCAAGGTTTTCATAATTGTATCCCGGCATCCTGATTGTGTGATAGCAATAAGATACACACTGTACAATCCGGATTCATTAAAAGTAAATTCTGGATGTATAAGATTGGATGTGAGTATCTGGACATTATTTGAATCCACAATTAACCACTCGTATGATTGAATAATCCCATAATTCAGAGTTGTAAGATTTGTAAATTGTATCGGTGTTGCAGAGCAGCCGGTAACTGGCTGAAAGTCTGTATCAGGATTCGGAAAAACAAAAACTTCCTGTGTGATCGAAGCATTACATCCTGATTGGGTTTCAACAAATAGTTGAACCTGATGTGTTCCGGTTGTCGAAAACTGATATTGCGGATGCTGATCGGTTATGATATTTCCATCAATCAACCACTGCCATCCTGAAATAACATCAGGAGCAACAGGAACTGATGTATCGGTAAACGTTGTCGGAAATCCGAAACACACCGAATCTGCTAAAAATTCCACCAAAGGTTTGTATCCCTGAAAGCTGACACTGATGGTATCAATGGCAGAACATCCGATAGCATTGCTCACTGTAACAGAATACTGACCCGGGTTTTGAGGAATAATGGCTGAAGTTGTTTCAGCGGTTGACCAAACGTAAGAAATTGCTTCATTTGCACCCTGAACCAGGCTTATTGAGTCGCCGCTGCAGATTGAAAGGTCAGGGCCGAGCGTTGCCTGAAGTGAGAAATAATCAATATTGACAATGAATGTATCTGTTCTGAAACAGCCGAGCGTGTCGGTCACTTTCAGCCAATATACACCGTTTTGGTTTGTTTCGAACTCAGTTTGTGTTGAAGAATCAGACCAAAGATATGAATACTGTCCGGGGAGATTCCATGAATAAACAGCAGTATCCCCGAGGCAAATCGTTGTATCTGTCAGATTCAGCGCCGGAAACTCAACAAAAATTGTGTCAGCACTCAATCTTCCGAAAATATCAATCACCTGCACCCAGTATGTCCCTGTTTCATTGACCTGAATTGAACTTCCTGTTGCGCCTGTTGACCAGAGAAAATTATTGAATGACCCTGTTGCAGTAATTGTTGTATCGCAAAAACCATAATCAACGTAGATATTCGGGCCAAGGTTGACAGGACTTGCATATTTGTCACACAGATAGTTGAAAATACTATCCGTTTGATTTTGACTCAGAACGGTATTAAACCCAATGATTTCAGCAACTGATCCATTCCAGTAGAGGGATGAAAGACCTTCGGTTCCGATGACGTATCCATTATATATAATGCCGTTGTTGCGGTTGCCCTGAAAGATTTTAAACTTATTCAGAGGAGCAAAATTTCTGGTTTGTATATTATTGATGAAGATATTCTGAGTGAAATACCCGTTTCCTAAAATTTCAGTACTTGCCGGCACTGCTCTGATGTGGATATCACCCGATGTGGAATAGTTAATGGGTGTAAACAAAGCATTGAAGTTTGGAAAATTTGAACTGCTGTTGAAATTTGAAACCACAAATAAGGTATTGACCTGAAATGAAGAATCACATCGCAAATAAGATGAAGAAAATGACACAACAGGCAGTCCGTTTAAGCTGTCTGCAATAAAAACAGGTTGCAATGACTGATTCGTTTGTTGGAAATTATAATTATTCGCACTTCTGTCTTTCCAGAATGAGATTTTGTTTGATCCGTCCTTTGTAATACCGTTATCAGAGGATAACCAAAATGTAAGCCCACTCACTGATGCAGGTGAAAAAACTGAAAATTTCTGTATAACCGAAGACACACAGACATTACAGGGGTTACAAGCCTCAACCTTCCAGAAATATGTTGTATTTCCTGCAAGTGTAACACTTTGTGACGTTCCGGTGATATTGGTGCTTACATGTACAATATTTGCAAATAACTGATCAGTGGCAATGGTGAGCTTATGATTCGTTACTCCTGTTTGTGAAAACCATTGAAACAGAATTGTTGTATCACCCAGGATCATATTATGAACCGGATAGAAAAGGTCGGGCGGTGATGCAGAAGGATAGCTGCTACTAACATTGAGAATTATCGTTTCGGAAACAGTACATCCATTGTCCGCCCCAATTGTATGTGTTACATTATAGTCACCGGTAGCTGGAAACGTCCACAACAAATTCTCGTTAGTACCAGCAGATAATCCGTCAATGAACCACTCCCTTTGGCTAATGTTAATAAGAGGAGGAACTGTGGGATTGCTTTTGAGCAAAACAGGAATGTTGATACAAGGCGGGTTGTACGAAATATTGATTAATGGTACAGGCAGTATATTGAATGTTTTGGTCAGTTCGGATGAGCAACCGGCTGAATCTTCAACGTAAAGTGTAACCGTCTGATTTCCGGTCTGACTAAACAAATATTTCACCGACTGACCAAACAAAGTGTCTGTATTGTTCACAATCCATGTTCTTTGGAAAATATCAGCCTGAGGGGTAGAAAAATCTTCAAACAACGTGCTGTCACCGAAACAAAGATACTGATACTGAAAATCCGGAACAGGTGCGGTTCCTGTGATGGCGACCTGAATAGAATCTCTCGCTGTACAATTCAATGAATTACGAACTTCAAGAATGTATAATCCTGTTGTATCAATCTGAAGAGATGATGTTGTCTGATTTCCGGGCAGCCATAAATAATCTGTAACAAACTGCTGGCCGCTGACGAGTTGTATAATATTGCCGGAACATAGAGAAGTATCATTGCCAAGAGAGATTTGTTGAGAGAAATTATCAACCGAAACATTGAAGGTATCTGTTTTAAAGCATCCGCTTGTATCGGTCACTTTCAGCCAATATGTTCCTGCCTGTGAGATATCGAGAAAGGAATTTGTTGAAAGATCCGACCATTCATAGGTATAGGAACCTTGTAAAATGCAGGAAAATGTTACTGTATCACCAAAACAAATTGTTGAGTCTGGAAAACTGAAGTCAGGAAACTGAACATACACACTGTCACTTTTCAATCTGCCGAAATTGTCTTTTGCCTGTACCCAGTATAACCCTGACTGAGAAACATTCGCAGAGAAATTTGTACTTCCTGTAGACCAGAGTATTTCTGAGAAAAGACCGGAAAAAGAAATATTGACAGGGCAAAACCCATAAGAAATATATTTGTTTGCGCCAAGTGTCAATGGGTCTGAATATTTATCTGCAAGATAAGTAAAAACGCTATCTCTCTGCTGATTGGTCAATGAAGTGTTATATGCAATCACTTCAGCAACGCAGCCGTCCCAAAAAAGAGATGTGCCAGTACCCTCGTTGCCGATTACATATCCACCCGGATAATTTACTCCGGTTGTCCTGTGTCCCCATAACACTTTAAAGGTTTTGAGCGGGCTGAAATTCCTTGTTTGAATACCGTTAACAAACACATTGCCTGCAAAATATCCGTTTGGAAGAATGACATTTGTTGAAGGTTCGCCCCTTAAAAAAATATCTCCTGAACTACCGTAGTTGATGGGCGTGAACAAAGTGTTATAGTTTGGAAAAGTGGTATTTCCGTTAAAATTGGTAACAAAAAACAGATGATTGATTGCGAACGTTGAATCACAACGCAGGAAAGAAGAATTAAACGAAACAACAGGCAACCCGTTGAGACTATCGTTAAGAAGGATTGGTTGCCTTAAAGGATTTGTCTGATAAAAATTCCGGTTGAACGGACTGCGGTCATTCCACAAAGAAACCTTATTGCCTGCTTGTAATACTGCTCCGGTATCAGCCGAAAGCCAGAACATGCAGTTATTATATACAAGCGGATTAAATGTGCGGAATTGAAATACCTGAGACCAGTCCGAAAAAGTGCTTCCGTTAAAAGCCCGAACTCTCCAGAAGTATGTTTTGGAAAGCTGACTGACTGAAAGAGTTATTTGTGAATCATAAATAAAGGAAGAATCTGTTTCAGTTGTAAAAAATAATCCGTCAGATGAGACTTGAATCTGAAAATAATCATATTGCAGATGTGTGTCCCATGAAAAATGGATTGAATCAGGATGATGAAGTGCGTTCTTCTGAGGGCTGATTAGCTTAACCGGTTGTTGCGGATATGCAGACCCAATCATTGCAAAAAACAATGCCAGAAAAACAGTGAATGATTTGGTCTGCATCAGGATAAACTTTCAGCAAACAAAGGTAATAAATATTTCATATTTTCTCTGTCAGATACATTGTGGCAAAATCTTTTTATGTGCAGTGTCAAAATGCGAAAAATCACCTGTGAAAGTTTCTCCGTTTTCTTAACCCCCATCGACACACCTGGTGTAGAAATTTTCTAAAACGTGCCTCTTAATATTAATCCTATTATAAAAGTCAGAATTATCAGTCGTTTATTATGGAAAGAAAGAACTTCGTCGTTCAGAAGTTGTAATTTTCATACCTTTGCAAAAAAAATATGCTCAAGGTTTTTATTGCCAGTATTGTTATCGTTGGAATTGCCATTGCTGCATTTGCAATCAAAATGTTCTTTATCAAAGGTTCGTCTTTCAAAAAGGAATGCAGTTGCGGAAGAAATGAGGAGGGCAACGGTTGTTCTTCAACTTGCGAAGATGAGACTGAACATGTATAGAAGTTAATTTATAACATTCATTGAAGATGATATATATCACACGTCGCGAACACTTTAATGCTGCCCACAGGCTTTTTAAATCTGAATTTTCTGATGAAGAAAATCTCAGAGTGTTTGGAAAATGTTCAAATCCCAACTGGCACGGGCATAACTATGTGTTGTATGTCACTGTGAAGGGAGAAGTTAGTGCAGAAACAGGTTTTCTAATGAACCTGAAAGAGTTGAGTGAGTTGATTAAAATATTTATTCTTGAACCTCTGGATCATAAAAATGTCAATCTTGAAGTTCCATTCATGAAAGGCATAATGCCATCTACAGAAAATCTTGCGATTGCAATCTGGAATGAACTTGATAAACACTTAGCCCGTTTTTCAGCTCAGTTGCACTGTGTAAGACTTGAAGAAACAGAAAATAATTACGTTGAATATTACGGTTCGTAAAAACTACGCCTTATGATGAAAAATGAAAATCTTATGGATCACCACGTGGAAGGGTACTCCAAAATCGATAATTATGATGATGCCACCATCGAACAGATGAAATTGCATTATGACATGATTTTACGATTACTCGGTGAAGACCCGCACAGGGAAGGATTGCTTAAAACGCCTGAACGTGTAGCAAAGGCAATGCAGTTTCTTACACACGGATACAATACCAATCCTGAAGAGATTCTGCGGTCAGCTATGTTTGCCGAAGATTACAAAGAGATGGTCATTGTGAAAGATATCGAGCTGTATTCAATGTGCGAACATCACATGCTCCCGTTTTTTGGAAAAGCACATGTTGCATATATTCCCAACGGATATATTGTTGGATTGAGTAAAATTCCCCGTGTTGTTGATGCTTATGCCCGCCGGTTACAGGTTCAGGAAAGACTGACCAGTCAAATTAAGGAATGTATACAGAATACCATCAAACCACTGGGAGTTGCTGTTGTTATTGAAGCTCACCATTTATGCATGATGATGAGAGGCATTCAAAAGCAAAACTCTGTCACTACAACTTCGGATTTTACAGGTGCATTCCGTAAAGAGGAAACCAGAGCAGAATTTCTGCAACTGATCAGCGGTTCAAAACTGCATTAATATCGAATTGCGTTCAAAGATATCATTTCAGGTTGTTCCTTGCTCATGGCATTGATTGGATAAAATGACTTAAATTCTGAAATGTTTTTTGTTGTAATTCGTTTTTCAACAATTTTTCTTTCATGCAGCAACCGCTCTCTGTGTGTCCCCCTTAAAAGAGGTGTATCAGGAGTAAAAAGATTCTGACCATCAAAAAACACAAGATTCGCTATAGATGTGTCGGTGATACATCCGTTCCTGACAATGATGATTTCATCAGCGTTACCCCTTTTACCGAAAAGCTCATCAATGTCTGCACGGTCGGCAAACTTAAATGAATAATCAATTTCATTGCATTCAATCAAACGAAATCTCTCTGGTTGGGGTCTGATGTAAGGCATAAATTCAATATCCTCAATAACAGAGGAATATAATACTCTGCATTTCATCAGCCCATCCGGAAAGGGAACATTGCCAAGTAAAGCTGAAATATCATGGGTTTTGCTATCGCACGGACATCCGAAGAAATGCTCAATGGTTCGCTTCATTCGCTTCGTGTGCCACTCAGCATGAAGTATTTTGCCTTCCGACACCTGTATGGTTTCAAAAAAGAGGCACATACACTTTATCCATTAGTTCCTGAAATTCTCCTGCCATCGTGCTTTGAGTGGTAATTCCCCCCCCTGCCCTGTACACTGTTTTTTTTCCTGACAAATCTATACAACGAATCAGAACGCATGAATTGAAAGTACTGCCGTTATAGAGTCCGGCAATTCCAGTATAATATCCTCTTTCTTCAGCTTCTGCATCTCTGATCATCTCACAGGTGCGCTTTTTCGGGGCGCCGCTGACAGACCCCGCCGGCAGCAAAGCAAAAATAATGTCACCCAAAACCGACTCCCAGTCCAGGGGCAAACGTCCTGTAATTTCGGAGCTGGTTTGCAGTAAAGCCTTGTTGTTGGTGTGTATGTGTTCGGTATAGCGAAACCGTTTCACGCGGACTTCTTTTGCCACCAGACTCAGATCATTGCGCATCAGGTCAACAATGGTATAATGCTCTGCCAACTCCTTTCTGTCTTCAGCAAGCACTGTCTCTGCATTTGGTATGGAGGCATCAATTGTCCCCTTCATGGGAAAGGTTGAAATCATTCCATCGTTGATTTTTATAAACGTTTCGGGTGAAAACACCAGAAATTCGTTCCTCAGAAAAATTTTATACTTTGCCTTTGCAAGACAGAACAAATCTTCTGCAGGAAAATTCAGATTCACTTCAACGGGAAAAGTGAGGTTGGTCAGATAAGAATCACCTCTTTGCAGGCTGTACATCACTTTTTGAAAAGCTTCAGCATACTTTTTCATGTCAGGCGCAAGCGGAAAGAGGCTTATTAATTGAGTATTGCTTCGTTGACTGCAAGAATCCGAGTTTGAAAAGTTCTCAAACTCAATCAGCAATGTTTCGGGGTTAATCTGATCAAGCGGAAACAGCAGTGGTTTTTTCATTTCAAAGTCAACCAGCACAAAGAACGGGCGTTTTTCACCGCCAAAACGGTTAATGTCATGAATAATCTGCCTGATATTGTCCGAATATACCACCAAAGAATTATTTTTGCAAAAGTAATTCAAATCATGACACACAACAAGCCCCACATTTTGATCATTGACAATGAAGATTCTTTCACATGGAATCTTGTACAACTCTTTGAAGAGTGTGGCGCCCGTGTCACCATATTCCATCCTCAGCTGGCAGTTCAATCCTGTCTGAAAGAATTTTCAGGGATTGTTATTTCACCCGGCCCGGGCTTACCTGATGAAATGAATGGCTTAATGCAGTGCATTGCACAAACTGTGGATTCAAAACCATTGCTTGGAATATGTCTGGGACATCAGGCTATTGCCATGCACTTTGGAGCAGCACTATACTGCATGGACAGAGTTGTTCATGGAAAAAATGCAACAATATCTCTCAGGGAGACGAACCAAGGAATATTTAAGGGTATGCCCGGTGAAATCACTGTTGGATTATACCATTCGTGGGCTGTTGATCCTGCAACACTGCCAGACTGCCTTGAAAAAACAGCAGTTTCCGACGAGGGAATCATTATGGGCATCAGGCATAAAACTAAGCCTGTGTATGGTTTGCAGTTCCATCCTGAGTCATTTATTACCGAACAAGGCAGCGATATGATTAAACAATGGCTGAAGATCATTATGTGAGGAAGAAATAATCGAAAACGAAAACCGATCTGCATTGTAAAGAAGAGAATATCTTTTATTTATGTTGAGCAGTTACAAAATTTGTATTTTTGACATACTAAAAAATGACAACAAACAGCACATTTGAAAAATCTTTCGGTCCGGTTGGTTCTTCAGCCGGATTGTTTATATTTGTTGCGGGTTTGATTATGGTTTTCTACTCATTGTCTGCAATCGGTCTGATTGTTTTCGGCGCATTTTTCGGGTTTACAACATTCAGTACTTTGATTGATTTTGACAGAAAAAGAGTAAAATGCTCAAACACAATTTTCGGATTGATCAGGACAGGAAAATGGGTTTATCTTCACAATGAAATGAAAATTGGTGTCAGAAAGTCGGGGAAAGTGTGGAGAGCCTTCAGCAGAGGCAACCGGACACTGGATATTACATCGCAGGACTATAGATTGATCCTCTACGACAAAAATGAAAAGGAGATGATGCCTTTGAGAAAATATGAAAATGAACCTGCTGCAATATCTGATCTGGATATACTCAGCAAACAACTGAATCTGGAAATACTCTAATTTTTTTACTGAATCAACACGCCAATCTGGAGAACAATGTATGCATAAGTGGTTTTCAAACATCAGCATTTCACTGAAAGAAATCATCGGAAATAAACGATTCATTATTGGTTTGTATATTGTATTTGCTCTGGCTGCCGGTGTTCAATCTCTGTTGTCGGGAACAAAAACTTTTTATGAAGGCGGAAATGAGTATAGTAAATATAATAATTATACAATCTTTGAAAAATCTTTTGATCACCTCAAAAATAATCAGGATCTCTATATCCTGTATCCACAGGAACATTGGGATTTGTATAAATACACGCCGACTTTTTCAGTGTTTTTTGGAGTGATTGCCATCTTTCCCGATTGGGTGGGATTAAATTTATGGAATCTGCTCAATGCGCTTGTGTTGCTGTTTGCGGTGTATTACCTTCCAAGGCTGAGTCAGTTTCAAAAAGGGTTGGTATTGCTGTTTGTGCTGATTGAGTTAATTACTTCAATGCAGAATGCTCAGTCGAATGCACTTATTGCGGGATTGCTGGTGTTTTCTTTTGGATTGCTTGAAAAAAAACGTGCGTTCTTTGCTGCTTTTTGCATTGTGTTTTCAGTGTTCATTAAACTCTTCGGCATTGTTGGGTTTGCCCTTTTTCTGTTTTATCCGAAAAAATGGAAACTGGCATTGTACTCCTTGTTCTGGACAGCCCTGTTGTTTGCTTTGCCATTATTGTATATTGATATTGAACAATATATGATATTAGTGAACAGCTATTTGGACTTGCTGGCGAATGATCATGCTACGTCTTATGGCTATTCTGTTATGGGCTGGTTGCATTCATGGTTTTCTGCCGGGATTGATAAAAATTTCGTTGTTCTGGCTGGAGTGCTTTTATTTTTAATTCCGCTCTATAAAATCAGAATGTATAAAGAGTTTATGTTTCGATACCTGATGTTGACATCTGTGTTGCTCTGGATCGTTATTTTTAATCATAAGGCTGAATCGCCGACTTTTATCATTGCAATGACAGGTGTAGCACTATGGTTTGTTTTCAGTGAAAAAAATGTTCTGAATATTGTGCTTTTTACAGGAGCGTTTATTTTCACTTCTTTGTCGCCTACAGATTTGTTTCCGGCCGTTTTGCGTGAGGAGTTTGTGAAACCCTTTGCACTAAAAGTTTTTCCATGTATTCTGATCTGGATGAAGGTGATCTATGATTTAATTGTACTCACCCCAAATCAAACAACATCTCAACGTTCAGGAAGTTGAGAATTTTTACTTCGCAGAAAAACTATTTTTCCTTTACGGCAGTGGTAAAAAACACCACACTTCTTTCTTCTGAACTGTCGGAATGGATGATAATGTGCTCAGTAAAGGGAGCTTTGGGCTTTCCTGAAATTCTGACCCGTATTACCGATTGTTCTCCGGCTTCAATATAATCGGGCCTTGAGATGATTACAAGTGAAGGGGATGATGTATGCACATCGGAAATTGTCAGTCTGACTTTTCCGGGATTGGAAACAGAAACATCAACTTCAGCATCTGTGATGTCTGTATATGCGGTGAGATGGATCAGATTGTCAGGAATGTGAATCACGGGATTGTTTTCGTCAATATTGACGTATTTTCTGAAATCTGATTCATAAATCAGTATTTGTATTCTTCGCTCAAGTGATGCAGATTTGCTGTACACGGATTGTTGTCTGTCAAGAGGATTATCGCTGACATACACAGCAGAAAGAGCTTCTCCCGAAGGTTCTTCAATAATACGGAGACTGGCTCCATTTTCGGCACTGAAATCCATAAACGGAGACAATACACTGTTGTTCCATGTTCTGAAATAATTGACAAGCGACGAAATTCTACGTCCTGCAAGCATAATATTATATTCTGCTGAGGTCAGAGGACTGGTAAAACCTCTTACTTTAAGGGTAACATCACTTCCCGATTTCAGATCCTGATACAGAAATTCCGAAAGTATTTCAAGTTTTGCATACCCACTTTCCACATAATTGTCAAAAAAGTCCTCCATTTCGGTCATGGCATAATACATTGCAAAACCATCAAGTCCCTTTGAATATTCCTCAATAAACCGTTTTTTCTCTTTCATATACCCGACCCAGGTTTGTTTGTATGTGAGTTTGGTGTTAGATGAAAGTGTTTTCGGGTCAGGGTGGTCGTTGTCAAAATACAGAGAAAGCGGTAATAGTTCAAGAATATCTTCTTTAATGGAAACAGGTATTGAATCAGGTGTTTCAACAATCAATGTATCCTGAATTCTGAAATCCTGAACAATATAAATATCATTGCAGCAGGTTTGTTCCCTGAATGTGAGGCTTCCTGCTCTGTTTGAGGTTAGAAAAGCTTCGTCACTGCCTGTCGTAAAATAAAAATCATTGGCACCTGTATTGATTGGACTTCCTGCATTCTGTGGTTTGGCCCATGAACTCATTGAGCCTTTGCTAAAAAACACATCAAACCCGCCAAGTCCGTAATGCATATCTGAACTAAAAAACAAAGTGTTTTCAGGAATATTGTAAAAAGGAGTAATTTCATCACCGGGTGTATTGATAATGCTTCCGAGATTGACCGGAGCCTGAGGTTTATCATTTGCTATTACACAAAACCACAGATCAAGCCCTCCCATTCCGCCCTGCCGGTCAGAAGAAAAATACAGCATATCATTCCCCGAAACCGGATCAGTGACCACATTGGGCTGAGTGGTTGTGTATTTGTCATCATTCAGCGGAGAAGGCAATTTTCGGGCTTTGCTCCATTGATTATTTTTTAATTCACTGACCCACACATCGCACCGTAACCTGTAATTCGTATATTCACAACGGTTGAAATAGGCTCTGTTTCCGTCAGGTGAAACCGTAATATTGGCCGTATGACTGTCTTTTCCGTTGATATTCAAAGATAAGACCCTTGGAGAATTCAATCCCACCGACCCATAGTCGGCGAAATAAATCTGTGCCCTATAGTCTCCTGTAGCAAGCAGAGGATTTTCTGTTTCAACTAAGGGACGCAATGCGCTGAACAAAAAAATACTATCTCCAACAGGCACCGGATTAAACTCACTCCATGGAGTATTCACCTCATTGAAATTCTGAATTTTCATGTCTGAAGATCTTGCCAGAATAATGATCGAACTGTCACATGCTTCAATCTCAAATAATGCTCTCTCTTTTGATATCAGCACATCCTGAACGGGTTTGAATTCAATATATTTTTGAAACATCTCAATGGCTTCCGGATATTTTTCCTGGGATTTGAGCATCATGGCTGCATGAAATCCCGATTGAGGGAACCGTTCTTTTGCATTTTGCCATACACTCAGGTATGCCGAAGCGGCTGAAGTATAATTGTATAAATGCCTGTAAGCCTCAGCAAGATGAAACGTAAGCTCATCATTGTTGCTTTCCATACTGAGAGCGGCTTCATAATATTGAACAGCAGAGTGATAATTTGATGTCTTCAGTGCCTCATCGCCGAGCATGATGAGTTGCTGGGCTGTTTGCCCGGTCATATTCAAACATCCGGCAACGACAATCAACAAAACGATATACACTTGTTTCACAATCACTGTTTTTTCAGATTAAAAAATCGGACACGGGATATCTCTGTTCCTGTGTTTTTTTGGTTTTTGCCATACATATGCAGCAGAAATTTCAACGCCTCCTCTGGTGTTGCTTGCAGGAACAAGCCTTGAAACATTGAAATCATAGCTGATGCCAATATTGTAGTTCTGAAATTCAAAACCTGAATAGACAATGAGAGCATCTTTTCCCCTGTAATATAACCCAAGCAGAAAATTTTTTCTGAACAAAAGATTGTTTTCAATGGCTGTAAATCTAACCCTGTTGAGGATTGCACGTCCACCAATGATCCATTCGGTTTGTTTGCCCTGTTTGGCGAAATACAATGAGGGCAGAAAAATTGTGTTTTTCAGATACATCCTGGCTTCGCCCTGCAAAACAAATTTCATATTCAGTCTGACTTTTTCGGTGTTTTTCATAGATACCACCGGTTTGTTCAGATGACTCACATAAAAACCGCCCCCTGCATAGGTGTTCTTGTCAAAAAAATTGATATAATGCATTCCGGCGCCCACATCCGGAAATATAAATGTTTGATTATCTACGATTTCATTTGTCGGAGCATTTGGGTTAAACTGATAGCCGTCAAACTGACTGTCGAAGGTAAGTTTTGATACATCAAGCGATCGTTGAGCTATTCCGGGCTGAATACCGAATGAAAGCAAAGAACTGGTTCTGCTGTTGGTCAGAAAAGTATATGAGAACGAGGGACTGAATTGCAAAGTACTGAAGTCAGCATCACCGGCAACATCATAGTACAACATTGCTGATGTGGAAAAATATGCAGGACTTGACCGGTTTTTCTTCCATGAATTATCGAATGTTGCAAGATAGGTAGAAAAAGGGCTGTTGGCTGCATACCACTGATTTTTTGAATTTACCGAAAACCGTGACATTCCGGGGGCTAATCCGTTAAATGACGGATTTGTGTAATTGGGATTATGAAAATGTTGTGAAAAATGGATGTCCTGTGCTTTGATTACACTGACTGCCGACAAACAGATTGCTATTAAACAACATGACAATTTCTTCACAGTAATGATTTCTTTATCGGATCAGTGTAATGTTTCCCTTTTTAATATACTCAAGCTTATTGAAACACAGAATTTTCAGATAATAGGCATATACTCCGGGCTGAAGTTTTTCACCTTTGTATGTGCCATCCCATCCAATGTTCTGGTTTTTTGTTTCAAAGATCAGATTTCCCCAACGGTCAAAGATCAGCAGTTCCAATTCCTCAATAAAAATTCCTCTGACAAACAGCACATCATTTTGCCCGTCACCATCAGGGGTAAAGGCATTTGGCATAAACAGGTACGGATCATAACAGAAAACATCAAGAACCACGATTCGAACCGAATCAGTATAAATACATCCATTGCCATCATCCAAAACAACATAATACCAATATGTTCCGGGAGGAGGAGAAACGGAGGGAGAACTCAGGTTCGGATCATTCAGCCAGTCTGTTGGTGTCCAGGAATAGTTCACTCCGGGAATATTTGTAGCATGAAGCAACGTGGATTGTCCCTCCCACAGGGTATCATCATCTGCCCATACATTCACATTCTGATAGATATAGTCAATACTGACACTTGCGCTCTGGTTTGCCTGGCAATTGTGGTTGTCGGTAACTGTAACAATATAACTTCCTTCGCATAAATTTACCGCAGGATTTGAAATCTGTCCGTTATTCCATGAGTATGTATATGGCGTGGTTCCGCCCGAAACATTAAGTGTGATTGTTCCGATGCAAGCCACCTCACAGGGGATATCATCTGCCTGAAAGGTAATACTGAGCGGTTCAGGTTCGGTTAAATCATACTGGCCGAGCACTTCGCATCCCACATTATCAGTGATTGTTACAGTATATGTACCTGCACACAGGTTGTCGGCAACAGCAGTTGTATGCCCTGAGCTCCAATTATAAGAATATGGTGCTGTTCCGCCGTTCACCTGAACCGAAAGACTTCCGTTGCAATCGCCGTTACAAAGCGGTGAAACAAAAGAGAAGCCAGATCCCATATCAATGAAATCAATGAATACACTGTCAATATCAGAACACCACTGGTTGTATGCTTCAACATAATACCAGCCCGGACCGGTGATTGTAATATTTGCAAAACTATTGTTTGGAGAAGTATTCAGCCAGTCGGTAAACTGATTGTTTGAAGACCAGTGATACTGCATATTCGGACTTCCTCCTGTTGAAGAGGCATTCAGAGTATGTGAAAAATTGCAGATTAAGGTGTCCGGTCCTGCATCAGCAACAATATTGTACACATTGACCCGCTGAGTCAATGTATCGGTACAAATTCCATTAGAAATATACAGTGTATAAACTGTTGTTGCCTGAGCAGTGCAAATGGGATTCGGAATTGTGGAATTGGTGATAAATGTTGATGGTTGCCATTGATACGTGATGCCTGTTCCGACATAAGGAGGAATTCCGATCTGTGTAAAACTGCCCAAACACATGTGTGCATCGGGTAAAGTATCCGTTGAATTGCTCAGCACCAATACCTGATGCCAAACAGTATCTGACTCATTGCAACTGTTCGGGTCGCTCATCACCAACATAACATTATACAATCCCGAAGAAGGAAACACATGGACAGGATTGCAGTTTGTGGACGTCGTATTGTCTCCGAAGTCCCAGAAGCAATTTGTAATTCCCGGATTCGGCACATAGGACGTATTCGTAAACTGAACGGAAGCCGGAAGGCACACCGGTGCATTGTTTATAAATTCAGCAACAATCACCGGTAGTTCAAAATCAATTTTGATTACACCATTGTTACAATTGGAGCTGTTATTGGTATTTGACCAGGCTCCTGTTGTTGTTGGAAAGTCATCCCATCCACCGCAACCTGCACAAACCGACTGATAAATTTTGCCCATTCTGTCAAACCGGCTTGTACCTCCGTCAACATGTTCAGCGGAACTGCCGCCATAGAAAGAGCCGAATTCAAGAGAGGATGCATCATCACTGATGGCCATAAAATAATAATCATTATTGTCGGTGGTTGATTGAAAAGCATTTGATGTGAGCGGCAATCCGGCAGTCCCGCCGAAACCGTTCAGGGAAGGACTTCCCCACCCTGAAAGATAGATATTATTACAATAGTCAACTAAAAAGGCTGTGGGTGAAATATCAACATTTCCTCCTCCCGTACCAAAGACTGTTGACCATTCAATCAATGATAATGACGGGTCAAGTTTACTGATGAACTGGCCTCCGCCGGGTTGCCACCATGTTGCATTCACACGCAGAGATGAATTAGGATCACGTGTTTGTCCAAGAACATAAATATTATTTTGTTTGTCAAGTTCAACAAAATACACCTGATCATATAAGCTTGTACCCCAATATGTTGACCTAAGTATCGCATTACCTGTTGCTCCGATTTTGGTAATAAATCCATCGCAAGTGCCCCCCTGATAATTTGGTTTCACTGAATTGGAGTTTACAGGAAAGTTGTTGCTGGTTGTTCCGCCAGCAACCACAAGATTATCATGTTTATCAAGAGAAATACTATACACTGCGTCGATTCCGGAGCCACCAAGATATGAAGACCATATCATTTGTGAAAGTGAGTTGTCCATTTTAAACACACAACCATCAAGGCTTCCGCCGGCATAAGTTGTTTGAAATGCACCGCTGGTAACCGGAAAATTCAATGATTCTGTTGTGCTTACAATATAAATATTATCATTCTTATCAATAAGAATTTCACCCCTGCAATCATCAGCATAATTATTTCTGAGAGGTACAAACATGTTTAACCCGTCATTGCCGGTGCCTCCCACATAGGTTGAACTCAGCAACTGTTGTCCGTCAGCACTGAATCGTGCCAAAGCAACGTCAGAGCCATTGGTAAACTGAATAATATTTGTCAGAGTATATGCATTTCCGCCATTAAACGAATTGTCAAATGATGCTCCTGCCATGGGGAAATTGGCTGAACCTGTACTGCCATAAACATATAACTCATTCTGACTGTTAACGATAAGGCTATGTGGAACTTCGGCACCGCTTCCACCAAGATAGGTGCTGTACAGCAGAACTGAACCCGTTGTATTGTATTTAGAAATCGCGATATCACAAGAACCACCGGAAAAATTTACCTGATATGCACCTGATGTCAGCGGATAACCTGTATTAAAAACACTTCCCCCTGCATATAAATTTCCTGCAGCATCATACGTTGCTGTATAGCCCCAGTTATCTGCCGTTGACCCGGAATATGAGCCAAACACCCAAATCGGGTCAATAATCAGTTCAAGTTCTTTGTTGTATCCTTGGGGAAAATGATAGGTGACAATATTCTTTTTTATTCTGAACTCTGATGGAACTTCAACAACCTTTTCGTCAATCATCTGATAAGAAAATGGTTTCAGATGAGACATTGTATTGACAGATGTTTCTATGACAAGTTGTCCGTTAATAATTTCAGGTTTGTCAACTCCTTCAAAACGAATACGTATTTGGGAAGGATCGGAGCCGGGAGCAATGATAAAATCATACTTTAATTGTCCGTCCTGCTCATATACACTCAGATCAATGCCCTGGTATAGACTTGTGTATTGAAGTTTATGGTACACATTTACGCCGGATGCCCAACGTTGGGGATCATTGCCGATAAAATAATTTTCAAAATGCGGTAAAGTTCCGTTTCCTTCAACAACAACATTTGGATCTGCACCGTCAAAAATCATCGTGTAAGCATGTGCGTCAAAAAAAGGACCGGGCACCGG
>Ga0209835_1000841_pt1 | contig 18749 bp, 14 predicted proteins | sample LakKivwa52mmetaG_FD_184138 | JGI IMG/M metagenome (GOLD analysis project Ga0209835, IMG submission 184138) | Anoxic lake water microbial communities from Lake Kivu, Rwanda to study Microbial Dark Matter (Phase II) - Lake Kivu water 52m metaG... | ecosystem: Environmental > Aquatic > Freshwater >...
TTGACACTTCAAAATCGGCTTTTGGCGGAACATTAGGAGAAAAATACAATTCTGATTCCCAAAGACCTCTGCCATAAGTAGAGGCTTTTATTCTTTGTTTGGCAACATTGCTATTGTAATATATTTCCAATTCAGTAACAATAACATTTGGTAGCCCATCACTGAACCTGATCCAGTCACTAAGGCTGCTGTCGCGATAATAAACACCTGCATCGGTACCTACATATAAGCCATTATCGGAATTTTTTTGATAAACAATACAATTAGCGGGAATATTGGGTAGAGTACCGCTGAAATTTGACCAGTTGTCGCCTCCGTTACTACTGACAAAAACCTTATTTCCTGCAAAATAACCTGAAAAAGTAACCCAAATAATATTTGCATTGTCATCTCTGACTTCGATTGATTTGATATAAGCACTGGAAACCGGAAGGCTGCCATTGATATTTTTCCATGTTTTACCATTGTCTCGTGAAACATACAAAGCAGAACTCTTAGCTACATAAATGACAGAAGTATCTGAAGGAGCTACTTCGATATCAACAATTGTGGATGCTCCTGGAATCAAACCTAATCTATACCAGTTGCCACTACCTCTGTTGTCGTTAACCCAAACATTTACAAAACCTGCATATATTTTTTTCGGATCTTTTGGTGATAAAATAAATGGAGTAACCCAACCCCCATCTTCACTGATATTTCCCTTTATTGACGAAAAACTTTGACCGCCATTGGTTGATTTACGAATATCTCCATAGTACAAAGAGCCATACATAATATTATTATCGGTCGGGTCAATAATACACTCCATACCATCTCCCCCTAAGGTGGCCGACCAAGTTGTATTGTTCAGTAATTTTGTACCATTATCCTGCAATCCTGTCTGTACCAGGCGTGAACTGGTAGCACTGGCCCCCAGTTTATAGATTTGAGAAATAACCATAGTTTGTGTAATGTCCTTGTAGGTTTTTCCATTGTTTTTACTTGAATAAATACCACCATCGCAACCGATATAAAGTGAAAATGGACTCTTCGGGTCAAACGATAACCAGTGAATATCGGCATGAACAAAAGGAGCACCACCACCAGCATACCAGTGTGCAGCTAAGGACCATTTACTACCGCCATCTTCGGTTTTCCATATATTAACACCTCCGACAAAAACAAGGTCTTTGTTTACCGGAGAAACAACAATATCTAAATCGAACCAGCCTTGCCCCCTTGAATCGTTGCCTGCTGGAGCCCAACCCAGCAAATTAGGGGTAGTTGCAACAGTTACAAATGAATCTCCTCCGTTTTCAGAACGGTAAAAGCCTAAAAATCCATGTCGTTTATCGTTATTATAGCTTGGCGAAACCGAAGCAACAATATATACATAATTTGAGTCGGAAGGAGCAATAGCTATGGCTATACGGTTGCTTTTATTGTTCCAGTCGCCATTAATTTCTTTAAAATTATTACCATTGTCGGTAGAGCGTAAAAATTTAGCACCTGTTGACCAGGAACCGGCAAAAGCAGCAGCGTAAACAACAGACGGATTGCCTGGCTTAAATTCGATGTCTATGGTACCATTGCTATAAACCTTAGTCCAGCTGGAGCCTGCATTAACTGTTTTATAAATACCATTGTTGGTAGCAGCATACAAAATATCCGGATTATTGGGATGCATAATAAGTCTTCGGATAGTACGAGCCTGAGATACTAAGAAATTCAGCCCTGTCAATTGCCATGTATCACCCCCGTCAGTAGATTTCAGAACACCAAGACTGTAAGTGTCACTGGCATCTCCATCGCTTGAAGCCGCATACATAATTTGGGGATTTACCGGATTGATTACCATATCGCTGAAGCCGATAGCTGTAAGATTATCGGTATTTGTTGTCCAGCTGGCACCTCCATTGGTTGTTTTCCACAATCCTCCTGAAGGAGCTCCGGCAAAAATAATATTGGTGTCGGTTGGGTGAACACACACAAAATTAATCCTGCCAATGCCCACACCAGACGAAACATTAGGACCTAAAGTAACCCAGCTGCCTGTTGACCTGTAGCTTGATTTATGCTGAGGTTTATTCAGTTCTTTATAAACAGCCATCGGGTCGGGCAAATTACCTGAAGGATATACCCTTTCGGCCATAAACCATTCCCATCTCTTATATTGCTTCCATTCGCGAAATAAATCGGGGCTTTCTACATTTTTGTATAATTCGTTAAATTTAGCCTGAATAGTGTAAAAATTTTCATCCTGGCTGGTAAAGGGATTATTGGTCTGTGCATTTGAAGTATTCAAGTGCAAAATCATTAAAAAGAATATGATTGCATTATAAACCAGTAAATTATAAATTTTTGTCATATTATCAATTAAAGTTAATTTTTCAGGTTTAAAGTTAAATTATTGAGGAGGCAAATATATATCTAAAAGAGTTAATCATAGCTTTTGAAAAAATGAATTTTCCCGATAGTAATTCAATACCAATTATAAAAGTTTTAATTTTTTCATAAGTCATTATTATTGAGTAATATCCAATCATATTATACTAAAAATGAACAAAATTTTTCACAAATATAGGGATTATTTTTTTTCTGCTTCAATTAATTTTAAACATTTCAGGAAGCATAATGGGGCGAGTCTATATAAAGATTTTAAAAATCCTATTTTAAAATTATTAGAAAAAACATAAACGTTTCAACTTAAACGGGTAATAGGCTCAGTCTGCCTTGTTCTGCCGGAAATAAAGCTTAAAATGTTACTGTTTTGTCTGCCCAAACAACAAGATTAACACAATCAACCATAGTTGAAATCGGACAAGCTTCAGTTTCATTCAATTGTCGTGATTTCAAACAAGTACCACATGCAAGTATTTCACCACCAATATTTACAAATGCTTTTAATTGTTCGTCAACATTGTATTTTTCATGGGTCAAACCTTCGCATTCAACGGCTTCTCCCATCAGGAAAACTTTAACCTCATGTTTTTGTTTTTTTGCTGTTATTGCGAACCGAAAAGCATTCCATGCCTTTTCAAATTCTTTAGTCTCGATAATAATTCCGATTTTCATTTTATGCATTTTAAAACGTTAATACAATTTTATTTTTTCTGATAACATTATATAAATCTGCCATTGAAGAGAATTTACAGACCTGAGGCTCATTCAGTTTCTTGCTTTGCAAACAGGTTCCGCAACCGAGTATTATACCTCCATTGTCTAAAAATAAATCTGCCTGTTCTTTTAAGTCCTTATTTGTTTTTATCAGATTATCCAATTCAACCCCTTTACCTAACAAAAATATGGTAACAGTGTCATCTTCATTTTTTGAAAAGTTTGCTAATCGCAATGCATTCCATATTGTTTCAATATCGTTTGAATAAATAACCATACCAATACTTATTGGTTTGGTTTCAGTGGTTGCCCCTTCGCACTGAGCATAAATTTTGATTGTTTGCAAGCTCATCAAAACTGTTAAAAGAATAATTGTCTTTTTCATTTTTAAAAGTTATGTTTACATTGTTAAAACCATTGGCAAAAAAGAAATAAAATGAATTGCAAACTTACATAATCCATCGCCAAAATAATATCATCACCAGAAAAATACTTCCATAAATAAGCGGTATGAGATAGGTTGCTTTGATTGATTTTTTTATGCCGTATTTTTTATTCAGAAGTGCAGTTACTTTCGCACTTAGAAATATTCCAAATCCAATAATTAGTGTCATCAAAACAGAAATGACCAGATTTATCCATTCAGGGTTTTGCTGAACAACAATTTGGTTGTCAATTATTTTCTGAGCTGTTGTGTAACCCGTAACATCTTCAAAAACAATGTTAAAATAAGGTATTCTGGAAGTGGCTTTTAAAATTGCCTTGTCGAGATGCGCTGCTGCTATGATAGGAATATAAGCAATACCATAATTGAGAAAATATTCCTTAATCCTTATTTTTGTATTAGTAATGTTGGCAATTAGCCAGGGAAGTAACCAAATTATTGCCGGTAACAAACCAAATATGATAGTTCCTTTGATTAATCCAATGATAAATTTGTTCTCAATTGAAAGCGGATTAATCAGCAAGTTTGGAAGATAATTTAAGTATGCATCGGTTACTTTCCATTCCGACCATATTTCGGAAATTACAAAGCCCGAAACAATTAGAACAAAAGCCATTTCGGCAATTTTCAAGGATTGTAAACGGAATAAATCATTGGCAAATCCTATGTACCTGAGCTCAGGATTAGGTCTGTTTTTGTTATATTCCGATTGAAATTCATGGCAGGTTTTAATACAACCGGCACACAAAATACAATCGGCATTGTTGTTAATGGTTGCCGGATATAAATCCACTCCGCAGCTTTTTTTATTCAGATTGTACAGATATTTCTTATGAATACAGGATTTGTCTTTACAATTATCGCAAATATTCTTGTCTTTCACCCGCCAGCCGAAAAAAGAAAGTCTTGAATACAAGCCCAACAAATAACCAACAGGACACACATAACGGCAGAAAGTATTTTTCTCGTAAATACTGCCGATTATTACTGAAACGCCTACAATTACTAACAAATAAATCGCCATAAAAAATGGATTGCGATGTATAGCAAAACCTTGAATTCCGATAAAAAGAATGATGACATAAAAGATGGTAATAGCCCAACCAGAAAGCAGCCATTCAGGGCGTTTATGTTTTAACCCGATTTTAGCAAAAAATGTAGTAATGATTTCAACAGGACAAATCATACACCAAAAACGACCAAAAAATATAGCAGTTATAACAATAGCAGGCAACCAATACGACCAAACAATAAGATTTCCAAGATTAGTGTTTCGTAATTGTTTCAGAAATGCAGCATCATTTGAGTATCCTTGTAATCCAAGCCATATTAACCCTGCCAGAAAAAACAAATTGAGAAATTTGATTAAAAAAGGGTTATGCCATTTTGTAAAATGGTTGTTTAGCATTTTCAACATACAATATCTGGATAAAAAAACCACCACAAAAATAGTGGTGGTTTAATTTAATTAAATTTTTCTTGATTTATTTATGAAATGTAAGAGCTTTTGTGGTTAATTGCGCTCTGTTTTTTGTTGAATAAGTACCTCCATCTCCATTATCATCTTTATGACATTGATAGCATACAAAATCTAATGTAGTTCCAAGTTTATCTGCATTTGCCCAGAGTACATCGTTTGCATCTTTAGTCAGATACGTTGCAGTTTCAGAAGTATTAATTTTAAAATTATGATTTGGAGCATCCCCTTTAAACTTATGAATTGAAATACCATTTTTAACAGTTCTGGGCATGTGACATGTAATACAGGTTGCATCGTAATGCATGGTAGTGGAATACTTTGCTGTATTTTTATGACAACTAACACAAGTTTTATCCAATTTAATACCTTCACCTTTTGCAACTGAATTTTTTGTGGTTGAGGCATGCGGGTCATGACATCCTACACATGTAAGTGAGTTGTGGGAACTGGCAGAGAGTTGTTCTATCTGATTTCTGTGCATTTCCCATCCACCTGACGTTTGTTGTTTCAAATCGCCTTTATTCCATCTTCTGTAATGACATTTGGCACATAAGTCATTAGATCTTGAAGTTGTTATGTCCATTCCTGCAGGAACACTTACTTCAGCTTTATGTGCTTCTGCATGAACATTTCCTTGACCATGACAAGCCTCACAATGAACACCACCGGCAAAAAACTCACCATCCATTCCTGCTAATCCATCTTGAGGCTTACCTCCATCTGCAATAGATTTCCATCCTGTTGTATGACAATACCCGCAGGTATATTTTTCAGTACCGTTTGGAACAGAAGAGTTATAAACTGATTGAGAATTATTGGTAGGATTCCACTGAGAACCTGGTATTTGTGTTATAATATAACCATTTTTATCAATAAATCGCAATTTCCATCCAAATCCACCTATAGTATAAGAAATGTCATTCCATGTATAACCGGTTGGTAAAATTGGTGCTGGCATGAAAGGAATGGCAGGTGCCTGTCCATTTGTAATTTTCGTAATTTTATAAGGATGACCACTTTCCATAAAGTTTTCATGAATAACATCATGACACACCTTACAGTTTTCAGTTCCTATATATGCTTTTTCTGATGGTAGTATTACAGGATCTGTACAAGACGATACCAATACTATCAGAAACAAACTCAATACAGCAATAAAATTAACTAAGCGATTCATATTAAATCATTTTAAGATGTTAACAAAATTTTCAGTGGCAAAAATAAATTTGTAATCAAAGCTGCACAATACAGTAAAAATGGTATTTTTTACTACCATAAACTACGTAGAAAGAGGATAGAAAATTGATGACAGGCTGTTTAGGAACAGGTTGGTAATCAAAACAGGAAAATATAAAACCAACAGCTGCGACCTGATCAAGACAAACAGATGTTGGCACATCCTGGAGTGGCACTAACAATCATTCGTTTGTTTACCCTGGGTCAATCCTAACTTTGTAATTAAAAATTTCTTTATTAAAAAACATGAGCACCCACCCTATTACCTTCAAAATGGCAAATTTTGCAATTAACAGTCTTCGACATATAATGTGGATACCAGTTAAGCAATTCGCTATATTTTACTGCAACTGGCGTAATTTCAGGATAAGATGTTATTTCAGGATTGATCCAGTTATTCTGTCCATTCAATCCAAAATCTGCAGCCCTATGTTTGGTATGGCAGGCAATACATTTAATCTTGACTCCTCCGGCAAGGTTCATGTGGTTTACGGATGGATGATTGGCATTCTTTCCGCTGTGACAATCAATACATTCAGGTCCATCAGCAATGGAAACCTGATTGTGCAGGCTGGATCCATGACAGGATACACAAGTAGTATTTTCATGAACGGAGCCAAGCAGCAGTTCCTGAAACTGCGGATGGCGTTTGATTCCGGTTGCATACATGCTGTCAAGCACACCTCCTCTCATTGCAAATCCCTTCTGTGCAGGTCTGTAATAACCAATATGGCAGGATTTGCAAACATCATTGGATGTCTTCATATCTTTACCTGTCCTCATCTTGTGACTCTTCACATTAATTGTCCAGTTCATTGCCCATTCTGTTGCCAGTCCCCAATCGGTTCCGTTATACATGTCTCCGGATGTTTGAACTCAATCCCAGTTTGACTGTATCAATAAATCAACATGAGTGGCAGATTTTGGTGTTATTTCCGAATCAAAGTGACAAGTAGCGCAGGAAGCGTGACATCTTGAACAATTGTTATCTTCATAATGTTCACCAACATTATGGCCATCCAAATTTCTTATGGATGCAGACCGAAGCCGGGGTATCTTAATATGTGCGGCATTAGGATTATGCTGACTAATATGGCATTTAGCACAAGATGTTGATGCCTGAGTAATATAATTTCTGGTGCTATCAGTTGTTGCCATTGCCACAGTCCCCGATTTTTGAGAAAACCTTGCCCAACCTCCGAATGTTTTGGTGCTTTTACCATGCATCCCACCAGTCAGAGTGATGTCAGAATGACAATCAATGCATTTGATTCCTTTATGCTGAGTGGATACATATTCTGCTGAATCAACATACAATGGAATAGTTTCAATCTTTCCTCCGGTTACTTTAATATCCTTTTTCAGATTAGGGTTTCCGTGGCAACCAGAAGTTAAACAAGTTGAATTTGGTATTTTATATACCATTTTATACGTAATTTTCAGATATAGAATTGCGGAAAATCAAATGCACACTGAATGGTATTTCAATGCAGAAGTCTATTTCATTGTAATCAGGTTAAGTTTGGATGCAATTTTAAGAAGTCCAACTACTGTGGTAACTTTTAACTTTTGCATTATATTTCTTCGGTGGGTCTCAACAGTTCTGATACTTATAAAAAGTTCATCAGCAATTGATTTATTGTTTTTCCCCTCAGCAATTTTTTTAATAATCTCTATCTCCCGTACTGTAAGATGTATTTGATCATTTATTGCTTCTGATGAACTTCTGGCTAAGGAATGTGAAATAATTTTTTCTGATATATCCTGACTAATGTAAATTTTTCCATTGATAACTGCATTCATTGCCAGATAAAACTCTTCTTTTGAAGAGTTCTTTAAAAGATAGCCTTTTGCACCAGAACTCAGGATTTGATTGGCATAAGCAACTTCATTATGTTGTGTTAAGGCAATTATTTTAACTGCGGGGTCATTTTTTAGAATTATCGCTGTTACTTCCATTCCGTTCATGTCTGGCATAGATATATCCATGAAAATAATATCAGGATGTAATTCAGCAGTCATTTCTATTGCCTGATTCCCGTTATAAGCATGTCCGATAATTTCGAAATTATCGTAATTATGAAAAAAATTAGCAATACCCAGATGAATCAGTTCATGGTCATCAACAATTAATATTCTATTCATTTTATACTTTTTTTATGATCAGGAATTTCAATGATAATTTCAGTTCCTTTGCCTGGTGCAGAATTTAATGTAAAATTACCACCAAACAAAGTTATTCTTTCTTTCATACTTACAAGCCCTAAACCGTTTGTGTTGCCATTTTTATCAAAAGAATCAGGATTAAAACCAATACCATTATCTTCAATAACAATGGTTATAAGGTCAGTAGTTTTAAGAATTTGTAAAGATGCATTTTGGGCTTGTGCATGTTTTTGAATATTACATATAGCTTCCTGACAAACCCTGTAAATGGCCTTTTCAAGCATTTTATCAAGCCTTTCATTAAAATCATAAGTTGAAAAATGAAAAAAAGTTGCCCCCAATTCATTACTTCTGTCAATCAGGTTTTGTAAAGCCACAATAAGTCCGAAATCTTTTAAAGCCATTGGCATTAAGTTATGTGCTATGTTTTTACTTTCCTGTATTGCTGAATTTATTAGTTTTATCAATGATTGAATTTCCTTTTGAGACGGACCTGGATGGTTGCTGATATTTTGCAGCGAATAAGATATTGCTGTAAGCATTTGCCCAAGACCATCATGTAAATCGGATGCGATGCGCATTTTCTCCATTTCCTGAGCTTCATTTATGGCTAAAACACCCTGTACCCGGGTTAACTCAATCTCATTTTCAAGTTCTCTGGTTTCAGTTAAATCATGGGCAACAATAATTAATCCCTCAGGCTCTTCTGAATTTTCAATAAAAAGTTGAATACAACTTACCAAAACAGGAATACTCTTGTTATCTCTTCTAACAAAATGACCCTTCTCATTCATTATTTTTGAATAAATGTTTAAATCCGTAAAAGGATTCTCCCCTTCCTCCTTATTAAAGATTTCATTAAAAAGCAATCGCACATCCTTGCCAATCAAATAATCCTGCTGGTAATTTAGCATTCTTGAAGCTGCTTTATTTACAATTGTTATTTTACCAGATTTATCGGTTACCATCAGCAGGTCAAACATATTATTGATTATATTGTTAATATACTGCTTCGAAACAGTAGTATCTTCCAGAATATCGAGCATGGTATTAAAAGAAGAAGCCAGCGATTGAAATTCATCATCAGAATTGATTCTGACCCTTGAGTTGTGATCGCCTTCTGCTATTTGTTTTGTGGTTGAGAGTAATTTATCAATGGGTTTTGTAATGCTCCTGATAAATATCCGGCCAATAATAATCATTGTTAATATCAATAAAATACCCAAAGAAAGGACAGTAAATCTTCCATGAATAATAGCTGTTTTGCTTTTCCTTTCGTATTCCTCAATTTCATGAACAACTTCTTTGCTGAGTTCTTCAATCAAATTAATTCCCTTTTCAACCGATGTAAAAATGTTCGCAAAATATACTGGCAAATTACCTTTTTCATTCAATGACTTCAGGTTATTTTCTAACGTAACAATCAGAGAATCTACCAGTTCAAGATTTGATTTTTTATGATAATCTGAAATTAAATTTTTACACTGCTGTAAACTGATTTTAGCCTCATTAATTGAATTTTTCAGAAGAATATAATTCTGATTACTGATTATTGTATCTGTTTGAGTTGCCTGAATATGAATCTTTTCCAGAGATAAAAGAAGTCCATGCAGTACACTTGATTCGTGGTATTCAAGGATAAGTTTTCCTGAAGTCATTCGGTATGATTTCATTATCATCTGAATGCCAATAATGATAAAAATTACCATTAGTATTGTAGCAAGCAGACTTATGGTCAATTTTCTTTTCAATGTTAATTTCATCCTTTTTTGCTTCAGTGTTGAATTTTAAAGATTTAATGGCATTAATATTAGATTTGATAGATAAACCAATTAAATTAAACCTGACCCAAGTGCAATTGCAATCAATATAAGCATAACAGCTACAATAAGCTGAATGCTTCGCAAGGTTACTTTTTTCAGTAATTTTTTACCAATAAATGCACCAATTATTGCCGATAATGTTGCTGAAATGAGTAGAGTTACGTTTTCGTGCAGGTTTGCAGTTGTGAATCGTTGTGCATAAACGGATAAACGGGTAAAGTCAACCAGACAAGCTATAACAACACCTGTTGCAATATAGCCTTCTTTTGTAAGTCCGCTTTTTATCAGAAATGCACTTCGAATAGCTCCCTGAATACCCGATAAACCTCCGAAAAATCCACTTAATATTCCACCCAACACCAATTTATTTCTTCCAAATTGAACTTTTTCCAATGCTGGTGTAATTTCAAGAATTGAAAATACAATCAGTATTATTGCGATAATTAATTTTACGGGTGTTATTTCAAAATTCTTTTCAAATAACTGATATTGAAAAAGAGCTGGTAAAACTGTCATTCTTAGTAGCAACCAGGCACCTGCAAAAGAGGCAAATATGGCAGGTAAACCAAATCGAAGCAATACACCTTTATTAGCGTTTTTCCCTATTAAGGCAATTTTAAACAGATTGTTTGAGAAATGTACTACTCCAGTGAGCGCGATAGCTATATCTATCGGGAAAAATATAGCAAAAACAGGTGCCAAAATGGTTCCTAAGCCAAAACCAGAAAAGAAGGTTAAGATTGATGTTAAGAAAGCTGCAATACAAATAATTACAATTTCCATGCTCATAACTAATTAAAAATTGTTTTGCAAATTTACATCTTGTAATTAATGTTTGGCATATAGTTTGACAATAACAAGCCTTTCACATTGGAAACGTTTTAGGTGTAAACCGTTTCCTAAAATAAAAAGTATTGATTACACAGGAACTTATAGTCAAAAGTTGGCAGGTATTTAAAAAATACGGTGTGCGAAGTATTTCGATGGATGATATTGCCCGTGAACTAAGTATTTCGAAAAAAACATTGTATAAATTTGTCAGAAATAAATCGGAGTTATTAGAAAAAGTTTTTGAAAATCAAAACAATATTATTGATTTAATTTTTGAAAAAAACAGGCAGGAAAGAGCCAATGCCATTGATGTTCTGTTTGGTGTAAGTACAGATGTCATCAAATTATTGTCGGAAGCTAATCCTGTTTTGACGTATGACCTTCAAAAGTATTATCCAGACATTTGTAAAATGCATTTGGATGCCAAACGTCAGAAAACTTACGAAAAAATCAAACAAAACATTGAAGATGGAATCAAGGAAGGTCTTTACCGTGAAGATATTGAACTTGAAGCTACTGCCATGCTGTATGTGCAGAACATGGAAAATCTGATGAATACAGAATTTTTGTTTAGCAAAACATTTCTACCTTCCGATTTGTTTAAAGTGATGTTTGAAAATCATATCAGAGCCATTGCAAATGCAATAGGATTGGAATATTTCAATAAAAGATTAAAAGAAACAGAAGTAAAAATTTAAAAAAAATGAGATTAATAAAACCTGTTTATCTGCTGATTGTGCTCGTGGTGGCGGGTGCAACAAAACTTAATGCTCAGCAAAACAATACATTTACATTGAATCAGGCCATCGAATATGCCCTGAAAAACAATGCAGAAGTTAAAAATGCACTTTTGGATATTGACATAGCAAAGAAAAAAATATGGGAAACCACTGCACAGGGTTTACCTCAAATAAGTGCATCACTAGACTACAGTTATATCCCAAGTATTCCTGAAATGAAATTCACAACACCATACCTGATTAATCCTGCCAGCAGTACAGGTCAAAATGCTGATCAGATAAAAATCGGTTATCAGGAAATACCTATTGCACTTGGCGTTAAAAGTTCAGCAACCATCAAGGCCAATGTATCACAATTGGTATTTAATGGTTCTTATATTGTCGGGCTTCAAACTGCAAATATTTTTAAAAAACTATCTGAGCAAGGTCTTAGCAACACTCAGAACAACATCCGTGAAAACGTTGCCAACAGTTATTATTTGGTGCTAATGGCAGAAAACAACCTTCAGGTGCTGAACGATGTTCAGAAAAATATGGAAAGTACACTGGCAGAAATGAAAGCCATTTTAAAAGAAGGTTTTATAGAAGATACTGATGTTGACCAGTTTCAATATACCCTTACAAGCATTGAAAATACCAGAAAAAACATAGAAAGACAAGCAGAAATTGCCCAACGTCTGTTAAAATTTCAAATGGGCATTGATTTAAGCACACCCATACAGCTTACCGACAATTTTGAAAATGTGATGCAAAGCTTGAATGTTGAATCTTTACTGACAGCTGAATTTGATGTGAAACAAAACATCAGCTATCAACTGATGCAAACACAGGAAAAAATGATGAAGATGAATGTTAATTTGCAGAAATCAACATTTTTGCCCTCGGTAGTTGCCTTTTATATGCATCAGGAAAAAACACAGAAGGCTGATTTTGATTTTACTTTTCCCGATATGATCGGTTTAAGTGTTAATGTTCCTATTTTCAGTTCGGGCATGAGAGTTTCAAAAGTAAGTCAGGCTCAAATGCAACTCGAAAAAACGCAAAACACCAGTATTATAGCTGCTGAAGGCTTAAAACTACAGTTTGAGCAGGCAAAATCACAATTGTTGTCGAGTTATGAAAAATACCTGAACGAAAAATCAAATAAAGAACTTGCCGAAAAAATTTATAATAAAACCTTGATAAAATACAAGGAAGGACTTTCGGGCAGTATGGACCTGACTCAGGCAAACAGTCAGTTATTAAACGCACTAAGTAATTATTACACATCACTTTATGAAATGTTAAGTGCCAAAAACAAAATTGAAAATTTAATGAACAAACAATAAAAAATCAAACCATGAAATTAGTTTATGTAATATTAATCGCAACAGTAGCATTATTTTCTTCGTGCAGTAGTGATAAAGCCAAGGAAGAAAAGCTAAAATCATTGATAGCTGAAAGAGAAAAGTTAGACAAAGAAATTGCTGAGCTTCAGAAAAACATGTCAGAAACAAAAAATCCAGAAAAATTTAAAACTGTAAAAATCATACAACTACAACCCGAAGATTTTAAAACCTATGTTAAAGTACAGGGACGAATTGACGGAGATGAAAATGTAGCTGCCAATGCCAAAGCTATGGGAGTTGTTTCTCAAATTTATGTTAAAAATGGCGACTATGTTAAAAAGGGCCAATTATTAGCCAGCCTTGATGATGAATTTTTACAAAAAAGTTTAGCAGAAATCAATCAGCAACTTGAATTTGCACGTACAGTTTATGAAAAACAGAAACGCCTTTGGGATCAGAAAATTGGTAGCGAAATGCAATATTTAAGTGCAAAAAACAATAAAGAAGCTATGGAAAACAGGCTTAAAACGCTTCAGGAACAAATAGCACTATACAAAATTGTATCACCCATAAACGGAACTGTAGAAGATGTAGCCATTAAAGTCGGACAAAGTGTAAGTCCCGGATTTGCATTGTTAAGAGTAATTAATTTATCAAAATTGAAAGTTGTTGCTGATGTTTCAGAAGTGTATTCAGCAAAAATAAATACCGGAAGTGAAGTTGAAATTAATTTTCCTGACATCAACCATACAATTAATGCAAAAGTTACATTTTCCAGTAAATTTATCAATCCTTTAAACCGCACATTCGTTGTAGAATCGGCATTGAATAATTCAGATAAACGATACAGTGCCAACATGGTAGCTGTTCTTAAAATTAATGATTACCGTTCTTCTGAGGCCATTGTATTACCAGTCAACTACATTTTAACCGACCAGAAAGGTAAATATGTTTTTGTAGCTGAAAAAACAGGTAAAAAATATGTTGCTAAAATCAGGTATATCGAAGCCGGTGCAACTTACAATGGAAAACAGGAAATTTTAAAAGGTCTTGCCAGGGATGAAATGATTATCATCTCCAACATGAATACACTTACCAATGGCGAAACAGTAAAAGCTATCTGATTATTTTGAAAAAGTATTGATATGGAAACAAAATCCAAAGAATTTAAACCCACGAGTTGGGCTATTGACAACCGTCTGAGTATTTACGTATTGCTTACAATAATTGCTGTATTTGGTATAATCAACTTTGTCAGAATACCGAAAGAGCAATTTCCTGAACTGGTAATACCTACCATTCTGGTTAATACGGTTTATCCGGGAACATCACCCACAGACATTGAGAATCTGGTTACACGTCCAATAGAAAAAAACATAAAAGCAATCAATGGTGTCAAAAAACTTACCAGCAACAGTGTACAGGATTTTTCAAGTATTATTGTTGAGTTTGATGCCAATTTTGATGTTAATGAAGCCAAACAAAAGGTAAAAGACGCGGTTGATAAATCGAAAATGAATTTACCCAACGACCTTCCTGCCGAACCCTCTGTCATGGAAATTGATTTTTCGGAAATTCCGATTATGAATATCAACCTTTATGGCAATCAAAGTCTTGAAAAAATTAAATCTTACGCAGAAATTCTTCAGGATAAAATTGAATCATTCAAAGAAGTTACCCGTGTTGACATTATCGGAGCACTCGACAGGGAAATACAGGTTGATGTGGACATGTTCAGAATGAATATGTTGCAAACAACCTTAGGCGATATTGAAAGAGCTATTTCATCAGAAAACTGGACAGTATCGGCCGGAACTGTTGACCTGGAAAACATGAAACGTACCATTAGAATAGTTGGTGAATTTAAAAGTATTGAAGAAATCAAACGAATATTTGTTACTTCAAGCAGCGGAGCTAAATTTTTTCTGGAAGATGTAGCTGAGATTAAAGATGCCACCAAAGAACAGGAAAGCTATGCCCGCCTGAACGGTAAAAACGTAATAACACTCAATGTAATTAAGAAAAGCGGTGAAAACCTGCTCGAAGCTTCCGGAAAAATAAAAAAAGCAGTTAAAGAAATAGAAGAAACCAAATTGCCAAAAGACCTGAATGTTCAGGTTTCAGGCGATATGTCGCGTTATACCCAAACTACGCTTAACGATCTCAATAATACCATCATTCTTGGTTTTATATTCGTTACCTTGGTTTTAATGTTCTTTATGGGACTGACCAATGCATTATTTGTCGGACTGAGTGTTCCGATTTCGATGGCTATTGCCTATATTGTTTTGCCTGGAATAGATTTTACCATGAATATGCTGGTCATGTTTTCTTTTATTTTTGCATTAGGAATTGTTGTTGACGATGCTATTGTGGTTATTGAAAACACTCACCGTATTTTTAAACTTGGAAAAGAACAAAACCTAGGCATTGTACAGGCAGCCAAATATGCAGCAGGACAAGTTTTTGTGCCAGTTTTTGCCGGAACACTTACCCTGCTTGCACCCTTTTTCCCATTGGCTTTCTGGCCGGGTACAACGGGTAAATTTATGCATTACATTCCGGTTACGCTTATCATTACATTGTTTTCATCATTGATAGTAGCTTATATTTTCAATCCTGTTTTTGCTGTTTCGTTTATGAAACATGAGGATGAAACTACTGTCAAAAACATAAAAAAAATCATAAGAGCAGCATTTATTATGGTTATTCTTGCCATTATCCTGCATATCAGCAGGATGCCTGGCTTAGCCAATATTCTCATTTTTGCTTCTTTTTCAATGATTATGCACAACCTTTTTGGCAGAAAAATTTTAGTAAAATTTCAAAAAACAGTTATTCCTGCTATTTTAGACAGATATGAACGCATTTTACGAAGCAGTTTGAGATTCAAACGCCCTTACCATGTGTTGTTTGGTACTGTCGGATTGTTTATTGTTGTATTTGTTATTTGGGGAATTGTAAAACCTCCTATCGTGTTTTTTCCTAATAATGAACCCAACAGCATCATGGTATATATTAAATTACCGGAAGGAACATCCATTCAAAAAACTGATTCAATTGCTCAATCAGCTGAAAGAATAATAAATCAAACAATAGGGAAAAACAATCCGAATGTAGAATCGGTGATTACCAATGTAGCCCGTGGAGCATCCGAATCAATGTTTGACAATACCACCGTAACATCCAATAAAGCTAAAATAACGGTCAATTTTGTAGAATATGCCAAACGTGAACATGGAATTAAAACCAGTGTTTATCTTAAAAATATCCAGAATGCCATGAAAAGCATTCATGATGCCAATATCATTGTAAGCAAAAACTCAATGGGTCCTCCAACCGGAAAGCCAATTAACATTGAGGTTACTGCCGAAAACATGGAAGAGTTAATTTCTACTTCGCAGGAATTGAAAGCATACATTGATAGTTTGAAAATTCCGGGAATGGAATTGCTTAACTCAGATTTTGAGGTTACTAAGCCGGAAATTATTGTAAAGATTGATCGGGAAAGAGCCAATCATGAGGGTTTATCGGCAGGCCAGATTGGTATGGGATTAAGAACCGCTGTTTTGGGAAAAGAAGTATCAAAATTCAGGGAAGGAGAAGAGCAATATCCGATAACCCTTAAATACAAAGAAGAACACCGAACTGATATTGATAATTTGCTGAATACTAAAATTACATTTATGGATTTGGTTACCGGAAGATTAAGAAGTATTCCGCTATCTACAGTAGCCTCTTTGGAATATAAAGATTCTTACGGAGGAATTCAACGTAAAAACATGAAGCGAATTGTTAACTTAACTTCAGGAGTTAAGGAAGGCTATAATGCTAATAAAATAGTTGCCGAAATTAACGAAGCATTAGCCGGATTTGAGCATTCTGAAGAAGTGGAAGTAAAAATTACAGGTGAGCAGGAAGACCAAAAAGAAACAATGGCCTTTTTAGGTAATGCAATGATATTGTCGCTGTTTATTATCTTCTTCATTCTCATCACCCAGTTCAAATCCATAACAAGAACCACGATCATTCTGACCGAAATCATTTTCAGCATTATTGGTGTCATGATAGGCTTTCTTATTTTCAATATGCCTTTTTCAATCGCCATGTCGGGTATGGGTATTGTTGCCTTGGGAGGAATTGTAGTGCGAAACGGTATTTTGATGGTTGAGTTTATTGATGCTCTCAGACGTGAAGGTGTTGCGAGTGATGAAGCCATAATCAGAGGAAGCAAAACAAGGATAACACCTATATTATTGACTGCTACTGCAACAATTTTAGGATTGGTTCCACTGGCAATAGGTTTGAATATTGATTTTGTCGGACTGTTTACCAGCCTGAAACCCAATATTCATTTAGGTGGCGATAATGTAATGTTCTTTGGCCCATTAAGCTGGACAATTGTATTCGGATTATTGTTTGCTACTTTCCTTACTTTGTTTTTAGTTCCTGCTTTGTATAAAATCTATATGAGCAAAAAAGAAAGAAAATTGCAAAGCTAGGCTGCATAGCTTTCAAGCTATTTATTGAACATTTGGGTATAGTGGTTAAAATAATATTTTGCATCTGATGATTCAGCTTCAATAATACGTGCAACTATATAATTGGCTTTTTTATCGTCATCGGTCTTAATACTTTCTTTTTTGTTTTTTACTAAACCTACAAACAGCAGGTCTGCAGTTTTAACTTGTACACCATCCGACTTGTAATAATCAACTTTTACCTTAACTTTATCAAAATCAAACCTGTAGATATTCTCGAGTGTAATTACAACATCTTTAACCCCTTGTTTTCCATTTTCTTTAAAATCATAAGTAACTTTAATTAAATCGTTAATTCTAAAGTTAAAGTTTGGTTTTACATCAGCTTTCACTGCAATTTCTGTCGATTTTTTTTCTTCTTTAATCACATTTTGATAGCGAAGGGCAGCCTGATTAAACATCAAATTGGCATCAAAACCTGATTTAATCAGGTAAAATGGTGTTTTTGATGAACTGTCGGGTTTCATCCAGATGCCAGACATTTCATCAATAGAAGTTAATTTTCCGTTAAACAAACCCGTTTGATTCCCAAGACTGTCAAATTCACGAATAAAAAAAGTACTGTCATTAAAAAACTCTCCGCTAATTTTAAATTTAAAGGCATTTGCAGTATCAAAAAAATCACCTGAAATCATGTTTTCTTTTACAGAAATGTTCATTACCAAAAATCTCAGGCTGTCAATATGCCCGAATAATTGGTTGTCAAATGAAATGTTATTTTTTACTGATTCAATAGCTTTTTTTTCTTTACATGAAACAATAATTAAGCTGAGAAGGGAAATAATTAAAACTGATTTTAAATTTTTCATGTCATTTATTTTTGGGGGCAAATTTATACTAAAATTTATTTTTTATTACAGAATCTAAAAATATTCCTAATTTTACCCCGATTTTACTTTTGCTATTACAAACAGAATTAAATTTTTTTTTAATTATTAAAGATTATCTCATGAAAAAGTTTCATTGTTGTCCGATAAAAAAAATAATAGAACAAAAATAAGCAATTAAATAAAAATAACGCACAAAATATTTAAAACAAAAGAAGTAAGCCCACTCAGAA
>Ga0209835_1000842_pt1 | contig 18741 bp, 6 predicted proteins | sample LakKivwa52mmetaG_FD_184138 | JGI IMG/M metagenome (GOLD analysis project Ga0209835, IMG submission 184138) | Anoxic lake water microbial communities from Lake Kivu, Rwanda to study Microbial Dark Matter (Phase II) - Lake Kivu water 52m metaG... | ecosystem: Environmental > Aquatic > Freshwater >...
ATAAAATATATTTAAAATAGCAACAGACCACTTAAAACCCGGTTCTTGATTGTGGGAGAATCCTGGTACCAGCAGGAAGCTATTTTCTGACAACCTTTACAGTTGATGAACTACCCGGTGATTTGAAATGCACGATATAAATGCCTGGTGGAAGATCCGATCCGTTATTCGCTCTTCCGTCCCAGGAAATTATATCTGAACCGGATGCGAAAGATCTTATCTGCCTGACAATTCTTCCCGTAAGATCGCAGACAGTAACAGTCAGCGGTGGCCGGATATCATTTTCGAATATGAAACTGAACTCACCATCCGACGGATTGGGATAAGCGATTACCTGATCATTCCTGTCCGGAACGATAATATCTTCTGTCCCTAATATGAGTTTCGGTGAAGTCATCTTTTTTGTTGTGTAGAGCCTGTACTCTCCCGGACGGAACAGAAGCTGTGTGTTTACATCGCTTACGGTAATTGAATCGCCGGTAAAATATTCATACCATTTTCCTGCCTGCTGAAATGCCGGGAATAAATTTGTTGAGGTCACTCCGAAATTACCGAGGATATTGACCTTCATTTCATCGTCATTAAGCTGAAGGCGTTTTGAATATGAGTTCAGGGAATATGTATAATCACTCGTACCGAATACCGGCTCAGTTTTACGCAGGTTGATGAGAAGCTTGTAAACCCTGTATAGCCTGTTGCGGTAGCTGTCGTTCAGATAATCCCATCGTATCGGTTTTTCACCTGTTCTTCCGTTCTCATTTATTGAAATATCGTAACCCAACTCACCAAACTGCCATATCATTTTTGGTCCGGGTATGGTAAGAAAGAACAGAGCATCCAGTTCCATCCTCTTCAGGGCAAGAACAGTATTCCTGATATTATACTCAGGGATCGAGTTCCCGTATGTGATTGCTTTATACATAAGCCTTTCCTCGTCGTGGCTCTCCATATATGTAACCAGGTGAGGCACTGTCCATCTCCTTGAAAGGTAAGCTGCGCCGGAAAGGTCGGAGGCATATCCCATAGCTGCTTCGGCATATTGATAGTTCATATTCCCCCACACCATCATCCCGTGATTTGCCAGCTCCGTCTCTTCGCTTATTGGAGCAAAATGTTCCAGGATCACATAGGCCTGAGGGTTTATCTTCCATATATGATCAGCCATCCTTTTCAGGATTGCTATGCGTGAAGCATCATACGAGGAGCCGTCGCCCGGAGTGTTTGTAAAACCCTTTGTGAAATCGAAACGAAACCCGTCAATCCTGTATTCGGTGAGCCAGAATGAGGTTACACTATCGACAAGCTTTTTTGTCCGGTAGCTTTCGTGATTGAAATCAGCGCCCCATTTATATACGGGATTAGGAGAACTGGTATTGAACCACGGGTTCTGTGGTTTCATGTATATCTGGTCGGAACCGTAATAATCAAGATAAAGCTGGACAAAGGGTGACTGGCCCATACAATGGTTGAGCACAATGTCCATGATAACTGCAATTCCGAGAGAATGACATGTATCAATAAATGCCTTCATATCATTTTCCGGGCCGTAGTATTTATCAGGTGCAAAATAAAATGAGGGATTATATCCCCAGCTGAGATTACCTTCGAATTCCGATACAGGCATAAGCTCTATTGCATTTATACCGAGGTCAGCAAGGTAGCCAATTGTATCGGTAAGGGTTTTAAAATCATGTCTCGCGATGAAATCCCTGATAAGCAATTCATAGATTACCAGGTCTTTTTTTGCAGGAGGATTAAATTCTGAACTTTGCCAGGAGTATGGGATCTTTGCTGTCTGCAGTACTGATACGATACCAGATGCTGTATCCTTAGGGAATGGTATAAGTCCGGGATAAGTATCGGATGTTATGTATCCGTCGTTCCATTCGTCAAGTATTTTTGTTGAATATGGATCGGCAATATAAAGGGATGAATCAATAAGATACTGGAACCTGTACTCTTTCCCGGCTTCGAGTCCGTCAATTGTAATCCAGTATCTTTCCCCGTCGGCGGTTCTTTTCATATATCCGCTTTCGCGGGCAAGCCATCCGTTGAAATCACCTGTGACAAAAGCATAATTCTTATACGGAGCATGGAGGACAAGAGTCACCGAGTTATCACCTGTATAATTGATTCCATCTTTCATTCCCGGTCCTGTTTCCTCAATGACGACAGCTTTTCTCACATAGAAGAAAAATGAATCAGCAGCAAATTCCGGGAGGTCCCAGGCGATGGCTTTAACCCAGAATTCTCCGTACTGCAGGGCAGTTAATGTATCAGTAACGAGGTCAGGGGTTTCTCCGCTTTTAATGAAGCTGCCGTTGATATACAGGGAAACGGAATCAGCGATCATAGCCGTTGCTTTGACCGGTATCCTGTCATTGAGGTCAACAACAACAGAGTTTTTTTCAGGAAGAGCAAAGGCAGCATTCAGTTTTGCCTCGAAGACATCTATGAAAATATCGGGCCGTGTCTGGAGATTCCCGCCTGCATTCCTTAAAACGAGACAGATCTTAGTAACAATGTCGGTCGCTGAAAGGGAGTAGTAGGTTTTAAGGTCGGGAGATATTACCATTTCATATCTGTAGTTGCCGAGGTATGTTAGTTTGGGCTGGGTAGTATTGCTGCCCCATGTGCCTATCACATTCTGCCACCCTGTCTTTCCTTTAAGATTAACCCCGGTATGAGCATAGATATCCCCTGTATGATTATGAAGCTCCCCGGCATCTTTTGAGGAGTCATAATATATTTTTATCACCCTGCCGGGTGTAGGCATTGCGGGATCTGTTGTGATCATCTGGCTGTATGAAGTTACAAACAGGCATACCAGGGGAAGAAGCAGGAGTCTCCTCATAAAAAACGGGCTGGTTATAGGTTTCTACAGTTCTGAATGGTTCAAATATAATAAATAAATTTTACATTACACAATTGAATGCATTAATATTCAGGTATTTATAGCATGTCACAGCAGATGTTCTGGATGTAAATCTTAATAATTTTTAAATCTCTGAAATGAATCATGAAAATAAGCAAAAGAATCATTGTGATGCCGACGTTGTGTTCTTTAAAGAAATTGCGGTCAGACCTCTCAGCAGAAAGACGCTTAAAGGATTATGATCAGCTTTTATCAGATCTATTATGACTGGCGTGAACTATTCGAAACATGCGGGTTACAAATTTTGATCAGGCGAACCAGTATGTAAAAAGAGAATACAGAAAAGGGTGGGGGGATATGAAGGTTTAATATTCGAATACCTGAAGAGTTTCGTCGTTTATTGCAGCAATAAGATATCGTTTTCCGGCTACCCCGATCTTTATAATCTTTCTTGCATCTCCTTTTATTATCATACCACCGGCAGAAGGCATTAATGATTTAAAGCGGTAATCTTCTGCTCCCAGTAAGCACCACCCATAGCTGGCATCATACCTGCCATAGGTGGGCCTGACAGAATACAAATTGCCTGCAACTGCAATGTCGTTGATTCCGTCATTGTTGAAATCATCTACAATAACAGTGCGAACCGTCGAAAACTGTGCTTCTAAAGGCAGCTTAACCGTCGAAAAGGTTCCGTTCCCGTTATTTATAAAAAGACAACTTTCGAATAATTCGGCCTTTCTCTTCGTCGATTGATCGAGGATATGCCTGCCAAAAATCTCTTCAACAGTTTTTGCTCCAAAATCGGAATAACTCGGGAAGTTCTTATTAAACCCTTTCATCTGAACTGTCAGTTCATCCAGTGAAGCCACAGGATAGCTCAACCCGTTCTGATAGTAACAGATTATCTGGTCAGGCGAACCGTTGTTATCAAAATCATACAGATACATTTCAACAGGTTCCGTTGATGATGCTCTTAATATTGAATTCAATCCCAGGTTGCCTCCGATTAAATCCATATCTCCATCCATGTCGATGTCATAAGCATGGAGGCAAAACCACCAGCCTGACGTATTATCCAGTCCCGCTGAAGCTGTTACATCTTTAAAATACCCGTTGTCATTATTGTAAACACATATCTTCATCCATTCTCCGGTAACTATCAGATCCAGGTCCCCGTCATTATCATAATCGACCCACCGGGCATCGGTTACCATACCTGCATATTTTATTTCCTTTATTCTTTTATCTGTAACATTACTGAATTTACCTGATCCGTCGTTTTCAAGCAGAAAATGTTCAGGTGACCACCCATAAGCTCCGGGTACGGATCTTGAGCCAACAAACAAATCAATGTCACCGTCATTATCAAAATCTGCCGCCCGGACACAGGAACCATTAAATGCCATATAAGGCAAAGCTCCTTTTTTACTCCTGCCGAATTCGCCTTTACCGTTATTGATAAGCAACAGGTCTGCCAGGAAAGGGTCCCCTGCAGGAAACTCATTGCCCCCCCTGACTATATAAAGATCGAGATCACCGTCGTCGTCGGCATCAAAAAAAACTGCATCAACATCTTCGGAGAATCTTTCTCTTATGAAAACCGGAATATCAAGTTCCCTGAAAGATCCGTTCTCATTTTGAATGAATATCATGGCCGGCTGTCCCTTGGCGCCTCCTATAAACAAATCTTCGAGTCCATCACCGTTAATATCACCTGCGGCAACCGGAGGACCTTCTGCCGATAAACTGTGAGGGATCAGGTTTTCGCGGTAAAAACCGGTGAATCCGTCTTCCCGGTGTCTGTACTCCAACCCCGGGATCACAGTCTTTCTAAACAACGGAATATCTTTTTCTTCCTTCTTTTTTGACACCTGAGGTTTCTCTGCATGGGTCATTTTTAATGTGAGAAAAGTGTCTGCGGGAATATTTTTCAGCACTTGTTCTGAAAGATCAGGCCACCTGACAATGATTGAATCAATTATTGTTACTGACCCCAGTCCGAAATGCAGAACATCCGGAACGGAAGACATAAAACCCCTTGTCGGGAATTGCTCGGAGACCTGCTTCTGGTCATCGGAGTATATTGTTACCCGGGCACCTGTTGCCCGCGTGTTCAATCCCCTGCCCTCAAAAGCTATCTTCAGGAAATGGTTACCTGTCAGATCCTGAGAATTATTCCTGTATATAAAAGCATGGTCATTTATATTGTTCACGATCAGATCAAGGTCGCCATCGTTATCCAGGTCAGCATAAGTGGCTCCATTGGAATATGAAGGTATGTTAAATCCCCACTCTTTAGCCATGTTGGTAAATGTGAGATCCCGGTTATTCTTATAAATGAAATTGATGTTTGGGTGCAGGGGCATCTTTTCGTACAATACACTGTTCGGGACATCTGTATTATCCCTGGAAGGGAAGAATCTGTTTCCTCCTGTCAGGAATTTAACATAGTCGAGATCGTTTGCCCTGCGGTATATGCCATTCGTGATAAAAAGATCTTTCCATCCGTCATTGTCCACATCGCAAAACAATGGTGACCAGCTCCAATCGGTTGAGTAGATGCCTGCAAGCAACCCGATCTCACTGAACAGCCCATCACCGAGGTTAAGCTGCAGGTTATTGCGAACATACTGGTAATGATAACCAAAATCTTTCTTTATCTCAAACAGTTCATAATCATCTTCCCCTCCCGATTGTTTTCGTATTTTTTCGTTATCGGGCAGCATATCGAGAACAATCACATCCAGAAGTCCGTCATTGTTTATATCCCCAACATCATTTCCCATTGAAGATCTGGTAGTATGAGCCATAAACTCAGTCAGCCGCTCCGAAAACGTGCCATTACCGTTATTGATGTATAAATAGTCATCTTCGTGGAAATCGTTTGAAACATATATATCCGGCAAACCATCATCATTGATGTCGCAGATATTAATGCCAAGCCCATAGCCGATCTGACTGCTGAAAATCCCGGCCTGACCGGTAACATCCGTAAAACAATGCTTTCCTTCTATTATATCGTGCCTGTATAATTTATCTCCTGCCCGCGGGTCATGTTCTGAGCGTAATGAGACCCCCCCGTAACTTCTTGAGGTATGTACTGAGTGATTAAGAAGGTACATATCAAGATCACCATCCATATCATAATCGAAAAAAGCTGCCTGGGTTGAGAAGCCCTCAAAATCAAGACCATATTCATGCGCTTCCTCTTTGAATGTAAGGTCGCCCTGATTTATGAACAGCCGGTTTCTGCCATAGAGGTTTTTATAATTACCGACCTGGCATACATAGATATCAATATAGCCATCGCCATTAACATCAGCCATTGTTACACCTGTTGTCCAGTTACCCTCTCCTGCTACCCCTGCAGCATCAGTGATATCTTCAAATGTAAGATTGCCCTTGTTCAGATAAAGCTTATTCGGCTTTTGATTTGAGGTGAAATACAAGTCTATCAGCCCGTCATTGTTTATATCACCGGCTGCAACTCCGGCGCCGTTATTGAAATAGAGGTATTCGATAATATTGAACTCCTCATCTTCAGTAAGCTGGTTATTAAAGAAGATATTAGTAAAATCGGGCGGTAATAGCGAAAACAGAGTGTCTCCCTCTTTCCCCCCGTGTTTACATGAGGCAAAAATCAAAACCATAAGCAAAACCGGAAGATGTTTTTTCATAGGGAATCTTCACCTGCTAAGTTTCTTGAAAATTTGCAGCAGCTGGTTGTTACGGGCAACTAATATTATTTCTCCGCGGGAAGTTGTTACTTCCATAATATCCCTTATCTCTCCGTCAAGATGAAATCCCGTCACTTTTGGTGGGATATATTTAAAACCTCCCTGCCCGTCACCTTGCAGGAATGCCCCATAGCTGGCATCGTAGCGTCCCACCTCCGGTTTGACCCTGTACAGGTTACCCCCCAGCAGGATATCGGAATATCCATCTCCGTTATAATCACCGGCAGAGGCAGCATAAACCGGTGAGAACTGAACCTCAACAGGCAACTCTCCCTTTTTAAAATGGCCGGTTCCGTCATTTAAAAAGAGTGTGGTTTCAAGGAGGCACACCTCATGATATATGGAGTTGTTTAACTGTTCCGGTGAAAAGATATCTGTTACCTGTTGATCTTTGTACATTTCATATTTCGGGTATTTCCTTGTAAGCGAAGGTATCTGCCTGGTAAGATCGTGCTTCAGGGCAAGAGGATACGATTTTTCTCCGTCATATACGCTGATTATCTGCTCAACTGTGCCATTCAGATCAAAATCATTAACATACATCGTCACCGGTTTTTCGGGTGTTGCTTTAAACCTTGAATTCAACCCATGGTTTCCGGCTACGAAATCTATATACCCGTCACCATTAAAGTCACCGGATACAAGGCAATTCCACCAGCCTTTTGTATTGAAATTGATTGCCTCTTTTCTCTCTTTGAATGTGCCGTTTTCATTGATGAAGATCTTAACCCGCATCCAGTCGCCGGCAAGTATTATATCTTTATCTCCGTCTCCGTCAACATCTTCCCATAGCATATCCCTTATCATACCAACATCTTTCAATTCAGGGGCAATCCGTGAAGTTATATCAATAAAATTACCTTTCCCGTCATTCTGAAGTATATAACCGCTTGTTGGAACTCCATACAGAAAAGGTTTAAGGCGTATGCCGACAAACAGTTCAATCACCCCGTCATTATCAAAATCTGCCGCTCTGACACAGGAAGTGCTTTCATATTTGCCTGAAGGCAGTACCTGCGACGATTTAATGAACTGCCCCTTGCCGTTGTTTAAATATAACCTGTCAGCCAATGCCGAAGAGCTTTCCGGGAATTCATTCCCTCCGCAGGCCACATACAGATCAAGGTCGCCATCGCCGTCTGCATCAAACATGACACAATCCATTTCCTCTGATATTTTATCCTCTTCAAATACCGGGTTTCCGGCAGGAAGAAACGAACCATTCTTCTGTTGTATGAACAAACCACCCGGGTATCCTTTGGCACCACATACGTATACATCTTCGAGTCCGTCTCCATTTACATCACCTTTACATATACGGGGGCCTTCGGTAGAGAGCATGTGGTAAATCAAAGATTCACGCTCAAAATCATTGAAATCAAGCTCTTTGTGAGTGAAGTTGATAATTTTTTCAGCAGTAATATCTTTAAAAAGCGGATCATTTTTCTTTGTTGAGCCTGAGATATTCCAGGATATTCTTTCTGCATCTTTCTGGTGAAGGGTTAGTATCTGATCTGCCTTTACATCTTTCAGAATAGTTACCCGGTCATCGGGCCAGATAACTATAAGGGAATCTATCATTGTTAAAGGACCCAGACCCAGGTTGGGGCGCGGATCGCTGGATGACAGATATCCTCTCATAGGCATCTGCTCGAGGTATATGATATTCCCGTTGTGTTTTGCAGTTATTTTAGCGCCAATAGCCATCGTATTACCCGGTTCTCCCTTCAGGATTACTTTCAGATAGTGATTATCACGCAGTTGAGTATTGGTTTCGTTACGGTAAATGAACACAGGCATATTTACGTTATTTACCACAAGGTCCATATCACCGTCATTATCCAGATCACCATATGCAGACCCGTTTGAAAAGCTCGGTTCATCGAGACCCCAGGTAGCAGCCAGGTTCCGGAAAACATAATTACCCATATTCTTGAAGGCGTAGTTTGGAATCCTGACCGAAGGGATAGCATCTATAAGAGTTTTATAGTCAACTTTGTTCCCTGACACAATAGACATTACCATATCGCGGTCAGAGAAGTGCTGAATATAATCCTGATCGGTCAGGTCCTTGTAAATACCGTTTGCGACAAAAAGATCTTTTAAGCCGTCATTGTCGAGATCCATTATCAAAGCGCCCCATGACCAGTCAGTTGCATTAACCCCGGAAAAACGTCCTATTTCACTGAAAGTCCCGTCAGTGTTGTTTAATTGAAGCATATTCCGGGTAAACTGGTGGTGATAATCATTCTTGACATTTGACCAGTAACTGTCCCAGTTATCAAATGTGGTTTTTGTTTTCAGACGGTCGTTATGTTCGGGCACCATATCAGTTGCAAATATATCCGGATAGTGATCATTGTTAATATCTGCCATGTCGGCGCCCATTGAGGCAGCGGAAATTGATCTCATCATACCTGCAAGAGTCTCCCTGAATGTTCCGTCGCGATTATTCATATAGATATAATCCATCTCGAAGAAATCATTCGAAACATATATGTCCATCCAACCATCCTGATCAATATCCCCGACAGTTACCCCCAATCCAAAACCTATCACGCTTCCATAGATACCTGCTTCATGACTGACATCGGTGAACCTGTTATTATCGTTTCTGAAAAGCTTATCTCCACCTATTGAGTCCCTGATAAAACGCTGGTTGTCTTTCAGGTTAAAACTGCCAATTGCTTTTGAAGAGTTATTCATCAAATACATATCAAGGTCACCGTCTTTATCATAGTCAAAGAAAATTCCGTGTGTTGAATATCCGGGATCATCAAGGCCATACTCATGTGACATCTCTGTAAAAGTCAGATCACCATTATTGATATACAATTCATTTCTCCGGTCATCACCTTCCAGGTTTCCCGAGTTGCAGACGTATATATCCAGCCATCCGTCACCGTTCACATCGGCAAAGCTTACACCTGTCGACCACTGTCCTCTTCCTTCAATGCCGGCGCTTTTTGAGATATCTTCAAACCTGAAATCTCCTTTATTCAGATACAGAACGTTACTGCCCATATTTGATGTCAGGAATATATCGATAAGTCCGTCATTATTTACATCTCCGAGAGCTACTCCTCCGCCGTTATAGAAATTGCGATAAGTATATATATTGAATCTGGTCTCGAGTTGCTTGTTGTAATCGAGATGATTAACAAATGCCGCCTCTGTAACAGAAAATGGCATCATTGTAAACAAATAGTCTCCTGATTTCCTGATTACCTTTCTGCCACAGGCAGACATGCATAAAAAAACCAGGAATACTAAAAACCCTGTTGAGGTAATGATTAATTTACCGGTCTTCCCCATTCTGTTTCATCTCAGGATTGACAATCAGAGTATCGATATTATTCCGGAAATCAGTGCTGAATTCAAGAGAATCCTTAAAGACGAGCATATCACTAAAGAGTGCCCAGACATACAAATCGTCTTTTTTAAAAATCAGGATCCGCCGGTTCCCGTCTATTTTTATATATGCAGTTCCTTTGTCCGGATGCCTCACTTTCATGAAGCCATGTCCGTAAGTCTTTTTATACCAGTTTAATACATCAGCCTGAAGGTTTTCGGAAGATAGTTCTTTATTCCATGGGGCCCATCCGGCATAGGCAAATCTGACAGGCATTTCAGAAATCCTTTCATCGGTAAATGTCGGATAGAAATCCATGAGAGCAGGGTGTTTCAGTTCGTGGTTTAATCTGTATTCGACGGTTGTATTACTCGAACCTTGTTTGATAAGTCCACGCCGGTTAAGCTTCCAGCAGTGCATATAGAAATCTTTTTTAGGCATTCCGAGGTAAATCCCCATGAACAGGGAATCATACCTGGTTCCTCTCTCCAGCTGGTTCTTTAATCTTCTCTCGTATCTTGATGTCGGAGAACACCCCGGCATTAATGTTAAACAGAGAAGATATGTTATCAGCGATAAGACTCTTATTTTCATCATCTAATATCAGTATTTGTAAAACTGCAAAATATCATTATTTCTTGCAACAATGACAAATGGAATTTCATTTATTTTCATAATCTTCAGATCGCGTATCTCACCCCTGGTAAAAAAGCCCGACATGAGAGGTGAAACGGGTTGCCATATTCCTTCAGATGTTCCTTTCAGAAACAGCCCGTAGCTGGCATCATATATCCCTGTTTCGGGCTTGGCCCGGCAGAGGTTTCCGCCTGTTATTATGTCACAAATGCCGTCATTATCAAAATCATCCGCAGCAATTGCATAAACAGGCGAAAATTGCGCTTCAAGAGGGAGCGGGGATAAGGTAAATGATTTATTGCCATTATTTATCATAAAGCAGCTCTCCATGATTTTTGCATTTAATATAACTGACCTTTCCAATACCTCTGCCGGGAAAACATCATCAATTGCCTGATCTTTATAGTCATCATATTTCTTGTATTTATTCTTCAGGGAAGGGATCTGCCTTACAAGATCATCCTTCATTACCATAGGATACGATTTATTCCCTTTGTAACCGCAGATTATTTGTTCAATGCTTCCATTAAGATCAAAATCATTCACGTACATAGTTAAAGGCTTTTTGTCAGATGCTTTGAAGAAAGAGTTCAGTCCGTGATTGCCCACAATAAAATCGATATTCCCGTCGCCATTCAGATCCTTTGCAATAACAGTGTTCCACCAGCCTTCGGTATTCAACAAGCCGGACCGTTCAGATTCGTCTTTGAACACTCCCCGCTCATTGATAAATATCTTTATCGGCATCCAGTCGCCGACGATTACCATGTCAGGATCTCCATCATTATCTATGTCGGCCCATTTCATATCTGTAATCATGCCTGTATTAATCAGTCCGGGCGCCCTCGTGGCTGTAACATCCGTGAAATTTCCATGGCCATCATTTTCCAGGAGATATCCGTTAGCAGGCAAGCCATATTCAAACGGGCGCAGGCGGACACCTACGAAAAGATCCGGATCACCATCATTGTCAAAATCTGCGGCCTCAACGCAGGAACTGCTTTCAAACCTGGATGCAGGAAGCATTTGCGGTGATTTCGAGAACTTACCTTTTCCATCATTAAAATAAAGCCTGTCGAGTAATGCTGACGAACTTGAAGGGAATTCATTTCCTCCGCTTGCCACGTATAAATCAAGATCTCCGTCACCATCAGCGTCAAAAAACAAACAATCTGTATCCTCTGATTTTCTGTCAGCTTCAAATAACTCCGGATTAGTTTTATAGAAATGACCATGCGGGTGCTGTATAAACAGGGCGCCAGGAAAGTCTGCTGCACCGCATATATACAGATCATCAAGTCCGTCCCCGTTAACATCTCCAACAGCAATATGCGGCCCCTCGTTTGACAACATCCTGAATAAAAGCCTCTCTCTTTCAAAATCCACAAAGTCGTTTTCCCGGTGTGTATAATCAAGCCCTGCTATTTTACTGACATTCTCAAAGATTTGCTGATCCTGTTTTTCAGATAACCCTGAATTTCCTGTTCCCGAATCTTTTTGATCCAGAGTCAGGAATTGATTGACAGTCACATCATGCAAAAAAGTGATTTTGCCGTCAGGCCAGTTTACCAGCAGGGAATCGATTAAATTCACTGATCCGAGCCCGAAATGAAGCCGGTGATCAACAGAAGATTTAAAACCTCGCATAGGCATAAGTTCCTGGTAGTTGATTTTTCCTTCACTGTAAATTGTGACGTTTGCGCCGATTGCTCCTGTATTTTGCCCTGTGCCCTTCAGGATCACTGTAATATAGTTGGCATCGGATCTGGCTTGTGACTCATTTCTGAAAATAAAAGGAGGCATATTTACATTATTAACAACCAGGTCAAGGTCTCCGTCATTGTCGAGATCGCCATAGGCAGCTCCGCTGGAAAAGGATGGGGTATTCAAACCCCATTCATCAGAAAGGTTGGTAAAAGTCAGATCGCCATTGTTATTAAAAGCATAATTTGAAATCCTCACCGACGGTATATTATCAATGAGGCTTAAAATCGCTGATTCCTCGCTTTGGATCAACGACCGCATAATGGCAGGATTTGAATAAATATCCAGAAAGTCACGGTCCAGAAGATCCTTATAGATGCCATTGGCAACAAAAATATCTCTCCATCCGTCATTGTTGAGGTCCATTATCAATGCTCCCCAGCTCCAGTCGGTTGTACTGACACCGCTTAATCTTCCTATTTCACTGAAGGAACCGTTTCTGTTATTTAACTGAAGAACATTCCTGGCAAACTGGTGATAATAACCGTTAAGGACTTTCATCTGGTAGGTGTCCCAGTTCTCAAACAGCACCTTTGTTTTGAGACGTTCATTATCTTCAGCTGTCATTTCTGTTGTGAAGATCTCCGGCCAGCCATCATTATTTATATCAGCCATATCAGCGCCCATCGCTCCGAGGCTTATCTCACGCATCTGCGATTCAAGCGATTCGGTGAAAGTGCCGTCCCTGTTATTGATATAAAGGTAATCACGCTCAAAAAAATCATTCGATACATAAATATCAGTCCATCCGTCACGATCAATGTCCCCTGCTGAAACACCGAGCCCAAATCCGATTTTGCTGGAATAGATTCCTGCTTCTTTTGTTACTTCAACGAAATGTCTTCCATCATTCCTGAAGAGCTTATTTCCGCCAAGGGAGTCAGGTATCTCACGCTGCCCCCGTTTCATATCAAAGTCTGTGACAGACTGGAAGGAATTGTTAAGCAGATAACAATCCAGATCTCCGTCCCTGTCATAATCAAAGAAGGATGCATGGTTTGATAAACCGAAAACTGCAAGTCCGTACTCTTTCGCTTTCTCCGAGAAGGTCAGGTCGCCGTTATTAATAAAAAGTTCGTTAACGCGGTTTTCCCCCCCGGGATCACCTGATTTGCAGACATAAATATCAAGCCATCCGTCGCCGTTGATATCTGCAATACTCACCCCGGTGGACCATGATCCCAAACACCCCACTCCTGCTCTTTCGGTTATGTCCTCAAAAACAAAATTGCCTTTGTTCAGATAAAGTTTGTTCCCTGCCTGGTTTGCACAGAAATATATATCGATAAGGCCGTCATTATTAAAATCACCGAGGCCGACTCCAGCACCATTATAAAAGTTCCTGTAAGTATATGTATTGTATTCCTCGGTGTACTCTACCTTGTTTATGAAATTGATATTTGTATGTTGTTCGCCGGGCATAGTAAATAACTGTTTTTCAAGTAAACAGGATTGTTCAGTATTGCATGAGCATAAAAGGATGGGGATTAAAATCCTCAATCCCGGAAGAATACTATTATTCCTGTAATGACCCATACTAAGAGACAGTCATTTTAAAATCCGAATTCTGAACAAGAAAAAGAGAGCAGGTAAATTTAATAATAACCTGCTCTCTTCAGAGATATTATTCAGATAATACTTCTAGTAACCCGGGTTTTGAACGAGATTGGTGTTAGCAGCTATTTTATCCTTATGTATCGGGAATATTGTAAGATATGAGCCTTTTTTCACAACATCACCAGGATTATAGTACGGAAGGATCCATTTCTCAAGCTCGTCATATAAACCCCAGCGGATAATGTCCTGTCTCCTGTGATTTTCGGCGAACATCTCGCGTCCGATTTCATTCAGCAGTTCTCCTCCTGCAATACTGGGTCCTGTCATATCATAGCTGACAGGTCCGTCCAGGGAAGTAAGGGCAGGCACACCGGCCCTGCTTCTGACCAGGTTCACAAGGGTAAGCGCCTGGGAAATATTGGCTGCTCCGCCTTTGCGCCATAATGCTTCAGCTTTCATGAGAAGTACATCGGCATAACGGAATACGGAGTAATCATTGCTCATGTTATTAGGCTGGCTTCCAAGTGCAATTTCCCATTTTCCTATTCTCACGCCGGCCTGGCGATATGCCTGGGGACCAAGTTCATTGATCTGAGGTTGTGTTGATCCGATATTTCCGAAATTAAGCGGTGCACCATCCGGATCTCCAAGCAGCGGAACGGGCTGACGGGCAGGCTGGGGTACTTCGAATCCGTCGTCCATAACAAGCCCTCCTCCTGCCTTATATTGATACCCGGCAATAAAATTGCCTCTTTTTGTGGCAGGACCTGTAAGAGTCCCTACATCTCCTTTTCTTAAATCGGCATTATCATAAGAATTATAGAATTCTTCCATGGCACAGTAACCATTCCATGGTTGTGCAGTAAGGTTATATGTTTGCTGGCTGCCATAATGCAATGATCTTACGGCTAAATTAAATCCCTGGAAAAATACCTGGTCATAAGGAATTGCAAAAATAAATTCCTTCGATCCTGAATTGTTTACATTGAAATTTGCAAAATAGTTGCTTTCAAGGGAATATTTCCCGGAATTGATAACCTCATCACATGCGGTAATCACTTTATCCCACTGGGCGGTTCCGCTGTAAACCTGAGCGTTGAGGTATAATTTGGCAAGCAATGTTTGTCCGGCGTAATAATTCATTCTTCCGTAAGTTGTACCGTCAACGGCTTTCGAGAGTTTCGGAACAGCGGTTTCGAGATCTCCGACAGTGAAATTAAACACTTCCAGCCTTGATTTGGTTGGAGGAGCTGCTTCGGCAGTGGCAAAATTGGTAACCAGCGGCACATTTCCAAACCAGTCAATAAGCTGCCAGTAGAAGAAGCCGCGAACAGTTTGAAGTTCAGCTATGAAAGCATCGGCAGTTGCCTTCTCAACCTGTCCGCTCTCCACAAGAGTCTCGAACTGATAGATCAGCCTGTTAGCCGTATTAACACCTCCGAATCCAAAATTCCAGCCTCCATTGAAGAAACCGTCTTCCTTGTTATAAGAATGAAGATGAGCTCTTCTCAGTACTCCGCCGTCATCCCAGTCCTGTCCCCTTGTAGGGACTACTATCGCATCAGCATATATTTCATGCAGTGCCCAGGGGTCATTTGAAGCGTAATCCGCAAACTGAGTATATGCAGCGCCCAGGGCTGAGATGAATTCCTGATCGGTTTTGAAGAAATTGGCCGGGGTCACGGAATCGAACAGTTCTTCATCCAGATTGGTACAGGACTGATTCAATGATGTTACCAACAAAGCAATTAATGAAACTCTTATCAGTAACAGATACCTATTAAAACTATGTCTTACTATTGTTTTCATGTCTTATACTTTTTCAGGATTTAAAAAACAATGTTTGCACCAAAAGTCACCGCCCTGGTTCTGAACCATGTATTTCTTCTGTCAATACCCGGTATAAGCGGATTGTTACCACCTTCTATGTCCCCATATCTCGGGTTCGGATCCGCACCTTTGTATTTGGTAATATAGAACAAATTGTTTCCGGCAAGGTAAAGTCTGATCTTGCTGAAACCTGTACTTTGAGGCACATTGAAGTTGTAACCAAGGCTCATGTTATCGAGAGTGACAAAATCGGCATTTTCGATATGGGTGCTGTTTAAAACACCTGATGAGTTGTTCAGGTAGGTTCCTGTTGTCGGGTTCTTCATATCTCTTGCAGTTTTTGGCAGATTATAAGAACCTATCATTTTAGGAACTTCATAGAAGCCGCGGTAGGAATTAAGCAGGTCATGTCCGAATACTCCGCGGAAGAAAACGCCCAGATCCCAGTTCTTATAGGTAAAATTGTTTGCAAATCCCAATAATAATTTAGGTAAACCGTTGCCGACAATCTGCCGGTCGAGTGTACTGATGGTTCCGTCGTTATTAGTATCTTCAAAGATCAGGTTCCCGGTTGCGTCAATCTCTTTGTATACCAGGGCCAGCAGCTGCCCGATAGGCTTTCCTTCTTCAGCTCTGATAAGGGGCACGTCAGATTGCCCGGGTGCACCCATGCCTCCCAGGTCACGAACTCCGTATTTCAGATCAGCTCCGTTGTAACTGCCCGAAAGCGAAACCAGTTCGTTAGCGAGGTTGTAAGATGGTGTCAGGGTCATATTATAGGATAAATCACCCGTCTCAACAACATTCCAGGTAAGAGACAGTTCCAGACCGCTGCTTCTTATTTCGCCAAGGTTTACAAGAGCCCTGTTATAAATGTTCGGCGGAACAGGCACTTCATATTCAAAAAGCAGATCAGTTGTGGTCCTTGTATAATAGTCAAATGAACCAACCAGCTTTGAATTGAGGAAAGCAAAATCAACACCGATATCTATTTCGCTCTTCTTTTCCCATTTGAGATCGGTATTTGCATTACTTACCGGTGCATAGCCTGGTACAAATTCCCCGTTATAGAAGAAGTTTCCCCTGGGTCCAAGGCGAAGCAACGACAGGTAACTGTTTCCCGGCTGGTTTCCTGTCAGACCATAGCTGGCACGCAGCTTAAGGACATTGATCGCATCGCTGCCAATAAACCCGGCAAGGTCCATTCCCCCTCCGATGGATGGGAATAATCCCCATTTATTATCTTCTCCGAAACGTGATGAGCCTTCATACCTTGCACTTGCGGTCACAAACCAGGTGTCTTTTATATTCAGGTTGACAATACCGAAGAATGCAATAAGCTTATATGAGTTTTTATAACTTCCCACCTCGCCTATCCCGTTATTAAAATCAAGGGCTGCACTGAGATTATTGTAGGTAAAGGCATCAGTCAGGAAATCACCGCCTTCTGCAGAAGAACCTTCATATTCAAAGTCCTGGTAAGAATAGCCTCCAACCGTGTTGAGATTTACCGAGGAAGCAATATCCCCGGTCCAGCGGGCGGAAGTCTCAAAAAGCTGGTTGGTATTCATATCAAAACTTCTTCTGGCTAAACCGTTTCTGTCCCTTCCTACCCAGTAACTGTTTTTATCGAAATACTGACCTCTCAGAGAATTGTTATTCTGTCTCGAGTAAAAAGCGTCAACCGATAATCCCTTCACTATCTGATAAGTGCCTTTAACTGCTAAAAGTAACATCCTGTCTTTACCGTCATTTAAGTTTTGTTCAAGGATCTGAACGGGATTATAATAATCATATAGTACCTGCTGGAAATATCCGTCATAGATCTCATATGCTGCATCGGAACTTCTTACAGGAGCTGTCGGATTATAAACAGATGCATACCGGAATGCATCGGCAAAACCATACTGGGCAACCACATCTGTAGCACCGAGATTGACATCCAGGGTAAACTTGTCATTTAAAGCTTTCTGGGTAAAGTTTATTCTTCCGTTAAGCTGTTTACGTCCGCTGTTAAGTATAACGCCTTTTGAATCATGGTAATTTATGGATGCCCGGTATGTTGAGTTTCCGGCTCCGCCTGATATGGCAAGATTATGTGTGTGTGAAATGGCGGTCTGTGTGGTTTCTTTGAACCAGTCAGTGCTGCTGCCAAAATCAGTTCCTGCACCAACCTCAGCGGAAAGAGCTCTCCATTCAGCTGCAGTCATTACCGGTGTTGTTTTGGCAACCATTTCTGCAGTAATATAACCATTGTAATCGATCACTGAAGTGCCTTTTTTACCTTTCTTGGTCGTAACAATGATCACCCCGCTGGAACCCCTTGTTCCGTAAATAGCTGCAGCCGAACCATCTTTCAGCACACTCATCGTTTCAATGTCATTCGGATCTACATTCTCAAGAGATGCTCCAAGCACGCCGTCAACCACTATTAATGGCTGTGTATTGGCGCCAATGGTACTTAATCCCCTCAGGCGTATGTTATAGCCCTCATTTGGGTTGCCTCCGGGTCTGCTTAAGGATAACCCGGCAACTTTACCCACGATCAGCTGTTCAGGGCGGCTTACATACCCCTTGTTGAACTCTTCTGATTTTACGTTGGCGATTGAACTGGTAATCTCTTTCTTTCGCTGCTGGGTGTACCCGGTAACAACGATCTCACCCAAAGTGCTTACCGCGGGCACCAGTTCAATATTGATCGTTGCCTGGCTGCCTACATTAACCTGTTGGGGAGTGTAGCCTATGAAGGTAAAAACCAGGACTGCTTCAGGTCCGGGAACAGTAATACTGTAGTTGCCGTCCACATCAGTCTGTGTCCCGGTTACGGTACCCTGAACCACGATATTCACACCAGGCAAAGCCCCTTCATCTTCGGAAGTTACTTTACCTGTAACTGTTCTTTGCTGAGCGTATGATAAACTGACAGCAAAGAATAAAAAGGAAACAGACAAGATCCATTTCCTGATCAGGAAATAATACTTTCTTGG
>Ga0209835_1000844_pt1 | contig 18715 bp, 9 predicted proteins | sample LakKivwa52mmetaG_FD_184138 | JGI IMG/M metagenome (GOLD analysis project Ga0209835, IMG submission 184138) | Anoxic lake water microbial communities from Lake Kivu, Rwanda to study Microbial Dark Matter (Phase II) - Lake Kivu water 52m metaG... | ecosystem: Environmental > Aquatic > Freshwater >...
TATGAGAAAATAATTGAAAGGGATAATGAACTTGGAAAATGGTTTGTCGAAATAAAACCAGAAAAATGTAAAAAATTAATAATGCCAGAGTTTTGGTAAAACTGGAATTATTTGTTTCAAATCCCCTTACTGTAAATACCAAGATCTCCCCCGATGGAAGTCAGGTTGTTCAGCCCGCTCAGGCTAATCAGGGTAGGGTTATCCTGAATAGCAACTACCCACCCGATGGAAGTCAGGTTGTTCAGCCCGCTCAGGCTGGTCAGTGCATTGTTACTGTAAATACCAAGATCTCCCCCGATGGAAGTCAGGTTGTTCAGCCCGCTCAGGCTGGTCAGGGCATCGTTATCATATATACTAAGATGCCCCCCGATGGAAGTCAGGTTGTTCAGCCCGCTCAGGCTGGTCAGGGCATTATTATTTAAAATTGAAAGATGCTCCACGAAAGTCAGGTTGTCCAGCCCACTCAGGCTAATCAGGGTAGGGTTATCCTGAATAGCAACTACCCACCCGATGGAAGTCAGGTTGTCCAGTCCGTTCAGGCTGGTCAGGGCTTCGTTAGACGAGATACCAAACCCTCCCCCGATAGAAGTCAGGTTTTCCAGCCCGCTCAGGCTTGTAAGCGATGGATTTGAATTATAGGAACCCCCAATTAGCAGATAACCCCCGATGGAAGTCAGCACACTCAATCCGTTCAGATTGGTAATATTACTCCCCCGGATGGTTACATTCCCCTCTATCTCAGTACACCCCGGATAATTGGCCTGGAAGTTATCGATCTGCTCCTGTGTGGTGAAGGTGATGCCTTCGGGCAGGCAGGATGTACAGGCCGCAACCACATCTTCAGGACTGTTGCAGCCAGGGGCGTTGTGATAGATATTGATATTACCGCCGGGCGCCGCCAGGTAATCGCAGATGCATTGAATATGGCAGGCGGATAATGAAAAATTGTATCTTATGTATAGGGTCGTAATAGACCCTGCAGCGATATTCTCGAGTCCTGACAAACTATTCAAAGCGTTGTTTCCGCTTACATCAAGATAACCACCTATCGAAGTTATGTTTTCCATCCCGGAAAAATTGGTCAGGGCATTGTTGTAATTAATATCAAGAAATTCTCCTATGGAAACCAGGCTTTCCAGTCCGGTAAAACTTGACAGGGAATTGTTATGATGAATATTTAAGTATCCCCCGATAGTGGTCAGGCTTTTCAGCCCGTAAAAACTGGTCAGGGCATCGTTGTTATAAAGATTAACGCAACCTCCGATGGTAGTCAGGCTTTCCAGTCCGGACAAACTTGTCAGGGCATCGTTGTTATGAATATTAACGTATCCCCCAACAGAGGTCAGGTTTTCCAACCCGGATAAACTGGTCAGGACATCGTTGTCCCAAATCAAAAGGTTTCCGCCGATTGAGGTTAGTACACTTAATCCCTTCAGGTTATTAATGTCGTCTCCATTAATTGTCACATCGCCCTCAATCTGGGTACATCCCGGGTTGTTGGCCTGGAAATTATCAATTCTTGCCTGGGTGAAGAACGCGATGCCTTGCGGCAGACATCCCTTGGAAAAAGCAAAGGATTGGCTCAAAAAAATCATTGTTAAGATCAGGATAAGTTTTTTCATGGTGGTTGGGTGTTATTGGTAATTCATTTTCAGGTGGGATTATTTGCAAATTCGCTCCCTCCTGGTTAATAGACCAGTAGGGAGCGAATGCAGCGAACTTATTCAACTTTCACAATTTTGTTAGTCAAGAATTTACTCCCGGCCTTCATCCTGCACAGGTAAATGCCTTCAGGCGCATTGCCGGCCTGCCAGGCTGTTTGATAAGTGCCAGCAGTCAGCTTTTCTTTTACAAGGGTGGTGACCAGTTGTCCCAATTGGTTGTAAATGGCAACTTCAACCATAGCGTTTTCGGAGATAACAAACTCAATGGTTGTGCTGCCGGTGAAGGGATTGGGGTAGCTGGTAAGTTCCAAAGCACTCTTTCCGGGATCAACTTTTTCGATTCCAACTACGCAGGGGATTGAGCCATATTCGTAAGGTCCCATGTCAACAATTGCTCCGTTCACTCCGCCGTCCCAGATACGGCAATTACCAAGGAGGTCAACCCAGGGCAGATTGAGCCCGGCAACATCCGGAATCCCGGCATCAATACACGGCGAACCGGCGCCCAACTGGTAATCCAGCGCCAGCACGTCAAAAAAGACAGGATCAGCATCAATGTTGTTTTCATACACGCCGGTTCCGATGCCAAAGGGACCGATACCGGCCTGCCCGCCTTCGATGTTATTGTATTGAAAATCCACGTTGCAATCGTTAGTGGAAATGTAAATCTCATTGTACTGTGGCGCAGTATTGTTCCAGAAGATGTTGTTGATCAGGTCGGGGTTCGCCATACTATGTACTTCGATTGCGCCGCCTTTGAAATTGGAATGGTTGTTCGTAAAAGTATTGTTCAACAGAACCGGGCTGGAGTTTTCGAAGACCATTATTGCTCCGGCACCATAAGTAGTGTTCATCAGTGATTGATTTCCGTAAAACAGGCAATTTGCAACGGTGGGTGAAGATCCGTAGGATAAGACAATAGCTCCGGTACAAGTGGCGCTGTTATTCCTGAAAACGCAGTTGTTGATGATGGGATTGCTGCTCCACAAAGCTATTGCGCCGCCACTTGCTTTCCAGTAGGCATCATTCAATGCCCTATTGTGTTGAAAGAGGCAGTTTTCAATAATGATATCGTCGTAACCCTGCACTGCTATTGCTCCACCGCAATTGAACGGAGATGTATAAGGAACCGGATAAGGTGCAAAACCATATTCAAAAACGCAATGCCTGAAGACTGATGTCTGATTACCGGCCGGGGTGTTGTCAAACAGGATATGCCCCCAGCCCAGTTCAAGATCAATGGCAGTGAAGACAATGCTTCCGGTATTGCTTGTATCACCAATAGCTTTGATTGCGCCATAAACTTTGAATTGTACCTGGTCGGAGAATTTAACCCAAACTCCGGGGTCAATCACCAGGGTCTGGCCATCCGGAATGGTGATGTCTCCCATTACTATATAGGGATGACCTGCCATTGTCCAATGACCTGAAACCTCGCCCGGCTGTATTTGTGTTCCTTTCATCGGCCTGGCCACCAATTTGGCTTCATTGATCTGCCAGAATCCGCCACCCAGCCTTCCGTTGCCGCTGAAAGTCTGGTTGGCATAGGTTGACAAGGTTGTAACCGTTTGTATCTGCCTGTCTTGCATATCCTTGAAAAACGATGCTGCTACCGCCTTTACTGCGGCGGAGCTGTTTGCAGAAGCATCAAATACAAGGGTTTGTGCTGTTTCTCCCCACCACCCCAGGGCGGGTTGGTAATCATTCTGATATGTTTTTGCCGTATCGCAAACAAAACCGAAAAGCGGTTCGCCATTTATGTATGCTATAATTTTTGACTGATAGAAATTTACATGGTGAATACCGGCAATCAGGCTCCAGTCTTCACCCTCAATATCTTCGCCAATATCGCGAAGCCCCATTTTGAATTTGACCTGTTCGGGTGTGAACCCCCTGTATTGAAGCTGTAAAGCAAAATTCTGAAACCCGGAACCATTTTCACTTAACAATCTTGCAAAACCGGCATTCGGATCGGGGTCAATGCCGTCATAATCCCTCGAAGCAACATAATATTTCTGGCTGTTATGTCCGTCCCGCTTAGGTTCCGTACCGGTGCCGTCGGCATCCCAGCCGGCAAAACCCTCATGATTTACGGCAAGCCCATTGAATGGCAGTTCCGGACGGCCTTTTTCAATAGCGCCATCAAAATTGCGATAGGATCCGTTCCTCCCATTGCCGCTGAACCCCTGGGTGGCGCCGAAAGTATGTAATTCAAGTTTCAGTTCAAGATCACCTACGTCCTGCATGAATGCAGCCGCAACCTCCTGTACAGCCGCCGAACTGTTTCCCGAAGCATCAACAGGGACAAAGTAATTGCTTGTGCATTCGAAAAAATTGCCGGTTGAAGGCCCGAGGTGATAGATCATATAGTTGGACTGACAGACGATCATGAGTTCATCATTAAGGTATAAGGTCATATTCAGCGGATAAAAATTCAGGTAGTTTTCATTACCGAAAACAAACCAGTCTGATCCTTCCTGATCATCCCCCTGAGAGGTCAGACCGTACTTTAATTTCAATTTTTCCGGTGAGAATCCATGATCAGCAAGCGCCTGGGCAAAGGCAGGAAAATCAGCGCCAATACCCGTTACATGCGAACAATAACTACTGTTGGGATCAACATATTCACGACCGGCAATATAATACAGAAAAGTACTATGGCCATTGCCATAGGGTTCGGGGCCGGTTCCATCTGCATCCCAGGCTGCAGCGCCTTCGTTGTCGGTGATCAATCCCTGAATCTGAATCTGGGAATGAAGTGAGAGAGCAATAAACAGGAAAAATGTGATAGCTAAAATTTCCCGTTCCATGTGTAATTGGTTTGAATACATAAATACCTCCGGTTTTTTTTGAATTTGAAAATAAATTATCGGTCTAAAATTACTGCAAATGGAGGTGGATGTCAAGGTAAATACAAAAACGCGCAGGATTTTCGAACCAACGCTGGAAACAAATTGATGAACGCTTGATAAATGTGGGTGAAATTTTGGAGGGTGAAAGGTAAAACATTGGGGTAATGGGTGCTTTTCACCGTATTTTTAGTTTCAAGGATGAAAAAATCAGCAAAACAATGACTACTGAGATTATCTGATTGAAAAGGGACAAAGCAAAGCTTTGGCTGCTTCTAAAATGATCAGTTATAGCTGAACTTTTTCGGTTTAATTGAAATATCTTTCGCTATGTCTGAAGATATTTTGAGGTTGGGCAAAATGGCGATCCAAAAATTGATTTTTTCCTTTCTATCTTTGGCGCTCAATAAATTTACTTACATGAGACTCATTTTATTCATGCTTACATCTGCAATGATTGTTTTCGCAGGATGCAAACATTCGCCAGAGACTGAAGGAAATTCCCTTATCGAACTCCGCTACATGGAGGATGAATCGGTTACTTACCAGGAAGCCATTGATTTCTACAAAAAACTGGCCGACCACTACCCTGAAGCCAAATTGCTCACTTATGGCAAAACGGATGTGGGTAAGCCGCTGCATCTATTTGTTATGAATAAGGAGAGAAAATTCACCCCGGAAGCGGTCAGGAAATCAGGTAAATCTATTGTGCTGATCATGAACGGCATTCATCCCGGCGAGCCGGAGGGCATTGACGCCAGCCTGATGTTTGCCGACGACATCCTTCGAAACAAGGACGGGATGCGCGAGTTGCTTGACAATACGGTGGTTTGCATCATCCCGGTGTACAATATCGGCGGAATGCTCAACCGCAGCGCTTATCACCGCACCGGGCAGACTACGCCCAAAGAGGCCGGCCATCGCGGCAATGCCAAAAACCTTGACCTGAACCGCGACTTCGTGAAAATGGATACAAAAAACGCACAAGCTTTCGCAGCCTTATTCAGCGAATGGCAGCCCGATGTTTTCCTTGATACCCACACCACCAACGGCACCGACCATCCTCAGGTTATCACGCTCATTCCTTACCAGTCGGATGCTTTGCCGGAGCCGCTTGGCACTTTCTACCACGAAAGGATGACCCCGTTTCTTTATGAAAAGATGGCAGATGCAGGCTTTGACATGATCCCTTATGTGGATTACTGGAACACCACCCCTAAAGACGGCATCAAACTCAACCCGCAGACCCCAAGGTTTTCGACCGGGTACACCAGCCTTTTCAATACGATGAGTTACATGACCGAAAACCAGATCTACGCATCATTTCCGGACCGGGTAATGTCGGTTTATCATTTTAAAAAAGCGCTGGTTTCGTTTACCAGTGCCAACAGCGCTGAAATTGTCAGGTTGAAAAAAGAGGCTGATGAAATCACCCGGCAACAAAAGGAATTTGTAGTTCAATGGGAAGCCGACAGCCTGAATTTCAAAATGATCCGCTACAGGGGCTACGAAGGGGAGATGGGACTAAGTCCTGTGACCGGGCTGCCGCGCTTTGGATTCAATCGTGAAAAACCTTACGACACCTTAATTCCATATTACGATCGTCATTTGCCTGTGAAATCTGTTAAAGCGCCGGAGTTTTACATTCTCCCACAAGCCTGGGAGCAGGTGGTTGAACGGCTCGCACTGAACGGGGTCAATATGCTCCGGTTTACCAAAGATACCTTGATCACCGCCGAAAGATACATCATCAAAGAGGTAAAAACCAATCCTTACAAATACAACTGGCACCAGAACCACACCGAAGTAAAGTATGAACGGGTAACCGAAACTGTGAATGTGTGGGAGGGTGACTACCTGATCCCGATGGATCAGCCGGCCAACCGCTATATTGTTGAAATGCTTGAGCCTGACGCCCAGGATTCATTTTTCCGGTGGAACTTTTTCGATCCCATTCTCGAAGAGCGGGAATATTATTCATCCTACGGTTTTGAGGAAAACGCCCAGCGTTATCTCGACGAACATCCTGATTTCAGAAAGCAATGGGAAGAAGCCATTAAAAATGACACTACACTCCAAAAAAGTCACCGGGCACAATTGGGATATATTTATCAGAATACCGAATGGGCTGATAATGTGACACGGAAGTACCCGGTGGCAAGGATAAATGAAAAGCAACAACTTCCGGTCAGGTAATACCTTCCGATTCTTATTCCATCATTGAGAACTTGTTGGGAGAATATTTACCAACAACAAAGATTTGTGTTACACAAAAGTGTATAATACAAAATTGTCTTGCCATAAATCATTGTAAATGAATGCCTTCCGGAAAACGCTTTGCGTGCAGGCTTTATTTATTACCCACTGCAAAATTGATTCCCACTGCCAGCACCAGTCCGCCCGGGCGCAGGGTTCGTAGTTCATTTTTGGCATCACTGTGCAACTCCACCGGATCGAGCAGTGTGTAATAATCTTCGGTGGTGAGCGGAATGGCATAACCGCCTTCGAGATAAAACTTGTTGCGCTTGCCAACCTTCCAGGCATAGCCGATGGTTACAAACAGATTATCCACCGGGTTGAGGTTCAATCGCACATCCTCCATGCTTCCGGAAGCAAGTTTCAACTCGGTTTCAAAATCGTCCAATCCCGAATTTCTTGAATAACCAGTCTTGAAAAAAAGTTTGTACCAGTCCTTAGGATAATACTGCAGATTAACCGCCCACTTTGTACCCCAGCTGCTTATGCCTATTCCTCCCCCTACTCTTAAAGGTCTGGAAGCAACGATTTCGATTTGCGGTCCAATCAACCCGATCATATTTTCAAGCCCGGTGCTTAACCCAAGATAAACTATAGGCGGATTGAATTCAGGCTCGATAAACGGGTTGACTTCATTTTGCCCTTGCACACCTGTAAGTGCCAGGCACATAAGGATGATTGTGATGAATGTTTTCATTGCATTAGGATTTTTAGTCAGTAAATATTGCATTCAGGAACTTGCACAAAGGTAAGTCTTCGGCGCCACTTTTAAAAGCGAAGAATAATATTTTTTGAGTTACTAATTTGTAGTGCCGATGTTGGCAAAGCATGATTGACAGAAAACCAGTAAATTTGCGCCATACAAGTTTCACCATTAATTAAAAAAGTCAGATGAAAAAATCTATTCCCTCACTGCCGGGATTTTTTGCAGCAGCAATGATGATCCTTTTCATCGTTTTTCCGTCAGCGAAAAACGGTTTCTCTCAAAATGAAAAGAGCGCCCTCAAAACAGAGATTTACCAACTGAGCAACGGGCTGACCATTTATTTGAATGAAGACACTTCACTGCCGAATATTTTCGGGGCTGTGGTGGTGAAGGGTGGCAGCAAGCGCGATCCCTCCGATGCTACCGGCATTGCCCATTACTTCGAGCATATCATGTTTAAAGGCACCGACCGGATCGGTACGCTTGATTTTAAAAGTGAAAAGGTTTACCTCGACAGCATTGCCGGACTTTACGATCAATTGGCTGAGGCAACCGAAGAGGCCGTCAGGCTTGATATACAAAAGGAAATCAACCGGCTTTCGATAAAATCGGCTGAGTATGCCATACCCAATGAGATCGAAAAAATTCTTGGAGAGATGGGTTGCGCCTACCTGAATGCCGGAACCGGAAACGACGGTATTGCCTACTTCAACGTGTTGCCGGCCAACCAGATCGAAAAATGGCTCGAGATTTACTCCCATCGCTTTATCAACCCGGTTTACCGGCTTTTCCAGTCGGAGCTGGAAACGGTTTATGAAGAATACAACATGTACAGCGACAACCGCTTTGCCACCGCTTTCGAGGAGTTCACTGCTGCTTTTTACCCCGATCATCCTTACGGCGTCCCGATAATCGGTTATCCCGACCACCTTAAATATCCGTCAATGAGCAAGATGCACGAGTATTTCGAAACCTATTATGTGGCCAACAACATGGCGCTGGTACTCTCTGGAAATTTCAACAGCAGCGAAATCAAGCCGTTGATCGAGCAGAAATTCGGGCAGTGGAGATCGCGCAAAATGCCAGTAACTCAGGACTTCTGGAACATTGAACCTTTTAAAGGGAGGGAATTTGTTGAGAAAAAACTTACCCCGATAAAATTCGGTATCCGGGCCTATCGTTCGGTGCCGCAAAACAGCGATGAAGTTCCGGTTCTGGATGTTATTGGCGCTTTGATGTCCAACGGGTCTCAAACCGGCTTGCTTGATGAACTTGTTATCGAAAATAAATTGACGACGGCTCAGATGTTTGCTGACCGCAGGACGGAAGCCGGTGGCGAATACCTCTTTTTTGTACCAAAAGTAGTAGGCCAATCGCTTGCCAAAGCTGAACAACTCATCGAGGCAAAGTTAAACGATCTGAAGGCGGGAAATTTTGACGAAAGTCTGCTCGAAGCCATCAAAACGGAGATTATTGTGAATTACCAGCGGAATTTCGAGGATCAGTTCAACCGTGGTTATATGATGATTTCGGCATTTATGGGCGAATCGGAATGGAAGGAGATGATTGATTACCCAGAAAAAATAAAGAAGATCACCAAAGCCGATGTCCTTGCTGCGGCAAACAACTACTTCGGGGAAAATTACCTGGCTTTTCACTCAAAAACCGGACTGCCAAAAAAACCCAAAACGTTAAAACCTGCTTTCGAGAGCATTCCGGCGCTGAACACCGGCGAGAAATCTGCTTATGCCAAAATGATCCAGGAGATGGAAGTGCCTGTTGCCAATCCGCATTTTATAACCTTTGGCAGCCCCCAACAAAAAACGAAGGATGTTGCGGTTACCAATATCACCGAATTAAGCCATCTGTTCCATGTCGAAAATAAGGTAAACGGGCTGTTCAACTTAGAAATTAACTATGGGATAGGCACTTATGAAATGCCCGTACTTAACCAGGTGGCCGAATACATGAATCTGGTCGGACCCAATGATATGGCTTTTGCAGATTTCAAAAAAGAGCTGCAATCCCTCGGCGGTTCTGTCAATTTTTATGCTTCAAAAAACAATTTCACTGTCGAAATCAGTGGTCCGGAAGAAAACACCGGACGAATTCTCGAACTTGCCGCCCTGCTTACAGATCAGCCTAAAGTTGACCAGGATAAAATCAAAAACCTTTACGAATCAGCCAAAACCTCAGATAAATTCTCGAAAAAAGACCCGGAAACCCTGGGTTATGCGCTTTACTCCTATGCAGTTTATGGCGAAAATTCACAATTCCTCAAAGACCTTTCAGTAAAGGAGATCAAAGCCCTCACCGCCCAACAGCTTGTTGATGCACTAAAAATTGCTCAGACGTATGAAGCTGATTTCCACTACTCAGGAACATTGCCCGTGGAAAAAGTTGCAGCCATCATCGCAGATAAACTCAACCTGAAACAGATCAAACAGAAGAGCAAATCACCGGTTCGCAATGTTTACCGCAGCTACGACGAGCCGATGGTATTTTTCCTCAACGACAAGAGCGCCATCCAGAGCAAAGACTATTTCTTTATCAAAGGAAATCAGCTGAATGAAAAGGAAAAACCCATGCTGAATGCTTACTATGAGTACCTCGACGGCGGCATGTCGAGTGTTATGTTTCAGGAAATCCGTGAGTTTCGCTCCCTGGCCTATGCTACCGGCGCCAGTGTTTACCAGCCTTTTTACCCTGATGAGGAAACCACCCTGACCAGTTTTGTGGGTACCCAGGCCGACAAAACGCAGGAAGCCATCCAGGTGATGCACAGGATCATCACCACTCCACCCGACCAAAGCGATCGGATTGACATGATCCGCCGGGCCATGGTGCAATCCATCAACAGTAAAAAGCCACCGTTCAGGGAAATCTCATCGCCGGTTGCGCAATGGACAAAGCAGGGCTACACAGACGATCCGCGCAAAGAATGGGTGAAAACCTACGAAACCATGTCATTTGATGGCATTGCTGATTTTCATAAAAATCAGTTTAACCAGAAACCAGTCATCACCACCATCATTGGCAACAAAAAGCAAATTGGCAGCGACTGGATGAAGGAGTATGGTAAAATAACCGAAGTGACAAAGAAGGATATTTTCCGGTAAAACCAATTCAGGGTGGATTTCTGCGGGCTATGAGTGGCATAAAAGCTAATAGTGATAATGGTTTTAGAGGTTTAAAGCCTCCTTTTTGTCCATTACCTCAATTGTAGCAGCCACAAAGACCCAAAGGCACGAAGTACTGCTGCCTAACTTACAAAACTAACTCAAGCAGGCATGGGGGGATGGGGAGATGGAGGATTGGGTTAATGGGTAAATGGGGTGATGGGGATGCCACCCATTGTTGCTGAGCTTGTCACTCAACGGTGGCTGAGACTTCGCCGTGAGCGCTCAGTCGAACGCCTGTCGAAGCCACTTTTACATTGAAATCAATCGCCAAAAGGACTTTTCTTTTGATGGATAAAAATAGCGCCTTCGTGGCGCAATATCACCGGAATTTCCATTTGTTTTTGCCACAAAGACTCAAAGACACAAAGTATTGTTTATCTGCAGCTTACACTAATTGAATTTTGTGTCTTAGTGCTTTCGTGGCCTAAATACTCACTTTAAGTTGGTTTGAATCTGATTAGAAAATGGAGTTTTCTGTTTTGGTAGTGAGCATTTCGAGGGCGCGCATTCCAAAGACGGAGTTGCCTTTTTCGTTGATGCGCGGGCTCCAGGTTGCCACACTATATTGGTTGGGGTGAATGGCAACGATACCTCCGCCAACACCGCTTTTGCCCGGCAGCCCAACTTCGAAGGCAAACTCACCGGACTCATCGTAGAATCCGCACGTTAGCATAATTGCGTTGATTCTCTTGATCTGGCTGCGCGTGAGCGTTACATCGGCGTAATCGAAAGGCTGATCGAGACTGGCAAAAGGCAGGAAGGCTTTGGCCAATTGCTTGCAGGTCATCTCGATGGAGCAGATATGAAAGTAGAAATCGAGCACGGCATCCACATGGTTTTCGATATTTCCGTAGGATTTCATCATGTTGATGAGCGATGCATTGCGGAATCCTGAGATTTTCTCTGATTTGGCCACTTTTTCGTTGAACTCAATAGATCGGTTGCCGCTCAGCTTACGGACAAAATCCAGAAAGGCTTCGTAAGGATCTTCCAACTCGGTTAGCAGCACGTCGCAGAGCACATGCGCCCCGGCATTGATGAGCGGGTTGCGGGGTTTCCCTTTTTCATATTCGAGCTGAACGATGGAGTTGAAAGGGTTTCCCGATGGTTCAACGCCAACCCTTTTCCAAAGTTCTTCGCCCTGGGCCGAAAAGGCCATGGAGAGCAGAAATACTTTGGAAATACTTTGAATCGAGAATTTCTCGTCAACATCGCCAATTGCGTAGGATTCGCCTTTGGTGGTTGTGATGGCGACAGCGAATTTGTCGGGGTCAACTTTGGCAAGTTCAGGGATATAATCAGCTACTTTGCCATCGGGAGATGAGGCTTTAACTTCCTGGTAAATTCCGGTGATAATCTGGTTGCAGTCCATAGGTTTGAAAATAAAATGCAAAGTAAATCAATCAACTATCAGGTTGTATCCACCACGCAGTAAAATATTTTTTGCGGGATCAATTCCTGTCACTTCAATCCAGCCACCGTAGTTGTGGCCAATCGTAACTGCTGTTTTGCGGAAGTAATAATTTTCTGAATCTTCGTCTTCTTTTACCAGCACATAAATTGAATCTCCTGATTTGAAGATTGCCTCTTCAGGTACACCGGGGGCTTCGTGCTGGCTGACCACGATCCGGGCTTCAACATTTTGGCCGATAATCAGTTCCGTTGCTTCGCCGCTCCCGATCTCAGCAGTGCAGATTACATAATTATTGCCTGCATCGAAGGATTTGTTTATCAGCTTTAGAGTAGCGCTATATTTTGACTCGTAACGAAAGGGTACAAAAAATTCAATTGACTGGCCTGGTAGGATATCTGGCAGATCAGACTGAAAAACAAACAATTTCAGATATTTTCGGTTGACATCAATTATTTCGATAAGGAAAAGGTCTGAGTCAACAAACTGACCTTTTGTGCAATCCAATTGAGTAACATAGCCGTTGACCGGTGAGGTAATCTTCAGGGTGCTGAAGATGTTGCCCTGCTCAATGGTCGAGGGATTAAGCCCGACAAGTTCCAGTTTTGCTTTGAGGGCATTGTGGCGTGCCAACTCGCTCAGGTACTCGCTTTCGGCCATCAGAAAATTGAGTTCCGACATCACTTTTTCTTCGTACAAGACCTTGCTGCCCTTGTATTGACTGGTAAGGTATTTCAGTTTTGAAGCGCTCTCTACAAATTCCTGCTGCAGTGAGATTGCTTCTTTGCTGTCGAGTTCATACAAAGTTTGTCCTTTGCTCACTTTTTGGCCATTGGAAACCAACAGACTGCTGATGGTTCCCGGAATTAATGCGCTTACCCGGACTTTTCCATCCACCGGGGCTTCAATTACGCCCTTAACGCTGATTTCATGCCTGAAATCCCTGGGCTGCGAAGTTCCGGTTTCCATGTTTTCCTGCGCGAACTGAGCCTTTGTGATGGTAATCAGATCCGTGGGAGAATTCTCTTCCTGCACAACAGCCGGAGCTGTATTGCATCCGGTTTGCAGGATTAAAATCAATGGTAAAATAATGATTACCAGGTTTGTAAAATTTTTCATGTCCTGTTGAATTTAAAGCGATAAATATTGAAGTTCAAAAACAAGATGGTTGTATGCCGATACATTTTCGAGGTATTCGACTTTGATCCGGATGGCATTTTCAAGGCTCATCAGGTATTGAAAATAATCGAGCTTTCCAAGCGAAAAAGTCAGATCGGTGGCAGTAATGATTTTTTGGTAGAGCTGCTCGCCGGAGTTTTTATAAACATCAATTGCTTCCCGGTATTTCATCAATTCCAGTAAAATTTGCTGTTTTCGGCTTTCGAGTTGTTTTTGATGATTTTCATAAGAAAGCTGTGCAATATCCACAGCAATTTTACCGGATTTTATCCTTGCCTTCTGCTCACCAAAAAAAAGTGGAACGCCAAGCCCAACCTGATATCCAAAGTAATTGTCCGCATTTTCGTAACGGTTGGTTCCGTTGAAAACGTTCATGGAAATGTCGGGCAGGAGTTTGTTGCGTTCCACACTGAGCAGGGCCTGCTGCAAACTGATATTTTCAAGAAACATCAACGCAGATGGTGAATCTCCGGTGGTTGAAACCGGTGGATCAATAGGCTGGAGTGGTTGAAAAGGTATGATAAAAGCGCTGTCGCTTTGCAGCAGTATGCGGAGTTGTTCGCTGGCAATCGAAAGATCGTGCTGAAGCTGCCGGTATTGGGTCATTATCCGCTGGTGAACTGCTGAAGCATTCAGAAATTCAAGATAACTCAAATTGCCCTGCTCCATCATCATCTCCGAGGCGCGGGTCAATCGGCTGTAAATACTGTCAACAAACAAAAATTCGCGCTCCTTATTCAGTAAAAAAACTATACGATGATACTGTTGAGAAACCAGGCGGGTCAATTGCATCTGTTGCACTGACAACTCGGCCTGAGCAAGGTTCACATCAGTTTTGTTGGCATTGCGCGCAGAGGTATAAACAGTGGGAAAGCTGAAGTTTTGCTCCAGACCAATAACGCCAAGAGGGTGGTCATTTTCGGCGATGTTGTTCTCATCGTACTCATAATAAAGGCTGAGTTTATCAATTTCAAAAGCGGTGGGAACCAGCGCTTTAGATTGATCCAATCTCAAATGATAGGATTTAATCTCTTTATTGTTTTTCAGGGCAACATCAACAGCCTGCTCCAGGGATAACGGCTGTTGTGCTATGGAGAGCGTTGAAGGCACGAGTAGCAGCAAAACTACAAGTGCTCTGGTTATCCGTTTGAACCTGAATCTTTTGAGATCAAACCCTTCGATGTTTCCCATAATCGAATAGAGTAATGGCAAGGCTATCATTGTAAGTAAGGTTGAGGTAAATAGCCCGCCGATGACCACTGTTGCCAGTGGGCGTTGCACTTCGGCGCCGGCTGAACCGGAAATTGCCATTGGCAGGAAGCCAAGTGCAGCTGCCGAAGCAGTGAGCACTACCGGGCGCAATCGTTCACGGGTACCTTTCATGATTAGCTCTCGCATGGTGTAAATTCCCTTCTCATTAAGCGCTTTGAGATGTTCGATCAGAACAATGCCGTTTAGCACAGCCACACCAAACAGCGCTATAAAGCCAATCCCTGCCGAAACACTGAAAGGCATTCCCCTGATCCACAGCAGTAAGACACCTCCAACTATTGATAGTGGTATAGCCGAAAAGATCATTATGGCATCTTTTAAAGATTTAAAAGCAAAATGCAGGAAGATAAAGATCAGCAGTAGCGAAACCGGAACAGCCAATTGCAGGCGGTTGGTGGCATTCTTCAGATTCTCGAACTGCCCGCCGTAGCTGATGTAATAACCGGATTTCAGTTTGATGTTTTTATCAATTTTATGTTGAATGTCTTCAACAACCGATTGCAAATCCCGGTTTCTCACATTCACGCTCACCACTACCCTCCGGTGAGTATTGTCGCGTGAAATCTTGGCCGGGCCAGCAGAATATTGTATTTCAGCCAATTCCTTCATAGGCACAAAACCGCCGTGGGGCAATGGAACCGGCATCGTCCGAATATTTTCGATATCGGTTCTGAACTCTGGTAAATACCTGACGACCATGTCAAACCGCTTCTCGCCTTCGAAAACATTGCCACACACCTCGCCTCCGAATGCCATGGCAAGGTTACGGTTTAAATCTTCAATGTTAAGCCCGTAGTATGCGATTTTTTGTCTGTTGTAGTTGACGCTCATCTGCGGAAGACCTTCTGTTTTTTCGAGAATGATATCAGCAGCGCCGGGGATATCCTCGACCAATTTTTTAACCTCCTCAGCAACATCAGCTAAATAGCTAAGGTCTTCGCCAAAAACCTTGATTGCAATGTCCGCTCTCACCCCTGTAATTAATTCATTAAATCGCATTTCGATGGGCTGGGTAAATTCATACTCCACCCCCGGAATTACTGAAAGGGCTTCTTTGAATTTCTCGGCCAGCTCCTCCTTAGTGACTGCCGAAGTCCATTGTTTTCGGGGCGTTAACTTGATAATCATATCAATTTCTTCCATCGACATGGGGTCGGTGGGAACTTCGGCAGCTCCGATACGGCAAACTACCTGTTCGACTTCAGGAAAATTCTTCAACAGAATCTGCTCCATGTGTGTGGTCATCTCAACTGTTTTTGAAAGCGATGTGCCGGTTTTCAGTACTGGTTGTATTACAAAATCCCCTTCATCAAGCGTAGGGACAAACTCTGCGCCCATTTTAGAGAAAAGAACTATTGAAAACAGCAGTGTGGCGAAAGAGATTCCCAGCGCCAGCTTTTTATGGTTGTAAGCCCAGCTCATTACAGGGGAGTAAGTCTTGTACAGAAAATTTATGAGCCAGTTTGATATGTTGCGTTTGTCCTCCTTTTCGGGTTTGAGGTAGATCGAGGAAATCACCGGCAACCATGTAAGCCCGAAAATCATTGCTCCAACTATGGCGAGGCTGAATGAGAGCGCCATCGGGCGAAACATTTTGCCTTCAACACCACTAAGCGAAAAAATGGGTATCAAAACCACCAGAATAATGATCTGACCGAAAATGGCTGAATTCATCATTTTTGAAGCTCCGCTGAAGCTCAGCTTGTCCATTAGTGTTTGCTTCTCTTCATCGCCAAGTTCATTCAGATCTTTTCGCCGGGCAGTAATGCTAACCGCTGTAAATTCGACGATAATCACCGCTCCGTCAATAATAATCCCGAAGTCAAGTGCTCCGAGGCTCATCAGGTTGGCATCAGCGCCAATCAGGTACATCACCGAAATGGTAAAAAGCAGCGACAATGGGATAATGGACGAAATGACAAGCGCAGGACGGATATTCCCCAACAAAAGGACTACTGCCAGCATCACAATGATGCAGCCGATGATCAGATTTTCATAAACCGTAAAGGTGGTTCTTTGAATCAGCTCGCTTCGTTCGATCACCGGATTGATAAAAACACCTTCGGGCAAACTTTTCTGTACCTCCCCGACCCTTTTTTTGACGGCATTGATGACATCCTTTGAGTTTGCATTTTTTAGCATCATAATCTGTCCAAGAATTTTTTCACCCTCGCCGTTGCCTGTAATCGCGCCAAAACGATTGGTGTGTCCAAGCCGTATGTCAGCAATATCTCTGATAAGCACCGGCACACCGCCCTGATTAGTAACTACAACATTTTCAATATCCTGGATGTTTTTTAACAAGCCATCGCCGCGTATAAAATAGCTTTGATTCTGCTTCTCGATATAAGCGCCTCCGGCCACGCTGTTGTTGTATTCAAGGGCATCGAAAACCTGTGTGATCGAAATCCCCATACTTTGCAGCTTATTGGGGTCAATGGCCACTTCGTATTGTTTCAGAAAGCCACCCCAGGTATTAACTTCAATCACACCAGGGATACCTGACATCTGCCGTTTAACCACCCAATCATGTATTGTTCGAAGTTCCATGGGTGTATAGCGGTCTTTATACTCCGGCTTTACGTCCAGGATATACTGATAAATTTCGCCCAGACCGGTAGTAATCGGTCCCATTTCGGGAGTACCAAAGCCCTCCGGTATGTTGGCTGCTGCAGCTTTAATCTTTTCGGCAATCAACTGGCGTGGAAGATAAGCCCCCAGCGACTCTTTGAAAACGATGGTTACGACAGATAATCCAAATTTTGAAATGGATCGTATCTCAATTACACCCGGCAAATTTGCCATCTCCAGCTCAACCGGATAGGTAATGAATTGCTCTATATCCTGTGTGGAAAGATTGGGAGACACCGTAATCACCTGCACCTGGTTGTTGGTAATGTCCGGCACAGCGCCAACAGGAATGCGTGTTACCGAAAAAATCCCAAAAGCAGCTACCGAGAGGGTAAAAATGATGATTATCAGCTTGTTCCTGATGCTGAAATTGATTATGGCATCCAACATATTGATTCCGTTTCTTAAAGGTTAGCGAGAGAAAAAACATTTGACACTCTGGAAAAACAATTCCAAAAGTAAGCATTTTTATCTCATTTGCTTTTAAAGGAACGCACCAGGTAAATAATCAGCGGGAGATAAACTGCGACGAGCAGGAGGGGCAAAAACCACATGCCGATACCTTCGGAAGCACCGGTTGCCGTGCGGTATGTAAAATAAACAATGATGGAAAACATCAGAATGATAACAAGTTTCAGCAGCCTGATCATCCGTGTGGCATGGGTGTATTGCCTGAGGGCGTTTTCTTCGGTGATTTTTACAGGGTAATTGAAAATGTGTGGATACCGGTTGATTACCGTCAGCCCGGCATAAAGCAGGGTAGTGAGGATGGGCAATAGGATTAAACTGGTTTTACCACCATATCGGTCAGGATTTCCTTTAAAATCGAAATGAACCGGAATGGTATCGGGCAGCACATTGAATGCATAAGCAACCATTGCCCACATGGCAAGCAATCCCAGGACGCTGAGTGTTTCGGTGAGGTGATCAGAAAAGGTCAGTTCGGGCTTTATTTTTGGCCGATATTCCTGCTTTATGAAGCTTTTTCGTTTTCCTGTGGTCATTTTCCTTTTTTCTCACAAAGAAAATGAAAGTAACGCAAATGAGGTTCGGGTAAGAATGCCGGAAATAGGTTCTTGTTATTCCAAACCTGTTGGGTTTGCTTGTGGACGGCGTTCGCTGATTCTTTGCTGCAACTCCCTGTTAAATTGCTGTTCAGCCCTCAGAAATATGGCGATTTTGCGGGCTGGCAATACTTTGCGAAGGTCCTCAATCATCTTTTTCCTGAGTGCGATGGTTTTCTCGGCATGGCTCAAACGCGCATCTATCATGGCATTAATCTCAGCGTCGGTCATTGCATCCAAAGCTTCCGGCGATTCGGGAATCAGTTGGTCACGATCAATTCTCAATTGCTTCAAACCGGCCTGGTACTCGTCGTACACCGGCCAGAAATTGCGGGCCTCCTCCTGGGTCAGTTGCATCTGGCGGGTTAAATACCGGGTTTTAATCAGTTCGATATTTTCACGTTGCCTGGGCAGCGCCCGTTCGGTTTGAGCGGGCAATGTGCCCGAAACCATGACTATCAGTACTATCCAAAAAATTCTGGTGGCAATTTTGGTTGATTT
>Ga0209835_1000846_pt1 | contig 18668 bp, 27 predicted proteins | sample LakKivwa52mmetaG_FD_184138 | JGI IMG/M metagenome (GOLD analysis project Ga0209835, IMG submission 184138) | Anoxic lake water microbial communities from Lake Kivu, Rwanda to study Microbial Dark Matter (Phase II) - Lake Kivu water 52m metaG... | ecosystem: Environmental > Aquatic > Freshwater >...
ATCTCCACGGCGAAAATGGCGCGTATCATCGCGCCCTTCCCGGCACCGGGCCGAACACCTGGGCGCACAACCACCTGGCGTCGGGCGTCTTCGACCTCCAGGGGTTGATATGGCAGTGGGTCATGGGTTTATTCATGCAGACCGATGGCCATGTTGATGTGCTCGCCTCGCTGGACCTCACCTATACCGGCTCTCCCTATGGACGCGGGACGATCAGCGGGTCCGGCGGGGCAACACCCACGCTTACCTGCGACGGCGCGGGGGTGAATTGGTTGAAGAACTGGACCGCCGACGAGTTCAACGGATACTCGCTCTACATCGCCGAGACCGGCGCGTTCTACACGATCACCGATGTCACTCCTACGACGATCGTCCTGACCAACGGCGATGCTCCGGGCAACATTACCGCGACCTTTGTCGTCGTCAAGCACGTCGCGACTGACGTGAGTGGAGGGTGTACATCCGGCCAGAAGATCTTGACTCTGCGCGATTCCGACGCGGACCTGAAACCCTTCGCCATCCCCGCGACAACGGATGGGACGGGATCGGCGACTTATGGAAACGATGGCTATTGGTTTGACAAGGTTGCCCTGCGCGCGGCGTTGCGTGGCGGCCTCTTCTACAACGGAGCGGGCGCGGGTGTGTTCGCCTTGCGCTTGGACTACGCTCCGTCGGACTCGAACTTCCTCTTCGGCTTCCGCGCCGGCAAGGCACTCTGAAATCTGCTTTTTCTGAGGATCTGTTTTAGCGCAGCGGAAAGGGGATTTATCAATGCCGGGGACAAGCGAATTGATCATCTAATTAAGAATCAGGGGGAACAGCCACATGGAAATCGGAGCTGGAATTGCACTTGGAAGCCTTTGCGTCTCCGCCGGCGCCGTGGCTATAACGGCCATACGGGCGCAGAAAAAAGAAAATGGCAGTCAAGAAAAAACGGTGTTCCCCTGCAAAGAACACTCAGGAGTGATTATGTGCTTGGCTAATATCGAAAAAGACATGCAGCGACAGGAAGAATGGCTCCAAAGTATCGCAAAAGATTTGAAATCGCTGCTCATTAAAGCAGATTTGGACAATGACGGTCGCTGAATTGATCAGACTCGAAAAGTCATCGGAAGGGATCATCGGCGTCCTGCGGTTTGCCGGCGCGCTGCAGGGCTTCACCCTCGAAAGGGACGATACGTTTGTCAAGCCGGGGTGCTATCATTGTAAGAGGTTTCATGGGAGTAAGTATCCCGACACCTTTGAGATCATCGTGCCCGGGCACACCGCGGTGTTGTTTCACCCCGGGAATACAGAGGACGACACCCAGGGGTGTGTTCTCCTTGCCGCCTCCGTGGGAAAGCTCAAGGGGAGACGGGCGATTCTAAACAGCGGCGAGACCTTCCGCGCCTTTCTTAAAACCACGGAAGCGATAAATTTTTTCCTCTTGTTTATCGAAAACCATTTTTGACCGTATCCGCCGCTGACCGGGTGCCGTCCCTGGGTGTGCCCCAATGTGCCCCAAAGGCAAGAAAAAAGGGGTTGTGAAATCACTCATAACCCCTTGATTTTCTTGGTGAGCCCTGTCGGGATCGAACCGACAACCTACTGATTAAGAGTTATATAATTTCCTCATGAAACCCCCGTCATTGTTGACTTTGAAAAATAGGGTGTGCCCCTTTGGCCGGATTACGTCGATAGGTTTACCAGTGACCCTGGCGACGGCCACAACATATTGCAGTGAAGGATAATGCTTGCCCGCCTTCCCGTGTATATTGCTGACCACGTTTATGCTAACCCCAATGAGATCGGCCCAGCCTTTTGATCCCATCTTCCCAATATCAATTTCGATACGATTGCGTATCTCATTGTAATTTAAATTCAAATTTATTTTTTTCATTTTTTTTTAATATTTTACTTGACAAATATTGAATATTTGTGTATTCAATCACCCCAGGATTAAGAATTAACCCTGAAACCTTAACGAGCATTGAACGGTAAATCCTTATGACGGATCAAGACATCAATGCCCTTCGCAAGGAGGTGAAGCACCGGATGGTCGACCTGGATCTCGATTGCCCCGGTTCCCTGCAAGTTATCAGCCGCCGTATGGCCGAACGCACCGGCAAGGCGGTGAACCGCAATTCCTTGGTCATGGCCCTGACGGGCTATCGGAACGGCCCCGCCTCCAGAGCGCTCCTGGAAGGGACCTTGTCGCTCTTGGACGAATGGCCGGCGGGGGAAAAGCAATCTTCCCCCGAGTGTATGTATACACGAGGGGAAAAATAAAAACAATTAAAATTTAGGGGGAAAATATGAATACGCTGCGCGACGCGCTCTACCAGACGATTCACCGCAACGGCAAGCCCCTCAAGCTCATCGCCGAGGAGATCGGCATGAGCGAGAACTACCTCACCCGGGCCGCCCTCCCCGATCCCGAAGAATCGGAAACGGGATCCGGCTGCCGCTTCCCCCTGAAAAAGCTCATCCCCCTCATCCAATCCACGGGGGATTTCTCCGTCCTGGACCGCATCGAAGCTTCCCTGGGAAGGGTCGCCGTGCAGATCCCCAGGTCGACCGATTCCACAAAAGATATCGTCCGCCTCACCATGCGCTCGGTCAAGGAATTCGGCGAGCTCATGTCGGCTCTCGACGCGAGCATCGCAGACGGCCACCTTACCGGCGACGAGGTCGACCGTCTGAAGGAGGAGAGCTACCAAGCGATTCAGGCGATCACAGCCCTGATCAAACAGATTGAGACATCAAGCCTATCGAATCAGCGGAGGAGAGGGCCGGCATGACCGTCAATAAACAAGAGCTCCTCGACATGATCCTGAAGCTGCAGGAGCGGCTGGACCTGCTGGAAGGCAGGCCGCGCGGCGAGGTCACCATGCGCGACTACCGCCTCGCCTGCGAGCGCGGCGACAAGGCGACGATGGCCCGTTACCTGGCCCAGTTCAAGCGACCCGCGGCGGCACAGCCGCCGAAAACCGAAACCATGGAGGCACGGCTATGAAAAGCGACACATGGATGGAGAGGTTTATTGAGATCACGGACGAGGAGAGCTGGCCGCCCCGCGTCAGGGCGCTGCTGTCGATCGGGCTGGTGATATGGGTTTTTTTCGTTGCCTGGCTGTTCCTGGCCTTGGAAAGATCATAGGAGGGATTTATGTCGTTTATGTCGCTTTTTTGCCGCGCAAACCGGTCGTATAAAGTTTTCATGAAACTTTTCCCGCCCCTGACGTCCGCGGAACTTCGCGGCCTGTTCGAGGAGCAGCAGGCCGTGGCGATCCACGTCAACAGCGCCAGGCTCTGCGTGGACTGTGATGTCATCCACCAGGCGAGCCACTGCCCGCGGTGCCTGGGGTCCGTCCATGTGCCGATCCGCGCCGCCTACGCGCAGCTCGCACAGGCCCTGTCCGACCTGGCCAGGCGAAGGCAGCGCGCCGAAGCGGCGGAGCGCAAAGCGGCAGCCGAAGCTGTGACCCAGCCCGTCGCAGACGCACAAGCGTCGAGGAACGTGGCGCGCATCGAAAACGGCCGGCGCAAGCAGGCGGGGAGGCAGGCATGACGGCAAGCGATACGCGTACGCCCGGCCAATATGAGGAGATCGGCGCCGCGGTCGGTCGTTTGGTGGATGCCAAGCAGCGGGCCTACGGCAGATCCTTCGACAAGGTCGGCGGAATCCTGCGAGTCATGTATCCAAGCGGCATCAAGCCGGAACAGTACGACGACCTGGGCGGGACGATCCGGATCCTCGACAAACTCTTTCGGATCGCCACATCGAAAAAGGCGTTCGGCGAGGACCCCTGGCAGGACATCGCCGGCTACGCCCTTCTCATGAACCGCGATCTCCTCGACGGAACAGGCGTTGCACAAACCGGCCAGGATCCCGCACCAAAGGTTGCGGTGGACCGCAAGACCTTCCTGGCACCCTTCGAGGAGTAATCCCCATGTTCAGGATCAATCGACAACCGATGGTTACGGAGCTCCTCTGCGAAAGATGCCTCGCCTCCTATGCCGTTCACTCCGGCGACGCCTTTTTTATACGCCAGCGCGTAGAATTCCACCTTCGCAACCACGTCTGCAAACAACTCCCAAGGAGCATGACAAATGGACATCAAGGTCAAGACGAACAAGGAGAAAATGGCCGCGGCGCTCAGGGCCTTTCACGAGACGCTGCCCCACCCCATCGCCAGGGCGCTGAACCTCACCGCCTACCAGGTCAAAGACGCCCTGGTCGAGGAGATGAAGAAGGTCTTCGACAGGCCGGTCCCCTACACACTCAACGCACCCTACGTCAACCCCGCCTCGCCAAAGTATTTGGCCGCCAAGATCCTGCTGCGCGAATTCGGCGGCAAGAGTCGCAGCGAGAAGTATCTCCTTGTCCAGACCGAGGGCGGGCAACGGAGGCTCAAAGCCTTTGAGTCTGCCCTCCGGGCAAAGGGCGTCCTGCCTGCCGGCTACTATGCGGTGCCCGGCGAGAAGTGCCCCCTCGATCAGTACGGCAACATGTCGCCGGGATTCATCGTCCAGATTCTCTCATACCTGCAGGCGTTTGGCGAGCAAGGCTACTCTGCGAACATCACCGAAGCGAAGAAGTCTAAGTTAAAGACGGGCACGAAGTCTAAACGAGGCATGGAATACTTCGTCGTCCGCCATCGTCGCGGCGGTCTCAGGGCCGGCATCTGGAGGCGTACATCATTGGGCAGGCTGGGCAACGCGGTCGAACCCATGATCATGTTTGTCAAGCAACCATCCTATTCTCGTCTGTTGACGTGGCACGAGATCGCCGAGCGCGTGGTCGCCCGCCACGCCCAGGAAAACATGGAGATCGCCCTTTCGCAGGACAACACCATTAAGATCATGATGAAGTGATAAGGGATATGGCTTCACATTCACACCCCCGCGCCCCTGTTTCAGAAAGCAATACAAGTATCTATGCCGATCCCCGTCGCCGCGGGTCCTCCCGGCGCCCGCCGCGAAATAGGGTTATTCGCACCTCGGATTTCATGTCCGGGTTGATAAAAATTTTCTCGGGAAATTGGGATTATGTGCAGAGCGAATGTTGAGAGGTGTGCGTCATGCCAGAGCTAAGGTGCCCTGACTGCGGGGGGAATACGCTGATCCTTTACGGCAAGACGAAGGCTGGAAAGCAGAAATACAAATGCAAGAACCCGGATTGCGTCCGCCAGTTTTTGGCCGAATCGACGCACCTCATCGACCCCAGGGACATGGACACCATCTTGCGAATGTTGGCGGCGAAGTTTGCCCCGACGATCATCAAGACGGCCGTGCCGGATGTGTCGTTGAGCCGGATCTATCAACTCAGAAGGAAAGCACAGAATGACTGACGATTCATCCGCCGGCTTTTCCAAGGACTCCTCATCCGACGATATCCGTAAGCAGGTCGAGGCGCGGGTCGCCCTCGAGGCCGCCCAGCTCGCCGGCGCCGTCGGCCAGGCCCCCGAGGAGCCCAAGGTCACGCGAAAGCTGATCAACGATTGCCTGTTCGCCAACGAGCTCGGCGACAGCATCCTATATACGACACTGTTCCGCGACCAGCTCCTTTACGTAAAAAACACCCAGGAGTGGTACACGTGGAACGGCCACCATTGGCAGCGCGACGTCATGTCCCGATCGCTCGCCGCGGTGGAGGAGGTCGTCGCTCACTACCTGGAGGAATATAAATGCGTCGGCCAGGAGATCACGGATCTGGCCGCCTCCGCGTTGAAGGGCGACGGCAGCTCTGACAAGATCAAAAAGCTCAAGGACAAACAGGACGCCCTCCTGTCCCGCGCCCGCCAGCTTCGGGCGGACAAGCGTCGCACTGCCTGTCTCAAATTCGCCCACACGATCGACGACCCCCTGGCGATCAAGGGCGAGGAGTTCGACGCGAAGCCGATGCTCTTTCCCTGTTGCAACGGCGTGATCGATCTTGAGACCGGCCGCCTGAAGCCCGGCCGCCCCTCCGACTACCTTTCCCTATCGAGCAACGAGGTTGATTTCCTGGGCATCGACGCGCCAGCGCCCCTTTGGGAGAAGTCGCTCCTCGAGATCTTCAACGGCAACGACGAGCTGGTCGCCTACCTTCAGCGGCTCTTCGGCTACGCCATGACGGGCCTGGTGAACGAAAAAGTCTTCCCGGTTCTGTATGGCCGCACTGGCTGGAACGGCCGGAGCCTCATTGTCGAGACCATCAGCCACGTCATGGGCGAGCTGGCCTGCCCGATCCCCTCCGAGATGCTCCTCTCGCAGAAGTTCTCGCGCTCCGCCTCGGGTCCCTCTCCCGACATCATGTCGCTCAAGGGGATCCGCCTGGCCTTCGCCTCCGAGATCGACGAGGGACAGCGTTTTTCCGCATCGAAGATCAAATGGCTGACCGGCAAGGACGAGCTCGTCGGCCGGAACCCCCACGACAAATATCCGACCCGTTTCTCGCCCACACACAAACTGATCCTTATGACCAACACCCAGCCCTCGGCGCCCGCTAACGACAAGGCGTTTTGGGAGCGGCTGCACCTGATCCCCTTCACGATCTCCTTTGTCAACCGCGATCCCAAGGACGCTTCCGAGCGCCGGGCGATCCTCGATCTCCATCAACAGATCCTCGCCGAATCTTCAGGGATCCTCTCTTGGCTGGTCCGGGGCTGTCTTCTCTGGCAGCGGCAGGGCTTGAACCCGCCCAAGGCGATCACCGACGCCACATCGAAGTACCATCGCGACGAGGACATGCTCGCCGATTTCATCGACGAGTGCTGCATCCGGGAGCAGGGCGCTACCGAAAAGGCGAAGGTTATTTACACGAAGTTCGTCGATTGGTTCCACGACAACATCGGCAAGAGCGAGCCCTCGGGCACCTGGTTCGGTAAGCAGCTCGGACAGAAATATGAAAAGGGCAAGTCGAACGGCGTGATCATCTATCACGGCATCGCCCTTAAGGGCGAGGGAGACTTGGACGTATAGGCATGTGTATATTCAGTAAAGCCCGAAAAACAATGAAATGGAAATATATGGTTAAAAACCCTCCAACTCTCCCCACGCCGTCAAAATTTCGGGGAGGGTTTGCTTTTCGACACGAATCGTCGAATGATGTGCAATTTCAGTGGATTGTCGTGGATAGTTTGGATAGTTCGGGGATAGTGGAGGGATCGTCCTATACTTTCCCCCCTATCACGGTTTTTCACTCTACGCGTTTAATATAGCTAATAACCCTCCAGTATCCCTAAAGGCGGGGGGGATTATTATAAATATATGTATATATTGTAATGAATATGAATAGTTATAAAGAAAAAGGAAAAGGAAGAAAACAGGGAGGGTTTGTAAGCCTGTCATGAACGTCCTCGACCTGGCCAATAAGCGCGTGAAGCTCAAAAAGGTCTCCGGCACGAACGGAGGCGAGTGGCAAGGTCCGTGCCCTGGATGCGGCGGCGAGGACCGCTTCCACGTTTGGCCGTGCCAGAATGAGGGGAAGGGTGCTTACTGGTGCCGCGGCTGCGAAAAGAGCGGCGACAATATCCAGTTCCTCCGGGACTACGACGGTATGTCCTTTAAGGACGCCTGCGCGTACCTCAACGTCACGCTGCCCGATCATCGCGATCGACCGGCCCCCCCGCCGCAGCGGACGAAACCCGAATTCCATCCGGCGACCCACGCCTCGCCCGCCGATCTCTGGCAGGAGAAGGCGGAGAAGTTCATTACCTGGGCCTCGGCCAATCTTTCGGCAAACGCCGACACCCTCGCCTGGCTCGCCGATCGCGGGATCTCCGCCGGTACCGCCGCCGATTTTCGCCTCGGCTGGAATCCCGGCGAGGACGAAAAAGACATCTACCGCCCGCGGAAAGCCTGGGGTCTCCCAGAGGTCCTCCGGGATGACGGCCGCCCAAGAGCCCTCTGGATCCCGCAAGGTCTGGTGATCCCCTACATCGTCGACGGCGTCGTCTACCGGATCCGGATCCGCCGCCCCGAGGGTGAGCCGCGCTACTACGTCCTACCCGGATCGGCCATGTCCACGATGCTGATCGGCCGGGAGCGCCGGGCCTTTGTAATCGTCGAGTCGGAGCTCGACGCGATTGCCGTCGCCGCGGCCTCGGATCTGGCCGGCGCCGTGGCCCTGGGTTCGGTCTTCGCCAAGCCCGACGCCGAGACTTTCGCCGTCCTCAAAAAATCGCTCCAGATCCTCAACGCCCTGGACTACGACACCGCCGGCGCAAAGGCGATGGAATGGTGGGGTGATAACTTTGCCCACCACGACCGCTGGCCGGTCCCGAAGGGCAAGGATCCCGGCGAAGCCGTGCAGATGGGGATAGCCCTTGACCAGTGGATAAAAGCGGGGCTTCCGCCGGCGGTGACGATCGTCGCCCCGCAAAAGGCGCCTCCACAGAATTTGCCCGACGGGCCGGTCCGGTCTCGCCAAACAGGGGCCGAAAGTCCCGAGCCCCCAGCCGCCTTGCAGTCCCCGCCCGAGGATTTGCCCGCGCCGGTCCGCGAGCTCTGCGCGCTACTGCAAAAGAATCCCGCCGTCACGATTATCAACACGCCGGGCCGTTATACGGTCCTGCGCGGCGGGAAATACGTCGGCGGCAGGATCAATAAGCTGGTCTTTAAGTCGCCGGAGGTCCTGGAATATATCTCAAACCATCCCGCCGAGGAGATCACCTGGAGGAACATCCTATGTCAGACATAGATAATCTACCACCGCGGAGCCGGCTGAACGCCATGGTCCACCTGCTGGCGACATCGTCGGGAAAGACACATCCCCAGGTCTGGCAGGAAATTGGCCGACGCTACAAGTGCCGGCACCACATGAGCCTATGGTACATGCGCCGGAGCTACTGCGAAGATCATAACGTCGAAATGACTATGCCGGCCTTTCTGGAGACCACCGGCCGGCTGGACCAGGCCATCGGCATCGTCCGGGAACTGTCGGAGGAAAATGGCTAACGTGGCGGTGAGGCGCGACGCGATAGCGGCGTCGCCCTCCACCGCATTGTTGGCAGTTTCCGAGTCGGGGGACAAGTGAAGATCGCCTTCCAAAACGAGAATGTGACGCTGTGGCACGGCGACTGCCGGGAGGCAATGGCCGCCATGCCTGCGGAGTCCGTTGACTTGCTCTGGACCGACCCGCCCTATGGACACGGCAACAACGACGGCGACCTTGCGGCGGCGCGTGTTGGCGTTGCCGGGGCGCGGCAGCGACCCGTGGAAGCGATTGCCAATGACGGCGCGGATGAAATGCGGACGGTCGTTGACGCCATGCTGACGGAAGCGGCCCGTGTGTTGAAGCGCGACAGCTGCTGCTGCTGCTGCTGCTGCGGCGGCGGCCCTCGCCCGACGTTCGCATGGGTGGCGCAACGCATGGACTCAGGCGGCCTGACTTTCTTCCACTCGGTCATTTGGGACAAGACCGCCAGAGGGCCGGGCATGGGCTGGCGTTACCGCCGCGACCATGAAATGCTGATGATCGCCCACCGTTCCGGCGGGCGGTTACGGTGGGCCGATCCCGACAAGGCGGTTTCCAACATCGTGCGGACGATGCCTCCGCGAGAGCGCGAACACCCGAACGAGAAGCCGCTGGCGATGGTGCAGCACTTTGTCGGGCTGCAAAGCCTCCCTGGAGACACCGTGCTTGACCCGTTCTGCGGGTCCGGCACGACGCTGATCGCCGCGCTGGAGACCGGGCGCAAGGCCATCGGCATCGAGATTGACGAGCGGTGGGTCGAGGTGGCCCGCCGACGCCTTGAGCGGTGGCACGCGCAAGGGCGGATGGATTTCGGTACTGCCAACGCTCCGGGTGTGCCGCCGGCGGTAGCCGGTCGGCACCACCCGGTTGTTGGGGTTCCGGGTTCTGGGGACTGATATGGTGACGATTCTTACAGGCGATTGCCGCGAGGTCTTGAAGACGCTGGCCGATGCGTCGGTCAACTGCTGCGTCACGTCTCCGCCGTACTGGGGGATGCGTGACTACGGCGTGCCTGGAATCGGACTCGAAGAGACGCCAGAGGAATGGCTTGAGCAGTTGGTGGCCGTGTTCCGCGAGGTCCGCCGCGTGCTGACCGGTGACGGCACGTTGTGGGTGAACATGGGCGACGCCTACGACAGCGGCACGCGGGCGACGCGCTGCCCCAGCGCGAAGGCAGGGAAGCACGGCTACTGGACAAATCCACTGATCAACATGCGGACGCAGACCGGACTGGGGGCCAAGCAACTGCTTGGGATGCCGTGGCGCGTGGCGTTCGCCCTGCAGGCAGATGGCTGGCTGCTGCGCGCTGACATCATCTGGCATAAGCCGAACACCATGCCGGAGAGCGTCAAGGACCGACCGACAAAGGCGCACGAGTACATCTTCCTGCTGGCGAAGCAGGCCCGCTACTTCTACGACGCGGACGCGATCAAGGAACCGTCTTCGCCAGACTCCCACGCGCGGTACGCTCGAGGGAGATCGGATCACCACAAATGGGCTGACGGCGGGCCGGGCGGCCAGACCATCGCGAGGACGTTTGAGCACATGCGCAAGCCCGGCGTGACGCCGAAGAGCGCGGAGGCCGGAAGCGGCACCAAGGCGAACGAGAGCTTTCACGCGGCCGTCTGCGACCTGGTGGCCGACAGGAACAAGCGCACGGTGTGGACCGTGGCAACGGCGCCGTACAGCGGCGCCCACTTTGCCACCTTCCCTCCGGCCCTAATCACGCCGTGCATTCTCGCCGGATGCCCACAGGGCGGCACGGTGCTGGACCCGTTCGGCGGCAGCGGGACGACGGGCGAGGTGGCCGAGGCGAACGGGCGGAACAGCGTGCTGATCGAGTTGAACCCGCAGTACGTGGAACTGGCGAAACAGCGCACAGGACAGGGCGGGCTGTTCTGTGGCCCCAACGCCGGAATATCCATAAATGGAAGTACCGGATGAACCGTAAGTCCTACTCACAACTGAAAAAAGAGAAAAGAATACAGTGGAGCCGGAACGCCAACGCGGCAAAGGCGCAAAAGCGCATTTCCGAAGCCATTGTTGCTCAAGAGGTTGGAACGGTCGTTTTTGACGGCGCGGCTTTTGGCGGGCAGCACAGGATTCGTAGCTTTCAGCGTGGCGATGATGACTATCTTTTGATTGAAATTGACGGAAAGGTGCATAAACCGCGAACTTTGCGCGGGCTTGTACGGATCATTTGTCGTCGGTTATGGAAAATAGGGTAAGGGTAATTGGAGAGAAATGGATAAAGAGCGCCTGGAGAAGCTGATCGAGGACCAGTCCAAGGACGTGCGCGTCGAAGGGGTCACCCTGTTCAACGCCCTCGTCACGAACACGGACCGCTACCGCAAGGACCCCACGGCCTCGAACCTGCGCGACTGGGAATCATCGAAAACCGCGTTGGAGAAATTCCGGCTCCGGATCGAGGGCGCCAAGGACGACGAGCAGCCCCTGGCCAACCTCGCCGAGGTCCTGGAGTATCTTAGGGCCGCGGACTGGAAGGTCACGCGCACCAGCCTTTATCGCCACCACGGCGAGGGAAAACTCGCCCCCGGCGCCGACGGTAAATTCACCCTGCGCGCCGCCGACAAGTACGCCCGGACCTTTTTGAAACAGGTCGCCACCGGCAAGAAGGTCGGCGAAAGGATGGACGAGCTCCAGCGCCGCAAGGCCGAGCTTGAGGTTACAAACCTCGACCTCGAACGCCAGCGTAAGGAGCTGTCGATCGGTCGTGAGCAGGGCCGCTTTATCCCCAAAGAGCAGATGGACATCGAGCTCGCCTCCCGCGCCGGCGTCCTTTACGCGGGCCTGCGCCATTGGATACAGACCCGCTCTGCCGAGTGGATCCGCGCCGTAGCCGGCGACATGAAAAAGGTCGGCGAGCTCATCAACCTCATGTCCCGCGACCTGGACGAACACATCAACGCCTACGCCTCGGTCGCGGAGTACACGGTGGTGATCGAGGCGGCGGAGGAAATGGAGACCACCGATGCCTAAAGTCCACTGCGCCCATAACCAGATGGTCCCGACTGACCAACTCAAACCAAACCCCCGGAACCCAAACCTTCACCCAACAAAGCAGGTCGAACTCCTGGCTCGAATAATAAAGGCCCAGGGATGGCGAGCACCTATTACCGTCAGCAACCTGTCCGGGATGATCGTGCGCGGTCACGGTCGTTATGAGGCCGCCCGCCTACTTGGTTTAACTGAAGTCCCGATCGATTTTCAAGATTATGCAAGCGAGGCCGAAGAGTGGCAGGACCTCCTCGCTGACAACCGCATTGCCGAACTCTCCCATGTTGACCCGGAGCTCCTGCATGTGATTTTGAAGGATATCGATATGGATGTCGAGCTTGCCGGTTATGATCCGGGTTTTGTCGACGACTTGCTTGCCCACTATAAGATCAACGCCCTCAAGGATGAAATCCTTTCCGAGGAGGAATATCGGGAGGCACACAACACCGCTGATCGGATCATAGAAACACTGACGGAGAAGGTCCGCCACCTCGCCGATACCGAGCCCTCCCGCCTGAATAATGCCATTGCCATTGTCGTTCAGAAAGGCCGAGGCAACCCGACCCTGTTTTTCATGGCCGATCCAAACACAGCCGACACAGTGACGGAGCTCCACCGCCTGGCCGAGGCGGGTGAACATTCCCCATTAGAATTTCTTATGGAGGCGACCACCCCTTGAAAACCACTCTCGCAATCATCAATGACGCGATGGCCGATCACCCCCGAGCCTGTTTGGCTTTCTCCGGCGGGACGGACAGCCTGATCCTCCTCGATATCATTTATCGACTGACGCCCCACCGGCCCCTGGTCGTCTTCGCCGATTCCGGGATGGAATATCCGGAGACGCGCCCCTTTGTCGAAAAGGTTTGCAGCTCATACGGCGCCGAGCTTCACATTGCCGCTCCTACGCGCACACCTGAAGAGCAGTGGTGCCGGCAGGGATGGCCCATGCTCGGAAAACTCGCTGCCCGGATCTGGATGCAGAAGCACCGTAGCCGCAACTTCGGTTTCAAAATCGATGTCTCCTCCTGCTGCCGGAACATGAAGATCGCGCCGGCGCGCCGCCTTGCCCGGAAGCTCGGCTGCACTCTCCAATTTACCGGCCAGCGTGGCGGCCAAGATGATATGTTGCGGGGACTCCGGGCGATCAAGGACGGCGCCAGCCATCACGTTAAATCGGACAGCCTGACCATTTGCAATCCACTTTTGGGATGGACCGACCAGATGAACCGCCGCTACACCCGCCGCCACGGCCTCCCGACCCATCCCGCCCGATTGCGCGGCGCCGTCACCATCGGATGCGTCTTCTGCGGCGGCGGCAGCCAGTTCAGTACGTCCGGCTTCAAGATACTCCGCCGTTCATGGCCGGAGGCCTGGTACCGCTTTATGGTAGACAACGCCGCCGGTGAAATCGTCCTCTCCCTGAAATACGACCGGCCCCTGGCCATCATCCGCCAAGCCGTCGAGGCATCAGGCGGTCTTTTATATCTTGCCGACCACCATCCCTGGGTTTTTGATTTTACCTCCAAGTCTCCACTACCGGGGTATGAGAAATGAGCCAATTATGATCGACATCTCCTACTTTAAGAATCTCACTCCACGACAACAGCTCAACGACCTTATGCACAAATATGCCCAGGTCAACAGCCTGCCTTACGGTGAAAGCTGGAAACATTTTGATCGTCTTTTTTATCGCCGACATGGAGTCAAGATTTCAGTCATGCGATGGCTCTACTGCCAGGACCATCAAATAAATATCACAATTCCTGCGTACTTGGAGACAGTCAATCACCTTAACCTGGCCCTGGAGATCGCGCACGAAATGACGAACTACATGATGCAACCTGGACGAACACATCAACGCCTACGCCTCGGTCGCAGAGTACAGGGTGGTGTTCGAGGCGGAGGAAATTGGCAAGAAGTATACGGAAGGAGAATAGCGGCACGGCATGGAAGGCCCGGCAAGGCCAGGTCAGGCTTGGCTCGGCAGGCCCGGCGGGGTGAGGCACGGCTTGGCAGGGTGGGGCTTGGCTCGGCAGGAGAGGCACGGCAGGGCCAGGCAAGGCTTGGCTCGGCCAGGCAAGGCATGGCGCGGCAGGCAAGGCAAGGCCAGGCTTGGCTCGGCGCGGTAAGGCTTGGCTCGGCACGGTATGGCTTGGCTCGGCAGGCGCGGCCCGGCGTGGTTAGGCGCGGCACGGCGGGGTCCGGCAAGGCACGGCAGGCAAGGCCAGGCATGGCTTGGCGCGGCAGGCAGGGCACGGTATGGCTTGGCTCGGCACGGTATGGCTTGGCTCGGCAGGCAAGGATTAAAAATAACACATAAAAATCAAGAAGGAGGAAGTCATGAAGACGAAGAAAGAAGAAAAGGTAAAAGTGTACGATGGAGTCAAAACAATCGAATTGACATTGCGCGGCATTCCGGCGTCCCCCCTGGTCGTCCGTCAATTTTCCGAAAAGGCGAAAAAGGAGATCCGGGATAAGCACCTCAAGAAAGCGAAAAAAGCCAAGGAAGAGAGGAAACCCAACGAGGAAGCCGAGGCGGCTAAATACAAGGACGCCGCTGGCAGGGAATGCGCTCCTGTGGCGGCCATCAAGAAATCGATCATCAGCGCGGCAACTGCCTTTGACGACCTTACCAAAGTCGCATTGCGTCAGGCGCTTTTCATCAATCCTGCTGACGGACCCGGGCAGTTGGTGCCGATCGAGCGGTATGACGGGACTCCGGCCGTCGGCTTTATGCGCGAGGACCCCGTGACGATCGGTATTAGTACGCGCGGTTTGGCCTATCGTCCCGAATATCCGGAATGGCAGCTTCGGGTCAGTATTGAGTATAATCCGCGGCTCGTCAGCGAGGAGCAACTTTTGGCTTTGGTGGATCAGGCGGGATGGGGTGTCGGTATTTGCGAAGGACGCCCGGAAAAAAGCAGCGCCCTGGGTTGGGGCCGTTATATGAGGGCCTAAAATGCTCTCCCCCCTCCTCATCCCCCGCAGCGCGCCCTGGCTGCCGCCCTCAATCCTGTCGATCCCCGGCCGGATCGAGCACACCTACCGCCCCGTCGAGGCGGAGCTCAAGATCCTGCGGAAGCACAAGAAGATCCCCGTCTCCCGCTGGGCCGAGCGCTACCGCGTGGTCACCATGTCGGTCCTTCCCGGCAAGTGGAAAAACGAGGTCACGCCGTACCTGGCCGGCATCATGGACGCCTCGTTCTTCCCCTCCGTCCAGGCCGTGATCCTCTGCGCCTCGCCCCAGGTCGGCAAGACCGAGGCGGTCCTCAACTGCCTGGGCTACGCCATCGACCGCGACCCCGGCCCGGCCCTTTGCGTCTACCCCGACGAGCTCACCGCCCGCGAGAACAACCAGGACCGGATTCAGCCCATGATCTCCCATTCCCCGCGCCTGCGCGGCTATATGACGGCCCTGCAGGACGACTCCACGCTCCTCAAGATCAGCCTCCAGCACATGCCGATCTACATGGCCTGGGCGCGCTCCGCCGCGCGCCTCGCCAACAAGCCGATCCGCTACGTGATCTTCGACGAGGTGGACAAATACCCCGACACCGCGGGCAAGCGCGAGACCGATCCGATCTCCCTGGGCGAGGCCCGCACCGCGACCTACCGCCACAGCCGGAAGATCTGGAAGATCTCCACCCCCACCGTCGAGACCGGGAACATCTGGCGGGCCATGACGACCGAGGCCCAGGCGATCTTCGATTTTTGGGTCGCCTGCCCGGCCTGCGGCAACCTCCAGAAGATGACCTTCGGCCGGATCAGGTGGCCCCACGAATCCGACCCCGGACCCGACGGCAAATGCCATTCCCTGGATCCCGAGACGATCCAGGCCGAAAAGCTCGCCTGGTACGAGTGCGAATCCTGTGACGCCCGATGGAACGACTACGAGCGCGACCTTGCGGTCCGGGCGGGCCGCTGGCGCGAGCGCGTCAAAGCCGCGCCCGAGGGCGAGACCGCCCCGGCCCCCCTGGACATGACCGACTACCTCAAAGAGCGCCGGCCCGTGAAGATCGGCTTCCATCTTCCCTCGTGGCTGTCGCCTTTCGTTTCCCTGTCCGAGTCCGCCGCCGCCTTCCTGCGCGGCCGGACCGATATCAACCTTTTCAAGAACTTTCAGAACAAACACGCCGCCGAACCCTGGAGGCTGATCGTCACCTCCAAGGACGAAGACGAGGTCCTGGCGGCCCGCTGCGAGCTCGCGCCCCAGACCGTTCCCGCCGCGGCCGTGGCCCTCACCTGCGGCCTGGACGTCCAGCAGGACGGCTTCTGGTTCGTCGTCCGCGCCTGGGCGCCGGAGCTTACCTCCTGGCTCATCCATTATGGATTTCTGGCGGACTGGGCCGACGTGGAGCGGCTCCTCTACGAGACGGCCTACCCCGGCGAGGCGGGAAAGGTTTTCCGGATCTTCCGGGCCTGCGTGGATACGGGCGGCGGCAAGAAGTACGAAAACATGACCATGACCGAGGAGACCTACTTCTGGCTCCTGAAGAACCGGGGCCGCGGCGGTCTGGCCCTCTGGGGGACCAAGGGTGCGAGCTCGCCGCTGCCGACCATGCTCTCCGTGGGCGCCGAGATCCTCTCCACCCCGGCGGGAAAGAAGCTCCCCGGCGCGCTGCGCCTCCTCTCCGTGGACACAGCCAAGGCCAAGGACCAGTTTCACTACCGGCTGCAGCTCGCCTCGGATCCGGAGACGCGGTCGCTCCCCGGCGGCGCTTTTCTCCACAGCGCGACCGGCCAGGACTACGCCGCCCAGATCCTGGCCGAGGAGAAGCAGGTCACCGAACGGCTCCGCGAAGAGTGGGTGAACCCGCACCAGCGGCCGAACCACCTCCTCGACGCCGAGGTCCTGGCCGCCGCCTGCGTAGAGATGGAGTTCCCCGGCGGCGGCCTGCGCCTCCTGGCGGAGATCCAGCAGAAGGCCGCCCAGGGCGGTCCAACGGCGGCCAGCGGCGGGCGAAGGATACTGAATCGCGGGGTGACCTGATCGAGTGGACGGGATCCATGGGCTATGTATGCGGAAAATGCAGATCGAAGGGACTTTATCGCGACGACCATTTTTCGGTCGGTGATTATGCGATCGTTTGCCCGATCTGCGGAAACCGTTTTTATCCAGGAGCGGGCCGGCTGGCCGCGGGGATTGCCCCGGTGATGACGAATATGGAGGCCAAAGCGGCAAAGCCGGCGGTCGTCGTATCGGGACATTTTAAACAGGAACGGACGGCAAACATCCTCACGGGCCAGGCCAGGCTCGCGGCGGAAAAGAGGATCAAGAAAGGAGAAATCGAAATGGCAAGCAAGAAACCACAACCATGCGAGAATTGCGGCAGAATAAAAAGCATTGTAGGCGGAGGATTTTGCTGGAGTTGTTACAGGGCAGCGAAGGGGCGCGACGGAGACAACCGCACCGCCGCCCTGGCAGAGATCAAGGCCAGGATCAACCGGGGCGAAATCAAACAAGGCGTCCATGGGAAAAAGAAAACATCCTCGGCCGCTCCGAAGGCGCGGGTCGGCGAGTCTTCCTCTCCGCTGCCGCCCGCGAGGACGATAACGGCTGACGATGTGGACTACCGCACCGCTACCCTGACAGAGCCCCGGTCGATCCCGGTCATCGTCAAGCTGACGATCGAGGTTGGGATCCGGCTCGTCCAGATGGAGGGATTAAACGATGGGATCGCTGCCGAGATTGAAGCTGAAGGATGAATATCATTACCGCAAAGGATCGACAAATGAGTCTCAAAACTGCCGGTGGTGCGTCAACTTCGTACCGCAAAACACCACAGACATATTTCATGTGATTGATGAGGGCCGCTGCAAGATTTTTGGTCTGAAGGAATCGAGCCGCTACCGCGTCCGCGCCTTGATGAAATGCGATCGGCAAGAATATGCCGGCCGGAGGGGATAATCATGGCCGCCTCTCTTTTCACCATGCCCTTCGGAAAATACAAAGGAAAGGACATCGAGGACCTGCCGAGGTCCTATCTCGAATGGCTTTCCGGCGAAAAATGGTTTTGGGATAAGTATCCCGAGGGATGCAAGGCAGTGGCGGCAGAAATGAAGTATCGAGATAAATTTGGCGAACCTGTTGCGATGGAGTGATGTTCATGACGACTTCTGATAAAATCCTTATGGGCAAAAAGGAGATCATGGACTATCTTAAGATCACGGATCACAACTATAAAAAGTTCATCAGAATGGGGATGCCGGTTTTATACGTGGACAGCCGGTGTTATGCCCACAAAGACAATATCGATGAGTTTTTCAAGGCCGTCACCCGGGTCTCGATGAAAAATGCCCCTGATGACCTGATTGACGGTCCAGGGTGATTGCCCTCGAAAACGTGTCAAGAAAAATAAGACCCCAAAATGACCCCAAAATGACCCCAAAATGACCCCAAAAAGAAGTAAAAATGAAGTGATGCCTCCTTTTTGTTAAAATTCCGGGTGTATCCTGCCCCCAACTTCGACGTACCACCTTCTTGATCCGTCCGGTCCGGATTTGCCCACCGGGCCGGACACCACCGAAAGGGGGACGCATGGCAGGCATCACCCTCGTTCAGGCCGAAACCCAGCTCGCCGCCTGGCTCGCCGCTGACACCGCGGTCGCCACCGGCCAGTCTTATTCGATCGGCGGGCGCAGCCTCACCCGCGCCAACGCCAAGGAAATCCGCGAAAATATCACCTATTGGAACGCCTGGGTGGAAA
>Ga0209835_1000847_pt1 | contig 18641 bp, 31 predicted proteins | sample LakKivwa52mmetaG_FD_184138 | JGI IMG/M metagenome (GOLD analysis project Ga0209835, IMG submission 184138) | Anoxic lake water microbial communities from Lake Kivu, Rwanda to study Microbial Dark Matter (Phase II) - Lake Kivu water 52m metaG... | ecosystem: Environmental > Aquatic > Freshwater >...
GAGGTGCGCCTGAAAGACCTTTTTGAGAAGGGAGGACTCGCCATAGGCTTGGGGACTTTCAGAGGGACATTCGGAAAGTTCTGTGTGGAAAGATGGGAGTGATGGTTATTGGCGAAAGCCCTTAACACTCGGCAAGGCGCGGCGAGGCACGGCAAGGCGGGGCTTGGCATGGCGCGGCAAGGCACGGCAAGGCTGGGCCAGGCACGGCAAGGCAAGGCAAGGCTTGGTAAAATTGAAGTTTGAGCGGGATATTGCGCAAACTCAGAACCGAAAGCGTGAAAAGGGGGCTACTATGGTAGAAGAGGGGGGGCTACAAATTCCACACGAAAAGAAGATTAGGGTGAAGGTCTACTTTAACCCAAAAACCTTTGCAGAGGTGGCGAAGGATGCCGAAAAGGCAGGGAAAAGGCGTGGGGGGCTACAATTATTCACCCAAAAGGAACATGGATTTGGGCATGAAAGGCTATCCAATACGGATGGAATAAGCAAATTCCTGAAATTCTGTTGGCGATATTGGCAGGAAACGGAAAGACACCGCTTTGAGAAAGCCGCCGAACTCGCTAAACGGGAGGAAGAGTTGCGGCAGGAGAAGGCGCGGTTGGGTTTGTGAAGTTCAGATATACCTTCTGCCCCCCACCCATCTCCACACCACAAGCCCAATTCGCCTCCTCAATATACTTCTCATAGGTGGCGACGCAACGGCTACTCTCCGAATGCGCGGTTATCCCGAACCACATCAGCCCGATGACCATCGAATAGAACACCATCCACCCGACGAAAACCGCCGTTGCCGCCGTCAATTCAAATCGTATCTCTATCCCCATAATACTCATCCCTCATTGTTTTTCGTTTTCTGCCTGCCGTCTTGTCCCCCTCATATCTCCTAATCCCCATCTCCTTCTTTGCCTCATAAACCGCCAAATCCTCATCACTAATGCCGTATTTGCCAACATTCTCCACGACGATATTTCCCACCCAAGTCGGCAACTTCTCCGCCAAATACTTCGTCGTTTCCATAGAATAGCCGCGAAGGTTGGCGAAATTGAATTTATCCTCGTATTCCAGCGCGGGGTTGCCGACGAAAACCGCGCCATAGGTGAATTTCGTCAGGTAGAACCCGTCATTTCCAATCTTGTTCGGGTCAATCACCTTGTCGAAAAGATAAATGAGAACTTGGGCTTTCGCGTTGCGGTAGTTGATGTCCAATTTCGTGTAATCCCTCGACGCGCCTATATATATGTGGTTTCTCGCCCTCGCAACCTCCACAAGATTATAAAGGTTGGTTTGCGCGGAGGTGATAGAGCGTTTATAGTCGAAGAAGGGGCGCAACTCATCAATCACGAACACGCAACGATAATTGTTCTTTATCGCCCTGGCCAAATCCTCGCGCTTGTGATAGGCAAAGAAGAAATCCAACGTTCCTTCCTCCACCGCCATATCGAACTCCGTATGAAGCCCGACCCGCCTTAAAAATACCTTTGCCAACGCCAATTGGAGGTAGCTTTTGCCAGTTCCGTTCTGCCCTCCGACTATAATATGCCCGTCCAGCTTGCAACGTTGGGTTTCCTCTATGAAATCAGCTATCATCTCCAAAGTAATCCGATAGCCATTCTTCGCGCTTGCGGCGCGTAAAAAGTTAATGTTTCTCTCCAACGCGCCCCAAGCCATCCTTCATAACCCCCCTGCTCCATTTGATATACGGCGGAACGCAAAAAACATAAAGAAGCAAACTCCCGAAGGCAAAGACGAGGTTTAGGGGAAACTCCGTGAACAACATAAGAAAGACCCCGCAAGAGCCACCCGCGAAAAGAAGAAGCGCGTCGTTTCTTGGGTTATCCTCCTTGCAGGTGATATAGACGTGCCACGCGCCGAATATTTGCGTTTCCATAGCGATGAATTGCGTTTGCGCCCACATAGGCACGAGGTCAATAAGTTTCATCTTTCCTCCCTCCTCTTCTCGCTTTCCACCTGTGAAATCAGCATATTCATCCGCGAGGTCATGGTCTTTTCGCTGTTTGCGGTCAATCCCGCGACTTCCTGCTTCCTGACCATGAGGTTATATAGGGTGGCGAGCATGGTGGTATCATCCAAACCCTTCTTCTTTAATTCCTCCTTATACTCCTTATACCAAAGGGCAAGTTCCAACGGGTCGTGCGTCGGAATATCCTTATTTTCCAAGTCGTTCCGCTTCAATGTTATGGCGTAAAGCGTGCAACTCTCCAAGATGGATAACGCTTCCCGCCTCTTGATTTCCGCCGACTTGCCCCCGGAGAACGTTTCGCTTTCGGTTTCCTTCCGCAAATTCAAATATACGGCGAGTGCATTGGCGAATACGTTGTGGTATTCGTATAGGTTCTTTTCCCCTTCGGGCAATCCGCTTGGCAGCATTCAAATCCCCGTCGCGTTTGTTCCGTTCCATGTCGGGAGGTTTTGCGCTATGGTCATCATGGTATCTGCGACGTGCGTTTGCATTTGCGCATTCGTGTTCATGGCGTCGCCCATCCCCATCCACATGACATAGGCGGAAAAGCCGAACCCTATCATGATGATAGCAAGCGGCAAAGACGCGATTAACGCCGTGATGAACGGGTTGTTTTGGTCTAATATCGCCTTTGTGTCGTCTATGTTTTGGGTCATGGCTTCGGCAATCTTCGCGCCAACGTCGTATAATTCCAAGTATTCGGAGAGTGGAAGCCGCTTATCCGACGTTATTTCCTCCGTGTAAAGCCGCCGTTGCTCAATTTCACGGCTAAACTTCAATCTTTGCAGGTGCAACGCCGATAGCATTACGGTTTGCCATTCAAACTTATTGCCGCATTTCGGGCAATCCTTCTCCTCATCGTTAAATCCCTCCTCCTTGCAGTTCGGGCAAACCTTATTTACGAATTGAGTGTTTCCAAGCATATCCTCCAACGGCAAAGGGATAATCCTTCCGTCTATATACTGGCACACGACGAACTCCTTCTTGTCGTAATATTCCCTTCTGAACCATGAAATAGGGAAACCGATGGGCTTTTTCCCCAAAAGTATGCTGAAAATGTCAGCTTCCGTCGGGGTATGCCCACGATAGAGCCTCCAACTCCGCGTATGCACCCCCGTCCTCGAATAGACCTTGAAGCCTTTCTTCGGATGCATTCGGTTCATATATAGGAACATGAACACGCCGATAATCCCGATTATCACGCCAAGCGCGATAAATACCCAAAGTTGCGCGACAATATCAAACGAAAATCCCAATATCTCCAATCAAACCACCTTATTTCTGCCCGATTACGGCGGGTCGTCGGCTCTCAAACTCCCTCAAAAGAATTTCCCTGTCGTTCCCGTTGAGAGGTCGCGTGTATAGCATGATGGTGAGGTTTCCCGCCGCCGTTTGGAATGCCTTTTTTGATACAATATCCCGCGAGTAGTGTTTGAGGAAGATAACCTTATCCAAGCCGCGAATTGACTTGGCGACGAGCAAAGAGTATTCATTCGGGTTTATCTTCCCGATGAAACTCTCGCTGTTAAGTTGCGTGAAAACGTAATTAATGCAATCCAACGCCAAAGCCTCGTCCATTTCCAGTAGCTTTTGCATTGAGGAGTAGATTTCCTGCCGTTGCTTCTCATCCATTAGGAAAAACCTCCCCTTCCCCGAAGGGGTTTGAAACCCGACGTTAATCGGGTTTCCTTACATACCTGAACCGCTACCCCTTCCGAGATAGAATATCAGGTAGAGCAGAGCCATGCCTCCAACCGCCGCAATCACGACGACAGGGATAAAGCCGCTGAAAGTTGTCAGGGCCGTCCCGCTGTCCGTATTGACGGTGTTGAGCGTTGCGCTTGGCGTGGTTGAGTTGACCGTAGAGAAGGTCTTGGTCACGACGGCTGTGCCAATCATAAGACCAGCAATCGCAATCACCACTCCGAGCGCGAGCGCGAAGAGTTGCTTCATTTCGTATCATCCTCCCCGCCTGACGGCGGAAATAGTTGCAATCTGTTTTAAAGTATGCCGCCAACATTTATAACTATTTCCTTCTCCTCCGCAAAATGCGCCGTTCCAACGTCGTAATATCATTGTCTATTTCCTCCAAAGTCAATTTAAACTCGTTGGCGGTGTGTTTAAAGAAGTTCCTTGCCCCGTCGTTGCCCTTCACGAACCTATCCACGCTTTCGGGCTTGTCTTGCGGAACCAACACCATATCGCGCAACGCGGCGCGGGAGAAGTTGCCTGTTCCCTTAAACTCAATGTCAAACACGCAACCCGTTCTCTTGTTCGTTCCGTAAAGGTGGTATTTTTTCTTATCCATTAAGAAACCCTATCCCCCTCGCGTGTGAAAAGCCCCGTTTCCACATAATACCAAAGCAAATATCCCGCAAGAAGCAAAGCGAGTATCGGAACAATCCCAGAAAATATCTCTATCACGTCGCGGTTTGCCTTCTGCAACGCAAAGTATTCCCCAACCTGAACGTCGGATGAACTCAAAAAGGTGGTTGCGTTATACGTCGTTCCAGCCCCGCTATTGTAGAATTTGGATATATCCTGCCCTATTTGGTAGTAATAGGTGAATTGGTAGAGGAAGAATATGCTGATGAAGAATAGGGATATGGTGGCAATCTTGGCGTAAATCCTCGCGTCGTTCTTGGAACGTTGCCAAGTAGCCCACCCCAATCCCGCGAACACCGCCGCGAACAACAACAGATAAATCATTTTTCACCACCCTTCAATATGTCGTCGGCTATAACGAATTTCACAACCAGCACGACGAGCGCAAAGAACGTGAGCGCGACAATCCCCATCACCACGCTGCCTTCCCCAGCGGGCGTGTTTTGTGCGACGCTCATCGCCCCATAACCGAAATGTTCCCATCCCCCTGTAATATCCGCCATCAGCCATCCCTCCGAAGCTGTGTGATGAGCCAGTCAAGCCCTATCGCCGTGTTGTATGCCGCTTCCTGTGCCAATTTGGTTTGGAGGGTCTTTGCCCTGAACACCTCTGATATTAGGAAGCTGTCGCGCTGTGCCCTCATCGGGATTATTTGCATTCCGTTGTATGTGAGTGGCGTTGTCGCTATGAAAAGGGTGTTGTAGCAGTTGGTCGCCCCCATCATCGGAAGGCACGATAGTATGTGGTCGTATCTCACTCCGAAACGCATTATCCTCGTGGTTGCCGTTGCGCCGTGCTGTTCGCCGTTCCTTGTGTCGGAAGGCGAGAATTGGGTGTATCGGTATGCCGAGTATATCATGTTGTCCGAATAGTATGAGGTCAGGTATGTCAGGTTTGTCATTGCCGTGAGCTGTTCCGTCGTGTATGTCGTGAATGTTCCTGTCGGTATGGTCTTCGCCATGCACATTCCGCATAGCAGTATTGCGAATATTGCTGTTTTCATTTTGACATCAACTCCCTGCTTCCGAGCGTGTTCTGCTCGTATATCATTTCCAGTGTAAGCCCTTGCACGGTTCCGTTTAGGTCGTCTCCGCTATCCCTGATTAGTTTGAATTGAAAGATGTCGTCAAAGTCCAACAGGTCGCCTATGCTGGACCAGTATCTCTCTTGAATTATGTCGGCTCTGCTGTCCTCGCATTTGTCCTCTCCAAAACCCCCGTCCGTCCATTCTGGTATTCTATCGCACGTTTTCAGGCGGCGAAAGTAAAGCCTCATATCTGGAAAATAGCCCCCTTCATCCGTCCAATAGGTGAAACGCGCCGTTACTGAGGTGAGGGGCTCCATGTCTCTTGGCGCTCTGAATGTCACTACCATGAACTGGTTTTTTTCATCTTCGAATACGACCGTGCCGTCTTTCTCGTTTGGAACTGGCGTGTCTCCCCCCTCTACTGGTATGAGTTCGGCATACAGGTTCTTTTGCACGATGTTGTATGTGGTCGCCTCTCCGTTCGCTTCCATCGTTCCGTCGGCTTCGAAGTATGTGAAGCCGCTTGTGTTGATGTGTCCGAGCCTGGTCTTGTTGTCTTCCCCTATCAATGCGCAATTTCCTATGCTTGCCGTGTTCCTTACGGTCAGGTTGTTCGAAACCGACAGGTCTCCCGTGTGCGTGAAGTTGAATAGCGAGGCGTTGTTGGAAACCGCGCCGTCTATTGTTCCCCTTCCTATCGTGAGGATTGGCGTTGTGTTCGTCGCATTGACGACCCCGCCGATGAGAGACATATACATTTGGTTTGCTTTGCTTGCCGTTCCGTTCCATATGTTCGCCGAGAAGCGCAACGGCGGCGAGCTTCTTAGCGGGGTTGCCGACGTTGCCGCCGAGCTTCCCGTGATTGCCACCCCCGCCGTTGCGAAGTTGGGCGCGTTGGTTGTGCTTGCCACCGACGAGGTTACCGTGCTTGAGAACGAGCCCGATGTCGCCCCTGAGAACGCTCCCGCTATTTGGAGTGCCGACGCCACCTGCGTCGTGGACGTTATCGCCGTCAGGGCTGATGTTGTCCTTGCCCCTGAATAAGGTCTTGCCGCCCAGCTTGGTTCCAGTTGCGCTCCCCACGCCGACACGTTGTTCATTCCGTTTATTATCCGAACCGTCTTGACGGTGTGCGCCGATTGGAAATCATGTGTAACCGAGTATCGCTTCCACCTGCTCGTCAGGTTTATTTCCTGTTTTGTCTCATCCCCCCCCGAAAACTGCCCGACGGAGATGTTTATCGGCAGGTTGCCCGAATTGCTTTTCAGGTAGATTGAGAAGGTCCAGTTGCCAAGCGTTGCGTTTGTGACATTCTGGTATAGGTTTGCCCCTGCCGTCGTTCCTGGCGCTATCCATTCCGCCGTCAGCTCGTCCCTCGGGTTTCTTGCGTTGTTCGCGCCCACCGCCGTTGATATGTTCACCCGCGTCCACGTCGTTCCCATCACTTCGGTTTGAAGGAGGAAGTTCTGGTAGTGTCCGACGGTCATCCAGGGGCTTCCTAAGTAGCCGTCTATCTCCATCGTCGAGGCGTCGTATAGCGGCGAAACTCCCGACGACACCCCGACCGACGAGCTCCCGTAGAAGTTGTTTATCGTGCCGTTGCCCCCCGTTCCGTTGCCTGCCGCAAGCCCACCGACGCTTTTCCAATAGGTCTTTGTGCCGTTGATTGTCCAGTAGTACTGGTTGCCGTTTATCTTGAATGAATAAAGCGAGTTGTTTGTTAGGTCGTCGCTGTCTATCTGAACCTGCCAACACCCCCTCTGAACCGCGTTTGTGAATGTTAGCGGCAAAGAGAACACGCTCCCGTCTCCATACAGGTCAAATTCATGTGTGATGTTCCCGTTGTAGTTTCCGACGCAGCCTTCGTGCGTGTATGGGACGGCGTTTAGGGTCGTCAGAAGCAGCATGAGGGCTAAGACGTGGTGTCCTCTCACCAGTTGCAGGGTGTGGCACTTGCAGCACCTATGGGCCACTTGTCTCTTTGACATTGCATACCCTCATATTGTTCATCACGAATTCCTTGTCGGTTGCCGAAACCGCGTTGCAGTCTATTGCCGTGTTCTCCATATATAGGTTTTGGCAATATTGCAGCCACATCTGTTCGGTTGGCTCCGAACAGGTGATATTTACGCCCCACCAAGGCTCCCTAAGCCATTCCTGCGCCTCTTTTGCGGTCAGGTATGGGCTTGCCTGTTTATGGGTCGCGACGCGTATTAGGGCGTTCTTGGCTCTTTCGTGCCATTCGCTTGGATTGAATGCGAAGCTCACGCTCGTCAGGAGGCACAAAGCAAAGAACGTTGCAATATGTCGGTTTTTCATCCATTTTCACCACTAAACGTTCGCGTAGGTCAAAACCAATCCCGCTATGAGCGCGACCATCGCCCCATAGAAGAAGATTGGATTGGCGAATATTATGAACCCAACCGCCCACATGATTGACGTTGCGAGCGCGGCGTGTCCGATTTTCGCCGTAATCCCATAAGCTATTCCTGCCGACAACAACCCGACAATGAGGGACGCATATGCATTAAACCAATCGCCAATCGTGTTCGCGAAGAGATTGGTTGATTGCGTCTTTTGCACGGTGTTCATCACGAGGGTGTAATTCGTGCAAGTTCCCCATGTTGAGTTATTTGTGGAAACGTATATGCGGGTGAAATTATACGAGGATGGAACCGTGTATAGGACGCTTGAATTGTTGGTCGTCGTGGTGAGGTAAGTCGTGCCGTTGCCGTCGTAAAACCGATATGTGTAGCTCCCAGCGGGTATGGGTGTCGAGTTGATTACGCCGCTTGCATTGACCATCGGTTGGGGATAGAGATAATTGATGCAGGCGGAACTCGCAATTCCAATCATCAGCAGAAACGCCAATACGATTTGTTTCATAATATCCCTCATATCTTTTGGAAGCGGTTTGCGATTACCTCGTAGCCCTTCACCAAGAGGTAGAGCAGAACGCCGACGCTTACCACGCTTGAAGCCCCAACCGCCGCATTATAGAGGTTTGAGTTTATGCAAGCCAACGGCGCGAACAATCCCGCCGCTATGAAGGCGGGAAGGTTGAGCGTGAAGCCAACAACGTCAATAATGAACTGAACGATTGAGAGGAAGAACGCCCCGATATTCCCGCTTGCGTTCGCCATGCTCGTATTTAGGTTGGTGAGTATGCTTGCCCCCGCCGTTCCTATCGTTTGAGAGCCTATTGTGGGTATGCACGAGGTATTTACCGACGTTCCCGCAATCAATCCACCCGTATAATAGACGATTATGAAAAGCCCGATTGCAAAGTAAAACCCGATATTTTTTAGGTTTCTCTCGCTGAACGCATTGACCACCGCCCCCATAAAAACGGTGATTAGCGCAACCATGAACGCTTGGGATTGGGTCATTATGGAGAATATATCATTGAAAAGGAATATCCCAATCGCCGCATAGGGCGCGATGACGCTTATCCCGACCCATCCAACAATAATAACCTTACCAAATAGGTTGGTCGTCGCGTCGGCTGTTAGGAAGGGAATGGAGGAGAAGAGAACATTTGAGCCGTTTTGCCAAGCGCAAATATTGAAGCCGTTTGCCGATATTGTTATTCTCGTTGCGTTTGTCGTGTTTATTGAGCCGCTATAACTAACTCCCGTTGAGGTTGTGGTGTAGTTCGTCGGCGTTGCCGTCTTGTTGAGGGTGAATGTTTGGCTCGTCGTTCCCGTAATGTTCCAATAGTAATACCCGCTACTCTCATAACAGTTTTGGATTGGGAACACAGTTGGAAGGGTTATCGGAATGCCGCCGCTACCCGTCGTTGGGTATATTATGCCTTGCGCCAATCCAACGTCGTTGTAATTCGCGCAGGTGTAAGTTGGAACGATTGAGAACCAAAGCCCCGTCGTGCTATCCAAAACCAAGTGGGCGGAATTGTTCTTCAAATACGAAACTCCCGCCGAAGAAGCGTTGTAAAAATCGCCGAATGCGTCTTGCCCGACGATATAGGTTATTTTCGGAAGGATTAGCGACGTTCCATAGTAAATATAGGCTTTGCAGTATTGCGACGGGTCGGCGGCTGAAAACGCGGTTTTCCCGAAATCTGATTGGATGAGTGTGTTTGCGGCTGTATAGCTTCCGTAATAGCTTCCGTTTCCGCAACCCCCGTATGCAAGGCTGTCGTTGAGCCTTGTCTTTGTGAAGTTCGCGCCGACAACGGTGTATTTCACCGAACAACCGTCATAGGTGGTTGAGGCGTTTCCCAGTTGGAAATTGCTTATTGATATTGTGGAAATATCCCATATTGCCGAAACGTCGCTTCCTGCGAACCGCCCCCCTGTCCAATTCAGCAGATAGCTGTTGATTGGCAACGATACGGTTGTTGAGTTCTTGCCGTGTTGGTAGTCTGACCCGCCGTTCCACACGGTGATGTAATAGGTTGTTCCCGCGATTAGGCTATATGAGAAGTTGGCTGCGCCGGTTGAGGAATTGAATGTTGAGCTTTGAAGTATGTGGAATGTGCTGTTCCGCAACTGTGCGGTTGGGGCGTTGGTGTGTGCCGAGCGCGTCACATTGACTAATGTGAAGTTGGCTGTGGCGATTATCTTCACTCCCGCTGGGTTGCTGTCCGTATTGGGACTGTTGGTCATCATTGGCTGACCGTGTTCGATTATTAGCGTGGCGGTGGATAACCCGAAGCAGGCTATCAATGCGAGAACGAACAATATGTTTTTCATTCAATCTTCGCCCCCTTGCGCATGAAAACAAATGCGAGCAAGCCGCAAATGAAATTCACGAGCATTATTTGGCTGAACGAACTGATAAACGTCGTGCTTATCTCGTCAAAGGTAATCCCCATCAGGATAAACGTGTTCCAAAACGACGCTATGACGAAGATTACAACGGGTGTGACCAGCAAGCCAGCTATGGATGAGTAGAGATAATCCCGCAGGCTCATTGAATTGAATATTGACGATATGAACGTGAAGAAAACCATTATGGAACACAAGACGTAAAACCCTTGAATTATGACCGCCTTGAAGGTCAGCCATGAAAGAAAGTGCTTATCCAAGTTCTCGCTTGGTTGGGCGGTGTTCGTCGCGTAATAAATCTTTTCCGTGATTTGCGGCACGATGTAGAATAGGAAGCCGAATGCGAAGATGAATGCGAAGAGCATGGCAAGCCACGCCGCGTTCCTGACCGAGTTCATTTCTTAGCCTCCCTAAAACAAATCCCCGAAACTGTCGCCCCTCACCCTTTTAACCTTCCTCCTTCTCGCCTTTGCCGCCCTTCTCCGTGAGCCGCCTCCGAAGGGGTCGCTACCGCCGAAGGGGTCACCCATTGAGAATGGGTCTTGCGATTTCAAACCTCCGCTGAATGGGTCGGTTGTGAAAACCTTTGTTGTGGAAGCCCTTGTTTTCATGTGAATGCCGCCGCGCTTTTGCGACGCGCTTTGCCGTTTGTATGCCTCGCTTGCCTTAACCCTTTCTTGAAGGGTGTTCGCCACCTTTGAAGCCTTGCCGCCAAGCCACTCCATAAACGGCTTTTCCCTTTCCTTCTTCGCCGCCATAACGGAGGATTTTTTATAGGCTATCTCGTCGCCTGTATCCGTCGCTTCGCTATATTCGCGTTCGGAGGCTACCTTTTTCGCCGATTTATACTCTATTTCTTCATCCTCCATTTAAATCCCCCCGAACCCCTTAGGCATTCTCATTTCTGCTTCCAACGTTGATAAAACTTTGCCGCGCAACCGCTTACCACTCCCCTTTCCTTTGCGCTCAAAGCCCAAAGTCGGAAGAAGGATGACTGGCGGGAAACGCGGGGTATGCTTTTGTGGAACTTTCGGCGTTATCACAAGTTCGGTAATCGGCGTTATCTTTTGTTCCACCCGCAAATGCGTTTTCAAAGCGACTTTGGGGGTTATCCGCAAATCCACACGCTGCGTCGTCCGCTGTTCCACGCGTAGCTCGACCTTTTGCGAAACCCGTTGCCCTGTCCTCGCGGTTGTCCTGGAAGAAACCGCCTCTCCTATGCGCAGGGGGGTGATGGTGGTCGCCATCTGCTCCAAAGTCGGAACTGCGCGTGCGGTGATGGATAGGCTTCGCGGCTCTAACGTCCTTTGCATGAGTGTCGTCGGTGTCGAAGTTGGGATGGGTGGTTGTGTAGCCATTCCCCTGACCGAAATTGATTTGGAGCGAGCCGCCGCGAACATGGCGTCCAAATCGGCGGCGGGTTGCCTTCCGGCCGCTTCTGGGAAAACGGAACGGAAACCGGCATATACGTCCGCCTTCGGCTTCGGGGTGAGTGCCTTCTGAACGGAGAATATGCCGCGTTCCACCGATTTGTCAAACCAAGAACCCAACGAGGTGTGTTTGGAAGAGAAGTACCGACCGATCTCATTGACGAGATATGGTTTCGCCGCCTGTCGGCTGTAATATGAAACATCAATTTGCCCGATTAACCCCTTGACTTCGGAGAGCTTTGCGCCACCAGTCGGCACCTGAACCATCCGTCCAGTTTCGACCTTGAATGGCGTCTTGAAACTGATTTCGAATTGCTTGCCAACCCACCCTCCTTTCCCGACTGTATATCGCTCGTAGAAGAAACCTAATGGTCGCGCCTCTGGTTTTATCGTCGGAACTCCTTTGGAGAGAGCCGCGCCAATCGCGCTTCCCTCCTTAACGCTCTGAATGAACTCCCCCGTCTTTCCCTGCTGAACCGCGAGTTTGTATGCGGCGGCTATCTTTGCCTTGTCGCTTTCCAACGCGCTTCTCCCGAAGAGATTGACGATTGAGCGTTGGGTCGCGTCTAACGCCCCTCCCTCCCCGCTATAATACTTCGTGCTTCTTGTTCCGCGTTCCGTCACCTCCTTCGCCAAAACGTCAAACGCCTTGAAGGTCACCGCCGTTCCCGCGCCGCGATAAAACGCCATTTCCGCGTCGCCTGTCCTGAAATATTCCTCGCCAGCCGTAAGATAGCCGAAGAAGGCTGGCGGCGAGGTCGCAAGTTTGAAGAGGGGCTGAACGCCGATATTGTGGGCTATGCCCCTGAATGGCAGGGCGGAGGAGATAGCCTGAACTGGTTTGAGTGCGCCGAAGGCGGAAGCGGCACTCGCCCCGCCGCCAGCGATGAGTTTAGAGACCTTACCTATGCCCCAAAGCATGAGTGGGAACTCTTGCGCGTGATAATACGTCTTGCTCATCTCGACGAACCGCGCACGGGTCGGCTCTTTGGCATATCTGACCGTGACGGGTATCACTTGCGAGGCAGCGAGCGCGGTTATCGTCGTTCCGACCAGCAATTCATCAACAGTTCCGAAGAACCTCACGCTTTTGTGTTCATTTTCGGCGAGAGGAATGCCGAGTGCGCCCCGTATCATGTCCACCGTGAGGCTTCGCGGGTCGCTCCCCTTGTATTTCTCCTCGTAATCGCGATAAATCTGGGAATATATGCTGTCTGCGGGTCTCCTGATTTTCTCCGTTGTTTCAAACATGACTGGATGTTTCGGCTCTTTGGTATCCACCGAGATAAGCCCCCCGTCAAATCCAGCAATATATGTCCTCGCGTATATTTCTGGTCTGGGGGAATGCGAAATCGGCGAAATCGGCTTGACGCCGAAAAGATAACTGCTTTCCTCGCCGACCATGATTGCGGTCTTGGATAGAAGGGTTTGTTTCTGCGGAACTCCTCTCGGCGCGAACAGCCCCCCCGAACGTGCAATCGTCGCAAACGGAACATCAATCGTCTTGGCTTGGCTGCGCTTGGGCGAGAAGTAGTCCTCGCCCCTTTCACCGACGTCAAATAGGATTTTCGGTGTCGCGCTTGGCGTTTGCGGAACGCCGCCGACAACGGATTTTGAGTAATCGGAAACGTCGTCAATCGTGTCAAACGTTATTCCGCCGAACTGCTGCAACTCCAAAAGGGTGTTGCCCGACGTATCGCCGCCTGCCACTTTCCTTGCGGCGGCGCGTGCGCGTGATACGGGGGAAACCGCGCCGCTTTCCAAACGCGCAAGAAGTTCGTCGTCGTAGCCTTGCCCCCCAGCCATCAAATCCAAACGCATTTTCTCGCGTGCGTGCGAAACCGCACGCTTCTCCAACTCCGTTCCCTCTATCGGGATGGGTGTTTTGGGCTGTTCCTTCTCCAAAACAATCTCTTGGAGTTTGGCCGTTGCTTGGATTGTTGAGGGTTGCGGTTTGGTTTCGGGAACCACACCTCCTATCGGGGTGAATAAGCCGCCAGGTGGTTTCGGCGCAACCCCCCCAGAAACGCCGCCTCCACCTCCTATCGGGGTGATTGGCGGGGGCGGCGGTGTTGAGCCTGCCGCGCTCGTGTATCCAGCTATCGGGGTGTATGGCGCGTATGGGGTGTATAGCCCGCTTCCCTGATGACCGCCACTACCGCCACTCGAAGAAGAACCGCCTGATTGAGTGCTGCCGACGTCGCCGCCAATTCCTCTTCCCGTCGTGTCAACCGCCATGAGGAAAACCATCCTAAATAAAAACCTTAGCGACATTCCCGCTTGAAGTTTAAAATACATTCACATTTCGCTTTTTCTGTTTGTTCGTGTTTGGATTTTGCGACCCTCCACCGACGAGGCGAGATATACCTTTATAAATGTTATAGTGTAAAGGAGAAGCAGAAGGAGAAGGGGCATGGGAGGATGGTGAGTTTTGAATGAAACTGAAATGCCAAAGCTGTTCGTATGGTTGGGATTACGGCGGGAAGTTGAAGTTTCCCTTCTGCCCGTCGTGTGGAAACAGGGTGAGAACGCATGACTAACGGCCGGCTTGGATACAGGAAACCGAAGCGCGTGTTCGGCGAAAGACCGCTTCCGCCGAAGGTGAAGATTAGGAAGTTTTCGGGAAGGCACACGAACTACGAAACGCTTTGGGAGAGAAGCCACCGCACCAGCCTTTCCTCACGTCCACGATTGGTTCCTGAAGGTTGGTGGTGGAAGAGGAATGGGAGAGTGTATTTTTCGGAGATGAAACCATGAGCAGGAAACAAACGACGCGCCGCCGAATGAAATCACCTCATAGGAGAACGCCCAGAAAACTTCTTTTGGGAAGGCGGCAACTTTCCATGCGTCGGTTGCCTGAAAGCGGCGGGGGGAGAACTCTGTGTGGGGAGAAAAACCAACCCGTATCTGGTCGCCTTTCCCCCTGCCGCAAAAATATCGGGGGATAGGATGAAAACAAACGTCGCGCAAACGTCGCTGATGAGTTATATGCAACTGAAAGACGAGGCGGTATTGGGCGTGCGGCAACGCGCCGTCTTTCTCTTCATCAGCTGCCATCCGAACTGTTCCGACAGGGAGGTTTCAAAAGGAACGTCGTTGCCGATTAACTGCACGACGGCAAGAAGGAACGAGTTGGTGAAGATGGGTTTTGTGAAGCAGGATGGGGTGAAATACGACGTTGAAACGAACAGGTATGTTAGCAGTTGGAAGATTTGCGCTCACTAGGCGGTTAGCCGATTGAGGGAAAGTGATTTGAATGGAAGAAAAGCAGACGAACCTTGAAATCAGTTGGGATGAGGTCGGGGCGAAGCCGAAGGAAAGTAAGTATTTCTCGCCTGAATACGACAAATCCTATCAGATAGTGATTGAGAGTGTGGAATTGGTGAGGAAGGCGTTTAAGGGTGAAGCCATGAAGCCTCACGCGATATGTAAGCTGAAAACCATTGATGGCAAGCCGACCACACTAATATTAGATACTGCGAGCAAAAAGATATTAGAAGAGTTGAAGCGGTTTGTGGTTGGTGGGAAATGGACAGGCACTTATATAATTTTCCTGCTGAAAAAGAAGCGTATAACAGATATTAGTGGAAGTATGCGAACCCAATATGTGTTTGAAGAGCTAACTACAACTCACTAATATAAGTGAGTTCTCCGACGATAAAATATGAAAGGTGTGGTAAATGGTTGTGTCTAGACCCCCCATGTTTTCAGACGTGATTTATGAGAAGGATTTTTCACTTCCGCTAATCGGTTTCGTTGGGGGGGATAAGCTGAGGTGGATTACGTACTTACTTACTTACTTACGTAATGAGGTTTTTGAGGGGGGGTTGGTATGAAAAAAAACAAAACGTTATGTTTTGATAATATAATAATAGAACATTTGGAAAAGCAAGATAGCCAAAGCAGTTATATATCGGATTTGATTTTACAAGATATGAAACAACACGAAGCCAAAGAGCAGGCCAAAAGCCAAAACATGAGCCTCGACGAACTCCATGCCAAGACACAGGCGGCAGAGGAGGAAAAGGCGCAAAAACGGATAGAGTTCCTCAAACGCCGCACGGCGTGGGCGAACCTTCCCTTCGAGGTGAGGGAGGCAATTCGGGCAGAACAGAACTGGGGGCGGCTGTGGGATGAGCAGCTATACGACCTATACCTGAAAAACAACAACTCCCTCTCCCTCACGCAACTGAATTTCTTCCTCGTGGAACGTGTGATGGCAAAGAACGCAAAGGCTATGGAGTTGTTGAAATAAAAAGAGGTGAGATGGGATGGACTACGAACTATCGTTCTGCGACAAGTGCATAGCCATGACCAACCACCCATTAACAAGAAATGGAAAAAGGCTCGGAAAGTGCCTGAAATGTGCGGTAAGAAAGCATCTGATAAGATTATTCAAAAAAGTAAAAAACCGCCGTGCGCGGTCGGAAGGAGGGGAAATAAATGGGGCTTGAAGAAGGAATGGCGCAAATCTCAAATTGGCTCCCGGTCTTGGGGCTTATGGTTATCACGTGCGTAATCATAGGCGTATTATTCTCGTTCTTCTATTGGGTGCATAAAACAGGCAAGAACTCATTTTATATAAACAGGATGCTTGCCCTTTTTCTGGTCATGAGTGGGTTTTCCCTCACGCTAATCGGGGTGTTTATCGGAAACGCAATAATCTCAGCGGTTGGCGGCTCGATTTATGGGTATGCCGCGCAAGTCGCCTGGGAAATGATATTGGAAAAGGAACAAGACCGCCGTGCGCGTTCGGATAAAGTGAGGTGAGATGGGATGAAGACATATCACAGAACTGAACTAAGGTGCCTTTGTGGATGCAGAGAGTTCAGGCAAATAGCAACATCACTCAACTTTGGAAAGTATGAGGAAAGGCGGCGATACGCCTGCAAAAAGTGTCGTCAGTGGTCTGTCGTAATCCAACAATACCGCCGTGCGCGTTCGGAAGAAAACAAAAAGTGAGGTGAGATGGGATGACTACTGAAAACATATCACTTGGGGCAGTTGAAGATAGTGATGAGCAACTAAATAAATTTGGAACACGAATATCTATCAAAATGGGTGAGTTCTTCAAAACGGAAATGAAGGATTATCCAAATAACGGTGATTATCTCTTTATTGCTCCAACTTTAATAGGAAAAATAACAAGACGCGACGTTCTCCTATCTAAGGAAGGAAAGGTATCATCTGAAATTGTTTTTGGAACAGGGATGATTGTTTTTGATAATGACCTTCTTACATATACAACCAATCCAGAAATAGCAGATAATATCCATAAAATGCTTCATCAAGTCTTAAATCACGCAAGTAAGAAATTTGTAGGAAACGACGTTGATATTGAGAGAAACCTAATTAGTCAAGTAGCAAAAGAACAACACCTACGTCTTAAAGCAACAGAAAAACTAATAGAAAGAACAAAAATATATGAAGATAATATAGTAAGTTATAGAGTGAAAGAAAACGAACTATTAAAGAAAATACGAGATTTGGAAGAAGAACTAAATAAAAATATAAAAGAAGTAGAGAAATTTCAAGAACTATACCGCCGTGCGCGTTCAGATAAAGTGAGGTGAGATGGGATGACGAACTGTTGTAGGAACTCGCTAAACTGTTCGGACGAAATGCTCCTAATATTAGATGGAGGAAAGCCAATATGCATGAACTGTGCCGAGAAGCTTGGGGAAATGTTTGCAAACGCAAGCAAAAACCGCCGTGCGCGGGAGATGAAATAAATGGATGACCGAAAACCAAAGTTCCAACCGCTTGTGCGTTGCGACTATTGCGAGTGCGAAGCCATCCGTGATTTGTGGCTTAAATGGGGCGGCGTTTGCCCCGAATGCAAGAAGCAGAAAAAGACGCTATATTAGGAGGGATTTAAATGGGAAACAAGCGAAGCCAAATATTGAGTTTTGACGAGGAAGTTCATACCTTCCTTCGCTCAAAGAAGCCGAAGATGAGCGAGTATGTGAATGCTCTCGTCAAAGCCGATATGCAGAAGGGAAAACCCGTTGAGGTGGTGGCGAATGCGAGTGATAACCCAAGCGGAACACAATAGGATAACCGACGCGCTTTATTACATGAGGCGGGTCTTGCAGAACCAAAAGCTGACCGACGACGGCAAGGTTGCGGCGTTGCGAACCTATCTCATAGAGTTGGGCGACGAGCTTGATAAGATAGAAGATAGGTGGAAAGAGATTGATGCGGATGCGTGATATTCGGGGCCAGGCGCGGCGAGGCAAGGCGAGGCAAGGCATGGCGAGGCGCGGCTCGGCTTGGCTGGGCATGGCATGGCATGGCTCGGCTGGGCGCGGCTGGGCATGGCCTGGCTGGGCCGGGCAGGGCGCGGCTGGGCAAGGCGCGGCAAGGCAAGGCGCGGCAAGGCAAGGCTTGGTAATAGTCATCGGAGGTAATTAAATGAAACCTACGAGGCATGGAGGAGATAAATATGGGAAGAATAGGGAAAACTGTGGAACGGGAAGTGGTATTGCGCGGTCTTACGCCAATACTGTTCGACCGCTATCCAGGAAACAACAAGGAGTCGCTGGACGTGATGGACAAAATCTACCAGGAAAATGGGTCAATGGTTTTGCCTTCGACGAACATCTCCTCGTTTCTGTCTGCGCAGAACACCGAAAGCGCACCGCAGCGTGTAATCGGGAGAGGATACAAGGAAGTTGCAAAAGCCGCGCAGAGCTTCGTGCGCATAGAACCGCTAAACATTCCTTTTTTGAGGAATGGGAAGGAGATAAAGGTCGCGGAAGCAGACCTTAAAATACACCAGGCAATCGCCAGGGTGATGAAAGGCAAGTTAGCCGTTCCAAACCCGAAGGAACGCCCAATGTTGGAAACCCCCTGGGAATTGAAATTCAAACTGACGCTGCTGGAAACACCCGAACTCAACGAGGTGCGCCTGAAAGACCTTTTTGAGAAGGGAGGACTCGCCATAGGCTTGGGGACTTTCAGAGGGACATTCGGAAAGTTCTGTGTGGAAAGATGGGAGTGATGGTTATTGGCGAAAGCCCTTAACA
>Ga0209835_1000849_pt1 | contig 18628 bp, 11 predicted proteins | sample LakKivwa52mmetaG_FD_184138 | JGI IMG/M metagenome (GOLD analysis project Ga0209835, IMG submission 184138) | Anoxic lake water microbial communities from Lake Kivu, Rwanda to study Microbial Dark Matter (Phase II) - Lake Kivu water 52m metaG... | ecosystem: Environmental > Aquatic > Freshwater >...
GTTTTATAATCATACTCGATTCCTACAATATATTTTTCAGGGTCTTCACCATGTAGGAAATTTTCAATAACACTCTGAGAAATAACTTCTTTTGACATTTTCTTATATTTTTAGTGTGACTTATTATACTTACAGACACAGCTGTAATTTGTCTTAATAGTCAAAATATAAGAAAAAAAAATGAAAAAACAAAATTAGATGACCTGAATTGGATAAACCATTGCTCTGTATCTTAAACTCTCGTTAAGAAACTTAGCTTCGTTTGCCTTTCTTTCTAGCATTTTATCTGGGCTCATTCTTTCTAATCTCTTCATTAACTCTTCCCGCATCTTTTCTTTTTCATCACGAGCTTCCGTTAATAATGTTTGATAGTCTAATTTTATCTGACTGTCAGGAACTTGTAAGTCTCCAGAAAATTTACCCCAAATTCGAGCAAGAGCCTCTTTGCACATCGAAATAAAATATTTTCTCACCCAATTTCGTGCAGGTCCATTTAATTTATCCCATGTTAAAACTTCAGTATCAACATCTGAAGGTAATTTAACAATATCTTTATTTTTTTCAAGACAATCCTCATGATCCGTGGTATCGTAATACCAATACCATACTCTATAATTGTTACTACGAATTGAACCAAAATCAAATCTTCCGCCAGGTGTATTATAAAGATGAATCATTTTTCTTCCATCAGCTAACGCAGTGATTCGATATGTCAATTCACCACCAATTAATCTGTTTTTTAGGTTTCTGTCCTGCATCCTCAATAATAAGTCATACGCTGGTAACATAAAGTACGAACCTGACACGCCAACTTGAGCAAAACCACCAACACCACCAAAACCAACACCACCAAGACCACCAAACCCACCTAAAAATGGATCAATGATTGAATCAGTTAATTCCGCTCTTGTAAACCATAAAAGTTCATTAATTTCTCGACCCGCGGGAATAATATAAGTTTGAGTTCCACCAGATAATTCAAAATAATCTTTATGTAACGCATAATCACCGCCAGCTTGTAATCCCACAATTTTAGAATACGCATATGTGTATTGTGTCATATAATCTAGACTTCGTGTTGTAAAGGCTCGAGTTAAGGATTGATTATCTACATCGAGACCCGCCAATGAGGACCATTGATGTTCTATTAACCAGTCATTTACAAATTGTTCGTATTCACCCATTGATAATTCCAGTAAAGAATCCATTTGTTCTTCGGTGATCTCAATTCCGCGAACAGGCGCACCCAAAAGATGTAATGCTTGGGTATATAATCTTTCTCTTTCGGTTGAATTAATTAAAGTTAAGGACATAATATTTGTCTTTTTCATATAAATAGTTTATATTTTAATATGATAACATATAATTATGCTTTTTTTAAGGATTTATTTGATATAGGATGGGTCGGAATAAAAAAACCATTCTTTAACTGTGCCCAAAAAGTCTTTCAATTGTATTATGAACCAAAAGGACTTTGGAAACAACATCCAACCGATCCAAAAAAGAAATTCGGACATGTTGATGAGAATGGAGAATGGCATTGGAGTAATAGAGCAAACACAAATTCAAAGTTTTGTATGTTTATGTATTATGAGTGTATAGGTGTTGATCCTAAATTTTTTATTGATTTTGGAAATCCGAAATACCATAATGAAAACTCAAAAAGAATATGGTACTACATTTCTGAAAATTTTGAGGATTATTTCGAGCCATATGGTAAAAAATACAAAAAAGTAAGAAGAATATTCGAAAAATCATGGGCTGAAGGTGTTATTTCTTCAATAGCACTTGAAATTGCTCTTCGTTCTATCTATCGTGATATATTGAAAATCGATTATTCATTCGAAAATGGTGATAGTGATGATATGGAAGGTATTGATATGTCAGTATTTAAAAACGATGGAGGAAAAAAAACTATTCAAATCAAAAGTGGGTCGTTTATTGAAATATATGATGAATTTATTGTTCAGGGGGCTCCAAATGATCTAAAATACACTACTGATTGGTACGCGTATGTAAATGTTGATCTCCATTTAACAAGATTCATCATATTTAAAAACACAAAAAATCTAAAAAAAGAAGATGGCAGTACAAGAATACATATTCCAAAAGAAGATGTAATTAAATATGGAGAATTAGATATGAAACTACCTCAATTATTAAAAGCAATAATGGAAAAATGTGGAAAACTTGATATTTCGTTCACAATAACTAAAATTGGTGATGAAAGTTATATTGAGCAGGATAATGAATCTAATACTATTACAATAAATATAGTGGATTCAATGGATAAAGAATTTCCAATAGAATTAAAGAAGTTTTTAGAAGAATTAAAATAGTTCTTTTAATAGCTCTTTTGCAAAATTATCTGAATATTCACCATCACCCATTACTTGTTCAATAACATCTTTTTTGCGTAACAAAATGTTATATACAATCTGTTCTATTGTATTTTCAAATATTGGATAATATACAAGAACATCTTTATTTTGTCCATGTCGATATGCCCGGTCTTCTGCTTGTGAATGATGAGATGGTACAAAAGATAAATCATTCATTATAACAACTTCCGCTGCAGTTAAATTTATACCTATACCTGCAGCCACAATGTTTCCGATTAATATTTTAATTTTGGGATCGTTCTGAAATCTTTCTTTTGCGTCTTCTCTTTTTGCTGACGACATTCTACCATCATATATTACTGAATTCTTAGGATACTTTTCATGTATCATATCCAATGGCATAGTGAAATTAGTAAAAACAATAACTTTTTTATCCAATTCAAGACATTTATCAATTAATTCATAAGTATATGGTAATTTTTCATATGCAATTACCTGTCTGATTTTCATCAATCGATTAATTGTTACCGCAATGCTCTCCTTTTTTCGTTCTTTTTCACTAATTCTCATGAATTCATCTAACTCTTCATTATAAAATGTACTATGAAGTTCTAAGAATAATGGAGAAATTGTCTTTTCTGGTAGTCCGGGTATTTCACTTTTTAGTCTCCTCAATACTAAATTCTTTGTTCTCTCCCGTAATTCATCCAAATTACTATGCCCACTGGTGCTCCAAATGTATCTACCATTGGATTTAAACTTAAATCCTTTACAATATCTCTTAACATAATGTTGCCAATTCAAAGTTACTGATGAATTAACGATTTTTAATAAGTTATAGTAGTTAATTGGTCTATTTGTCATAGGCGTACCTGTCAACAACCACACTTTTGGTATCTTTTTTAGTATATCATTCAGTAATTTTGTCCTATTTGCTGTTGTATTTGAGATATAATGAGCCTCATCTACTATTGCAAGTTCAAATTTCTCTTTTAAAATCAATTTTAAGTCATCATTTTCGTCTTTTTTATCCGTTGTATGATAATTTTTTAATATATCATAGTTAATTATGTAAAAATCATAGGTTGACCCCCATTTTCGACCTTCAACAATCAAAATTGGTCGATCTGAGTAGTTTTTTATCTCTTTTTTCCAATTAATTTTCACACTTGCGGGACAAACTATCAAAATTTTCTTTGCTTTTGACTCTAAAGCTGCTATTATTGCGGAAGTGCTTTTTCCAGTCCCCATATCATCTGCTAAAATGAATCGATCATTTGCTAATAATGCCTCAATTGCTCGTGGTTGCCATGGTTTAGGGGGTCTATGCTCGTATTTTGTATAGTCAATAGTGTAATTTAATTTTTTTTCGGGTTGTAAGACAGCACCTTTAGGTAACCAGTGAGCTTTTAAGGGTTCAGAGTCGAAAAATCGCCCCCAAATGTGATATGCCTTGTCAGATTCACATAAAAGCTTCTCGCACCATATTTTTTCAACAGGTTTTACTAACAATTTATCTTCTTGAAGTTTTTCTCCGAAAGCGGGAACAATATTTATGTATTTTCTAGCGATTTTTGGAACAATTTGATGATATTTGAGTATATAATCGGCTTGTGTTCGTGCTAGCTTAAAATTTTTCTGTCTTAGGGCTTTTAATTTCCACTCTAATATCTGATTATTTGCACCTTCGTATGTTAATAATATATCTCTCGCCTCAATTTCAGGTATATTCATATCTCTTAATATTTTATAATATAAACAAATACAACAAAATTGTGAAGTATTTATAATATAATATATACCACAACATTTCATTTTGAAACTATTTATTAATAATGGAAAATAAATTACCCATAACGAGACTTTCTAAGTTTTTTTCTGAAGATGATTATAATTTACATATTCAAATGGGACAGGAATATCTACATGGAGATTTGAATATGAAATTAGTTTTATATTCGGTTGATAGGACGACTACTGATACTGATGATGTATATGCTGAGACAATTAAAAGTAATATTAAATACAAACCACCAGTTGAATTTAATGCTATTGTTAAAGTTGACGAAGCGAAAAATCAAGCATACAAATCGGGTCAATTAAGATATCTTGAACCAGGTAATCTAACATTTTCGGTTTATACAAAACATTTAGAAGATTTAAAAATTGATATACAATTTGGTGATTATATCGGATATCCTGATAGTGAAAAAAGAGTTAGATTTTATAATGTCGTTAATGATGGAAAAATTAACGCAGATAATAAACATCATCACTTTGGATATAAGCCATCATACCGGACATTAATTTGTGCACCAGTGCAAGAAAACGAATTTAAAGGAGTATAATATGTCGTTACCGAAAAAAAATAATATTAATGTATATAGACAAGTTGGTTCTGAACCATCCTCAAAGGAATTACTTGAACGAAGACAAGAACTACTGGAAAAAATTACACAGCACGATACCTATTTACCCGATGACATTCTTCATGATGATTTGGATAAAGGAATGTTAGAGTTTGTTAAAGATAATTTTAAAGTTATTTCAGACGGCGAACAAATACCGATTATTCCGAAAATATTAACCGTTCAAAGATGGGGTGAGATTTCAAATAACTGGACTTTTGCTGATGAAGACAGGAACATAAAAGTTCCATTTATTGCAATTATAAGAAAACCAGATGTTCAACCAGGTACAAATCCAATAGTACAAAGAACAATTCCTGAAAGAAGACAATTTCATTATTCAACTGTAAAAACATGGGATGGCAATCAGATGGGAGCTAATGTTTATAAAATTCCACAACCTGTTCCTGTCGATATTTCTTATGAAGTAATTATTGTTTGTCAAAAATTCAGGGATCTTAATCGATTTAATAAAATTGTATTACAAAAATTCTCATCACGACAATCATATACATTAGTAAAGGGTCATTATATCCCATTGATATTAGATAGAATTAATGATAGTTCACCAATTGAATCACTAGAAAGTCGTAGATTTTATTTACAAAATTATGACTTTACGATGTTAGGATTTTTAATTGATTCGGAAGAATTCGAAGTAAAACCCGCCATTAATCGTGCTATAATGTTATATGAATTTCTAGATACAAAAAATTATACAAAAAAATACGAAAATAAATCAATTGAAATTATTACTGCAACATTTACTGGCGATGGATCTCAAACTACATTTAATGTCGGTGAGAGTATTGGTGAATTATTTTTTGTCGCGATAAATGGTCAGTTACAACAAAAAGATATTGATTATTATTGGATGTATGGAACACCTAGAATTACATTTGTTACACCACCAATTCCAGGTGCTACAATAACAATTGTATATTATGCGGGAAAAAGTAACATATTTCAAGATTCTTATGGTAGATTATTATTTTTTGCAGTACAGTATTATGAATATGATGGGTCATCATTAACATTTACTACCGATCATGAAATTGTTGATGTTATTTATGTTGAAACAAACGGATTAGTTGAGGAGGAAATTAATTTTACATTTTCAGGAAATCAGTTTACATATTTAATAGAACCAATTATTGGTTCGAGGATTGGTATTGGGTATTTAAGATAATTCAGGTTTCATCCCCATATATGTCTCTTTTTTTGGGTTTAGATAGTTCGTCTATCCATTTTTCGATTACTCTATACATTTTTAATCCCGTTTTTTCGCAATGAGACTTTAAAATTTCATGGTGTTTCTCGCTGATTTTTATATTCTTAGTTTTCGGTTTCATATCTATAGATAAATAATGATAAAAAAGGATAAATTACTATCCACGAAATTTTTTTTCACATAATCTTTGGGTAAAAAACAGATATTTATTAATAATAAAAGTAATAATAAAATTTTAACTAAATAAAAATCAATGGCAACATCTAACAGAGTATTCGTTTCTCCAGGTGTATACACATCTGAGAAAGATTTAACATTCGTAGCACAAAGCGTAGGCGTAACCACATTAGGATTGGTAGGTGAAACGCTAAAAGGTCCAGCATTTGAACCTATTTTAATAAGAAATTATGACGAATTCAGAACATATTTTGGTTCAACATCTCCGCTAAAGGACGGCAATGGAAACCCAGCATTTGAGCTTCCATATTTTGCTAAAGCATATTTGCAGGAATCAAACCAATTATTTGTCACAAGAATTCTTGGTCTAACGGGTTATAAACCATATAAAACATTTGGAATAAAAACTTTAGGTGGTGTTGCATTTGATGATACGGTCGTACCAAACGAGACATCGGGTCTTTCATTCTTGATGTCGGGTGTTATTGACCCTATTCTCGAACAAAATTTAAGTGGAAAAACTGCAACAACTGGTGCTAGCGTTATTGAATTTATAACAGATGGAACATATAACGATAATGATTGGTTTACTATCGGTTTAGTTCCCGAATCCGCATTATTATCTTTAACTGGAACACAAGAAGTTGGACCAATTGGTAATTTTACGAATCATGAGTGGTATAATAAATTTTTCTACGAAACTCTTGGTGAGGTTGCGGGTGTTTATTCTTATTTATTTGAATATAGTTCAGCGGAAACTGGATTTACTGTTACATTATTTGATTATACAGGTCAAACTGTAAACTCATATAATAATATAGTAGTCGCAGCATTAAGGTCTCGTGGGATATATTCACAATCAACACTTAATTTGAAAGTAACCCAAGATACTGGATTTACATTATCAGGAGATAGTGTTTTAACTAATCCAATGGGTGAATTTATAGTAACAATAAGTCCTGATACTGGTGCAACTAAAACATTTACTTGTTCCTTAGATTTAACATCAACCAAATATATAACAAAAGTATTGGGTGTGGATGTTTTTGATAAAAATCAAAACGACTTTCCATTATATGTCTTTGAACATTATCCAAGACTACTTGACGCGTTGTATGATCGTGGATTGGTGAGAGGTATTAGTTTAGATCCTGTTTACGATCTAACTGGTGATGACTTTTTAAATAATTGGACGACGGCATCATCACCATATGTTGTTTCTGAAGTTCGTGGTGGTACTGTTGCGGATTTATTTAGAGTTATAGCAATTTCAGATGGTAATGCATCAAATGCTCAGGTAAAGATTAGTATAATTAATGTCGATTTAGATACTGCAGAATTTGATGTCCTTATTCGTGATTTTAACGATACAGATGAAAATATGGTTGTCTTGGAAAGATTTTCAAGATGTTCGATGAATCCAGATGTACCAGGTTATATTGCACTAAAAATTGGAACATCTGACACAGAATATGAATTGAGGTCAAAATATATTATGTTGGAAATGGCTGACGATCATCCAACAGACGCAATCCCCGCGGGATTTAGAGGTTTTACTTCAGATTCGTTAACTGGCCAAAATTACATTGGTAATGTACTTTATAAAACAGAATATTACAATGCGGGTGATGTTGTTACTTATACAAATGGTGTTCCTGATGATTTTTCTGGCGATAGAATAAAGAGAGTAATGCTTGGTCTGTCCTCACAAGTAAAATATGATAATGATTTATTTAAATTTAAAGGTAATTTACCATCAATAACAACACCAGGATTCCATTTATCTTCACAAGCGTCAGTAATTACAGGGGCAACAATCACTGGGTTTGAATTTGATTGTACACCATATAATTTAGAAGGTTCAGATAAAGGTAAATTAGAGGATGTTCCAAATCGTAAATTCACATTCGCATTAATGGGTGGATTTGATGGTTGGGATATCTATCGTCAATCAAAAACATTTGGTGATCAATATAAATTTGGTAAATCATCATATGATGACAATAATACAACTAATGGTGGTGTGTTTAATCCTAGTGTTGGAAATTCAGATTATTATGCGTATCTTCAGGGTATTGAAACATTTAATAACCCCGAAGCTGTTAATATAAATGTTTTTGCAACTGCGGGTATTAATTTTTATGACCATTCATCTTTAACAGAAGAGGCTATTGATATGGTTGAAAATGATAGAGCGGATTCACTTTATATTATCGCAACGCCAAATGTCCAAACTGTTGATGAAATAATCGGTCTAGTAGAAGACATTAACTTAGATTCTAATTATTCGGCATTATACTGGCCATGGATACAGGTTAGAGATAACGAAAATTCAACACAATTATATATACCACCAACAGGTGAAGTGTTGAGAAATATTGCTCTAACAGATAATGTAGCTTACCCATGGTTCGCAGTTGCTGGTTATGCAAGAGGATTGGTAAACGCAATTAAAGCGGCTAAAAAGTTAACTCTTGATGAAAGAGATGATTTATACCGAGTAAGAATTAACCCAATTGCAACATTTTCAGATACAGGACCGATAATCTGGGGAAATAAAACACTTCAGGTGAGAGAAAGTGCTTTGGATAGAATTAATGTACGAAGATTACTACTTAGAACTAGAAAACTTGTATCTGCAGTTGCAGTAAGATTAATTTTTGAACAAAATGATGAACAAGTTCGAGCTGAATTCGCAAGATTAGTTAATCCAATTCTTGAAGCAATTAAGAAAGAAAGAGGATTATATGATTTCCGTATGGTTGTTTCGAATGATCCAGAAGATTTCGATTCAAATACTCTTAGAGGTAAAATTTACATTAAACCAACAAGATCACTTGAATATATTGATATTGAATTTGTAATCACACCAACAGGTGCATCATTTGAGAATATTTAACAAATATTTAAGAAAAGAAAAGGGTTAACCAATCGTTGAAAGTTGTTCGTGTTGATAAGCACGAATTTGAACTTGAAACTGGCGATGTGTATCCAATACCTTTCGAATTGATTACACATTGTAAAGATTGTGTTCCAGTAGAACCAATTCAGACTAAGATAACAATGAAGACTGAAAATTTGCAGAAAAAACAATAATCGAATAATGAAACTCATCAGGTCAACCAAATGTAGTTTGAAGTTCAGCACGAAGAAAAAGATGTTGGAACTAACAACCATTCTCAATGAATACGGGAAGGTCGTTAATATCTTCATTCAGTACTTTTGGAATAATCCTGATAAAGCAACCAAAGTCCTTTTGTTAAAAGACATCGTTGACATCCCCGAAACATGGCTTTCCGCAAGGCTAAGAAAGGTTGCAGCCAGAGAAGCAATTGATATGGTCTTAGCCACTAAAGAAAGGTGGAAAGATAAACCCGCAAAGATGGTGATGCCTGTTCACAAGGGAAACAGAATGTATGTATCCTGCACAATTGCTGATTTAGTTCCGTCAAAAGATTCGTCAGTATTCGATGCTTGGTTACATATCGCAAGTATCGGTAACAAGATGATTATGGACTTACCAATAAAATACCACAAGCATTTCAACAAATACAATACCATCGGTAAGAGGTTGAACTCATATATCATTACCAAAAACTATGTTCAGTTTAGTTTCGAAATCCAGACTTTACCAAAGAAAGAAGGTAAACTTTGTGTTGGCGTTGATACAGGCATCAATGCTCTGGCATCTGTAAACAACGGAAATCAATACGGAAAGGATATTAAAGGTTGTATTGAGAGAATAAAAAGATGTAAGCAAAAGTCCAATGGTTATTATGTTGCCAAAAGAGCGTTGAAACAAAGAATTGATGAAATTGCAAAAGAAATTATAAAAACAGAAGACCCAGATTTAATAGTTGTTGAACAACTGAAAAATATGGGAAATAAAACAAAGGTCAAACGCTTGTTGACCAAAAATATCAGGCGTTCTATCGGAACTTGGAATTGGAAGTACTGGCTGAAGAGGTTAGAAATGCAATGCGAATTAAACCGTGTTTCGTTCCGCAGTGTTAAACCTTATTATACCAGCACTACCTGTCCTACATGTGGTCATTCCGATAGGTTGAACCGAAATGGAGAGATATTTTTGTGTCAGAAATGTGGTCACGCTGACAATGCAGATATAAACGCTGCCAAGAATATTTTGAATCGGTTTCTCACGGGACTCTACGGTGCTCGTTACAAAAATTTGGATGTGCAACTTTGTGCAAGTTCAAATTAACGGTAGAATATTCTACCTTTTTTATTTTCATTTTCCCCAGAATTATACTAGTACCTAGTGATCTTTTTCTTTTTTTATTTTATATTTTAGGTCCAAAATAATACTAGTATTTTAGATCTGGATTCTGGACCAGAAAAATACGAAAAAAAAATGAAAAAGTCAAGCGAACTAGTATTTATTGCAATAATTAAATAAGAAAAGCAATTATTACTGGGGAAAAAATCTTTAAATCTCAAATAGGCGCAACTTTTCTAACTTTAATATATTTATAATAAAATAATAAACATTTTTAACAAGAAATAAAATGGCAGATTTATTAATGAAGATGCCGGTTCCATATGAACCGAAAAGAAAGAATAGATTTATACTAAGATTCCCTTCGAGTTTAGGTATAAATGAGTGGTATGTTTTTTCAGCCGCACGACCAAAAGCAACAATCAATGCAACAGAAATTCCATTTTTGAATACATCAACATATGTAGCAGGAAGATTTGTTTGGAATGAATTACCAGTAACATTTAAAGACCCAATTGGTCCATCGGCTGCTCAGGCTCTTATGGAGTGGTTTCGTTTACATGCGGAATCTGTTACGGGTAGAATGGGATACGCTGCTGGTTATAAAAAAGATGTTGAACTAGAAATGCTTGATCCAACGGGTGTTGTTGTTGAAAAATGGATACTTCAAGGTACATTTTTAACTAACCTGGATTTCGGTGATTTGGAATATTCACGAGATGAACTAGCAACAATTAATGTTAGTTTACGAATGGATCGTTGTATACAGGTTTACTAAAAAATACATGTTATCTCTTGATAATGTGATTAAATTCCCATATATTATTCGTATATGGGAATTTTTAATGCTTAAAATTTCATTTTTAATAATTATATAAAAAACGATACCATGAGTGAACTCAAAATCGATCCTTCAATATCATATGATGTTGTTGAATTACCAAGTAGGGGTATTATATATCCAAATAAAAAGAAATCTGTTAGAGTTGCTTATTTAACTGCAGCAGATGAGAATATTTTATCGTCTCCAAATTTAATTGCATCAAATAAAATCGTTGATGAATTATTAAAACGCAAAATATTAGATAAAGATATTAATGCTGATGAATTAATAGAAGAAGATCGCCAAGCGATTTTAATTTTTTTAAGAAATACAGCGTTTGGTACTGAATACACATTACATTTGACCGATCCAAAAACAAATGAAAAGTTTCAATCTGTTGTTGATTTATCTTCATTAAAATTTAAAGATTTTACCTTAACTGAAGATGAACGAGGTGAGTTCCAATATTTTCTAAAAAAGAGTAATGTTAATATAACATTTAAATTCTTAACTCAAGTACAGGAAAAAGAATTGGACGAAATTGAGAAAAGTTGGAATGGTGTTGGTGTTGCTCCGATAATGACAAAAAGATTGGAGATGATGATTAAGTCAATAAATGGGAATAGGGACATGATGCAGATACATCAATTTGTTGAAAATAAAATGCCGATTAAAGATTCTCAAGACTTCAGAAAATATGTGAATGAAAATAAACCAGGTATTGATTTATCACAAACTGTAACGGCCCCATCTGGAGAAAATATCCAAGTAAATATTGGATTTGGGGTCGAATTTTTTCGCCCTTTCTACGGAATATAGAACAGGTCAATTAAAGGAAATTCTTTTTTTAATTAAACGCGGATTTTCATATACCGATGTTCTTCTAATGCCCGTTTTTATTAGAAGATATTACATTCAATATATATCAGAAATAGAAAATGAAAACTAATCTATTTATATGATATAATATATACTATGGATTTTGAAAGATTAGCGACATTTGCAAGATCACTTGGAAATAGAGATTTTGATAGGTTTTTTGCTGAATATTTGAGAATGTCTAATATTCGACAGAATGATCCTACTGAATTTGAAAATGCAAGAAAGTCAGCGATGAGTCTTTTTAAAGGGTATAAATCAAATGATGGTTTTAGTGAAAAAGATTGGGGAACGGGTAGTCGTGGTGATTATATTCAAATTGGTAATAGGAATATAGGCGCGGGGGCAACTAGTTTTCTTTTCGATGCATTAAAAGCTCAACAACGACAAGGAACGCGCGGCCCAGAATTTGATAGTCTTCAAAAAATGATAGGAATATTTGCCGACCAAGGTGGTATAAAGAATCCTGCTGGTTGGTGGAAACAGCTTGGTATAATACTTAAAGATGAGGTTTTAATTTATCTACAACAACAAACCAAGTTATATGAGACGATTAATGAGAGTGCTCAAATGACTGGTCAGCTTGCCGCAGATTATCGACAAGAATTAATGAAAGTATCACCAGAATTAACCCGATTAGGAATTCGTTTTGATGATATGGCAGATTCCGTTGCAAAACTACTTCAAGATTCAGGTAAATTTAAATTACTTAATGATGAAACCATTACACAAATGGGATTGGCAAGTAAATTTATTGGCGATATGAAGGATCTTGCTGGTATGGCTAAAAGTTTCGAAGATGTTGGATATGGTGTAAGAGATATGACCAAATTGGTTGAGCAAATGGGGTTTTCATCATTAAGAATTGGATTAAATGCTAGAAATACTATTGAGTTAGTTAATAAACATCTAGGTGAGTTAAATAGATATGGATTTAAAGAGGGGGTAGAAGGTCTGACAAAAATGGGTCAAAAATCTATTGAATTTAGAATGAACATGAGTGAAGTTCTTAAATTGGCAGATAGAGTTTGGGAACCAGATAAAGCATTAGAACTTGTTGCAAATTTACAGGTGATTGGCGGAGCTTTTGGTGATCTAAATGACCCAATTAAATTAATGTATATGGCAACGAACAATGTTGAAGGATTACAAGATGCATTAATTGGAGCAGCTAAATCATTAACCACATATAATAACGAACAGGGTAGATTTCAAATTACAGGGGCTAATTTGAGACGAGCAAAAGCAATGGCAGAAGAACTTGGAGTAACATATGAAGAGTTATCTAAAGGTGCAATTGCCGCGGCTGAAAGGACAAGAGCAGCATCAGATTTAATGATTTCAGGTCTTGTTATGAAAGAGGATGATAAAGAATTTTTAACAAACCTAGCTCAAATGAAGGAAGGAAGAATGGTTATTGAACTTCCTGGTACATTAAAAGAGAAATTTGAAGCGGATGAAATAGCATTAGAAGAATTAAATCAAACACAATTACAAGAAATTTTAACACGGAAAAAAGAATTTGAGAAGATAGATAGTATGGAAGATATTGCTCGAAGACAAGTAACTGCTGTTGAAAACATAGAAAGAGATTTATCGTTTGTTAGAGCAATGGTTAGAGTTAATGCGGGGGCACATTTCGGTACTTTATTGGAAAAAATTGGTATTACTCAAGATAATTTATCTGGTGAATCTAAAAAAATCTCTGAATATGTTGCAAAGCAAATAAAAACCAGTGATGTAATGATATCGGAAATGATGAAACAACTTCCTGAATTTGGAGAGTTAATAAAAGAAGAGGCAAGAATTAAAGCTGAATCAAAACCAAAAATTTATGAAACTCCAGAAAGGAGAGAGCCAACTGAGTTCACCCCAACCAGATCGGCGGAACCAACAACATCTAATGTAAAAATAGATTTTGAGTTTAAGAGTGATACAGTAACAGATGAATTCAGACGATTAATTATGAGAGACACCACCATTTTGGAAGAAACCAAAGAAAAATTTAAGAAATCATATATAGAATCTCCAATTTGAAAATAATCTATATTTTCAACTCGTATGTATTTATTATTAAAACAATATAATGCCAAGTTATCTAGATTTTAACTCAACCAAACATTTTAGAGATTTTATATTAAATAAGACTCTAACTGTGCCAAACGGTCCACAATCATTTACTGCTGAGAATTATATTGTTAACAGCACTGGAGACATGGTGAATAAGGATCTCGGTACTGTAGATACGAATAGAACAAATGATTTATTACAATCTCAAAAATCAAATTTATACAAACCAACAGAGTATTTTATAACCGAAAATATTAATACCGCACCAAGAAAAGCAAATCTTTCTTTATATCCATATTTTGTTAATCGAGATTATCGTAGCTTGGTGAGTGTTATGTCAACATCGAATTATGATAGTGAATCAGAATTAATGAGATTCGCCGCGTGGAATATAAGACAAAACCCAGAAGGTCCGATATTATCAAGGGTTGCCCAAAACTTATATTCTGCAACTGTTGGAAGGGTTAGGTTAATAGATGCTCTCCAAGGTAACATTGCAACTGCAACTAATATAATAACGGGTAGAGAACCGTTGGTGGAAAGTAACCCAAAGATTACAGTTGCTAGAACAGCAACAGGAAAAGCAATTGATTTTTTACAAACTGTTGGCGGAGTTGAATTTCCATGGGTGGAAATTCCTGGTGATTATTTATCAAACCCAAGAAATCCAAGTGGTGGGAATGTACGACCAGAAGCAAGAACAGAAATTGGGAGAGTAATACAAGATGCGACGGGAGTTCTTGGTTCATTACTTGGAATACAGAGAAGACCGACAACAACTAAAAAACCGTCCGATCTTTTTATCGAGTATATGGGTCAGAGACAAAAATCGATATTATTTGACAATTTATCATATTCAAAATACGCCCCTGATTATACAACGACCGCAAGATCACAGAACACATCAAAAATCTTCAATTTCATTGATAATACAACACAAAGTGTTAAAAATTTCCTTGGATTAGAAGCCCCAAAAGGTGTGGCATATATTGGTGATGATAGAGGAAATGATGTTAAATTTGCAATGAATGATTTTAATGACCGACCCGTAAAAAGTAGTCATTATTTATCATTAATGTTTGATGAGGTTCAAGCTAAATTATTTCAGAGAACCAAAAATATTGTTGAAGGTGGTGGAATTGCAGGTAAATTAACATGGATTAGCACAAAATCACGAAATAAATTAGGTGCAAACAATCTTGAATTTCCAGACGAAAGGTCACAATTCGATCCATCTTTATCAACCGAATTTAATTTTAGAAGTGATTCAATTTTAGGTTTAACTCAAGAAATTCTTGAAACAATGCCGACAGATGGCGGAGCGGCTCGGTCTCATGTTGCTAATGTGATTGATCAAACAAGTAGAGTTTTTAGGGAAGGTGATATAATGTTATCTAGAGGTTCTGCAATTAAATATGTAAACCAATTTACTCAACAAGAGAGTGGTGTTGAATATTGTCGTGTATGGACAAAAGATAGATCATACATGAACTATTCAGATACGATGAAAAGATCTGGAAATGTTAGAAAATTTGAAAGTAGTATTCTCGATAAACCTTGGAATTTAAATATTTATCCAAATTCAAATGGTTCAACAAACATTGTAGAACGAGGTGATGGTTTTTATGCGAAAAAATATATGTTTTCAATTGAAAATCTTGCATGGAAAACATCAAATACACCTGGATTTACATATTTTGACTTACCATATTGTGAAAGGGGTTCAAATAACGGTAGAATTATGTGGTTTCCACCATATGATCTAAAGATATCAGAACAAAGTAATGCTAGTTGGGAGAGTAATAAATTTTTAGGACGACCAGAACCAATATACACATATCAAAATACCGAGAGAATGGGTCAAGTTTCATTTAAAGTTATTGTTGACCACCCAAGCATCTTAAATTTGTTAGTTAGAGAACATTTTGAAGGAATGTCAGATGAAGAAGCTGACAATTACATTAATGCATTTTTTGCTGGTTGTGAAGAAATTGATTTTTATGGGTTAATAAGAAGATATACTACTTTAACTCCAAATGAAGTTGAGACGGTTAAAAAATATTTGAACGAGAATAAAGATAAGGAAACAGTAAAGACATATAAGACGGTATTTACTCCCGTAATCTCCGACACTCCAACGCCAAAAAACGAGCCTGAAGAAATCTCAATTTCAGCTGGATTACGATTTAAAAATAATTATCCACAAATAGGAAGTGACGATTTAAAAAGTACATTAAGGTTTGATGAACTATATGATGGATATATTGCATATTATGATGGTGGTGGGTATCTCATCGATCTGAATAAAGGTTTAAATATATTACGGAACTCATCAACATGGGGAAATAACCAAAAACAAGATTTTAGAGTTTTATATGGAATAGAGAGTACATTTACTAAACCGCCAGATTCGGTTTTTGTGGATGGTAATGTTGAAGTGGTTAACGCAATTAATAAAGGTTTTGATTTATTTAAAAACGATTTCGAGTCGATCGATAATCAACTTTCTTTAATAAAGTCCAAACTGGAAAAAAATGAGATAGATAATGTTTCGTTATTAATAAGATCAAGTACATCGTCTATTGCGGACGAGCATTATAATTTAAAACTATCATATAGAAGGAGTTATTCTATAATATGGTATATCGTCAACAGACTAGGTCTTAATCAAACCACAATTGATAATGCTATGGGTATGGTTCAATGGAGAAATAAACCAAATCCAACTGATGTACAGTCAAAAGAACCACCGATCATAATACCATTTAAGACATTGGGGTATGATATTGATGGTGATTTACAAATACAATATATTGAAAATATTGGTAAACAATCATTTGAAGATAGTGGTGAGATAAATGTTAAATGTACTGAGGAAAATAGAATCTTAACATCATCAGAATTAAAAATGACCGCACCTGTAACATTCTATTGTAGAACAACTTTTATTGTGTTGAAATACAAAGCGAGATTTCCCGATACTGAACCTATAAAACCACCTGTAGTGGTCGCTAGTTTGGTAGAAGATACGGATGTACCATCAGGTAATGTTCCCGCGCCACCAATCGATGAAATAAAGAGAATAATAATGAAAACATTATCAGAATGTTATTATTTTAAGAAACTTGAAGAAGATTCTCCTGTACAATTTTCATCATTGAAAGAAAAATTAAGATATTTTCACCCAGCGTTTCACTCAATGACACCGGAAGGTTTAAATACGAGACTAACATTTTTGCAACAATGTGTTAGACCAGGCGATACATTACCAATTAAGGGACTATCAGATGAGAGCGATCTGAATGCAAGAAACACAACATTCGGACCATCGCCAATTTGTGTATTACGAATTGGTGATTTTTATCACTCAAAAATTATAATAAGAGATGTTAATATAACCTTTGATGATAATGTCTGGGATTTAAATCCTGAAGGAATTGGTGTACAGCCAATGATTGCTAATGTCTCATTACAAATAAGTTTTATTGGCGGTCATGGACTGGAACGACCAGTTGAAAGATTACAAAACGCATTATCTTCTAATTTCTACGCCAATACCGAAATGTATGATCCAAGAGCAATTGCGACTGAGGACAGAAAATCTTTTTACGAACAGAATTTTAAGGTCGAGGATATTGAGTTTATGAATAAGAGAGATGCGGGTAATGTTGTCGCAAATGAAAATGATTTTATAACTGCAACAAATAAAATCAAAGAAGGGGAATACATTGGTGAATTTGTTGATGATTTTCTGGATTATACTGATTTAGTTGATGGTCATGATGAAAAACTTGGTGTTTACAGTCAAACCGAGAATTACACAAAAACATATATTAACGGATACAACTCAATTATTGCAAAATACGGAACAAATATTGGAAGTATGTTATTACATCCGAACTATAGAACAATAAAGGACTATATTGTACAAACAGGCGCGGGTACAGAAACTATTCAGTTATTAGGTAATTACAGAAAAGGGTATGAATTACCAGTATTGGTTGACAGTTTTAAATTAGTTATGTCAGGAAAAACGCTTACGGAAAATATTAGTACATTAATGGGATTTAATAAAGATTTACCAAATTCAGTCTTAGTAAAATCGGAAGAAATTCTAAAGCCAAAAGTAATGGAATTAATATTATCCGAAATAGATAATATAGACCAATCTGTTACAAAGAAAATAGAGATCGAAAGAAATAAATTAATATCGGTTTTAGATAAATTGAATTTTATCGTTGAAACCAGTGGCCATGATGGAAAGATAGAAAACAATGAATTTACCAGTTATGATTTTATTGGTTATACATACGATAAATTATATGGTGAATATAGTAATGTAATTAACTTTTTAAAAGACAATCAAAATAAATTTATCGACGACCTTGATACAAGTTATTTTTACGGTGAAATAACAATACCAACAGAACAATATTCAATATGTTTATCAGTATTATTGAG
>Ga0209835_1000850_pt1 | contig 18614 bp, 8 predicted proteins | sample LakKivwa52mmetaG_FD_184138 | JGI IMG/M metagenome (GOLD analysis project Ga0209835, IMG submission 184138) | Anoxic lake water microbial communities from Lake Kivu, Rwanda to study Microbial Dark Matter (Phase II) - Lake Kivu water 52m metaG... | ecosystem: Environmental > Aquatic > Freshwater >...
ATCAAATCCTTCACCTACTCTAAACTTTAACGTTGAAGTACCCTATGCACCCACGGGACTTACTGCCACAATCTATCAGGAAGACAACGTAGCCCTGCAATGGAATAGACCTCCGGTATTGCGGAACCGTGTGCTTTCCGGATACAATATCTACAGAAACAATGCTCTTCTGGCAAATATCAGCGACCCTGATGATACCGATTATCAGGATACTGACCTCAGCCCGGCAGTTTATAACTACTATGTGACAGCGCTATACACGGTTGGTGAATCTCCGGCTTCAAATATCGCTGTGGCAGCTGTAGGCGTTCCGAGCCCCCCGACAGGTTTGACCGCAACCGTAAATGGTGGAAACAACGTAAGCTTGGTTTGGCAGTCTCCGCTGGTCAACCGAGCCCTCTTGGGATACAAAGTGTTCCGGAATGGAGATTTGGTTGTCCAGATAAACGATCCGGCTACTTTGACCTATGCTGACCTCAATCTCGCCAATGGCGAATATTCATATACGGTTTCAACCGTTTACACCGCCGCAGAATCGCAGCCTTCTTTACCAGCAGCAGTTGTCATCGAAGTTCTATATGCACCACTTAATTTGTTATACGCTATTGAAAATCAAATAAATGTCCGTCTGAGCTGGACTTTTCCTGCCGCTCCACGTGCGCTTACCGGATACAATATCTACCGCAACAACGTGTTGGTAGGCTCTGTTTACAATCCCAACCGGCTCTTCTTCCTCGATGAAGACCTTGCCAATGGTTCTTATCAGTATCATGTAAAAGCTGTTTATACTAGTGGTACTTCTCCATCATCAAACACTGTAACCGTTAATATAGAAGTGCTTTATCCCCCGCGCAATGTAGTGGCAAACGTAAACCAAAGCACGGTCAATCTATCTTGGCAGCAGCCAATAAATAGTGGCGGACTAAGAGCCTTAAACGGATACAATATCTATCAGGATGGCAATCAGATAGGCTATGTACCGGTCTCTGCCAACCGCACCTATAGCATCGCCAATCTTGCCAATGGCAGTTATGTCTTTGCCGTCAGTGCTGTTTATGGCACAGGTGAATCCACTTTGACCCCTGCCAATGTGGCAAATGTGGAAGTATTGTATCCACCCCGCAATTTGAGCTATACACAGATTGGCTTGGATGTAAATCTCTTTTGGGAGCTACCGCAAACCGCTCCCAGAGCCCTTTTGGGATATACTGTTTACCGCAATAACGTATCCCATGCAACCGTTGATGGAGCAGCCAGCCTCAGTTTTTCTGATCTCAATCTGGATACAGGCACCTACCAATACAAAGTCTTGGCACGCTATACAAATGGCAATTCAGCCTTTTCCAATACAGTTACCATCAACGTAGAAAATCCCTACCCCCCGCATACTTTGGTGGCAAACGTCAATGGCAGCAACGTAAACCTAAGCTGGCAAGCACCAAATAGCGGTAGAGTCTTTATGCATTACAATATCTATCGTGGTGGCACTTTACTTACTACGACTGCCAACACCAGTTATGTGGACGCCAATTTACCAAATGGAGGCTATAGCTATTATGTGAGCGCTCAATATACCAGCGCGGAATCTATCCCCACCAATACGGTAAACGCCACTGTACTGGTACTCAATCCCGTACGCAGTTTCGCTTCCTCTGTCTTTAACCGCAATAATGTACAAATCTCTTGGCTGCCTCCCAACCCGCTGCCTCATGGCAGCACCGATCAGTTACTTGGTTATCGCTTGTTCCGCAATGGGATAGTACTTTCAGAGCAAACTGAAACATCATATACTGATGCAGCACTTGCGGATGGCTCTTATGCCTATTTTGTGGTTGCTGTTTACAATAGTGGGACATCATCACCCAGCGCAACACAGACCAGAGTAATCGAATACCCCTTCCCCGTGCAAAACCTTAACGCAACCGTAAATTCCGATGCCATTACCCTGAACTGGAGTCTATCCTCCAGAGCCATCACTAGATTTGCCATCTACAGAAATGGCTCTTTCCTTGCCAATGCCGCTGGATCCGCAAACAGCTATACAGACCAGGGCTTGGCTAATGGCAGCTATACCTACTATATCATAACTCACAACTCTTCCGAATCCGGCGCTTCCGATCCCTCTGAAAGTGTCTCTGCTACGGTGGAAGTATTATATCCTCCCCGCAATCTGGCATATTCGCAAAACGAGAATCTCATCTCCCTTACTTGGGATGCTCCACAAACCTCAGGTGGCAGAGCTTTCTTGCAATATGAAGTATATCGCAATGATGTGATGATCGCCACGACCACCCAAACTTCCTATTCCGAGAGCCAAAGCAATGGCAGCTATACCTATTATATCAAAGCCATCTATGATAGCGGAACATCTCTGCCCTCAAACAGCGTCCTAGTGAATATCCTCATCATCTATGGTCCCACGAACTTAAGCTTGACCCAGGTAAGCAACGATATCACGCTCAATTGGCAAGCAGCCCAAGACACTGGAGCAGGCAGCGGCTTTATCCACTATCAGATTTACCGTAATGGTAGCATGATCGGACAGAGCAACAACCTAAGCTATGCCGATTTTGACCTCCCCAATGGCAGCTACAGCTACTATGTGACCGCTCTTTACTCGATTGGAGAATCCCAAGCGACAAACACAGTGCAAACAATTGTTGAATTGATCTACCCACCCCTCAGCCTGATTGCCAATGTGAATGGCAACAACGTTTCCCTCATCTGGCAAACAGACCCTATGCGTAGCTTCATCGGCTATAATATCTACCGTAATGGCAGTATCATAGCCCAGACTATGCAAGCAAATTACACTGATACAAACCTTCCCAATGGCAGCTATCAATATAGTATCACTGCTCTCTATGATGCTGGGGAATCCACTCATAGCAATACTGTAAATGTAGTGATAGAGATTCTCTATGCCCCGGCGAATCTTAGCTATCTCGTTGATGGAGATAGTGTAACGCTCACTTGGCAAGCAGAACCAAACCGCAGCTTCCAAACCTATCTTGTCTATCGCAATGGCATGCCTCTTAGTACTACCACCAATACCAGCTATACAGATGATAGCCTTGCCAATGGTGAATACACATACTATGTTACCGCTATTTATGATACTGGAGAATCCTTGCCCAGTGGTAGCGTTACTGCCATTGTAGAAGTCCTCTATGCCCCTGCCAATCTCAGTATTTTGGTCACCGCCGATAGAGCTGATCTTGCCTGGCAGGCTGCTCCTACATCCAGCATGGGTCGTAGCTTCCTAGGCTACAATATCTATCGCAATGGTATGCTTCACGATAGCACAATGAATCTTGTTTATTCCGATCTGGGCTTGGCAAATGGTAGCTATTCATATTATGTTACAGCTATTTACAGCAGTGGAGAATCGCTGCCCACCAATACCGTAATCGCCACCATTGAAGTCTTGTATCCTCCTCGCAACTTGAGTGCAAGTGTAAATGGCAATACCGTTTCGCTGGTATGGGACCTTCCCTTGACGATAGGTGGACTCAGAGACCTGCTACATTACAATATCTATCGCAACAACCTGCTCATAGATCAGAGCAGCACAAACTCCTATACCGATAGTGGATTGCGCAATGGAGCCTATAGCTATCAAGTTTCTGCTGTTTATAGCAGCGGTGAATCCACGCCTTCCAATAGTGCCGATGTCTATGTAGAGGTACTCTATGCCCCTGTGAATCTCGATTTTAGCCTCACAGAAAACAACGTGATGCTATCTTGGAATGCCGCACCGCTCAGAGATAGAGCATTCATTGGATATCATATCTATCGCAACGATCAAATGATTGCTCAGACTACCGCTCTCAGCTATGCCGATCCAGCATTGGCAAATGGCATTTATTCATATTATGTAAGAGCGCAATACGATAGTGGCATCTCCGAACCTTCAAACACGGTTTTAGTTGCCATCGAAATCCTCTATCCTCCTCTAAATCTCAGCTACACAGTTGATGCCGATGACGTATCTCTGTCTTGGGAAGCTGCCAACCTGAGAGATAGAGCTTTCAGCGGATACAAAGTCTTTAGAAATAATGTCCAAATCGCTCTAACTTCAGAGCTAAGCTATAGCGATCTCAACCTTGCCAATGGCGTATATCAATATCACATCATCGCTTCTTATGGCAGTGGAGATTCCGTACCCAGCAATTCTGTAAGTGCCATTGTCGAAGTTCTCTATCCGCCCACTGGGCTATTTGCCATGGTCGATCAAGATACGGTAAACCTTTCTTGGACGGCAGCAGCGGTTTCAGGTGGTTTGGGAAGAGCCTTTGTAGGCTATCGGATTTATCGTGATGGCATAGCAATTGCCCAAGTAGCAACTACTACTTATGCCGATATCTCATTGGCAAATGGCAGCTATACATATCAGATTAGCGCCCTTTATGACAGCGGAGAATCCACTCTTTCCAATAGTATAAACGCTTTGGTAGAAGTACTATATCCTGCTACAAACCTTGGCTTTAGCATAGCTCAAAACAACGTTCATCTATCATGGACAGCAGCGGCAAATTCCGGAGGTTTGGGACGTGGCTTTTTGGGCTATAGCATCTATCGCAACAACAGCTTCCTTGCCACTACTACTGCTACCCAATACACCGATCCCGCTCTCACCAACGGTAGCTATACCTACTATGTAATAGCAAATTATAGCAGTGGAGATTCAGCACCCACGCCAATCGTTACGGCAATCGTAAACGTGCTCTATCCTCCTACGGGATTGTCCTACAACCTCAATCAGGACGATGTCTATCTGCATTGGACAGCTCCCTCAGCCGATCTTACAAACCAAAGCCTGAGTGGCTACAAAGTATATCGCAATAGCATGCTCATCGCCCAAACGGCTACCACGGAATATTCGGATATGAACCTTGCCAATGGTATCTATACCTATAACATAAGAGCTGTTTATTCGGATCAGGATTCGGAGCTATCAAATTCAGTCATGGTTACCGTCGAAGTTCCATACTCTCCCTCAAACCTCAGTGCCACCGTCAATCAAGATGCCGTACAGCTTACTTGGGATATGCCACCTACATCGGGAAATAGAAGCTTCAATGGTTATCTAATCTATCGCAATGGCTATCTGATTCATCTGATTTACGATCCTGCTACTACCTCACATTTGGATATCAACCTTGCCAATGGCACTTATAGCTATCATGTGGTAGCGGTTTATAGTGCCGGTCTTTCTGCTCCTTCCAATACTGTGAGCGCTACTATCAGCGTTGGTGAAAACCTGCTTGCTCCACAAAACCTGATGGCAGAGGTCTTTGATATTTACAATGTAAACCTGAGCTGGATTGCTCCCGCCACACCTCCCATGTCTTACAAACTCTATCGGAACTCAATAGAGATAGCGATCTTAAACGCAACTACCTATACCGATCTGAATCTTGCCAATGGCTCTTATACCTACTTTGTAAGAGCCGTCTATCCCGAAGGTATTTCCTCAAATTCCACACCGGTAGTAGTCAATATCAATATCGCCCATCCTCCTACCAGCCTCAGCATCAATACCTTTGTAAACAATGCTACTCTGTCTTGGAGTGCCCCGGCTGCTGGAGAGATCGGTTTTATCGTCTATCGCAACAATGCCGAGATAGCGATAATTTATGATCCTCAAACCGTGGTTTACTATGACCAAAACCTGCCCAATGGTAGCTATCAATACTACGTTAAAGCTCTTTATACCGGCTATATCTCAAATCCTTCAAACACTGTGAGCACCACTATCGAGATCACACATCCAGTGCGCAATTTTGATATCCTCGTTACGGGAAACAGTGCAAATCTATTTTGGGATGCCCCCATCGATGCCGGTGGGCTGGTTGCCTACAAAATCTATCGTAATGGTGTATATTACCAAAGCGTTTTGCAAACCCAATTTGTGGATGCAAACCTCACCAATGGAGTTTACAGCTATTATGTAAGAGCACAGTATAGCAGCATGGAATCAATTCCCTCTGCCAGTCTTGCAATTACCATCGGGATGGGATATACAGTGCAAAACCTCAGCGCTATCCAAAACGGAAATCAAATCTCCCTGTCTTGGGATCAACCCTCAGACACAGGTGGTTTATTGTATTACCGGATAGGACGCAATGGCACCTTCCTCACCTATGTAAACGGACTCAGCTATAGCGATCTCAACCTTGCCAATGGAAGCTATATCTATTCTGTGTCAGCACATTATAGCTATGGTAGCGGACCTGCCTTGATATCTGATCCCTTTACAGTATTGCAAGCTCATGCTCCGCAAAACCTGATCATCAGTGTGTCTGCAAATAATGTCAACCTCGCTTGGACAGCCCCCTTGGATTTGGGTGGATTTACAAACTATCGGATTTATCGCAATGGCAGCGTATATGCTACAGCCTCTACCCCCACCTTTGCCGATCCCAACCTTGCCGTAGGCAACTATACCTATCAGGTTTCGGCTATTTATACCGGCTTGGAATCCGCTCTCAGCAATCCTGTTTCGGCTACGATAAATTCCATAAATCCTCCTCAAAACCTTACTATCAATACCAATGCCAACAATGTAAGCCTGTCTTGGACTGCTCCAGTAAATCCAGTCAACCTCATAAATTACCGCATCTATAGAAACTCCGTCTTACTAGCTACCAGCACTACTACCAGCTATCAAAACACAAACCTGCCCAATGGCAACTATAGCTATTATGTAAGTGCACTTTATCAACACGGAGAATCTATCCCCACAAATAGCGTGGAAACTCTCATCCAAGTCATATACCCTGTTCAAAACGTTACCGCTACAGTATATCAAAATAGTGTAAGCATCGTTTGGGAAGCACCCATAGACCCCATTGGAGTGCAAAACTACAAGGTCTATCGCAATGGTACGCTTATCGGCAGTCCTACACAGCTTTCTTATGTGGATAACAACCTGCCCAATGGAACCTATTCCTATACTGTCATTGCCACGTATAGCAATGGAGATTCCAATCCTTCACAAGCTGTTTCAGCTACAATCGAGATAGCCTATGCCCCTCAAAATGTAGTGGCAAGTGTAACCTCTCCTGAAGCCTATTGTCAGGTTAACTGGCAATCTGGAGAAAGAAGTCGCAGTGTAACCGGATATCAGGTATATCGTTTAATCGCTGGAAATGAAAGCATCCCCGTTAGCTGGACACTACTTAATGCAAATCAAAGCACTGCTGAGTATCTGGATCAAGCCTTTGCCTCATTACCAGTAATGCCATATCGCTATGCCATCAAAGCTATCTATAGCCAAGGTGCCATTTCGGAAGTAGCGTTTTCCAATAACGTTACACCGCCCAGTAGTACGGATGATCCCAATAGCATACTCATAACAAAGCTCAAAGGGCTCTATCCCAATCCCTTCAATCCCACGTCCACGCTTAGCTTTAGCTTGGCAAAGCCAGAGCCGGTGAGGATCGTGGTTTACAACCAAAAGGGACAACGCGTAAGAGTGCTTGTAAACGAGACCCTCCCCGCCGGAAATCATGAGCTCATCTTTGATGGCAAAGATCAGCAATCCCAAGTTTTGGGCTCTGGTGTTTATCTCATACAGTGGCAGGCTGGAGATTCATCCAAAACCATCAAAGCCATACTCAAGAAATAATCATACACAGAGGGAGGGCAACCTCCCTCTTACTTTTTGACCTAACTAAGAATCGGGAATCGATATGAAAGCTATATGTACACCCCGTGATCAGGATATCATCTATCGCCTCACAGACTATGATCCCCTCTATGAGCAAGCTTTTAGCATGTGTTTTTATCAGCAAGATGAGCACGGCTGGTTCAAACGCTTTCCTGCCTCACTTCGCTATACGGCAAAGATCATCAAATGCTTTGAACGCTATGCCCCACAGATGTTTGATCAATTGTTGTACCGTGAGATAGTCCCTTGGGAAGATGCACTTCAGGCTTTTTGTGAAAGGGTGTTTGGTAGCGGTTTGGATTGGTGGCTCACCGGTAGCGCTGCTGCATGTATCAGAGGAATCGATCTCATGCCACATGATGTGGATATCATCATCAATAGCAAACATTGTATCATGATCGATGACCTCTTTGCCGATGAATGGATAGAACCCCTGCGGGATACCAGTGGCTGGGTAACCAAAGATTTTGGCGTCATCTTTCTCAAAGCAAGGATAGATATCGCCTCCGATCCCTTACCCCAGATCGATCTTCCCACTCCCTCGGATTGTGGACCCCTTGCCCAATCCCAGCTTGAAGCAGTGAACTGGAGAGGATTTGAAATTCGCGTACCACCCTTGTATCTGCAAGCTATGGTAAATCGTAAACGCGGACGCGAAGAACGAGCCTTTGCCATTGAAAAGGCAATCACGTAAACGATAGATAGTTAGGATCATCTTTATAGATAATACTTGATGGTCTTGCCCAGCACACATTGCCACTTTAAGTGAAAACGAATTGGAGTTCAAGTCGCAAAACTTGGGCTGCCAATCTCCGCATTGGCAGAGCTGACGAAGTCGGCTGTTCTTTTCTTTTAGCGAGCTTTGCTCGCTGTGGCAATTCGGAGATTGCCACCCCAGAACGAATTGGAGTTCAAGTCGCAAACGCAGACAATATATCTACTCAATACTCAAGGCGACTTGGACTCCAGATCACTGTACAGGAGGTCGCCGAACCGCCTATCTTTTTTTACATGGGCGCTTCAGGCGAGCGCCCGTACACTTGGGGAACACCGGCTTCAGCCGGTCGGGTGTGCCAGATTTATCTGACACTATAAGTTACGCATTGTATTTGTCATCGTTGCATAGCATAGATCAGAGCTTTGTTGCATGCATGTAAAAACCACTTAAAAGTGGTAGAACCGACCAGATAAATCTGGTGTTCCGGAGCGCCCGTACCCTTGGGGAACACCGGCTGTTGCTATCCAATCCTATTTCTGGCAAGCCGGGCAGAAATAGCATGCTCCACCCAGATATTGCATGCTTTGGATAGTGCTGCCACATTGGGGACATGGCTTGCCACTGCTTTTGGAATCCATTAATCTCTGATAGCTACCGCTATTGCCATATAGATCACATTCATCATTTCTGCCTCCCTGATCGATGATATTGTTTACTACCAATAGGATAGCATCATAGAGCGCATCAATATCTGCGGGCGAAAGTTCCAAGAGGTTTTGCCGTGGATGGAGTCCGGCACGAAACATAATATCTTGTGCAACGGCATTTCCCAAGCCGGGAATAGTCTGTTCTTGGGTGAGGATACTTTTTACGCTGCGCTTGCCTTTTTGGTTTGCCTCGTCTATTAGCTGGTAAAAATATGCACGGCTAAAGTCTTTGTCCAATGGGGTTTTTGCCATATCTTTGATATAGTCTCGGTTTAGTTCTTCCCCTTTTTGGTAGAGTTCCAAGGCTCCCCACATTCCAATTACGACGGTCAAAAAAGATGAATCTGAAAACTCCAGCAAGAGATGGTATTTCTTTGGGATGGGACTTCTTGGAGCGCGGAGGATGATCTTTCCGCCCAGTTCACCAAAAACCATTCTATATCCGGGTTCGATATCGAGGCAGAGCCATCTTCCCAGTAGGATAGGTGCTCCGATTACCTTGCCTTGAGTGAGGCTGGCAAATTCTTCATGAGTGCGATTGTACCACACAAATTTGTGGGGACTATTTCCCAAAGAGCCCTTGGCAATCGTTTTGCCCCTTAGGCTTTCATTCATCTGTCTTGCCAATACGGTTAATTCTGATATTTCAAACATCTTCGCGACTCCACCATGCTTTGATTTTGCGTTACTATCTTTTTGTGCAATATCTATACCATATACACAAAAACATACAGCACTCAAAGCAGGCAAAAGAAGCAAAATACATCCGCCACTGCTAATCTACATCGCTACTTAAAGCACTAATTCATGATCAGATAGTGGCTTCTGCGCTGTTTCTGTTGCTGCAGAAACCAGGGCTTCCTCTAATTTGATTGACAAATCTATCAGCTCCCCTTTTTGCGTCTTCATAATAGGAGAAGTGTAATGAAACAAGACTACATTCGAAATTTCTGCATTATTGCACATATAGATCATGGAAAGTCCACTTTGGCAGACCGGATACTAGAAGCTACGAACGTCATAGACAAAAACTCTGCGGTAGCCCAAGTATTGGACGATATGGATTTGGAACGCGAAAAAGGGATCACGATCAAATCCCATGCCATTCGCATGATCCATAAATATAAGGGAGAAGATTATATCCTCAATCTCATCGATACTCCCGGTCACGTCGATTTCTCCTATGAGGTATCCCGCGCTTTGGCATCTTGTGAAGGAGCCATCCTACTTGTTGACGCTTCCCAAGGAATCGAAGCACAGACGATGAGCAACCTCTATCTGGCAGTGGAAAACAACCTCGAACTCCTGCCTGTGCTAAATAAAATTGACCTCCCCAAAGCAGATATTGAAGGTACAGAACACGATTTGGTGGAAATTTTGGGCTGCGCCAAAGAAGATATCTTGCGGGTCAGCGCCAAAACGGGAATAGGGATTATCGAGCTACTAGATGGTGTGATTGAAAGACTGCCCTCACCCCAAGGCGAGAATGAGCATCAGACCAAAGCACTTATTTTTGACTCATATTTTGATATGTACCGTGGCGTAGTAATCTTGGTGAGAATGTTTGATGGCACTTTACGCAAGGGGGAACGCATCAAAATGCTCTCTACCGGTAAAGACTATGACATCGAAGAGATCGGTTATCTGGGATTAAAGTTTGAGCCTCAAAAGGAACTCAATGCCGGAGAAGCCGGATACATCATTGCCAATATCAAAGAAGTAGCAGATGCCCGCGTCGGCGATACTGTCACCACCGCCAAAGGTGGTTGTAGCGAAGCCTTACCCGGTTTTCAAGAACCAAAACCCATGGTCTATAGCGGGATCTTTCCCATCAATGGCGAAGACTATGAAAACCTCGTAGTAGCCATAGGCAAGCTCAAGCTTAATGATGCCTCATTGGTCTATGAAAAAGAAAGCTCGGCTGCCCTTGGCTATGGATTCCGCTGTGGTTTTTTGGGTATGCTGCATCTCGAGATCGTCAAAGAACGCCTCTATCGTGAATATAATATCCCGATCATTGCTACCACCCCTAGTGTCCGTTTTAAGATTCGGCTCAAAGACGGCAATGAAGTAATCGTGTACAATCCCATCGATTTTCCCGATCCTACCCGTATTGACTATGTGGAGGAACCCGTCATGGATACCGAAATCATCGTCCCCACAGATTATATCGGAAACATTATGCGTTTGGCTCAGGAGCGCCGGGGAATCCAAAAAACCATCCAGTACATCGATGAAAAAAGGGTGGCGCTACATTATGAACTACCCTTGATCGAGATCATCTTTGATTTTTATGACAAGCTCAAAACCGTGAGCCGTGGCTATGCCTCATTGGATTATCACTTCAAGGAGTATCGCACTTCCAATGTGGTCAAAGTGGATATTATGATCAACGGTGAAAAAGTAGATGCCATGTCCTTTATCTGTCATCATGACAAAGCCTACAACTGGGGCAAAAGCGTTACTGAGACTCTTTCCGAAGTAATCCCCAAACACCTCTTCAAAATTGCCTTGCAGGCTTGCATCGGTGGCAAGATCATCGCCCGCAGCACTGTCAACGCCATGCGCAAAGACGTTTTGGCAAAGTGTTATGGTGGAGACGTAAGCCGTAAACGCAAGCTCCTTGACAAACAAAAGGAAGGCAAGAAACGCATGAAAGAAATCGGCTCCGTCACCGTTCCACAAGAGGCATTTCTCGCAGTTTTGAAAGCAGATCGGGAATAGTAAGATTATACCGGGATGAGACCCAAGATCCTCCTTTTGCTCTTCTGCCTCTTTTGCCTGGGCAAGTTATCGGCAAATGACTACCAGATTGGGTCTCTCAGTTTCAAAAGCAACAACCCAGACATCGTGCCTCTGGCAGAAAAGTACTTCTCCCTTCAAAAGGGAAGCAAAACCGATATCCAGAGTCTGCGCAGTGCCATTGAAGCTCTGCAAACCGAGCTACAAAAGCAGGGCTATCTCTATATTGATATACCTTTTCCGGAAATTATCCCTCGCACCGATGATACTTTTGACATCACCTTCATTATCACCGAGGTACAACAAGCGCAGATCCGCTCCTTTGCCTTTTGGGGAATGCGATACTTTAGCGATGCCAAGCTCAAAGACCTGCTGTTGCTACCGGCTGCCGGATTTGCCTTCAACGATATTCCCCATATCATGGATAAAATTCTTTCGCTGTATCTCAACAGAGCTTACCTCTTTGCCAAAATCGAACTCGACAGCCTGTCAACAATTAGCATCGATGGAGAAAGAGCCTTGAGGGCAGTATTCCGTATTGATGAGGGAAAGCCCTTTGCTCTGCAAAAGGTGGTTTTCCAAGGCAACAAAAACACCCGCGATGAGACGCTGGTAAGTATCTCGGGGCTCAACCGCCAAGCTCTGATCACACCTCCCATTCTTGCTACGGCTCAGCAAAACATCCTCCGCAAACCCTATATCCGTGATTGCAAGATCCTTCCCCTCGATGAAAACACGCTGCTGATCGAAATTGAAGAAGGCAGGATGAGCTATTTGGAGGGTGTACTGGGCTACAATGAAAACAGAGAGGGCAAGAGAGAGCTCAGCGGTACCGGCAAGCTCCGGTTTCTCAATTTGTGGGGTTCTGATCGAGCGATATTGATCTATTGGAAAAAACTCCCCAGCGGAACCTCTGAACTCGAGCTAAGTTATCATGAATCGGGCACTACAGCCATTCCCCTCGCGGCAGACTTATCGCTATACCGCATGGTTCAAGATTCCACATGGATCAAAACCAAGACTACCGTTGATGTCTATTACCCATGGCTGTATCATAAATTGGGTATTGTGATAGGCATCGAAAGCATCTCCCCAGGGTCCAGAAGACCCATCCAAATAGAAAAAGATGCCTCAAAAAGCCTTGGTGCCATCTGGTCTTATACCAATACCGACGACCCCTATAACCCATCGGGGGGATTGGTCTCAGACCTGCGATACAAATTTGTGTGGAGAAATCGCAACACCAACCTCAAGCCCCAAAATGCCCTGGAACTAAACATGGAAAACTACCACCGCCTTAGCAAACGTTGGACTCTCTCCGCAGGTACGCACCTTAGACATCTAAATGACGATCAAGCGAGGATTTACGAACAATTCAAGATGGGTGGCTTTGCATCTCTGCGAGGCTTTGCAGACGATGCTTTTTCAAGCTGGTTTTTAGGCTGGTCAAATCTCGAATTTCGCTATCGGATCACACCCGAGAGTAGAGTTTTTGCCTTTGTCGATCACGGTTATTATGCCCAATCAAAAAATTCCATAGATTTTGAGATTATGAGCTTTGGCTTGGGGCTTAAAGTATTGACAAAGATAGGTTTATTGAGCATTGAATATGCTCTTGGATATCGCGATAACACATTGTCGGACATAGAGATGGGCATGATTCACCTAGGAATTGACGCAGGACTCTGAAAAATTTTTCTTGCCAAAAAATGCCAGTTTATAATATGAGCCATAATCGAGACGAGATTATAGACGTGATTAAGGACTGTGACTTGTTCTGATAAGGCTTTAAGCCCCCTTGGAACCAGAAAACAAATCAACTTATTTTCTTTGCTTTCGTTTAGATCAGACCCCAAAAAAAAAGAACACCAGAAATCCTCAGACAGAGGATTCGGAATGGAGGAATAATGAAAAAGATTCTCTTAATAGCATTAGTCGCTATGATGCTGGTTAGCATGCTTGCTTTCACAGGTTGCAAGCCCAAAGTTCAGGAAGGAGAAGTTACCGAAGAACCCGCTCCTGTAGCTGAACCCGCTCCGGTTGATACCGTTGATGCTCCTGCTAAAACAGCTCCCGTAACAAAGTAAGATCAGCTAAAATTTTAGCGCAGTCCTTAAAAAACAGGTGTCCTCAGACACCTGTTTTTTTTATCCTGCATTTTCTCTGGGGTTCTATGGTCAATCCACCCAGGATGCTTAGACACCCGTTTTTTTGTTATCCAAGACTTCCCTGCAAGTATTGAGAAGTGTGCTTATCGTATAGGGTTTGTGCAAAAAGTCATAGCCATTATCGATGGCTCTCTTGATCTGTGGCTTGTCTTCAGTATAACCGCTAGACAGCAGAAAACGGGCATTTGCATCACGCTCTTTGATGTATTCGATCAGGTCTACACCACTCCCGTCCGGCAATACTATATCCACTAAATAGAGGTCATACTTGACCTTGCTAGTCTTTTCGATTGCCTCGCGAATATCCTTTGCAGTCTCTACCATGTAGCCATGGATGGATAAAACCTGGGTGGCAAGATCAGATACCATCAGGTCATCCTCCACCACCAAAATACTATCGGTAAAGGTCGCTTCGCTATCATGTGAAGCTTCCTCAATCTTGATGGCTTTTTCCATGTCCGCGGCAGGGAGATAGATTTCAAAGATAGTACCTACATTTACTTCACTGTGAACGGTAATGATCCCATGGTGCTGCCGAACTACAGAATAAACAGTTGAAAGACCCAAGCCGGTACCCTTGCCTCCACCCTTGGTAGTAAAGAAGGGATCGAAGATGTATTCCAGCTTGTCGCTTTCGATTCCTGTACCGGTATCAGCAAAGCGGATCATTACATATTTGCCGGGCTTGGTGAGGTTTAGCTTTGAACAATCCGTCTCGGAGAGTATGCAATCACAAAGAGTAATGGAAAGCTTGCCTCCCATGTGCATTGCATCTCTGCCATTGACGGTTAGATTGAGGAATATTTGCTCAATTTGGCTTTCATCGGCATTGATACACCAAGAGTTTCGCTCACAGTTTAGCTCGATGCTAATATCCTCTCCCACCATACGGGACAAAATCTGTTGTAAGTTTCCGACTGTCTCTTTGAGATCAAATGCCTTATAATCACTTTCTTGCTTGCGGCTAAAAATCAGCAATTGGCGGGTGAGCGAGGATGCTTTTTTACCGCTGGTGAGGATCACATCGAGGCTTCTTTGCAGGCGTTCGCTATCTTTGATCAGCGTTTGCATGATTTCACAGTGTCCGATTATCACCTGCAAGATATTATTAAAGTCATGCGCAATACCACTTGCCAATCTCCCCACATTTTCAAAGCGCTTGGATTGTACCAATGCTTGATTGAGTTCATGTTGTTCACTGAGGTTTTCGACCACTTCCATCATTGCACATGCCTTACCATCTTCATCCAGTAGCGGAGAGAGTGTAAACTTGAAGTGATAGCTGCGGTGGCGATGCGAAAACTCACAAGAATATTCATAGGGACGCTTTTCCTCAAAAACAGTCTTTTGAATATAGGGGAGCTCATGTTGTGGAATAAAATCCATAGCTTTACCAGCAGCGGCAAATTTGAGTAGATACAAAAATGGCTCTGCTTCGAGAAAAGGAAACCAACCGTCCACACTCTTATTCTGATATATGATCCCAAGATCGGCATTCACGATGCTGATCCCCAAAGGTAAACTATCAAAGATTCCCGTGTTAATGGAATTCAATACCTGTTCATCGTTGTGTTCCATTATGATTCTCCTTAAAAGATCTTGCGCTCATAGACCCTGATAGCCGCTCTGGCAGGTACCTCACCATCCTTTAAAGAACGGTTTAACTTGTCAATCAATTTGCTACGTTGCTGAGTTACCCCACCTTTTAGTTTAACCAAGAAGAGAATACTTGCCACTTCTTTTCCTGCCTCGTCCCAAACGACAGCCAAGAGCCGAACCTCCTGAGCACGAGGACTTTTGTTTTCGATGGAATAACCGAGTTCGATATGAGCTGGTGAATAGTTTTCAAAGTGAACATCACTTATCCTAAGTGAAGCAATATGACGTTTCTGCGTGTAGCCGTGAAACCAGATGCCAAAGGCGATAGCTATTAATACCAAAAGCTTGGCACTATTTGCCAAAGGGTGTTTGCGCGGGAATTCCATTCTGTCTATCTTGGGCATCTTTTTCTTTAATCCTCTTACTCGCACATCAGAAATTGCAGGCAATTTTTTGTCAAGTTTTTAGCTCTTCCTCCCTAGCAATACGGTAGCAATACGGTAGCATTACGGTGAATGACCGTATTGCTACCGTATTGCCCCCTTGAGAGAATGAAGAGAGAAACTGACACTATTAGTCCATATTTGCTTTTACAATAATGAGTTAACCATTTTAGAGCGAAAATGTGCAGTGTGGAGTGCTCAAGACAGGAGACGATGGTTTCCTCGAACTGTGGCATAAAATTTGCATAATGCACTGGCGGTAAGAAAGATTTTGAAGCTGAGGTTTGAATGAGCATAAAGTTTAGTACTCTGATTGGCATAAATGTGGCTGCGGTGATTTTTTTGGCAGTGATCATCTTGGTTACTAACGCGATAATCAGGGATTCATTTGTCGATCTGGAACAGAATTACATCAAATCGAAGTTGGAACGAGTTTTTGATACTGTAGCCGAAAGAGCAGAGGACTTGGAAATCAAAACGAGGGATTGGTCAAATTGGGACGACACCTATTATTTCGTTGACACTGCTTCCCCAGAATATATTCAAAGCAATTTGATCATACCGACTACCTATGAAAACTACGAATTGAATCTGATGGCAATCTATAAAAACGATGCCAAGCTGATCTTTGGAGGTTATTGGGAAGAGGGCACGGAATTGGTTGTGCCTTTGCCCGCGGATTTGGAGCTGAGTTTGACCGATTTGGTGGGCAAGCAGGATAGTCTTGGCATCAAACAAGGGCGCAGAGGCTTTTTGAACACAAGTATGGGGAATTTGCTGTTTTCTATGTTGCCCATCCAAACTAGTGAAGGCAAGGGACCCATCAATGGCTTTTTCATCATGGCGAGATTTGTTGATGAAACCTATTTTTCCGGTTTACGCGGATTCAAGGATAGTGTAATATCTGCTATCGATCTGAACAATCAAGAGAATATCAATCTAGCTTTGAGCAAAAAAATCCAAGCCTTGAGCCGAGGTGATATTACCGAGCTTACTGCCAACAACAAGATATCAGCCTCTGGCACTTTGAAAGCCGTAGACGGCAAGGAGATATATTTGCTATCGATCGAAAGCCCCATAGAAGCTACTTCGATTGGAAGGACCATGCGCAATCTGATCATCCTGCTCTTTGTCTTGCTTTCTTTGATCCAAAGCGCCGTGCTCAATCGCTTTGTAACGCGAAAGGTTATCAACCGGCTCTTATCCGTTCAGGAACAAGTAAAACAAATTACCATAGACCCCTCCACATCTATGGTTGTCAAGTTTCGGGGCAATGATGAGCTCGCAGACCTATCCCAAAACATCAATCTCATGCTGATTTCTCTACACAAAGCCCTAGAGGCAAAAAACGAATTTTTTGCCAATATGAGCCACGAAATTCGTACGCCACTCAATAGTATTACTGGAACCTGTACACTCTTGGCTCAGACCGATCTCAGCGATGAACAGACAGAATATATCAACAACCTGATGCAGAGCTGTGAAGCCTTGAGTGCCCAGGTGAGCGATGTGCTCGATTTTTCACGGATTGAACATCATCTCAGTAAATTGGACAATCTAAACTTTGATTTACGTAAGTGCGTAGCGACGGCTGCGTCCATCCTCAAAACCAAAGCAGAAGAAAAGGGCATTTTCTTGCAAACCTTTATTGATCCAGATGTACCCAACCTCCTGTGCGGCGATGAAAACAGGATCAAACAGATCATCCTCAATCTCTTGGGAAATTCCATCAAGTTTACAAACCGTGGTTCCGTCAAACTTAAGGTATATCCTCAAGAGCAAAACTGGTATCACTTTAGCTTTGAAGACAGTGGCAATGGCATACCCAAGGAATATCTGCAAAAGATTTATGAGCCTTTCGTACAAGTACCTGAAGAGGGAGGCAACCAGAGCCAGGGAACCGGCTTGGGGCTTTTCATCGTGAAACGCTTGGTAGAATTGATCGGAGGCAATATCTCCATCGATAGTGAAGTAGGTGTGGGAACACGCATCTCAGTTTTTCTCCCCCTCGCTGATGCTAAAAAGGAAGAAAGCATCAAAACAAATTCCAACTCACAAGACATGGAACAAATGGCAAAGTTTGTACCCCTTGCCGATGAATATCCCTTGTCCATTCTAATCGCTGAAGATACGGAAACAAACCTCAAGATGATGGCTGAGCTATTAAAAAAGCTAGGCTATCATCCGATGCTGGTCTCCAATGGCGATGAGGCTCTGCAAGAACTGGCAAAAGCAAAGTATGATCTTGTGTTTTTGGATACCAAAATGCCAATCTTGGACGGATATGATACGGCAAAAACAATTCGGCAAAACAAGAACCAGTATGGAACTCCGGTCTTGGTTTCTCTGAGCGGTATCGCTACCAAGGAGGATCAACAAAAGTGCTTTGATTTGGGCATGAATCACTACTTGCCAAAGCCCATTGATGTTAAAAGAATGCAGGAGATTCTCAAGCAGAGTGCACTCTCCATGGGAAAAAGCGATAAACTGCAATAAATAGCTTGACACAAAGACAGTCTTACGGAAGGTGAAAGCTTGGCGTTCAAAGCGTCATGATTTATA
>Ga0209835_1000853_pt1 | contig 18572 bp, 15 predicted proteins | sample LakKivwa52mmetaG_FD_184138 | JGI IMG/M metagenome (GOLD analysis project Ga0209835, IMG submission 184138) | Anoxic lake water microbial communities from Lake Kivu, Rwanda to study Microbial Dark Matter (Phase II) - Lake Kivu water 52m metaG... | ecosystem: Environmental > Aquatic > Freshwater >...
TATAAATGCACTTTTTGTGTCATGCCGGACTTGATCCGGCATCCAGAAGGTCATGAAATTACTGGATTCCGGCCTTCGCCGGAATGACGACCTTTTGAGAAATCTTTAGTTTATGGACAGACTCTAAGTAGAAGGCCAACAAATCCGTGGGTGGTTTACCCCGTTAGAAAGCCACGCAGCCCGTGGTCGGGTCTTATCGACTCTGCTGCGGGGATGGTGGTTGTTTCTTTTTCAGCGAACACGGGGTTTACGGTCACAGCCACCGCCCACTTCGGACATTGGAAATATTATCTTGGATAACTGTTTTTCGTTTTAAGGGATTAGAGGAATGCGAACGCATTGAGGAGGGTTTGAATGAAAGCGCCTTATCATGTTGAGGTAAAAGTGATTGACCAGAAGGGAGAGTGTGAGTTCGGGCACCGGGTGGGAGATCTGGTGACGTTCGATGGAGAAGGGATCGAAGGAAAAATCTGCTGGCACTCGTTTTGCAGCATGATGTATAAGGTTCATGGAATGCTCTTCGGAGCAGACTATCCATGGTTGAACGATAAGAATGTCGCAAGCCATCCCTGCCCGGATTTTAAAAACCCGGTCATCTACGAGATCCGTCGATTCAAAGCGGAATGATCCTATGGAAATACTCTCTACTGATATCCTGGTGATTGGAAGTGGTCTGGCGGGTATGGTCTCTGCCCTGGAGGCTGAGAAGGCGGGGCTTCAGGTGACGATCACTGGTAAATTTACGATCGGATTGGGAACGAACACAGCCCTGTCAAATGGGGCTTTCACCGTGGCCAACCCTCTTTTTTCAAAAGAGGATCACTTCAGAGAGACCTTAAACGCTGGCAAAGCGTTAAACCATCCCGGGATGGTAAACACCTTGATCGAACGAGGCCCTGATGCCATGGAGAAATTGAAGGGCTATGGGGTTTCATTGGTTGAGAACCAGATGGGATATTTCGTGGAGAGGGTCAAAGGGTCAGCCTCCTTGCCAGGCGTTCTTCTGACGAATCCCATAAGGGAGAGATTGAAGAATAGCTCCATCCGGTCTCTTCCTGGCCTGGTCATTTTCGACCTGATCATCGAAGATGGGAAGATCATAGGAGCCTTTGGCTTTTTTAAAGACGGAAGACCCTGTCTGGTCCAGTCGAAAGCAATCCTCCTATCGGCAGGCGGAGCGGGCGCCATCTACCGACGGAATGATAATCAAAGGGGTATCCTCGGAGATGGATATGGTCTGGCTCTCCGGGCAGGCCTTTCACTCCTCGACCTTGAGTTTGTTCAATTCTATCCCTTTGTGATGGCTGAGCCGAGACTCCACACCTTCATCCTCTTTCCTCCTTACCCGAAGGAAACAAGATTGCTGGACGAAAAAGGGGAGGATCTCTTAGAGAAATTGAAACTCGGAGATGATTTGAATCGGGCGATCATTACACAAAGAGACTCCCTTTCCCTAACCTTATTTGAAGCTTCTCAAAACGAAGACATCTATTTTGACCTTCGACAGGTTCCTGAGGAGAAGTGGAACGTTTATCCGCTCAATTTCCTGAAGCGATCGAAATTTCCCTTCAGGGATCGTCCCTTTCTGGTTTCGCCGGGGGTCCATTTCTGCATGGGAGGAGTTGAGATTGATGAGAACGGGAGGACCGCTCTCCCCGGACTCTTTGCGGCAGGAGAGGTCGTCTGGGGAGTCCATGGAGCCAATCGCCTTGGAGGAAATGCCCTGACCGAATGTGCTGTCTTCGGGATGCTGGCCGGTCAATCTGCATCAGAATTTGCAAGAGGAAGAGAAATTGCTCCTTTGTCTGAAGCGTTACAGAGAAAATGGCAGAGGAAGGCCGAAGGTTATCTGAGGAAGAGAAGAGGAGGCTTTGACCCTCCTGTGCAACTCCTTAAAGAACTGAAGATATTAGCCTGGAAGCATGCCGGCCCGGTTCGTGAAGAGCATTCCTTAATAGAGGGGATCGAACGGTTAGCGTCGATTGAGAAAAGGATTGAAGAAATCTTTCCTGCCACTTTGAAAGACCTGTTCAGGAAGAGGGATCTGGAAAACGTGGCTCTCGTCTTAAAAGCTATTTTGGAGGGAAGTTTGCTACGAAAGGAGAGTAGGGGTTCATTTTATCGTCAAGACTTCCCAAACCAGAATGAAAAAGAATGGCTAAAAAATACCTGTTATCGCCTTGAGAAGGGAGATCTCCAAATCACCCACCGGCCCGTCTTGGAAACGTGAGGATTTTCTGAGATTTCTGAAAAAGTCCAGAAATCTCTGAAATCTTTTTTGAAATCTCTGCCTGCGGCAGGCAGGTGTGTAATCGGAGAGCGAAAAATAGTTTTTTAGAGCTCTCCTTGACATTGAGGGCAGGTCTGATATAAATTTAAGCCAACATTAATTCTGAAAGGAGGTATTTCATGAAACGGTTGATCATCTTTGGGATTATCGCTCTATTTGTTTTTGGGGTTTCCACTGCCTGGGCCCAAAAGTCGGTCCGTCTCTCTATTGCCACCGGAGGAACCGGAGGGGTCTATTATCCAATGGGAGGAGGGATGGCCAATATCATCTCAAAATATATTCCCTATGCCGAGGCCACCGCAGAGGTAACTACTGCCTCAGTCGATAACTGCCTTCTGGTTGGGGGAAGGAAAGCCGATCTGGCCCTGATCATGGCAGATGTGGGATGGGATGCCTTTCAGGGAAAAGGGAAGTTTAAGGAAAAGGTTGCCTTGAGGACCTTGGCCGTTCTCTATCCTAACAATATGCATGTGGTAACTTTAGAGGGAAAAGGGATAGAGAAAGTGAGCGACCTGAAGGGAAAAAGGATTTCCACGGGGGCACCAGGAAGTGGAACAGAGGTAAAGGCCCTAAGGGTTCTCGAAGCCTACGGATTGGATCCTGACAAGGATATGACCCGAGACAAATTGGGAGCTTCCGAATCAGCCGGGGCATTGAAGGACAGAAAAATTGATGCCTACTTCTGGGATGGAGGCATTCCCACTGCTTCCGTGACCGATGTTGGGGCCACCCCAGGGATTAAGATGAAACTCATCGGCCATGAAGATGCTATTCCTAAGATGAGAGAGAAGTATGGTCCTCTCTATGTGAAGGGGGTTATCCCGGCGAAGAGCTATCCGGGGCAGGATGTGGATGTTCCAATCGCTGTCGTTTGGAATCTATTGGTCTGCAATGAGAATATGAAAGGCGATGTCGCCTATGATATCGTGAAGACACTCTTTGAGCGGAAACCTGAACTGGTTACCGTACACAAGGAAGCAGGATGGCTTGCCCTGGAACCACAGGTCGGCGGCTCACCGATCCCCGTGCATCCCGGAGCAATCCGTTATTTTACAGAGAAAGGGCTGAAACTTAAATAATTGAAACGGAAGAACTGGCCCCTCCTGGCGCTGATTGGGCTTTTGATCGTGGCAGGAGGGGTTTTTATTTTTAAGAAGGTCACGCTTCTCCAGTTAGAAAACCTGGACCGCAAAACGACTCTCCAGATACGGGTCAGCCCAACCGAGCCCTTCTCCCTGTTTTACACTCATTCCATCTACCTTGAGCCAGTCATCGAAGAATTCCGAATCAAAGATGAAACCATTCTCCTTGAAGGGGTGAGGACGAAGAGCCCGGGGGTGATGGAATATTACGGATTTGAAGATACGACAGAATTCCATCCAGTCAGGCAGAAATTTGAAACTCTTTATCTGAGAAAGGGAAGCGCAGAAGAGCAGGGACTGATCGTGAAGGAGAGGAAGATCTATTTCAGCGAGATCGGAGAAAAAGGGGATCGGATCCGATTGAGAGTGGTTTCGATGCCCTTGGGATATTATTTTTTAAGGCATTTTAAAACTTAACCCCCCTTCGTCCCCCCTTAAATTAAGGGGGGACGAAGGGGGGGTTATACATCATTATTATTCAATCGAAGGGATCTTTTTTTCTGGTCTGATGCAATAGTAGATTGGGAAGATTGCCAGAAGAATCAAAAACCATAGGGTAGGGTCCTTTTAGAATCTCTAAGTCGGATTTCTTCTTAAGCTCTTCCAGATAAATTTCAGAAACCTCCACTTCATCCAGTTGAAGGGTGTTCTTAATTCGAACGATCCTGCTCCTGTCCGGCGGGGTGAGGCCTGTTGAACCCAGTGCTACCTGAATGGCCTCGAGGTCGGTTTCAAAGTGCATCGGGATGGCACCCTTTTCAAGGCTGATGGCTGTGATGCAGTTCATATAGGTTGCCGGATAATTGATCTTCTCGACAAGCCTCTTTGTCGTGAGATCGGCCAGACCGATCCCGATGGCATTACCATTTGATGAAGGCGTCAGGTCTCGTACGAAAAGCCTTTTGATATGGGTTGGATGAGGAAAGATGCCCGTGATGTCCCGATTTCGACCGGTGACATTAGGGTCCATTCCAACCCCACTGATATCCTTTCCCATTTCATCCACGATCAGCAGATCGATCTCATTAAAAGGGAGTTTGGGCATCATCGCTTTTGCATGAGACAGAAGGTCCTTCTCTTCTGCCTCTATCTCTTCAGGCATTAACCCAACGACTTTGGCTGTCTCATCGTAACCATTCTCCACAATTCCCAGCCCAAAGAGAATAGGGGCTTTGTTCAACACCACCCTGGCGGCATCCTCGATGATCTTGGGAAAGCCAAACTCAATGGCTGCCTTGTGGTAGAGGTCTGCTCCCTTCTGCTTCCCCATGCCAATGGCCATCATCTTCATCAATCCGCTCTCAATGGACCCTTTGAACTTGGTGTGTGGCTTGATCCGATTGACCACAATAATGTGGTCAGCTTGATAAGCCTTCTTATCCACACAGACCGGGAGATTCCCCTCGGTTTGACCGATTTCAACAACTTCCATAGAAGAAAGAATAGGAGCGCCGATCAGATCTTCCGTGATCTGATAATGCTTTAGGAGATCGGTCTGACCTTCTGCCGTGGCGCCACCATGGGAGCCCATGGCTGGGAAGAGAAAGGGCTGGGTTCTCAAGGGTCGGAGGTATTCGACGATCGTCTTCAGGATAAGGGCGATGTTGGAAATTCCGCGACTACCTGCGGTGATGGCGATCGAGTGGCCCGGTCGGAGTTTTTCACTGAACGATAACCGGTTTAATTCATCGGTTACCGCCTGTTGGATGTCTCCGACCGAAGTCCGGTCAAACGTCTGCCGAATCCGATACACCCTTGGAAACATCATAGAGATATTACTATGATTTATGATTGGGTTTGTCAACCCGGTCGCCTTTCAATCAAAATTTCATTGACAATAAAACCAAATTTCATTTAAGGTATATGAGTTTTTCATATAAAGAGGTGAAGTATGGAAGAAGAAAAGAGAAGACAGTTTGAAGAAGCAGTCATTACTGAGGAGGCTCTCAGGGAAGCGGAGAAGTATATCGAAGAGGAAGAGGGTCCTTCCCGAAGGCTCACGGGAAAGATAGAAATCTTTATCACCGCGGTGGCGGTGATCATGTCTCTGGTCCATCTATACGCAGCCATCGGCATCATCATGACGCATGTCCTGAGAGGAATTCATGTCATGTTTGTCCTCTTCCTCTCTTTTCTGGTCTTTCCCTCCCTCAAACGATTTAAGAACCGGATCATCTGGTATGATTATATCCTCGCCCTGCTTGGGGTCGCAGTCATTCTCTATATGCTGATCGACTTCGATCAGTTCATTTACCGCTCTGTCGTTCCCAATTCCTGGGATATTGTTTTCGGAATCATTCTGATCTTTCTGGTCCTTGAGGCGACCCGCCGGACAACGGGCTGGATCATGCCCGCGGTGGTCATTGCTTTCATTATTTACGCCTTTATCGGACCCGAGCTTCCAAAACCATGGACCCATCGAGGATATGACATTGACCGTCTGGTAGGCCACATGTATATGACCCTTGAGGGGATCTTCGGCGTTCCGATAGACGTCTCTTCCACGTTTATCATCCTCTTCACGATCTATGGCGCTTTTCTTGAATTCTCAGGAGCAGGGAAGTTTTTTATTGATTTCTCCTTTGCGGCCATGGGAGGAAAACCGACCGGCGCTGGGCGAACCGTTACGCTGGCCTCGTTTCTTTTGGGGGGACCCTCCGGAAGCGGTGTGGCGACCACCGTCACTCTGGGCTCGGTAGCCTATCCTATGCTCGCCAAAGCAGGCTACAGCAAGGATGCCGCAGGAGGCCTTCTCTCTGCAGGCGGGATTGGAGCCATTCTCTCCCCCCCTGTGCTTGGGGCCGCGGCTTTTCTCATCGCTGAGTTCTTGAAGATCTCCTATCTCGATGTGATCATCATGGCCTGCATTCCAACCTGCCTTTACTACTGGTCGATCTATTTGATGGTGGAAATTGACGCAAAGAAATTCGGGGTTAAAGATATTGCCGTGGACAAGACTTATAGCCTGTGGCAACTTACCTATCTCTACGGGTTTCATTTTATTTCTCTGATCGCCATTGTAGCGATCATGGTCCTCGGCTTCACCCCGATCATGGCGGTCTTCTGGGCAACGGTCGTGGCTTTTGCGGTCAGCTTTATCCGGAAGGATACGGCTCTTACCCCGGGCAAACTGGTGAAAGCACTAAGAGGAGGTTCGATCGGTGTTTTAAGCGTGGCCTCCACCTGCGCGGCCGCAGGGATCATTGTTGGAGTCGTAACCCTCACGGGGTTGGGGTTAAAGTTTAGCTCCATCATCATCGCCTATGCCGGCGGAAATCTTTTGCTGACAGCAATCTACACCGCCCTGATTGTTTGGGTGATCGGTTTAGCCGTTCCGGTCACGGCCTCTTACATCATCTCTGCGGTGATTGCGGCTCCCGCATTGATCCAGCTTGGGGTTCCGGACTTTGCGGCCCATATGTTTGTTTTCTACTATGCCCTCCTTTCGGAGGTTTCTCCTCCCACTGCGCTCTCCTGTTTCGCCGCAGCTGCGCTGACCAAAGGGAACCCTTATAAGACGACGATGTATGCCTGGAAATATACCCTGCCGGCATTCATCGTGCCCTTCATGTTTGTGCTTGATCCTAAAGGCGTTGGGATTTTGCTCAAGGGACCTGTCATCGATGTGATCTGGACGACAGTCACTGCCTTTATAGGGGTTGCCTCCCTGGCAGGAGGCGTGGAGAACTGGGTCTTTAAAAAGACGGCGCTTTATGAACGGATCATGTTGCTGGCCGCAGGCCTGCTCCTGTTCTACCCTGTTGCCCTCTATGATTTTATAGGATTGGGTCTGATAGCGCTGGTTATCATGTCTCAGAAATTGAGAAAGGAATGATTTTAGGCCTGAGGGTCTTTCTATTTCTTTCGCTCTTCCCTCTCCTCACAGGTTGCGGAAACCTTCTCTACCTCTCCAAATTAGGATGGCACCAGTCCTTCGTCACCTTTCAGAGCGTTCCGGTTCAGGAGGCTCTCATGGACGAAGCGCTGGAAGATGATGAAAAGGGGAAGGTCCACCTCATCCAGGAAGTGAAGCGCTATGGTGAGGAGAGGCTGGGATTGCGAAGGACAGGGAGTTACACAAAATATTTTGAAGTGAAAAGGCCTATCCTTCATGTCATCACGGCAAGCGAAAAAGACCGCCTTCACCTTCATCACTGGAACTTTCCCATTATCGGCAGAGCGACCTACAAAAGTTTTTTCACTCTTGAGGGAGCCTTAAAGGAGAAGGGGGTTCTGGAGAGAAAAGGTTTTGACACTTATCTCCAGCAGGCGGCCGCCTACAGCACACTCGGTTGGCTGAAAGACCCCATCTTCTCAACAATGCTGAAATGGGATGAGCCAACCCTGGCCAACATCATTCTTCACGAGATGGCCCATGCTACGGTCTATTTTAAGGGGGAGACCGACCTGAATGAACAATTAGCAACCTTCATCGGAAATCAGGGGGCCATTAATTTTTTGACCGAGAAGTATGGTCCCGGTTCAAAAGAGGTGGCCCTGGCGATCGATTATCAGGGGGATGACCTTCTCTTTTCGAGGTGGATCGATCAGGCTTACAGGCAGTTATTGGAATTCTATGATCAACCCGTTTCGAGAGAGGAGAAGGCGAGAGGAAGGGAGGAGATCTTTCAATCGATCCAAGAAAAATTCACAGAGATGCAAGATCAGTTTAAAACAGACTGCTACAAAGGTTTTGAAAGGAAGAAACTAAACAATGCGGCCCTGATGGCCTACCGGCGATACCTCCAACGCCTCGACCGCTTTGAAGCCCTCTATGAAAAATTGGGAAAGGATTTAAAAAAGGTTGTAGAATTTTTCAAAGAGATTAAAACTTCAGAAGACAAAAGGATTCTTAAAACTTTTTTAGAATGAATATCTTCAATCTTTCGAATTTTTAACTCCACACTCATAACTCATAACTCATAACTTCTATTACCTCTCCCTCGTCCCTTCGATGAATTCCTCGACCATCTGTTTGGCTTCATTATCTGGAAACTGGATGAGGGGGTGCTTCATCGCATAGGCGGAAATGGAAAGCAGGGGCCCTCCAATGCCACGGTTGCGTGCAATCTTGCAGCATCGAATGGCATCGATGGTGATCCCACCGCTATTCGGCGAATCCTCAACCGAGAGTCTCAGTTCGAGGTTCAATGGAATCTCTCCAAACCCTCTTCCTTCCATCCTGAGAAAACAGACCTTGTTGTCATTCTGCCAGGGGACATAATCGGAGGGGCCGATGTGAATATTCTCGGGTTCGAGAGGGACGCCAAGCTGGGACTGAATGGCTTCGGTCTTGGAGATTCGTTTGTTCTTCAGACGGCTCCGGTTGAGCATGTTGAGGAAATCCGTATTCCCGCCCGTGTTAATCTGATAGGTCCGGTCCAGTTTTACTCCGCGGTCCTCGAAAAGCCTGGCCAGCGCCCGATGGATGATGGTGGCGCCCATCTGGGATTTCACATCGTCACCCACAGCAGGAATGCCTTTCTCTTCAAATCGTTTTGCCCACTTTTGGTCAGAGACAATGAAGCTGGGCATGCAGTTGATCAGACTGACCCCTGCGTTCAGACAGGCTTCCGCATAGAATTGAGTCGCCAGATCCGACCCCACAGGAAGGTAGTTGAGAAGAATTTCCACTCCGGATTCCTTGAGAGCCTTTTCCACATTGCAGGGTTTCTCGTTGGCCAACACGAAAGCACGGTCTTCGGGGTAATCCTTCATATGTTCTGAAACACCATCCAGCACTTCACCCATAGAGACGATGACGCCTGAATCGTTGAATTGGGAAAAGATGGTCTGGGTGCAATTAGGTCTGGAGAAAATGGCCTCCCTGAGGGGTTTTCCGACTTTTCTCCGGTCGATATCGAAAGCCGCTCCCACCTCGATATTCCAGGGCTTGTAGCCTCCGAGATCCATATGCATCAGGCCGAGGGGTTCGAATTTTGGGTTCTTTCGACTAAGATCCCTATAGAATTCAATCCCCTGGATGAGAGCGCTGGCACAGTTTCCGACACCTACGATGGCAATTCGGATCGAATTCTTTTTCATAACTATTCAGCCTTTCCGAAAACATACTGTCTTTTTTCAAATAAACTAACTATCTCATTTCATTCCGATTGTCAAGAAAATTGGGAAATCCTTTCTGACGAGAAACCACAAAAACCACATATTTCTTGACTTCTTTTTTTCAATCTGTTAATTTCCGCAACAATCAATCGTTTCCACAAGGTGTTTAACTGATGAAAAAAAGAGGGAAATCGGCCCTTCTCCAGCAACCCGTTCGCTCTCTCGACATGAAAAAGACCCGGAGCCTTTACGATCTGATCCAGGCCTTTCAGCACACCTCTTTCCAGAGCCGCAACCTCTTCAAATGTTTTGAGGTGTTTCGTAAGATGTTGAGCGATCCCGCCTGCATCATCTTTATGGGGTTGTCAGGAGCGATGATTCCTGGCGGAATGCGGCAGGTCATCCGCGATATGATCGAGATGAAGCTGATCGATGTCCTCGTCTCCACGGGCGCCAACATCTTCCACGACCTCTTTGAGAGCTTCGGATATCGGCATTATATCGGATCAGTGGAGGGGGATGATGATGCCCTGCGAAAGCACCGGATCGTGCGGGTCTATGATGCCTTGATGGATGATCACGAGATTAATCAAGTCATTAACCTCCTCTCCGAGGTTCCGGAAGAGTTAGGGGAGAAGGTCGTTTCTTCAAGGCGCTATCTGGAGGTTTTGGGTAATTGCCTCAAAGATGACAAATCGATCCTGAAGACAGCCTCCCGGTGCGGGGTTCCCGTCTTTATTCCCGCGCTCAGTGACAGTTCCATCGGCATCGGACTGACCTTTCTCCATGCCCGGAAGAAGAATTCTTCCGAAGGGCTGATCCTCGACCAGATACGGGACAGTTTTGAGATTGCACAACTCAAACAAATGGCCAAAACCACCGGGGCGATCTATATAGGAGGAGGCGTTCCGAAGAATTATATTCAACAATTGGGCCCTGTGAGCGAGCTCCTTTTCCGGAGAGAGAGCGGCCATCGGTTTGCCTTTCAGGTGACAACGGATGACCCCAAATGGGGCGGCCTCTCAGGCTGCACCTTTGAGGAGGCAAAGTCCTGGGGAAAGATTGAGAAAGAATCGGCCTATGCCGCCGTCTATATGGACGCCACAGTCGCCCTTCCCCTGCTGGTCGGGGCAGTTTTTCAAGAGGGAAAGATCTGCCAAAAGAGAAAGAGACGCCAGTTTAAATGGGAAGGGGACCGACTCAAGACCATCAAATTTGTCTAATCTGCCCCCAAAGCGCCCATCAAGTGACTAAAGTGGTCTAAACTAACGGCAATAATTATTTTTGTAGGGCAAGCCTTCAGGCTTGCTTAATTATGCAGGGCTGAAGCCCTGCCCTACGCTTTAGTCATTTTTCAAGCCTACCGCATTCCGAATTCCGCAATCCGCAATCCGAAATAAGAAAGGGGCTTGAAAATAGGCCAACAAGGGTTATATTATTATTATAACTTGCGAAAAGAAAAGGAGTTTGGTGTTCATGAAAGATTCCGATTCAAAGATTCCGGACCAGAAGGAATTAGAGAAGGAGCTCAACGAGTATTTAGGGAAGAAGTATGGAGACCGAATCCGGCTGGTGGTTCCCATGCTCTTTCCCAAACCCCAGGCCGAAGAGGTCTCGAAGGATGAGAAAGAGGCCGGTGAGAAGAAGAAAAAGATCCAGTTTGATCTGAAGCCCGAGGAATTGGAAGCCTTTCTCAATGACTACATCATCCGGCAGGAAGGGGCAAAGGAGATCCTGGCCACCAAGATCTGCACCCACTTCAACCGGATCAAGTTCACCGAGTTGACAAAGGGAAAGACCCGGTATGAAGGCGTTGGCCACATCAAGAACAATATCCTGATGGTAGGGCCCACCGGCGTGGGCAAGACTTACCTGATCAAATTGATCGCAAAGAAGATCGGCGTTCCTTTTGTCAAGGGGGATGCGACGAAGTTCAGCGAGACCGGTTATGTGGGGGGAGATGTAGAGGACCTGGTGCGGGATCTCGTTTATGAGGCGGATGGCGATATCGAGATGGCTCAGTACGGGATCATCTACATCGATGAGATCGACAAAATCGCTTCGTCCAACCATACCATCGGCCCGGATGTATCCAGGACAGGGGTCCAGCGGGCCCTCCTGAAACCGATGGAAGAGACAGAGGTGGATCTCAAGGTTCCGCACGACCCCATCTCACAGTTAGAGGCCATCGAACATTACCGGAAAACCGGAAAGAAGGAGAAACGTACGATCAACACAAAACATATCCTCTTTATCATGAGCGGAGCCTTCAACGGCCTGGAGGAGATGGTGAAAAAACGGCTCAACCGCGAGGGGATCGGTTTCGGGGCGGAGATCCGCTCCAAGGATGAAAGAGCCGAATATCTCAAACAGGCAAGGGCCGAGGACCTCATCACCTTTGGATTCGAATCGGAATTTATCGGAAGGCTTCCGGTCGCCGCCATTTTTGAGAGACTTGAAATTGGGGATCTCTATGCGATCCTCAAGAACCCCAATAACCCCATCATTCTCGGAAAGAAAAAAGATTTCAAATCCTATGGGATCGATATCCAGTTTGAAGAAGACGCCCTCTACGAGTTAGCGGTGAGGGCTTATGAAGAAAAAACAGGAGCGAGGGGACTGGTCAGCGCTGTGGAGAAGGTGCTCCTCAAATTTGAGAAACGGCTTCCCTCAACCGATATTCGCCAATTCGTCGTCACCCGGGAAGTGGTCGAACACCCGGAGCAGGAACTGGGACAATTGCTCCAGGACCCCATGCATCCCGAGAGGCTGGCTCAATTTGAGAAGCTTCTTTCACGGGAGAAGAGGGAGTTAAAGGAGTCGATCATGAACAGGGAAGGGGAGTTTCGCAAACGTTATGGGATTGCTTTCCCGGAGAGCCGAATCGACCTCATCGCCCGCCGGATGCTCAATAAGGGTTACGATGTCAACACCGTGTTTGAAGAGGTGGTCGAGGTTCAGCGAGAGATCGAGGAGTTTGAGAAAGACTTCCAGCAGAGAAATGGGATCCGGCTCCAATTTGACGGAGAAGCCATTGATCGGATAACGGAGATGGCCCTCGAAGAAAATATGAAGGGTGAGATGGTTTGCTCCCGCCTATTAAAAGATTATGAGCATGGGATGAAATTGATCCGGGACAGAATGGGCCGGAAGGAGTTTGTGATTACGAAGGAAGCGATCGATGATCCTGAAGGATATCTCAATCGGGTCATCCAGGAGGTCTATAGCAGGCGGTTCGATTTAGAGGCCGAGGGTAACGGATAATGGCGAACAGAGATTATTATGAGGTTTTAGGCGTCAGCAAGACCGCCAGCGACGAAGAGATGAAGCGGGCTTACCGGAAACTGGCGATGAAATACCATCCGGACCGGAATCCGAACAAGAAGGAGGCGGAAGAACGCTTCAAGGAGATCAACGAGGCCTATGCGGTTCTGAGTGATAAGGAGAAACGAAAGCAGTACGATACGTTTGGCGCCGATGGATTCCGTCAGCGATTCACCCAGGAGGACATTTTCCGGGGATTCGATTTTGATGACCTTCTCTCGGGCCTCTTCGGTGGAAGGGGGCGGCGAGAGTTTAAGTTTGGGGGGACGAGGGGTGGCGTCGATTTCGGAGATCTTTTCGGTGGTTCATACGGTTACCAGGATATGGGCCGGATGGGCCAGAAGGGAGAAGACATCCTTTATGAGTTGACGATCTCTCTTGAAGAGGTGGCTTCAGGCGGAGAGAAGAGGATTTCCTATCGCAAAGATGGCAGGGTGGAGGAAGTATCCGTAAAGATTCCGAAGGGAATGCCGGCCGGGAAGAAGCTGAGGCTTGCCGGAAAAGGGATGGAGGGGAAAAAAGGAGGGCCCCCGGGCGATCTCTACCTGCAGATATCCATCCAGGAGCACCCCATCTTTACCCTGGAGGGAGATGACCTTATAGTGGAGAAAGAGGTTAGCTTTTCAGAGGCCGTCCTGGGAAGCTTTGCTGAAGTTCCCACCCTTGAGGGGACAAAGAAAATCAAAATTCCTCCGGGCACTCAGAGCCATACGAAGATGCGTTTGAAAGGGCTTGGCCTTCCCCACTTTCAGAAAGAGGGCAGGGGAGATGAATATGTGAAGGTGATTGTGAAGATTCCCAAAAGGGTGTCAGAAAAAACAAAAAGTCTGATCCAGGAGCTTGCCAAAGAAGGCATCTAAACTCAATTGCCAATTTTCAATTCTTAATTCATAACTCATAACTCTTAATTCCCTTTTCTTCATTTGTCTGCGTTGACTTTTTCTACTCTCTGTTATAAATAGAATCGAGAAGGAAGGTTTTTTCTCAGGAGGAATGGCTCATGGCGAATCAAATTTATGAAGAAGTGCCTGTTGAGAAGTTACGCTGGCGGTGCGATCCCAATTCATTCCCTATGGAAACCACCGAAGCGATTGAGCCCTGTCAGGAGATCATCGGTCAGGAAAGAGCCCTGGAGGCGATCCGGGTTGGGCTGGAAATCGAGAGCATCGGATACAATATCTTTGTGACCGGACTGGCAGGCACAGGCCGCTTCACTACGATCAAAGCGGTCTTCGAAGAGATGGATGTAAAAGGGAAGATTCCCAATGACCTCTGCTATGTCAACAACTTCAAGAACCCGGATATGCCCCATATGCTCAGCCTTCCAGCGGGGCAGGGAAATGGTTTCAAAAAAGAGATGGAGACCCTGATCGAAGCCTTGAAGAAGAAGGTCCCCCTCATCTTTGAGAACGAGAACTACCTCAACAAGAAGAAAGAGCTGGTTGAGGGATTTCGGAACAGGCAGGCCGAGATGTTCCGGGAGTTTGAAAAGAAAGTGAACAAGGAGGGCTTTGCCCTCGTTCAGATCCAGATGGGGCCCTATTCCCGTCCGGGTATTTTTCCGGTGGTGGAGGGGAATCCGGTCAACATTGAGCAGCTTGAAACGATGGTGGAGGAGAATAAATTCTCCAGAGAGGAGATCGAGAGGATCAAGGGAAAACAGGCCGAACTGGTCAGCGAATTGGAGGATATCTTTAAGGAGACCCGGAAATCGGAGAAGGAGATCAAGGATGAATTATCCGCTCTGGATACGCAGATGATCTCTCCGGCCGTCAAAGACTCCATTACAGACATTAAGGAAAGGTTTAATTACGAAAAGATTCATCACTACCTGGATGGGGTCCAGGAGGATATCGTGGCCAATTTTCATCGTTTCAGGGAGAAAGAGGAGTCTCCCCCTTCGCCCATTCCAGGGTTGGTTCTGCCTCAGCCGGCGGATACATTTGCCGAATATCAGGTCAATGTCCTGGTCGATAATTCCGAGACCAAGGGGGCGCCCATCATCGTGGAGATGACGCCAAACTACCGAAACCTTTTCGGCACCATCGAGAGAGTAGTTGATCGCTCCGGAGTCTGGAAAACCGACTTCACCCATATCAAAGCAGGGTCATTTCTGAGGGCGAATGGCGGGTATCTGGTTTTCAATGCGCTGGACGGCCTCGTGGAACCAGGGGTCTGGCCCGCTTTGAAGCGGACCTTGAAGAATCAGGTGATGGAGGTTCAGACTTTCGATCCCTTCTATTTCTTTGCCACCACTGCGCTCAAGCCGGAGCCCATCGAGTGCAATACGAAGATCATCATGATCGGCGACACCCATCTCTATCACCTCCTCTTCAACATGGACGACGACTTTAAAAAGATTTTTAAGATCAAGGCGGACTTCGATTCGGTCACCGGCAAGGATGAAGATAAAATCCGGCAGTATGCCTCCTTCATCCGGAAGGCCTGCGATGAAGAGAAATTGAGACCCTTTGATCGAACGGGTGTGGCAGCGGTTGTGGAGCATGGGGTGAGGATTGCAGGAAGGCAAAAAAAGCTCTCCACACGATTCCACCTGATTGCCGATCTCCTGAGAGAGGCCAACTACTGGGCTGGGAAGGACGGTTCTCCGGTGGTCAAAGAGGCCCATGTGGACAAGGCCATTGAGAAAAGGGCTTATCGTTTGAATCTTGTGGAGGAGAAGATTCAGGAGATGATTGACGATGGGACGATCCTGATCGATTCCGATGGAATGGTCGCAGGACAGGTCAATGGCCTCTCCGTCTATAACCTGGGGGATTACGCCTTCGGGAAACCTTCACGGATTACCGTCAAGACCTCTTTGGGAAAGGCTGGAATTATTAATATCGAGAGGGAAGTGGAGATGAGCGGCCCCATCCATAATAAAGGGGTCTATATCCTTTCGGGATACCTCCGGGACAGATATGCTCAGGACAAACCGATCACCATGAGCGCCAGCATCTGTTTTGAACAGTCTTACAGCGGAGTGGAGGGAGACAGCGCCTCCTCCACGGAACTCTATGGACTTCTTTCGAGCCTTTCCGGCCTCCCCCTCCGGCAGGATATTGCCGTGACGGGTTCAGTCAATCAGAAAGGAGAGGTTCAACCGATCGGCGGGGTGAATGAGAAGATCGAAGGGTTTTTTGAAGTTTGCAAGGCGAAAGGTTTAACGGGAAAGCAGGGCGTGATGATCCCTCACCTCAATATTGATGATTTAATGTTGAGAAAGGATGTGGTGCAGACGGTACAGGAAGGGAAGTTTCGTGTCTATCCGGTGAAAACCATCGATCAGGGGATTGCGATCCTCACCGGTGTGGAGGCGGGCGAGCGGCTGGAGGACGGGCGTTTTAAAGAAGGCACGGTCAATGACCTGGTGGACAGGAAACTTCAGGAATTGGGAAAGAAGATCAAAGAGTATGAGGGGGGCGGAGAGGAAGCCAAGGAGAAGAAGAAAAAGGGGGGAAAAGCCTCCTGCAATGGATAGAATCGTCAGTTGCCAAACCGGACATGGGTAAGCCGCTCTTCAAGGCTTCGAATGGCGATGGATTTGAAATCTTATGGGAAACAGAGGATTTCCTTTTAGGTGAAATCCGACAGGGTAAGGAAACGACATGGTTGATCCACAAAAGGTTCGCCTCGAACCCTTTTCGAACGGCCTGCCCATGCCCGTTTGGCCAAAAATTAATGCAACATTTGGATAGAATCGTTCTCGATCAAAAGGTTGTCATCGGGAAAGAAGTAATCATCGAAGGGCCTCCGTTGGAGGCCCTTCGAGTTCAGGGAGGCCGTATCGGTAGCATTATCACCCTGACCGATTCTGAAGGGAAGGACTTCAGGGGGAGAGTCGTCCGGCTCTCCGGAAAAAGGGCTTCTGTCCTCACCTTTGAAACTTTTCAATCACCCACGGAATCATCTCTTGAAATTATCCTTCTTCAAGCACTCCCAGAAAAGGAGAGGATGGAACTGATCATCCAGAAGGCAACCGAACTGGGTGTTTCAACGATCGTCCCTTTTAAGTCCGAGAAATCTATTTCACTGGAGGAGAGGGAGACTAAGCAGAAGAAGGCTCACCGCTGGCAGGAAATTGCCATCAAGGCGGTCCAGCAGTCGAGAAGAGCAAAGGTGCCCAAGATAGAGCATTATCGTCCGTTTGCAGAAGCACTGGAGTATTGTCGAGAAGAGGGATTGAAGATCCTCCTCTGGGAAAAGGAAGGCGAGAGCCTCAAAGAAGTCTTAAAAAGATATTCCGCATTACATCCCTCCCTTAAAAAAGGGGGGGAGCCTGCCTGCCGGACAGGCAAGGGGGGATTTGAAACTAATCGCCCCGGAAGAATCTATATTATGATCGGGCCGGAAGGAGGGTTTACCGGAGAGGAAGTGAAATTGGCAAAGAGGCACGGATTCATTCCCGTGAAACTGGGCCAGCGTATTTTAAGGACCGAAACCGCCGCCATCACCCTTATTGGAATTCTACAGTATGAATTGGGCGACCTTGGTTAATATTTAAAGATAGGGATGACTGGTTAGGCTGCGACTTTTTCTTTACGTCTTCCTGAACCACTACTCAAGGATTCCCGTTCGAGAACAATTTGCCTTGCGAGAAAAATTTTTGCAAGACTTTGATAAGGCACATCTTTCTTGTTTGCGAGGGTTTTGAGCTCAACCAGCAAATCTTCCGGGAGGCGAATGGAGATAGATTTGAGTGAGGGCTTCAGATTGGGAAATGAGCCCCTTTTGAACTTTTTCGAATCAAAATAATCCAGAGGGGAATGAATAGCCCAAAATTCTCGTTCTTCGTCTTCATTCTTAAGGTTCGGAATTTTTCTTTTCATTTTCTTCATAGAATTTTCTCTCCTTACTATCCATGTCTCGCGCGGAGATGACTCTGAGTAGATTGCCTCTCTTCGTGAATATCACCACAAGGAGACGGCTTGAATCTGTCTTGCCAAATCCGGCCCATCGCTTTTCAGCAACCGGGTGCCCCGGGTCGTCGAGAACAAGGAGTGGTTTGTTAAAGAATACCTGCTCACACTCCCAATTGTGAACATTGTGTTTGCGCAGGTTTTTATCACTATTGCCTTGATCCCACTGGAGGCCCACAAAACTGTCAAAAACATCTTCCATCATATGGAATTGTATATGACAGGAATATACATGTCAAGGTTTTTTTGTAGAATGGAGAGGGAAGTTTGATATGCCTAATGTTTAAACTGTGTAACTATCAGCCATCCCTGCCTGCGGCAGGCAGGCGCTGGAGCAAAAACCGAATTACCGATGCCTGACACCAATTCTTTTCCTTATAGACTCGTAATCACAGCTTGGCCATAATGAAGTATGAGTCCTTAAGAATTTCTTTCAGTGCAATAATGCTCTCATCCGTTAAGGTATGGTTGTCTCCAAGTTCGTCGTTCACATTATCCCAGTAGGCCGCTGCTTTTATGCCGGGTTTTGACCTGATATATTTATAGGCATTCCTCAACCAATTTGGTTGGTCTTCCCCTACGGTAGATGCGAACTCTGAGATTATTACGGGTTTTTCACTCTGTTTGCTTTGAAAATGGTGTACCTCGGTGCTAATAAGGTCTTTGAGATAACGATAACCAGAAGAATGGTAATACATCGCTCTATTATATGCAGAAAGTCCAATCCAATCCACATACTTGTCTCCAGGATAATAAGCATTCAGACGAAAGCCCACGTAGTACTCTATTACCCAAGTGGTATATTCATTAGCTCCCTCCTCCTCGAAAATC
>Ga0209835_1000854_pt1 | contig 18558 bp, 13 predicted proteins | sample LakKivwa52mmetaG_FD_184138 | JGI IMG/M metagenome (GOLD analysis project Ga0209835, IMG submission 184138) | Anoxic lake water microbial communities from Lake Kivu, Rwanda to study Microbial Dark Matter (Phase II) - Lake Kivu water 52m metaG... | ecosystem: Environmental > Aquatic > Freshwater >...
TGACGATGAGCAGATGGAAATGTTTGAATCTCATATCAATGCGTGGGTGGAAGAATGCGAAGTAAGTCAGCCGCAATCAACTCGCTTTTGAACCACCGGAAGATATCAAGAACTCGGTACTCTCAAGAACAAATAGGCCAGTAAAGTCAAACCCCATCTTTGTATTTGTAGTGTTGTAGCCCGCAATCAATATATCTGAGACCCACCAAAAAACGCTTGCCAAATGGTGACGAATATGTCAACATGTGTCACATGAAAAACTCTCGGCCTATTTCATGGATTAAGGCGGCAAGGAAGGACTTCGAGGAATTTCCTGAGCATGTACAACGTGACATGCTGACTGCACTCACCATTGCCGCTGAGGGGGAAAAATCGGACAACGCCAAACCGTTCAAGAGCATTGACGGCGGCGTGTTTGAAATCGCACTTCGGCATCGCGGGGATGCCTTTCGTGTCATTTACGCCGTGAAACTCGGTAATGATATTTGGGTGATTCACGCCTTTCAAAAGAAATCGAAGACAGGGATCAAGACACCTCAAATGGAGATCGACCTCATTCGCGAACGCTTAAAGCAACTGAAGGAGGCACTGAAATGAGCGACAACTTAGAACTACTACGCGGCAGCGGTAATGTCTTTTCCGACCTTGGCCGTACAAATGCCGGTTTAGAGCAGGCTCGCGCCATTCTTGCGGCGGAGATCATTCGTACGCTTGGCGCACGTGGCCTCTCAACACGCGATGCCGAAAAGCTGACGGGCGTAGGACATTCGGAGTTTTCGCGCATCCGCAACGCGAAACTTGACCGCTTCACACTTGACAGGATGATAGCGATTCTTGGAAAGCTCGATGAGAATATTGAGGTGAATATCACCTTCCATCCTCGTCATTACGAAACTCACGATAGGCCGAACATCCGATAACGTTGGTCTGGTTCTTTGCGGCCAGTTATCCGGCGGCCAGCAGCGCCAGCCGTTTCCGTGCCGCTTCGAGGGCGGCCTGCTTTTCACCGAGCCCCCGGGCCTTCTCCTGTTCTTTCCTGACGACCGCCTCCGCCGCCTTCGCCAGAAATTCGGGATTGGCCAGCTTTCGTGAAACGAAGGCCAGATCCTTGCCGACACGGGCGATCTCCTTCTGCAGACGGCTCGTCTCTCCCGCGATGTCGATCACCCCGGCGAGAAAGACGTAAACGTGGACCGGACCGGCAACCGCGGTCGCCGCCCCTTTCTGCTCCGTTGTCTCACCCGTAATGGACAGACTCTCCAGATTGGCCAGATTCGTGATGGTGACCCTCCCCTTCTCCAGCGTCGCCCGAATGTCGGCGGTGGGTGTGGCGAGGATTGCCTTGAGCTTCAGAGAAGGGGCGATATTGATCTCCCCGCGGATGTTCCGGATCCGGGTGATCACCTCCATGATGAGCGCCATTTCCCGCTCTGCATCCGGATCCGACGCCGCCTCGTCCGGCGCGGGAAATTCGCTCACCATGATCGAGCTTCCGTCCGCGACCAGGGTCTGCCAGATCTCCTCGGTCAGAAATGGCATGAAGGGATGGAGCAGCTTGAGAGAGGTCTTCAGGACGTCAATCAGGGTTTTTTGCGCGGCCCTTCTTGCGGCGGTGTCTTCTTTGCCGTAAAGGACAGGCTTGACCAATTCCAGGTACCAGTCGCAGAACTCGTGCCAGACGAACTGGTAGACCGCTGCGGTCGCGTCGTTAAAACGATATTCATCCAGACCCCGGATCACCTCGGCGACGGTCCGGTTGAGCCTCGCCTTGATCCAGCGGTCGGCGATCGATTCATCATCTCTTCGAACGGCTTTATCAGCCGAGTCCTCCTCCAGATTCATCATCGAGAACCGGGTGGCGTTCCAGATCTTGTTGATGAAATATTTGTAGCCCTCGATCCGCTCTTCCGACATCCGGACGTCCCGTCCCTGGGCGGTAAAGGCGGCAAGCGTGAACCGAAAGGCGTCCGTCCCGAAGCGGTCCATCATCTCGAGGGGATCGATGCTGTTCCCCTTCGATTTGCTCATCTTCTCGCCGTTCTCGTCCCGGACCAGGGCATGGAGGTAGACATCGCGGAAAGGGACCTCCTTCATCACATAGATGCCCATCATCATCATCCGCGCAACCCAGAAAAAGAGGATATCGAAACCCGTGACCAGAAGCGAAGTGGGATAGAAGGTCGCAAGCGCCCCCGTCCGCTCCGGCCAGCCGAGCGTGGAGAAGGGCCACAGCGCCGAACTGAACCAGGTGTCCAGGACATCCTCCTCCTGTCGAAGCTTCGCGCCGCCGCAATCGGGACAACGATCGGGGTCCTGGGAGGCGACGATCATCTTCCCGCACCCTTCGCAGTTCCAGACGGGAATCCGGTGACCCCACCAGATCTGCCGCGAGATGCACCAGTCGCGGATGTTGTTCATCCAGTCGAAATAGGTCGCCTCCCATGAGGGCGGGACGATCCGGGTCTTTCCCATGACGACCGCGGCCGTCGCCTCCTTGGCGAGGGGGGAGATCCGGACAAACCACTGCCGGGATACGGCCGGCTCGATATCCGTCTTGCACCGGTAGCACTGGCCGATATTGTGCGCATACGGCGCCGTCCCGACGAGGTAGCCCCCCGCCTCCAGATCCCGAACGACGTTTCGGCGACATTCGTAACGGTCCTGCCCCTCGTAGACGCCGCCGTTTTTGTTGATCATCGCATTATCGTCCATGATCCGGATGATGTCGAGTTTATGGCGCTCCGCCATGGCAAAGTCGTTGGGATCGCTCGCCGGCGTGATCTTGACCGCGCCCGACCCGAACTCCATGGTGACATAGTCGTCGGCGATGACGGGAATCCGCCGGTTCATCAGGGGGAGTATCGCCTCCCTGCCGATCAGCTCCCGGTAGCGTCCGTCATTGGGATTGACGGCCACTGCCGTATCCCCTAACATCGTTTCCGGCCGCGTCGTCGCGACAACGATCCCCCCATCGCCTTCGGCAAAGGGGTAGCGGATGCTCCAGAGATGGCCAGCCTCCTGACGGTATTCCACCTCCAGATCGGAGATGGCAGTCCTGCAACGGGGACACCAGTTGACGATATAGTCCCCCCGGTAGATGAGGCCGTCGTTGTAAAGCCGGACAAACACCTCGCGGACGGCTTTGGAAAGGCCTTCGTCCATGGTAAAGCGTTCGCGGGACCAGTCGCAGGAGCAGCCGAGACGCTTGAGCTGGTGGATGATCACCCCGCCGTATTTGGCCTTCCATTCCCACACCCGTTCGATGAATTTTTCCCGGCCGAGGTCATGCCTCGTCAGCCCCTCCCTTGCCAGCTCCTGCTCGACGACATTCTGTGTCGCTATCCCCGCATGATCCATCCCCGGCATCCAGAGGGCGTTATACCCCTGCATCCTTTTATAACGGACGCAGATGTCCTGGAGGACGTTGTTGAGGGCATGCCCCATGTGAAGCATCCCCGTCACGTTCGGCGGGGGAATCACGATGGAAAACGGTTTTTTCGAACTCTTGTCCGCCGCATGAAAGAAATCATTGTCCAGCCAGTACTGGTACCATTTGGCCTCCGCCGCCCGGGGCTCGTAAACCTTGGCTAATTCTTTACTACCCATGCATCCACTCTCCTGACAAAAGAAAAGGGCGGCAGACAGACAGTCGGCGCCTCAATTTAAGCCTTTTTATATGGTCGTTATCTTTGTGTTTCCCATATATACATCCCCTTGTGAAGTCAAGGGTTTTCCCTGGTTTCCAGAAAACGGCCGATCCGCTCGGCCGCCGCATCGACATCGGCAGGAGACAGCCAGACGATCTCCCGATCGGCGGCGAACCAGGTCATCTGACGCTTGGCGTATCGGCAGGTATCGCGCTTGATCATCCGGAGGGTTCCCTCCAGATCCCCCTCCCCGGCAAGATAAGCGCAAATATGCCGATATCCCAGCGACTGCATGGGTTTGAGGGATCCGTCATAGCCTGTTGCCAGCAGCCGCCGGACCTCCTCCACAAAGCCTTCCGCGATCATTCGGTCCGTCCTGATGCCGATATTCTCCAGCAGCCGATCCCGCTCCAGCATAAGGCCGATCTTGAGGACCTCGTAAGGCTGCTCCCCGAAGCGATGCTCCTGCTGATGGTCGACGATCGACCGTCCCGTCGCTTCCAGGACCTCCAGGGCGCGGATGATCCGGACGCCGTCGCGGGGATTGACCTGCGCGGCCGCCTTTTCATCCCTCATTCGGAGTTTTTCGTAGAGAGGTGAGGTCCCCCACCGTTTCAGCTCTTCTTGCAGCGTCCGCCGCAGGGCTTCGTCCGCGCCCGGCCCTGCAATCAGCCCCCCCAAAAGAGCCCGGATATAGAGGCCGGTGCCGCCGACCACGAAGACCGGTTTCTTCTCCCGGTGGAGACGGGCAATCACCTCGCGGGCCAGATCGCAATACCGGGAGGCGTCGAAAAGCTGATCCGGGTCGACCACGTCGAGGAGGTGATGGGGGATGCGCCGCCGCTCCTCCGGCGTCGGCTTCGCGGTACCGATATCCATTCCCCGATACACCTGGAGCGAATCGGCGCTGACGATCTCGCCCCCGAAGCGCCCGGCCATCTCCAGAGCCAGCCTTGTTTTACCGACCCCGGTCGGGCCGACCAGAAGGATCAGGCGTGGTTTCGGTTCGCCGGAGACAGACATGGGCGCCTCCCTACCTCCTCTTGAACATCTTCTCCAACTCATAGATGGAGATGGAAACGGCGAGCGGCCTTCCGTGCGGACAGGTGAGGGCATGGGGAATGGCGTCAAGATCCCGGCAGAGCCCGGTCACCTCCGGGCCGGTCAGATCGCGGTTCGCCTTGACGGCCCCCCGGCAGGCCAGGGCAGTGAAAATCTTCTCGCGTCTTTCGTGTAAAGGGAGATCGCGATTGGCTTCCGCACAGTCGGCAAGGAGATCGAGAATCAGCGTCCGCGCCTCCGCATGGGACAGCAAGGCGGGAATGGCTTTGATCACGATGGAATCCCCGCCGAAAGCTTCCACCTCCATGCCCGCCTCTTCCAGAATCGGAAGGGACTCCATCAGGAAGTGATAATCGCGAGGGGGGAGGCTCACCACTTCCGGAATAAGTAGGTGCTGACCGACCGCCTTCTCCCCCTGCGCCTGCCCCCGGAACTTCTCAAAGAGGACCCTTTCATGGGCGGCATGCTGATCGACGAGGACCATCCCCTCCTCGCTGGTAAAAATCAGATACGTCCCCACTGCCTGACCGACATAGAGAAGATCGGAAAAACAGCGCCGTTCGCCCGGTCGTTCCGGTTCCTTCGCCTCCTCGGGAGACAGAGGCCGCCATGGCGCCGGCGAATCTCTTTTCTCGGTCGACAGACCTCCGAAGACCAGTTTTTCCGGCCCGGAGGAGACCCGGTACCGTTTCAAGGCTTCTTCGATCCGGGAGGCATACCCCGCCGGCCCGGCGCCGGCAGATCCAACCGCACCCGCTGCCTGCGGGGTGAGCCCCGCTCCGATCGCACCGCCCAGGGTATCCACGATCAGTGAGTAGATCTCCCGCGGACTCCGGAAGCGGACCTCCATTTTTGCAGGATGGACGTTCACGTCGACATCCCCCGGTGGTATCTCCAGACCCAGAATAACCGCCGGGTAACGCCGCGCCTCGATGAGGCGACGGTAGGCCGTCATCACCGCATGGTTCAGCAGGTAATCCTTGACAAATCTCCGGTTCACGTAAAGGTAAATCTGTGCGGCGCTTGAACGGGTGAATTCCGGCCGGGAGACAAATCCCTGCAGCCTCGCACCCGAGATTTCACCCGCCGCCGGGATGAGCTGCCTGCGGAAATCCTGACCCAGGGTGAGGGCGATTCTCTCCGCGGGATCCTGCACCGCCGGGATATTCAAAATCGACCTCGCTCCCGCCGACACCCGTATTTTAACCGTAGGTTGCATCAGGGCAAGACGGGTAATCACATCAAGGCAATACCCCTGTTCCGCCATGCCGCTCTTGAGAAATTTCCGGCGGACCGGCACCGGCTCGAAGATCCGGCTGACAAGGAGCGATGTCCCGACGGGACAGCCTGCATCAGCGAGCTCCTTCACTTCTCCCCCTTCGATGACGACCCGTGTGCCGGCAGGGGATGAGGCCCGCCGCGTCACCATTTCGATCCGGGAGATCGAGGCGATGCTGGGAAGGGCCTCGCCCCGGAAACCGAAGGAATGGACCCGGTAGATATCTTCAAACGCGCCGATCTTGCTTGTCGCATAACGGGCAAAGGCGAGCGGCACGTCCTCGCGCGCGATGCCCTCTCCGTTGTCGGTGACGCGGATGGATTGACAGCCGCCCTTCTCCAGATCCACGGCAATCTCCGTGGCCCCTGCGTCCAGCGCATTTTCCAGCAGCTCCTTGACGATGGACGCCGGTCGATCAACCACCTCGCCCGCGGCAATCCGGTTGGTCAACGTTTCCGGCAGGACGATAATTCTTCCCGGCAATTTCCACCTCCCCTCTATCCCCTCCCGCCAGGGGAGGGGAAACATGACTTACAATCCCCTCCCGCCAGGGGAGGTGAAACATGACTTACAATCCCCTCCCACCAGGGGAGGGGAAACATGACTTTCAATCCCCTCCCGCCAGGGGAGGGAGACATGACTTACAATCCCCTCCCGCCAAGGGAGGGAGACATGACTTACAATCCCCTCCCGCCAGGGGAGGGGAAACGTGACTTCTTACGAGGTTGTCATATTTAACGTCCATCAGAAAGAGTCCTTGCGGCGGCGCCGTGAGGCCCGCCCGTCGGCGATCCTTCGCCGCCAGGATCTCAGACACTTCTTTCCGGGAACATTTTCCCCTACCGCAATCGACCAGCGTACCGACGATGGTTCTGACCATGTACCTCAGGAAGCCGTCGGCTTCCACAGAAATATGGACCATGCCGGCAGGATCCCTTTCCACGTTTATTGCGAGGATGGTCCGAACGCGGTCGACGCTGTCGGTGTGGGTGGAGCAGAAGGAGGAAAAATCGTGCGTCCCCTTAAATACGGGGAGTGCTTCCTCCATTCTTGCCAGATCGAGGGGCTCCCAGACGAACCAGGAGTGGTTTCGCTCCAGGACCGGACGGACCGGCCGGTTGCAGATCCGGTAGAGATACACTTTGCTCACCGCATCGAAGCAGGCATGAAACGAGAAGGGAATCTCGCAGATCTCCCTAACGACGATATCCGCCGGAAGGAGGCTGTTGATCCCCAAAAGAAGACTTCGCTCGCCAAGACGCGAGGAGGTATGAAAATTTGCGACCTGATGGAGGGCGTGCACCCCGGCGTCCGTGCGTCCGGAACCGGTCAAACGAACCTCCTCGCCGATCATCTTGCCGAGGCATTCCTCAATAACCTGCTGGATGGCAAGTCCGTTGCTTTGGCGCTGCCAGCCGCAATAAGCGCCGCCGTCATATTCGACGATCAGTCTGATGTTCCGCATCTCGGAGATTTTGTGTGATCAGCCCCGGACGGTCTCTTCGCAGCGTTCGAGGGCCGCCACCGCCGGAAGGACCTTGCCCTCCAGGAGCTCCAGGAAGGCGCCGCCGCCGGTGGAGATGTAGGTGATCTTGTCGCTCACCCCCGCCTCATGTATTGCCACATCCGTATCGCCGCCGCCGACGATGGTCAGGGCGAAGGAGTTTGCCACGCTATGGGCCAGCGCCGCGGTTCCTCTCCCAAAGGCATCGATCTCGAATGCCCCCATCGGACCGTTCCAGACGATGGTCTTGGCGTTCCCCAATACCTCCGTAAAGAGGGTGATCGTGGCAGGACCGATATCGAGGCCCATCCAGTGGGAGTTCATCTCCTGAACGGTCACGATCTTGGTCTCGGCTTCGGCGCTCATGTTTTCCGCCATGACGCAGTCGATGGGAAGATAAAATTTGACTCCCAGTTCCTTGGCCGTCTTCATGATTTCCATTGCCTTTCCCATCAGGTCGTCTTCAACAATGGATTTTCCGACTTCGTACCCCAGGGCCTTGAGAAAGGTAAAGGCCATTCCGCCGCCGATGATCATCTTGTCGACCTTCCGGATCAGATTCCCCAATGCCTCTAATTTTCCGGAGACTTTCGACCCGCCGATGATCGCCACGAACGGTCGCGCCGGTTTATCCAAAGCCTTTTTGAAGTAACTCAGCTCCCTTTTGATGAGAAAACCGGCCCCGCATTCCCGCAAGAATTTGGTAATCCCCACATTCGACGCATGGACGCGGTGGGCGTTTCCGAAGGCGTCATCGATATATACATCCGCAAAACCGGCCAGGTTGGCGGCAAAACCGTCGTCGTTCTTCGTCTCTTCGATATGAAAACGTAGGTTCTCCAGCAGAAGGATGCCTCCCGGCTTCAGGGCGTCGATCATCTTCCGCACCTCCTCGCCGATGCAGTCCGGGGCCATCTGGACCTCTTTCCCCAGGAGACGGGAGAGGCGCTTTGCTACCGGAGCCAGGCTCATCTCCGGCACAACCTTGCCTTTCGGCCGACCCAGATGGGACATGATGATCACCCGGGCATTCTCATCGAGGGCATAATCGATGGAGGGAAGAACGGCCCGGATCCGGGTGTCATCCGCGATATTCCGGGAGCTGTCAAAGGGAACGTTGAAATCGAACCGGAATAGGACTTTTTTCTCCTTAATATCCATCTCATCTATGAACTTCATGATTTCTCCTTTCTGCTTTCCGCAGGCGGTTTATAACGAAATCAGTTGATAAAGGCCATTAGGACTGATATAGGCTTATACCCGATGGGAACCATTCAGGTCAAGCTATAACAAGACCTTTGCGCAACTTGGAAATCGGATCCCGGAAGCGCGCATTGGAGATTTTTCGGAGCGCCCTGCCCCCGCAACTTAAGCGCCGTCACGGAAAATAGGGAGCTGTCCCCAATTTTTCGTTGAGCGAAGCGAGGAGGAGCATGGTCGAAAAATGTCCAGCGCGCGGAGGGATCACGATTTCCAAAGCTCCCATAACATCAATGGCCGGGATGTTTTTTTATTGCCTTATCAGCGACGGAAATCTAAAAGGAGAGGACTGTGGAAAAGGACCAGCAGGGTTTGACGAAAGAAAAAATCGATGTATACGAAGCAAAAAAGTCAGCTTTGATGAAAATGGGAGGCGAGAAGCTGATTCAGAAGCAGCATGAACTCGGGAAACTCAGCGCACGGGAGAGGCTCGACATGTTCTTCGACCGGGGATCGTTTCAGGAGACCCAGCTTTTTGTAAAGCACCGTTCTACACTGTTCGGTCTTGGAGAAAAAGAGATCCCCGCCGATGCCGTGATCACAGGTTTCGGTCTGGTCAACGGCCGGACCGTCTTTGCAGCCGCCCACGACTTCACCAGCGCCGGCGGCAGCCTTGGTGAAATGCATGCCGGGAAGATCTGGAAGGTCATGGATATGGCGCTCAGTGCCCGGAAGCCTTTCGTTTCCCTGAACGATTCCGGCGGAGCGCGGATCCAGGAAGGCGTTCCTTCCCTGGAGGGCTACGGCGGCATCTTTTATCGGAACACGATCGCCTCCGGCTACATCCCTCAGATCACAGCCATCATGGGGCCCACGGCGGGCGGCGCCGTTTACTCTCCCGCCCTGACGGACTGGGTCTTCATGGTCAAGAAGAGCAGCTACATGTTCATTACCGGCCCCGAAGTCGTCAAGGCGGTCATCGGCGAGGAGGTGAGCCCCAACGAGCTGGGAGGCGCCGTCGCTCACGCGTCGAAAAGCGGGGTATGTCATTTTACGACCGAGAGCGACGAGGATTGTCTGGCGAAAATCAAAACCCTCCTCTCCTTCCTGCCGGACAGCTGCCACAGCCCCCTCCCCTTGGCTTCCTGCACGGACAGCCCGGACCGGGATTGCCCCGAACTGGATACGATCATCCCCGACAAAGCCAACCGGGTGTACGACATGAAGAAGGTGATCATGGCCGTCGCCGACAACGGGGGGATCTTTGAACCCCATGAACTGTTTGCAAAGAACATCATCGTCGCCTTCATCCGGATCATGGGCAGACCGGTCGGCGTGATCGCCAACAACCCCCGGTTCATGGCGGGTGTTCTGGATGTCAACGCCTCCGACAAGGCATCCAGGTTCATCCGGTTCTGCGACGCCTTCAACATCCCCCTGCTCACCTTCACCGATGTCCCCGGTTACATGCCCGGAACCCAACAGGAGTGGTCGGGAATCATCACCCATGGCGCCAAACTGCTTCACGCATACTCCGAGGCGACCGTCCCGAAGATCACAGTCGTGACCCGGAAGGCCTATGGCGGCTCCTATCTCGGCATGTGCAGCAAACAGTTGGGCGCCGACTACGTCATGGCCTGGCCGACGGCCGAGATAGCCGTGATGGGAGCGGAAGGGGCATGCAACATCGTCTACCGCCGGGAACTCTCCGCGGCCGCCGATCCGGCCGCTACACGGGCCGAACTGGTCCGTTCCTACGAGGAACAGTTCAACAACCCCTATTTCGCCGCCGAGCTCGGATTCATCGAAGAGATCATCCGTCCGCGGGATACGCGGAAACGGATCGCCGCCCTCCTTGAAACGCTCAAGGACAAAGCCGAAACGAGACTCCCCAAAAAGCACAACAATATCCCCCTGTGAACGGGGATCAAGGATACCATGACCCATCACCTGGTGCGATCAGATTACACAGCTCTGGTAGATCGGATAAATCTATTGCCCCAGGGGGCGCCCCCATCAGACACTCTTTATAAAATCCTTAAGATCCTTTTCAGTGAAAAAGAGGCTGCCCTGGTATCGCTCCTTCCTATAAAACCATTCACAGTGGAGAAGGCTGCCCTTCTTTGGAAGATCAAGACGTCAGAAGCTCGGAAGATTTTAGATAATCTTGCAGCTCGGGCCATTCTTCTCGATATGGAGGAAGATGAAAAGCAAACCTATGTCCTTCCACCACCTATGGCCGGTTTTTTTGAGTTTTCTCTCATGCGAATCAGGAGGGATATTGACCAGAAAACATTAAGCGAACTTTTCTATCAGTATCTCAATGTGGAAGATGATTTTATAAAATCTCTCTTTACGGATGGAGAAACACATTTAGGCCGGATATTCGTTCAAGAAACAGCTCTTTCCGCTGAAACAAGCCTATACGTTCTGGATTATGAACGAGCCACAGAGGTCATTAAAACGGCTTCATGCAGGGGGATAAGCATCTGTTATTGCCGTCACAAAATGCAGCATCTCGGCAGGGATTGTAATGCACCGAAGGAGATCTGCATGACCTTTAACGTGTCTGCACAGTCTTTGATCAAACATGGTCATGCTCGTCTTGTTAGTATAGAGGAGTGTCTGGATTTGCTCCTTGTCGCCTATGATCAAAAGCTGGTTCAGTTCGGTTCAAATGTACGTGAAAAAGTCAATTTTATCTGCAACTGTTGTGGTTGTTGCTGTGAAGCGCTGATCGCGGCAAGGCGTTTTGGTCTTCTTCATCCTGTTCATACAACCAATTTCCTGCCCGAAGTTCAAGTAGGAGATTGCACAGGTTGTGGTCTGTGTGTCAACATTTGCCCCGTGGAAGCCATGAGCATAGTTTCAGCCAATGATCCCCGGATGCCTGAAAAGAAAAAGGCCCTATTGTATGAAGAAATATGCCTGGGTTGTGGTTTATGTATACAAGCCTGTCAGAGGAATTGCATTACATTAAAATCACGTTCTCAGCGGGTCATAACACCGCTGAATTCTGTTCATCTGGCTGTTGTAATGGCCATTGACAAAGGAAAGCTACAGAATCTTATTTTCGATAATCAAGCCCTTTTCAGTCACCGGGCCATGGCGGCAATTCTCGGTGTCATTCTTAAGCTACCTCCCGTTAAACAAGCGTTGGCAAACCGCCAAATGAAATCGAGATACCTTGAAACTCTGATCAGGAGGATTAACCCAAGTTCATGATCTCAAAATATTTTATGTATATAATCAGCCACTTAGGAAGCAAGAATGTCTCATTTAGGTACTACAGATTTTGAAATCTCAGATGATCGTCTTTATTGTTTTGCCCGGTCGATGAGACAGATGCAAAGCGTCGTAGATCTTCCGGTGGAAGGGCTCCGGCCTAGTGGATTTTCGGATATGAATCACCTTGCTGTCGTCACGTTTCATCGTCGTGGTAATGCGTATGTGGGTGGACAGACCTTTGCGGATGGTAGCCCAACTGTGGGCGATTCCCTGCTTCCTCAGATGGACGCGGATGGCATGCGCTACATGATACGCCAGAACCGTTATGAAAAGGTGCCCATCGGACCGGTATTCCGTCTGATGATATACAGGGCGCAGCCCTAACTCCGACTTCATGCTCCGAAAGGTGTCTTCGATGTCCGTGAGCATGGCAAAGATGTCGAACATCTCCTGCTCTTTGAAATCCAGCCGGTTGGACCGCAGACAATACAGGCCGCACTGATCGGGCTGCTCCCTCCGTTCCCACCGGATCGCCGTCGCCAGGTTCTTTTTGTCATCCTTGGCGACGCTGATCTCATAGCGGCGAGCAACACGCCTGAACCGCTCCTTGAGTCTGCCGATCTTCTCCAGAACCTTGTCGTAACGCTTGGTCCCATGCTTTTTGCTCAGGGCGTCCCGGACCTTCTCGATCGCCTCCTCAAAGCGTTGCTCAAAGCGATTCTTGATCCCTTGCTCTTTGATCTCCTTGTCCGTGGAATGGCAATAGAGAGTGACCTCATCGGCGCCCTGTACCAAGGCTGCCCGGATCATTCTGCGCGTATCCTCTCTGACCGTGATCATCTCCGCGGGAGCCTCACTCTTCTTCTTCCGGGAGACCACGATGTACTGGTAGCCTTGTGCTTTCAACCAAAGGATATTGGCCTCCGTGGCAAGGCCCGCGTCCATCACGATCAGCGGTTTTGCTGCCATGCCGGCAGTAGAAAGGGCATCGATCATTCCCTCGAGTGTCCCCGGTTCACTGACGTTGCCGTCAAAAACATCGCTGCGTTTGGGGAATCCGTCGGCGTCCAAGACCAACCCCAGGGCGACCAAGGGGCAATCGCTGCGCTTCTCTTTTGAAACGCCAAAGTGGGCCTTGTCGTTATACTTGCCTGTGCCCTCGAAAAACGTGTTGGTCAGATCGTACAGGAGGATCTTTTCCTCCAGGTTGAACAAGCTGCATTCCCTCACCCGGAGGTGATCCTCAACCTCTTTCTTGTGCCGCAGCAGCATGTCCGATACCCTATAGACTTGATCCTGGGAAAGGGCGCCAAAATCGGCGCCCAGAAGATCATCCAGGGCGCTCATTGTCTGAAGCCACACATGGGCCGCCCTCTCCGAGGAAGGGGCGATCAGCCGGGCCGCAATGACCCCCAGGGCGGCGTCGCGAGCAGGTTTATTGAAGCCAAGGGTGGTGAACAGACCATCTAACCCGAGCGCTCTGATCGTTTCACAGACCACATGTTCCGCCCCCACAGAACGGGGCAGTTCATTGTCTATCGTATCGATGTCCACCCGCTGATAATCGGGAGCGGATCTCCTGACTGTTGCCTCTCCATGATAGGCGATGATCCTGCGGGCATACAACTCGGCCAGGGCCTCTACCGACTCCGGACAGGCAAACAGGGGATTCTGACCGGTGAAGATCTCCTCGATGCGATTGGCCAGGTCCTTCCAGTGTTCTTCGGGAAGGGAGAAATCCGCGCCAAGGTTGAGCACCATCCGCTGTCGGGGTCCCCGTTCAGTCCGCAGGGATTCGAGCAGTTTGAAGGTGTGATACTCCCGGCGGTTCTTTTTATCTATATGGATGACCTTGCGGATAAACATGGTCCATGGCTACCACACAAAAACACGGATGTCAAGACAATTATTAATATTTTGGTACTACAAATGACTTTTCAAAGAGCCCCAAGGTGTAACTCAGCAATATCATTGCACCTGTCTTTCGAAAACTGGTACTTTTACCCCAATTTTGAACCAAAAGTCATGAACTTGGGCTAATATTAATAAAAAATCCATCCGATAGGTAAACATTTACAGCTTCCTGAAATCAGTAAAACATAGCCCTTGAAGAAAATGCTTGATTTCGAACCGCATTCATCGATAATGCAAATGCGGTAAATGCTTTATGGATTATGCAGATACCAACATCCGATTCTCTAAGTAGCGGGGCCAATGAATACGCTCGATCCCGAATTTTGAGCTTTCATCTGAGTCAAAACATTTAGCCGGTAGTTATGCTGCTTTGTTAGAGGTGTACTGATGAAAGAAGTAAAAAATTGGGTTCTTATAGTATTCCTACTCATCTCTGCTATCAATGTTCATGCTTGGCCCTGGCCGGATACAGGGCAGACGAAGTGCTATAACGACACCGTTGAGATCGCATGTCCCGCACCAGGACAGCCCTTTTACGGCCAAGACGCTCAGTATTCAGGCCCGCCCCGCTCCTATACCAAGCTGGGGTTGAACGGCGTTACCCTGCCTGATTCCGCCACCGAAGGGGGAGGCTGGATCATGACCAGGGACAATGTGACGGGGATGATCTGGGAGATGAAAACCGACCACGGCGGGATTCATGACAAGGACAACACCTATACCTGGTGTGATACGAACGCGGCAACCAACGGCGGAAACCAGGGGACCTGCGGTACGGGGACTGGAAACGCCGCGACGGACACGGAGGCTTTCATCAAGGCCCTGAACGAGGCCAATTACGGCGGTTTTTCCGACTGGCGGATGCCGACTGTCAAGGAGCTTTCCTCGCTGATTAACAGCACTTACCATTGGCCGGAACCGACGATTGACACGGCCTGGTTTCCAAACACCATGCTGTGGACCCCATACTGGTCGTCTACTCCTACCGCCGGTTACGCTTTTGGGGTCGATCATAGGGACTATGCGTGGTACGTGCGGTTCGACTTTGGCCTCATTTTAGGCATCGAAACAGCCCCCGACAAAATCGATAGAGGAAAGAAGTCCAAACCCTATCATGCGCGCGCCGTTCGCGCAGGACAGCCTGAGGCATCGGATCATTGGGTAGATAATGGAGACGGCACTGTAACGGACACAAACACAGGTTTGATGTGGCAGCGGGATACAGCCCCCGGAGCCTACAAATGGCAAGGGGCCCTGGCCTATGCCGAGGCCTTGCTTCTCGCGGGCTACGATGACTGGCGGCTTCCCAACCGAAACGAGTTACAGTCCTTTATGGATTATACTAAAGTGTATCCGTCTGTTGACCCGCTGTTGGTCCCGTACACGGTATGGGCCGCTTACTGGTACTACTGGACCTCTACCACCTTCGACTGGTTTACGCCGGAAAAAACGCCAGAAAACGCGTGGGTGGTGGGCTTTGACGACGGCGACGTCGACACTGACGATAAGAATGCGCCCGTTACCGATTACTACGTGCGTGCCGTTCGTGGGGGACAATCCAGGATATTCGGTCATTTGATTATATCCACACCCGCTCAGGCAGACAGGTGGAATATCGGGGAGCAAAAAACTATCGCCTGGGACACCGCCGGGATTTCCGGAAATGTAAGAATCTCCCTCTCCCGCCAGGGCGGCAAGGCCGGTACTTTTAAGACGATTATCGAAAGTACGGAAAACGACGGCACATATAACTGGAAAGTTACGGGGCCTGCTACCGTGAATGGCGTTTTGAAAATTGAACCGCTTAATGATCCATCCAAGGGGACTTCACAAGGGCTTTTCAGCATTTCCGGCAGCAGTAAGGCAGGCATCCCTTGGCTGATGTTACTGCTTGGGAATTAGCGATTCACATTGATAACTCGGCTTCGACAGCAGTTGGCAAACGATTCGGCGTCACTATCGAAGACCACAGTACAATCAGTATTCTTCACATCTGCACCGCAGAAAGAATTAAGCCTTGGTAGGTGAACACGAGCGGGCAACAGCGACTCATCCTCTTTTTAGAATCAAAAGTACGTAAAAAACCGGATCATCTATGTCAGGTAAGGGCAAGGGCCTGTTCGACTCGTTTGCGCAGTGACGTCGGGCTGAGTAAGGTAAAGATCCGGTCCAGTTCCGGCCCGCGCAGACGTCCAGTCACGGCAGCCCGGATCGGCAGGTAAAGTTTCTTTCCCCGAAAGCCGGTCTGCTCGCCGATCCGCCGGATGAGGGCAGCGAAAGATTCCGACGGAGGGGCTTCGCCTTTCGGGGGGGTGGCACCCGAATCCCTCTCCGAGGGGGATTCGGCATGGAGAAGCCGGAAGAGGGCCGTGACGACCCGTTTCGCATCCTCACCCTCAAGGAGCGCAGCGGCATCTGCTTCCATCCGGTAGCGGTCATCGGCGAACAGAGCGAGGAAGTCCCCGATGTCGGCCAAGGTCGCGAGGTTGTCCCGGACGGCCGCAATGATGTTTTCGAGGCGGTCTCGCTCCCAGCGATGCTCGTCATACCCGGCCCCATGGATGAAGGGAAGCAAAAGATCGGTCAGCGCCTTCGTTTCATACCGCCGGATATAGATTCCGTTCAGCCACAGGAGTTTCTCCTCGTCGAAAATGGCGCCACCTTTCCCGGTGCGTTCAAGCAAAAAATCCTCCACGATTTCCTTCGCTGAAACAACCTCCCGGCCGCTTCCGAACGAGCTCCCCATGAGCGCCAGATAGTTGAGGAGAACCTCCGGCAGGATGCCCCTGCGCCGGAACGCCCCGACCGAAACGGCGCCGTGGCGCTTGCTGAGCTTCGTGTGGTCCTTTCCGAGTATGAGCGCGTGGTGGGCGAATATCGGCGGGATAAATCCGAGCGCCCGGTAGAGGAGGAGCTGCACGGCGGTGTTGGAGAGATGGTCTTCCCCGCGGATCACGTGGCTGATCTGCATGGCGTGGTCGTCGACAACAACGGCAAAGTTATAGGAAGGGATGCCGTTGGAACGAACGATGATGAAATCGCCGATGGTGTCGCCCTGAAAGGCCATCGACCCGCGGATGAGATCCTCGAAGACGATCGCCCCCCCTTCAACGCGGAAGCGCCAGACGGGCAGCCGTCCCTCATCGGCCAGCTTTTTTCTGTCCGCCTCGTTCAAATGGCGGCACTTCCCCATGTAACGCGGCATCATCCGCCGGGCGACGAGATCCACCCGCTCGGCATCCAGTTCCGCCTCGGTGCAGTAACAGGGATAAACCTGGTCTTTGGCGGTCAGGCGCTGGAGACAATCCCGGTAGAGGTCGAGACGTTCGCTCTGGCGATAGGGACCATACGAACCGCCCGCCCCTGGTCCTTCGTCCCAGTCGATTCCCAGCCACTTCAGGTCATCAAGGAGATTCGCTTCGAAGGCGCAGGTTGTCCTCGCTCGATCCGTGTCTTCGATGCGAAGAAGAAACGTCCCTCCGCATTGCCTGGCGAAAATCCAGTTGAAAAGGGCCGTCCGCGCATTGCCTACATGGAGTTCGCCCGTCGGCGAGGGGGCAAATCGCACCCGGATTCGTGGGGCGGTCACGGGACATCCTCCCCATCGAGAAGAACGACGGCAAAGGCAGCCGCGCCTTCCCCGGCGCCCACGAGCCCCATCCCCTCGTTGGTCTTGGCCTTGACACTGACCCGCGCAACGGGGATCCCTAAAACTCCCGCGATATTTTCCGCCATCCCCCCGAGATAAGGGGCCAGTTTCGGCCTCTCTAAAACAAGCGTCGAGTCCACATTAAAGACACGACACCCCTTCTCCGCGGCGAGGACCGCGACCCGCTTGAGGAGAAGCAGGCTGGAGATGTCCCGATAGGCGGGGTCCGTATCGGGAAAGCGCCGGCCAATATCGCCGGCGCCGACGGCGCCCAGGATCGCATCACAGACGGCGTGGATCAGTACATCGGCGTCGGAATGGCCCAGGAGTCCCCGTTCAAAAGGAATCCACATCCCGCCGAGGATAAGCTTTCTCCCCGCTGCAAGACGGTGGCTGTCATAACCGAAACCGATGCGCATCGCACTCTCCTCTTTCTATTGCGTCCCTTATCCCCGCCTGCAAAGCGGGGCTTGCGGGGTGCGCTCCCCGCCATGAGAGGCGCGGTGGGCGATGATATCGCCCAGGAGAAGATCTTCCGGCGTCGTCAATTTGATATTAGTGCAATCGCCGGGGATCATCCGCACGGGGATCCCCATTCTTTCCACCAGGGAGGCATCGTCGGTGCCGTAAAATCCATCCGCCTCGGCCCGCTCGTAAGCGGTGACGATAATCGGCCTGCGAAAGGCCTGCGGGGTCTGCGTCAACCACAGCCCCTCCCTTGCCACCGTTTTCCTGACCCACCCGGCGGCATCCGCCTCTTTCACGGTATCCTTAACCGGCACGCCGACGGTTATGGCGCCGCACTCGCCTGCCGCTGCAACGGCCCGACCGATCAGCTCCCCGGAGACGAAAGGCCGGACGCCATCGTGGACGAGAACGATCCCGTGTTCATCCCGTACGTGGAAAAGCGCGTTTCTCACCGAATCCTGCCTTTTACCCCCACCGGCGAGAACCAGAACAACCTTCGAGAAGCCGTATTTCAAGACAATGCCCCGCCGGACTTCCGGAATGTCTTCCTCCGGAACGACGAGGAATATCTCATCGATGACCGCCGAGAGGTGGAACGCCCGTAGGG
>Ga0209835_1000855_pt1 | contig 18557 bp, 14 predicted proteins | sample LakKivwa52mmetaG_FD_184138 | JGI IMG/M metagenome (GOLD analysis project Ga0209835, IMG submission 184138) | Anoxic lake water microbial communities from Lake Kivu, Rwanda to study Microbial Dark Matter (Phase II) - Lake Kivu water 52m metaG... | ecosystem: Environmental > Aquatic > Freshwater >...
TTTCTAACCTTCGCCCATGCTGGAGTTCCAGTTGCGAGTGAAAGTTTCAGAAGAGCCATGGATGCAATACCCCAACGTTTGCCTTCTGTATAATCAATGGTACCGCCCATTGGAATGGTGATTGGAGCAGATTCCATTGCCTTGATGTAGGATTCCCAAGTGAGTGTTTCTTCATCGACTCTATTTAATCCTTCAACAAAGACTGCAGCTGCGATATAACCAGCCATTGCATATGCGTTTGCAGCATAACCTGCTTGACCTGCAGCGATCATGTCGTTTGCAAATGTCCAATATGCTTCAGATAAACCGTTAACGCCTGCTGGATCAACGATATCAAGCCATGCGTTCGCATACATATCAAAACCGTATGTAACTGCTGAATCGACGGATGTTGCATCAGCATTGACATAGGATGTGAAGACAGGAACTGTGACACCATTCGCATTCAGCGCACCAACAGCAGCCTTGAATGGGGCTTGGTTGGAGGCAACGATGACTGCAGACACACCACTTGCAACAAGGTCAAGTACAGCACTGTTGAGTGCAGATGGATCGCCAACTGTAAATGATTTGTAGACAAATGAAGTGACTCTAGTTTCAACGATTGCTTGAACTTCGATACCAGCTTTAATGGAGTTACCAACATCATCTGGTGTATAGAGAACGCCAATCTTCGCGTTAGAAGCTAATTTAGCATCTTTATTTGCACCAAATAGAGATTCGTTTAATGCGCGAGCTGCCATGATTCTACCGTCTGTCTTGTAAATGGGCTGTACAGCCATGACTGGGTTGCCAAGACCTTGAGCTTTTTCAAAATAGAGTGCGTTAATACCAGTTGCTGCATAAACCATTGGAACGCCAACTTCTTGGATGTAACCTAATGTAGCACCAACAGTTGGAGTACCGAAATGACCAACGAGTGCGAAGACATTGTCTTCTTCAACGAGTTGTTTCGTGTAGTTCAAACCAGTTTCTGCGTTGAATGTGTCATCATAAGTGACAAAGTTGAGTGTACGACCTGCAACCCCGCCCGCATCGTTAATCTTCTTAAAGTAAGCTTTAATACCTTCATTGAAAGGAACACCGACTGCTGCAAAGAAACCTGAAGTTGCTGCAGTATTTCCAACAGTGATTGTGGTTTCAGTGACACCTTGAACAATGACTTCTCTGACCTTGTAACCGAATGTTGCAACTTTACCACCGAAAGTGATGGTTGCGACACCGTCATTCAAGACAGCAGTTGTGACAAATCCACTGAGTGTATATTCAATAGTCGTTTCTCTATCGCCATTGTTGTAGACTGCTTCAACTTCCATACCTTCGTTATTGAAGGATTCGCCGATTGCATAAGTCTGCTTCGTTGGTAATGAGATGATCTGGATAACCAAGAGTTCTCTTGGGAGTGTTGCATCAAACACGAGGACAGTGAATGTCACGGTTTTGGTTTCAAAAGTGACAGTAATGGTCTTTTCACCAATTGCTGTAGAGCTGAAGCCTGTGACTGTGTATTCGCTTGCTGCAAGGACTCTGTCAGTACCGTCTGAGAAGACAGCTTTGACTGAGAAACCAGTCATATCCAATGTTTCGTTCAATTGATACTCAGTCTTTGTGGCGTTTGTCACAACGATTAAGTTTTCAAGAGTGACGACTGTTTCTTCTTCAGGAGTGCACGCTGCAAACCCGAAAACGGTAAACAATGCTACGAGTAACAATAATACTTTTTTCATATTTTCTCCTTTTTTGCCTTAAGGCTATTTATTGTTTGCTGCTTTTGGGCAGTTTTAACCTATTTTTGTGCGCCGAGGTAAGCGTTGACGAGTTCATCGTCTGCAAGTAATTCAGCCCCGGTTCCTTCCTTTTTCACGAGTCCCAGTTCCATCAGATATGCATAATCAGCAATCTTTAAGGTCTGGTAGGCGTTTTGTTCGACAATCAGTATGGTTCTACCACGTCTTTTGATTTCATTGATGATCTTGAAGATATCTCTGACAATCAGTGGTGCAAGTCCTAATGAGGGTTCATCGAGTAATAATAACTTTGGTTTACCCATTAAGGCTCTACCGATCGCAAGCATTTGCTGTTCTCCACCTGAAAGTGTTGATGCTTGTTGTTTTTTGCGTTCTCCTAAAATGGGGAAATAATCATAAACTTCTTTTAAGAGTTCTTTGATTTGTTGCTTGACAGAAACTGTGATGGAAGTTTCAATGCCATCGATTGTGGTCGTACGCATTTCTTTTTTGAGTGAATATGCACCGACCAGTAAGTTTTCTTCGACAGTTAAACCTTGGAAAATCATTCTACCTTCTGGTGACTGCAAAATCCCTTTGGCTGTGATTCTAAATGATTCTTTGTTGGTGATATCTTCACCATTGTAAGTGATGGATCCCGATTTGATTTTGGTCACACCGGAAATACTTCTGATCAATGTTGATTTGCCAGCTCCGTTTGCACCGAGGATCGCAACGATTTGTCCTTCACCTACATTAAGATTGACGCCTTTCACTGCTCGGATGATCCCATAATCGATGACAAGATCTTTGATTTCAAGTAATGCCATCTTATTCACCTCCGAGATATGCTTGTTGGACAACAGGATCTTTTTGAATGACCTGAGGTGTTCCAATCGCAAGCTTCTTACCAAATGAAATCGCACAAATGGTGTCACAGATGCTCATGACCAAACCCATGTCGTGTTCAACTAAGAAAATGGTCGTGTCATATTCTTTTTGAATCTTCTTAATCGTATGAGCAAGTTGTTCTGTTTCTAAATCATTTAAGCCTGCTGCGGGTTCATCAAGGATAATGAGTGAAGGATTGGTCATCAATGTTCTTGCAAGCTCAATCTTTTTCAAGACACCGTAAGGCAGTCCAAGCGGATAGAAATGTTGATAAGGCAATAATCCTAAATCAGACAGTATTTTGATTGCTTTCGCACGGATGATTGACTCTTCACGCTTGAAACGTCTGGTTTGGAATGAGTGATCAAAGAATTTAGAACGATACTTCGAATGTGCACCGACGAGCATGTTATCTAATATGGATAATTCCCAGATCAGTTCAACATTCTGGAAGGTTCTCACAATACCTTGTTTGATGACATCATGAACTTTCACATGATTGAGGGTGATGACATCTGAAAGTCTTGTCCGGTAATACATGTTGCCTTCAGTTGCTTTATAGAACTGTGTGATGCAGTTGAAGACTGTTGTTTTACCTGCACCGTTTGGTCCAATCAAACCGAAGATCTCACCCCGTTTGACATCAAAGGATAAATCATCCACAGCTTTCAAACCACCGAACTGCATGGTGAGATGATCAATTCTCAAGATGACATCTTCTGGTAATTCGGTTTTCAGATGTTGTTTACCTTGAGTAGATGCCTGATATGCCTTGAGCTTGGATTCAATCGATTGAATCTTGGATTTTAAGACTTCCTTTTTCTGATTCAAAGACGATTTTAAATCATCAAGTTTTTTCTGATTGAATTCTTCTAGATGTTTTTCATATATAGCAATTCTTTCGAGATGAGCTTTTTCAGCAGACGCATACTTTTGACGATTGGCAGATAGTGTTTCTTTAGTGTATTGTCTTTGTCCGTATGCGTCAAGCATTGCCTTTTGTTGTTGTTCATACGTTGAATGGATTTTTTTGAGATCATCTTCTAAAACTTCTGAAGTCTGATTTTGACCCGTTTTACGATAATATGAAGTAATCGTTTGACGTTTCTTTAGATCGTATGATTGTTCGAGTTGATTGAGTTGTTCTTCAGTCATGTACTTTAAATATGCTGGGTTATCCAGTGCATCAATTTCAAGTTTGAGCAGTTCATGGCTTTCTTTCTCTTTTAACTCTTCAACTTTTTTCTGTGATTTTTCCTTTAACTTCGCGGAGAATACATCAGGATAAGATTCGTTTAACTCCAACTGATACTTGAGTGCGTTGAGTTTTCTTTCGAGGAATGATACCCTATTCAACAGATTTGCCATAGGTATACTCCTTCCATGATGTCAATATTTTGGTATAAAGTTTGATGATGAGTCTCTTGATATCTTCAAGTGCTCTGATGACGCCACCAGGATAGAACATGACAACCAAGATGATCAGTGCTCCAGAGAACATTAGATGTGCGTTTGAGAATGTTTGGAAGAATGGGATTCTTGCAAGTACAAGATCTTTTAATCCAAAGACAATGAACGTACCAATCAATACACCCCAGATATTTTTCGTGCCACCAATGACAACAGCAGCGAGCACATTCAAGGATAAGTCAATACCCCAGGTGCCTGGGAAGCTTGTTGTGGTTCTCAGCATACCGAGCATACCACCCATGACTGCAAGCATGGTTGCAATTAAAAATGCAGATAATCTGTATTTCATGATGCTGATGCCCATGGCTTGTGCTGCAGAGGTAGAGTTCTTGATGGAAAGCATTGCACGTCCTGTTGGACTGTTGATGATGTTGACCATCCAGATCATAACAAGCACCATGAGAACCATAATGATGTAATTGATAGGATTATAAACGACGGTATTGGATGAAGTAATACCTAAGAACTTAATGAATTGGAGTCTCATCCCGTCTGTCGCACCTGTGAGTGGTGAATAGGTGAAGAAGTTCTTTAAAATTTCAGCAAGTCCTAAGGTTACAATCGCTAAGTACATCCCTTCTACACGAAGTGAGATGAATCCGACCATTACACCTAAACCTAAGGATACTGCGATACCTACCAAGAATGCCAGTTCAGCTGGCATACCAGATGTCTGGAAGAGATAACCAATCATGTAACTACCCAGTCCCATGAATCCTGCAGTTCCAAGAGATGCAAGTCCTGCATAACCAAGAAGGAGTAGGAATCCTAAGGAAACCATATATCTAATGAGTACTGGTGATAAGAAATTCAGTAATGAAGGTCTGATCAAACCTGTAGACCCAATCATTTGAATCAAGATGAGGAAGAATCCTAAGACCAATATTGGGAAATATGGGTGATTGGTCCATGTCTTCATTTTCAGTCTAAACTGTTTGAAACCTGTATGCTTCGGTGTGTATTTGAGTTTCATCGTCACACCTTCTTCGCAATCTTCTTACCAAATAGACCAATGGGCTTGATCAAAATGATAATCAGAATAATGATATAGACAAATACTTTATAATAAACGGATAAACTCGTTCCACCCACAGTGATGCGTTGGGATAGGAAACTGGTGAATGTATTTAAGACTGGAATAATGATTGCGCCTACGACCGGACCGATGAAGGTAGAGAACCCACCTAAGATTGATGCTAAGAACCCGTTGACTTGCATTTCAACCATCATGCCTGCACTAACTGTCTGTGACGTCGCATGAAGCATCGCACCTATGGATCCTAATGCTCCAGCAATACCCCAAGACAATGCGGTAATCAATTTGGTATTGACACCCATCATGCCTGCAACTCTTTCATTAGAAGCTGTCGAACGAACACCTAAGCCCCATTTGGTGTACTTGAGTGCAATGAAGACAGCACTGATGCAAAGGGTAGCGACTGCGATGGAATACAGGTGATTCTGCTGGATGACCATGAATCTGTCTCCAATTGGAATCATCATCGTCTCATTAAAAAAGCGTGGAATCGATGGCATGTTCAAGTCTGCTTTATAAAAAAGTGTTGGAAGAAGTCCTAATAAGAATAGTACAGCGCCCATCGTAATCATCTGTTTGGTTAAAGCATTGGAAAATTTTGATTTGCGAATCAAAATGACATCAATGAATACACCAATGAGGAAACCAACAATGATGCCGGATAGAAATGAAATAATCATGAGAATGATGACATTGGATTCAGGGAATCTAATGAAGAGAAAACGATTATAAAAGACTGTGGTGATGTAAGCTGCTGCGGTTGCAATCATGCCTTGAGCAAAGTTTGTGGTAAAGGATGTTCTAAAGATGAGCACAATCGCGAGTGTCACGAGAGACAGTGCTGCTGCGTCCGCAAGTGCGGGGATGAGTCTATTGATAATATCTATGAACATAGTCTACCCCCATTTGATGATATTTGCTGCCCAGACATAACCAATGCCTGCAGCAAGCATACAAACGACGGATCCATCTTTGACTTGACCACTTTGTAGGGCAAGGTGAAGTGATAGAATCTGGTCAATTTGTCCGATGTGACCGTAGTCTTCCAAGTAAATGGACTGATTAGGATTCAATCCGAGTTCTGAAAGCATACTTTCATGTCCAGAACGTTTGATGTGTAAGATATCTAGATAATCGATATCTTTTCTTTCTAGATTGGATTTACGAAGTGATTCATCGATACATTTGTACCAGTTTGGCATTGAAACTTCATTGAGTCTATTTTTCATTTTGACTGGATCAAGGAGTCTCAGTGACTTTTTCGCTTCATCGACATTGGCAAGCGTAATCGGATTGCATAAGCCACCGATTTCAACACCTGCAGTTCTGGATAATGATCCATCACCAATGACATGTGAGCCTAAAAGTAAGTTCTTTCCATAATTCTTCTTTAAGATGATGGCCCCACCACCGGCTCCGAGATTGTACATCATCGACATATCTTTATCAGCATAATCGACAAAATCCAAATTTCGGTAACCACCGACAACCATGATGACATGAATTTCATCATCGGCAATCAGCATATCTTTCGCCATCTTCATGGCAGATACGGTTGTGCAACAACGGTTTTGAACATCGATGCCCCATGCATTGAGTGCACCAATCCGGTCTTGGATATAAAGCGCTGATGTGGTGAGTGGATATTCTTTCCATTCTTCTGTAACACTTAAGATGACATTGATATCTAAAGGATTGACACCTGTATTTTTTAAGGCATCCAGTGCAGCCAGTGCACCCATTTCCTGCGTACCATCAGACGATGAGTCTCCCGGAACTACCTTCTCACGGATACCAAGCTTGTCGATGACGGCCTGTTCACTCCAGATGCCTTGGGTTCTGTCCGATATGTCTTTCGCGGACATACGTCCTTTGGGCAGGTAGATGCCAGTTCCGACAATACCTACATTGACTTGATTCATAGGGAAACCTTCTTTCTCGATAAAATATGTTAGAGTCTCATGCCACCATTGACATTGAGTGTCTGACCTGTGATGTATGATGATTCTTCAGAAGCTAAGAATAATGCTGAGTTCGCAACTTCAATGGGTTGACCCAATCTTCCAAGCATCGTTAATTTCGCAAAACCATCGAGCAAGTCTTGTGGGATGGTTTTTAAAATGTCGGTCATGATATAACCTGGAGCTATCGCATTGACTCTGACATTTGCACCTTTACGTGCAAATTCTTTCGCCCATGTCATGGTTAATCCAATGACACCTGCTTTGGTTGCTGCATAATTGGCTTGTCCAATGTTTCCAAAGACACCTACCACAGATGAAATATTGATGATTGAACCATAACCGTTCGCTTCCATATGTGGACCAAAGAGTCTGGTCATATTGAAGACACCTTTTAAATTGACATCAATGACTGCATTCCATTGGTCATCGGTCATTTTTCTAGTCATCGCATCTTTGGTGATCCCTGCATTGTTGACCAGAATGTCGACTTTACCGAAACGAGCGACTACATCATCAAAAAACTTTTGAACGCCTGGAACATCTGTAACATTGAGTGGATAATAATGAACATTGTCACATGTGTATGTGAGGGGTCCCATATCCGCTGCAATGACGGTTGCACCTTCTTTAGCATAAACTTCAGCAATTGCTTGTCCTAAACCTTTTGCGCCACCTGTAACGACAGCGACTTTGTGATCTAATCTTCCCATATTAAGCTCCTATGATATTTTTTTGATGATGATTGCTGTACCCATACCGCCACCGATACAGAGGCTTGCGAGTCCAATCTTCACATCTTTTTGTTTGTTCATTTCATGCACTAAGGTGACGATGATTCTATTGCCTGATGCTCCAACGGGATGTCCGAGTGCAATCGCACCACCATTCAAATTGGTTTTGACAAGAATTTCTTGTTTAGTCATTTGGAAAGCATCGGTTAATTCATTAATGACACCAAGGGACTGAGCAGCAAATGCTTCATTGAGTTCAAATAAGTCAATGTCACGAATATCGAGTTTCGCATGCTTGAGTGCTTGTTTGATGGCAGGTGTTGGTCCTAAACCCATGATGGAAGGATCCACGCCGCCTTGACCAATGCCAATCACTTCAGCGATTGGATTTAAATGATAAGTCTTAACAGCTTCTTCAGATGCAAGGATGATGAAACTTGCACCATCATTAATGCCTGATGAACTACCTGCTGTGACTGAACCATCTTTTTTGAATGCTGGCTTGAGTTGAGATAGCTTTTCTAATGACGTTGTGCGATTGATGTATTCGTCTTGATCAAAGATGATGTCACCTTTTCTCGTTTGAATCACGATTGGAACGATTTCATCCTTGAAACGACCTGAGTCTTGGGCTTTAATCGCTTTTTGTTGTGATAGAATTGCGAATTCATCTTGTTCTTGGCGTGTGATACCGTATTTTTCAACGATACGTTCAGCAGTCATTCCCATGTGTTGTCCATCAAATGCATCTGTGAGTGCATCATAAAGCATGTGGTCTCTTAAAGGTTGTTCACCCATTTTTGTACCTGTTCTTACAACACCAGGCACTAGATAAGGTGTACCACTCATCGATTCAACGCCACCTGCAACGACCAAATGATGGAGTCCGAGCGCAATACTCGTATAACCATTCATCACACTCTTCATGCCAGAGCCACATACCATGTTCACGCCATACGCTGGAACAGATGAAGGAATCCCTGCAAGAATGGATGTCTGACGCGCAACACCTTGTTTCAATCCAGCTGGTAAAATGTTACCAACCAACACTTCATCGATCTTAGAAGGATCGATATTGGTTTCTTTTAGTAATGCTTTTAAGACTTGTGAACCGAACTCAGCAGGATGCAGGGGCGAAAGGGTCCCTAGAAACGATCCAATGGCACTGCGTTTGGCTCCAACGATGTAAACTTTATTCATATTCAATCTCCTTTATTTTTTTAAAAGCGTTTTCATATTTTCATAAAAAAATGAGTGTCACAACAATGAATGCACACTTTTTGGCTTTGTTAGGGTGTTGATGATTCTTTCATCATCATTTCGTAATGTGAATACTTATTCATAATACGCCTTTATTTTATCACACGCATGAACCTTTGTCAATAAGTGACACTGACTTTCATTTATTTCATAAAAGCGTTTACAATCTAAGTAAAAGAGGGCTAGGAGAAAGCCCTCTAGAACTTAAGGCAACTTCATCCAGACAATGTTACTCGAATTGCATGAACTGACGTCGCCACAAATATGAATAAATGTTCATACTAATTAAATTATATGTTCTTTTTTTGACTGTGTCAATGGGTATCGATGAAAAAATGTGTTTGTTTTTTTGAAAGATTTAAGATACACTAAATGTAGGTGATACCATGGATCAAAATAACTTCCGCCTACCTAAACGAAAAGATGGGCAAAAAACATTCGATAACATCATTGAAACTGGCAAAAAACTGTTTTCTAAAAATGGTTATCAGGCAACATCCATCAATGAAATCATAGAAAAATCTGGTATTGCTACCGGAACGTTCTACTTATACTTTGATGATAAATTTGCACTCTATTCCTATGTTTTATCCAAATACCGCAAATCCATTCGAAAAGCAATTTCTGAAGGCATTCAACATGCGGAGACACGATATGAAAAAGAACGTCTGGGACTCAGAGCGTTCTTAAAGTTTGCGTGGCAAGATCCACTAGCGTATCGGATCATCTGGGAATCGATGTTTGCAGATAAGGAATTGTTTAGAGAATATTATGAAACATTCTCTCATGACTATATGAGACAACTGGATATCGCTGTGAAGCATGGTGAAGTTAGAAATGATGTTGATTTAGAAACTCTTTCCTATGTACTGATGGGAATCTCGAACTTCGTCGGTCTTCAGGTCTTATTTAGAGAAACACTCACTGATCTGGATTTAGATCGGATTACAGATAATGTCATGAAAGTATTAAAATCTGGTATGTTCAACTAATAAGTTCTTCGGAGCTTATTTTTTTCTCATCTGATATATTCCAAATCAAAGCCACATAAATCAATAACTTGCCCATGATGGCCAGTGCCTGACCGATAATCAGTCTTAATACGATGTCTTGCATTCCAAGTTCAGTCATCTGTCTAGTTGAAAGCAGCTGCAAACCACCCATGAATAAGTTATATACGATGATGGCAAGGACTACAGTGATTGCTGCATCAGTATGTATACGTTTAGATACCATGACCCATGTGATTAAACAGAATTCTATCCAAATCAAAAACTGAGGAATCAACATTGGAATCATTTCATTGAAGGTAATGTCAGGATTCAATAGAAAGATTTCAAGATAAAAGAAAAATGGAGAGAACATCATTATCACAACAGGTATGAAAAATAACTGACTTGGATATCGCCCCTTTAAACAAATCATCGATGCATAGACAATTGAAGTCAAAAGAACAAATATACGTAATACAAAGAAGACTGAGAATTCAACTGGAAAAAGAAAATCCATTGCACTACCAAAACTACCGATTTGCATGATGATATTAAACGTCAGTATCCCTAAAATGTATGAGAAATGTCTCTCTTGTGTCGATTGATTCATTAATTGCCCCCGCTGATCGTGTTTTTCTTTATTATATCATGATTGAACATCTTAATATCAATAGAAAAAAGCCTGAATCACTTCAGGCTTTTGTGTCCTTTTAACGTCATTTATCCTTAATCTTACATGTAGAAAGTCCAAAAATCTTGTAGATCGGACAAAATTCAAAGTATGCTGAGATGAAAAAGACAATGGTGCCGATGAAAAACCAGAGATTGACCAAAAAGGACAAAAACAGAAAGACAATGGCTAGACCATAACGAATCATCTGATCTAAGCGTCCGACATTTTTCTTATAATTCATAACATCACTCCTTTTCACCCTTATTATATGACTAAAGCGCAAATTTGTGACAAAAATGGATTAAAAGATGGGTGTTACCGTGATTTTTGAGCCATCACAAGGAATATCTAAGCGACAATTCAGTTTATTTTCAATACCCTGACCAAGTTCAAATCTGAAAAAATCGACGACTTGAGTTGAAGACTTTTCCAAAAGAGTTTGAATGGTTTCATCTGGATGCTTGATGGAGAACTCTCCATAAAGTGTCATGGATTTCAGATGCTTCAAGAATGTGTCATCATCGGTACTTCCAAACGATTTTTCGAACATGAATCGTTCATATGCTTTCGTATTGTCATCGATTTGATCTATAGAACGATAGGTTGGGCTGTTTGCTGCTACTTGCATAGCAAGATCATTGGCTAAACTTTGATTTTTCTGATCAATGATGACGAGTGTCACGACTTTTCCGCCTTGATGGATGTATGAACCAAATGTATGGTCTTTGGATTTACCAACGCGATAAAATCGTCTTAATTCAACATGTTCTCTGATGATTCCAGAGGTCAATGCAATTTTTTGTGAAACAGTCATATCACCGATCACTACATTCAGTGCAGATTTCGGATTGGTGACATCACTATGGATGAATGCATCACCTAATATTGAAACAAGATTGACGAAATGTTCATTTTTGACAACAAAGTCGGTTTCTGCATTCACTTCGTATAAAATTGCTTCATCATCTAAAATCCGTATGCCACAAAGACCTTTGGATGCGACACGATCGTTTTCACTTTTAAATGACACTTGACTTAAGATGGACTGTTTGGCCTTTTCATAGTCACCTTGATGAAGATCAAGTGCCTTTTTGCACTCCATCATACCCGCACCAGTTTCTGCTCTAAGTTTTTTAATGAATTCTGTCATGAGTTACCTCCACACACGATGATTATACATGAAACACGTCAAATTACTTCAATATATACAACAAATAAACAAAAGAGGCAATCGCCTCAATCATTAAACAGAGATAATTGTTCCATACCATATTTGCGATTGCCTGAAACAATACGCTGCCACTTCGAACTTCTACCTTTGCCAAGTGGGCGAATCTTGTCTTCATCTTTCAATCGCTTCAAGGTTCGATCGATGGTCGCATCGCTCACATTCGGATGACGTTTTCTCAAATCTTCTTTAGAGAAAATTTCATCCAGTTTTAAGATACTGTTTTCAATATTGTTTGATTTATTCAATTCACGCTCAAAAACATATTCATGGGCCATGTCATCGACTTCTTCATAGCTCTTGATGAGTAAGTTGAGTAGCATTCTGGATAACATATCCGTTTGAGAATATCCCGTTGACCAGTAATAACTGGCTGATGCAATGCCTGACTTCCATCCTTCTTTGTCTTTTAAGAAATACTTGAAAAAACTCACATACTTGAAGACTGAGAAATCTCTGGCTAAAAGTGCATAAAGTAAGATTAATGCAACCAAATCATTATGTTTGGAAAGAATGTTCATGTTCAGAAAGTCCACATAGAAATTGGCAATCAATTGCGTCAATTCAAACTTTTTCGTCTTCAAATTCTTCTCAAAAAGGATCATCAGTTTCTCAAGATCATCTTTTTTAGAGTGCTTTTTAATCTTTAACATGCCTTCTTCTTGCACATCATACGTATTGAATGTTATCGCATCCGTATTCTTAGATAACAACTTAATCAGATTGCCAACTTCATTGACGAGAAGCTCAAAATCTGCTGGATTTTTATGCAATTGGTTGAGTGCAGTCTTCAAATTGGATAATAAATGTTCATCTTTGGTTCTTGGAGCCATCGGCTTTTTAGCGAATAACCGAATTCTCGCATCTGTCATCTCTAATTCCAGATAATGTGCAATCGAAATGAGATTCGATTCCATCGTTTTCTTTTCAAAGGCATATAAGTCACGATCAAAAAGATCGTCATAATAAAATGACTTACCCTTAGATTCATAAAGTGAGAGTAATAATAACATCACTTCATTCGAGACTTGGATGCGGTCCATATTGGATAGTGCCTTCATAAGGTCCTCCTAGTGGTGGAAGCTAGAGCCTCCGATGAATTCTCTGAGGAGTGAATTGCATGGTACAAGTTCATCCTCGATGTCTGTGAAGTATTTCAAGAATTTAAGCAACCGGTTGGCAGTGATGAAATGTTTGCTATCACGAGGGATTGCATTCAGTTGCTCGATGGCATGTTTCTTTAAAACAGCCAGTTCATAGGTCAATTCAGAGTTATAAACGTAATTCGCTTCTTTTTGTGTGGGATAAATCCAACGGAATTCGCCACGTCTGACCGATGGCCACATATCCATCGTTTGAATGGCTGAAGTATTTCGATATTTATGATCTCTAACGATTCTTCTGAGTAATCTTAATTCTGTAATCGAAATAGGATTATGGTTATCGATATGAAGCTGTGTTTGAGGCGCAATATAGATATTGAATTTTTGATGTTTAGGAATAGAGCGAGTCAGTTTTTCATTGAGTGCGTGAATGCCTTCGATGATGATGGGTGTATCTTCTTGGAGTTGAATGGTTTTTCCTGCTTCTCTTTTACCAGTCTTAAAATTGAATCTCGGAAGTGTCACTTGTTGTCCTTGGACAAGTGCTAGCATGTCTGAATTAAAGAGAGCAACATCGAGTGCATCGACATGTTCTAAATCTGGAGAACCATCTTCATTCTTCGGTGCCTTATCTTTAGAGTTGTAGTAGTCATCAATTGAAATCATCACTGGGCGTAAACCTCTACTCATGAGTTCAACACGCAAGCGGTTTGAAAATGTAGTTTTACCAGATGATGATGGACCCGCAATACCAATCAAACGGATGGTTTCAATATTGGATTGAATCAGATTACCAAGTTCATTGAGTTGATGATTGTGTTTGGTTTCACACATATTGACAAAGTCAACAGCACTGGCGTGATCTTTCGCGTATTCATTCATCTTGGGAATGGTATTCCCTTTGATGATCTTCCCCCATTTTGCAGCTTCTTTCAAAGCAAGTCCAAATCGAGGTTCATCAACAAACTGCGGCAATTCTCCATTCATTTCAGCTCTTGGAAATTGAATGATGAATCCTGGATGATACATGAACAAATTGTAAAGACTGATATAACCTGTTCTAGGGAGCATATAGCCAAACATGTAGTTCACATAACCTTCGCATTCATACACGTTGACATAATCTTCAGCTCTATATTGCAAGATGGCGACTTTATCAAGCATATCGAGTTCAGTGTAGAGTGTTGTTGCTTCACCGATGGAAATCCGTTTTCTGGAAATGGGTAAATTACTGTCGATGATGGATTTCACTTCAGCATTGATTTTGTCAATCACATCTTGATTGATGATGCCATCAAATTGATCCAAAATCGCTAGAATGGATCGTGAAATGGAATAATTAAACTTCACTTTAGCACTTGGATATAATCGTTTGACTGCCATCGCAACGATGTATCTCAGTGTAGATTCATAAATTCTCATCGCATCCGGATGATCAAACTTCAAAAATTCAATGTCTGCATCCTTGGTCAAGATGAAACTGAGTTCTCTTAATCTGCCATTGACGGTTGCTGCAAGCACATGGTCAAGTGTCAGATCCTTTGCAACCTGTTCCAGTGTGACTGGATGTTCATAATGATAGGGTTTCCCCTGTAAATTGAAATTCATATAGGCTCCCTTAATCTTCCTCATCGAACAGATCTAGTCTGTTCAATCGTATTTTAGTGTCACCTTGGGTGACTACTTCTTCTTTTAACTTTTCAATCGCTGGTTCAGTGATGGGTTGTGACTTCTTGGATACTTTGGACTTTGGTTCTACTTTGGGTTCATCGACTGCAGGAAATACTTCAATCATTCTACCAGTACCGTCTTTGTCTTCATCCAACAGTTTTTTACCAAATTTGTTGCCAGAATACTTCAAGTCACTGGCATACATGATGAGTACTTTTTGATCTGTGAGCACACGGACCATCACATTTTCTTTTTGTTGCGCTCTCGATAATCTTGATGCAGAAACAGCAAGATGTGGATTCGCCTTTTGATGTTCAATGATCAAAATCCCTCTTCGATTACGATTGTAAAGCGGCAATTCCTCAACGACATCCTTGATGACGTGACCACGATTGGTCAAGATGACAAAGTCATCACCAGGTTCAACAAAGAGTGATGAAGCACATACATCACCTTCGGATAGACTCATGCTCTTGACGCCACCTGCTTGAAGACCATAAAGTGGTAGTTCTTCGGTCTTGAAACGTAGTGCATATCCTTTTTTAGAGATGGATAAAATGTTTTTTCTAGAGCCAAAATCAACAGCAACAACAGAGTCACCATCACTTAATTTCATGCACCGAATCGGCTTATTGAATCGGTTCACTTCAAACTCAGATAACAAGGTTTGTTTCATCATGCCATCTTGAGTAGCAATGAGCACAGTATCTTCTGAATGGAATCCAGATACAGATAAAACTTTCACAATCGTCTCGTTTTTCTCAATCGGGACGATATTGTTGATGAATACACCGAGATCCTTCCATTTTTGTTCGTCGATCTTGAAGACAGGTAAGAAGACATAATTGCCTAAGTTGGTAAAAATCAATAAAGTATCGAGTGTATTCAATTCACTTTCAAACATTAATGCATCATCAGTTTTTAATCCAGGTGTTTGTGAAGCTTGATAACTTCTCACACTGGCACGCTTGATGTATCCCTCACGAGTAATCCCAATGATGACTTTTTCATCACTGATGAGTTCTTTTTCCTTGATCTTGATGTTTTCGATTTCTGCTTCGATTTCGCTCTTACGATCATCACCAAGCATTTCTGAAACTTCAATCAACTCTCTTTTAATCACACGACGGAGTGCTTGTTCACTGGATAAGATATGTTCAAGTTCTTTGATCTTATCCGATAATCCTTTGGATTCAGATTCTAAAGCAAGAATATCGGTATTGGATAAACGGTAAAGTTGTAACGTGACAATCGCTTCTGCTTGTAAATCTGAAAAATCAAATGCAGCCATGATGTTTTCTTTTGCATTTTGTTTGTTGCTTGAGTTTCTAATGATTTTAATGATTTCTTCCACGACAGATACCATCTTGATTAAACCAGAGACGATATGTTGACGTTTGGTTGCTTTAGCAAGTTCAAAATTTGAACGGTTGGTGATCACATCTTTTTGATGATCAACATAAGCCTTTAAAATGGGAATCACACCGACCAAGACCGGTCGATGATTCAAGATGGCAACCATATTGTAGTTGTATGCGATTTGCAAATCCGTATTCTTAAATAAATAACTCAATAAGAATTGTGCATCAGCACCTTTTTTTAAGTCAACTGCAATTCTCAAGCCTTCTTGGTCTGATTCATCACGAATCTCTAAGATATCTTCAATCTTTTTATCAATTCGAAGCATATCCATCTGCTTGACAAGTTCTGCTTTATTCACTTCATAAGGGATTTCTCTAATGATAATCCGGTCTTGACTCTTAGACATTTCTTCGATTTCAGTCTTTGCACGGATGACCACTTTACCAGCACCAGTTTCAAGTGCAGATAAAATCCCCTGATGTCCCATGACGATACCGCCTGTTGGAAAATCAGGTCCCTTGATGATGGATGCAATCTCTTGGAATGTAATTTGTTCATTATCGATATACGCAATGGTAGCTTCAATGACTTCTCTTAAATTGTGTGGTGGAATTTTGGTGGCGTAACCGGATGAAATACCGGTTGCCCCATTAACAAGTAGATTTGGAAATTTTGCAGGTAATACAACAGGTTCAATTTCCTCATCATCAAAGTTAGGGACGAAAGGCACTGTGCGTTTATCGATATCTCCTAAGAGTGCTTCAGCTGCTTTCGAAAGTCTTGCTTCCGTATAACGCATTGCTGCTGCAGAATCCCCATCAATTGAACCATTATTGCCATGCATGTCGATGAGTAATAAACGCATCTTAAAATCTTGTGATAGTCGAACCATCGCTTCATAGATCGATGAATCGCCATGGGGATGGTATTTACCCATGACTTCACCAGCGATTCTCGCAGATTTCTTATAAGGCTTATTGTGAAACATACCAAGCTGTTGCATGGCATATAAAATACGACGTTGTACGGGTTTCAAACCATCTCTAGCATCGGGTAACGCACGGTCTTGAATGATATATTTAGAATATCTCGCAAAACGTTCGCTCACGATGTCTTCAAGGGTGGATTCAATCACTTTTTCGACAAATTGATCAATTTGTTTGCTGATGGATTTTTCCATGATTATTCCCCCTTCTGGACATCGAAATCATCAGAGATTTCAAAGTCAACATTATCTTCGATCCAAGTTCTGCGTGGTAAAACATCATCTCCCATCAAAATGGAGATACGTTTGTCAGATGAAGATAAATCATCGATTCTCACTTGAATGAGTGAACGGGTTTCAGGATTCATGGTTGTATCCCAAAGTTGACTAGCATTCATTTCACCAAGACCTTTATACCGCTGAATATTATATGGAGAATCATCTATCAATGATTTCAGTTCTTCGTCACTCCAAGCATAGTAAATTTCGTCTTTCTTACCTTTTTTCTTTGTCAATTTATAGAGTGGAGGTTGAGCAAGATAGAGTCTACCATCTTCAATGAGTGGTCGCATATAACGGAAAAAGAAAGTGAGTAATAGGATCTGAATGTGTGCACCATCTGTATCGGCATCGGTCATGATGATGACTTTTTTATAGTTACACTTCTTGAGTTCAAAATCAACGCCTAGATCTGCACCAATGGTGTAAATGATGGTACTGATTTCTTCATTTTTCAAAATGGTGTCAATCGGTGCACGTTCTGTGTTAATGACTTTACCACGCAGTGGTAGAATCGCTTGAAAACGTCTGTTTCTACCTTGTTTAGCAGAACCTCCCGCTGAGTCACCTTCAACTAAGAAGAGTTCATTTAAATTCTTATCCTTGCCTTGAGCAGGTGTCAGTTTACCCGATAAAAGCATTTCTTTCTTATTCTTGGTTTTACCATTTCTCGCTTCATCTCTAGCTTTGCGTGCAGCTTCTCTCGCACGTTGTGCTTGAAGGGACCTGTTGATGATCAGTGAAGCAACACCCTTATTTTCTTCAAGGTATGTAGTCATACGATCATAAAGGACAGTATCTGTGGCATTTCTAGCTTCTGGTGTACCCAATTTGCCCTTTGTCTGACCTTCGAATTCAAGCACATCTTCAGGAATACGGAGTGATATGACAGCTGTTAATCCTTCACGGATATCTGAGCCGTCGAGATTCTGATCTTTGTCTTTTAAGATATTATATTTTCTCGCATAATCATTCAAACAGCGGGTAAGTGCGGACTTGAATCCGATTTCATGCGTACCGCCATCTTTGGTTCTTACATTATTAACAAATGAAAGGATATTTTCTTGATAACCATCGGTAAATTGCATGGCAATCTCAATCTCAATCATCTTCTGCTTTTTTTCACCGACTGCATAATTGGATTGAATCAGCATGGTTTCATGAATCCCATTTTTATCCTTATTG